>VYLF01000342.1_pt1 | contig 15912 bp, 24 predicted proteins | sample 5114371 | NCBI WGS metagenome assembly VYLF01 (sample SAMN12291773, study PRJNA351875) | freshwater metagenome | isolation source: freshwater lake | place: USA: Michigan, Kent Lake | collected 2013-08-15 | reverse complement strand
TTTACTTGTCTTCTTTCTTGCCGTACAATAATGACATGAGTCGAGCATACACAGATATCGTGGACTTCATCGCATCTGGGACAACTCCGCAGACCGTGGCATCGTTTTGCCCTTCACCGGATTCAAAAGACCGTGTGGCTGACTTGATCGCCCGTGAAAAAGCCTCTGAGCTTACCTTAGAAGAACGCTCTGAGCTTGATCACTACTTGCAGATTGAGCACATCATGAGACTAGCAAAGGCCAAAGCGCGGAAGCTCGTTTCGGAATGACGTCTTAGATTTCGTCTGATCTTCGCCGTTTGGTGATCGAACGTGCTGCCGGTAGATTCGAATACTGTCGTGTCAGAGAATCGGATACATTCTATGGTTGTCAAGTCGACCATATTATTGCCGAAAAGCATCATGGCGCAACGATCGAAAGCAATCTGGCACTTACATGCGCTTACTGCAATCGTTATAAGGGAACGGATATCGGTTCGATCGCTAAATCAACCGGTGAATACGTCCGATTCTACAATCCGCGGACTGATGATTGGCATGAGCACTTTCAATTCGCAGATTTCGAGATCCTTCCATTGACTCCAATTGGCGAAACAACATCCGCGATCCTGAGATTCAATGATCCCGATCGTATTCTTGAACGAGAGGCAATCGGTGACGAAGAGAATGCGAGATAACATAAATAGGCTTAGATGTTGCTTCAGTTGTTCAGGGGAGGGCGTACGTCGAGCCAGATGGTTTATCCTAGATGTTTGTTGGCCAGAGAATAGCCAACATTTAAGCCTGTGTTCATAAAGCCCCGCGGTAGGATTGAGGAATCGCGTTCTTCTATCCCGATTTAGCCTACGAACCTAGAGCTTCGGACGAGACAAGCCCGTGAGCGAGGGACGATATTCCGGCAAAATCCCTCGCTTACGCGTCGGGTTATGATCAACATCATCTCCAAGTTGCGGCACTAGCAAGATATCAGGACGCACAGATCGCGCTTGGCTCGTTTTACTGCAAATTCACGTTGATCGTGCGACGTTTCAGCGGACGACGGGAACCCGATCACTATTGGTTATCTCACATCGGCGATGGACGCAAATTGCCTAGTACGAGAACTAGAGTCGCGAGGTCATATGTAAACGTATTGGATCGAGTACCATTGAAGGCTTGAGTCGATTCGCTACCATGGTTGATGTTGATTCGGAAAGGCCAGTTTGTGAACCGGGGCGGAGTGGTGTTACCTGGAGTAAATACATCGATGAGACAGTGGCTTATCGCATACATTGAACATGCGTTTCGCGGTGTCAAGCTTGATGGAGGCTTAACGATTTACGAAGGTGAGTCTCGGGATCGCTATGGTGACGAGGCGGAGATGTGCCTCGATACGACTGCGGAGCGAATGGACTGGCGGCGTGTACCTGTCGCGGACCTGCCGTGTCGCCATGCTGCTTTGAGTTTCATTGATGCGGCTGGATTTCGTTTTTATACACCCGCAATCATGACAGTTATCGTTAGTGGCCATGATGGAAATGGAATACTGACCGATGCGTTTCTGTTTCATCTTCACGGAATCCGATCTTCTTGTCGCGTTCGAGAAACACCTTATTGCGAGCTGTTTAATGCATCACAGCGAGCCGCAATCATCCGCTTCTTGAAATTCTTAGCATTTAGCAGTCGAGGTTGTAATGGGGATGATGCGTTGCGAAAAACACTTGCGAAACTTCCTGCTTGTTGCAAACGAATGCGCAACGAAAGATGAAGACACATGGGACAGGCAGAATTTAATCAGGTGTGAAGATACGGAAACGTCTCTCGAATCGTGATTTGAATTTTTTTTGTAAGCAGAAGTCTAAAGGAGGAGCAGATGCCACATGGTTGTGTAACCGAGATAATACCCGCATCTAGCGAAGAGGTATTTCGGTTATTGCATGATTACAACCGAAGGCTGGAATGGGACACGCTGCTCAAGTCTGCTGTGCTGGACGAGAAATGGACCGAGACGCAGCTTCACGCAACAACCGTCTGTACTAGCCGTTGGTATTTGGGTGGGGTGTCAATGAGGACCGAATATGTTACGTACCGTCCGCCAGATATCGCGGCGGTGAAGATGCTCAATCACCCGGCCTTTTTCGACACATTCGCTGCCACAATAAAACACCACGACTTGAATGATGGCTCGTCATCGATCGAGTACCGTTACAACTTTACAGCCCGCCCGCGGTGGCTACGTTGGCTGCTTCATCCGGTGATGGAGGCAGTCTTTCGATGGGAAACACAGAAAAGATTGCTTGGGTTGCGTCGTTTTTTTCTAGAGCAATCATTTGATGGAAAGGGACTTGACTAGTGCCGCAACGTAGACGTGATGTTGATCATAACCCGACGCGGAATGGAGGGATTTTGCCGGGATATTGTCCCTCGCTCACGCTGCGGGTTGGGATTTTGGCGGTTCTCCCATCAACGTTATCTTCAAGTTGTGACACTAGCCAGATAGAGAGCCTGTCTCAAGCGGCAAGCTCGTATTCGTCGCAGAGAAAAATGTTAGAAGATGTAGTACTATAATCAATCAGATCGGCTGAACGCTCTGGCGCAGCCAAATGCTAACGAAGAGTTTACTTGCGAGAGATCAATCTTTGATGACGTTTTTTTCACACGCAGTATTGATAGAAACTAAGTTGCTTATGCTTTTAACCGTTGCCACGGTTGGCTGTGCCGAGCATCGAGTCTCCCCACCTCTGTTACCAGAGAAGGTTGCTGGAACTGAAGTCAACGCCCACGAGCCCAAATTCGTGTTTGTCGCACCGGACGGATTCGAATGGAACGATGCAAATCGAATCTGGCACAACAAATCAACGAACACTAGTATTGCTTTAGCCCATGAGCCGGGGCGATCGTTTCAGTCAGTAGTCGATGACTTTGTTCCCGAACGAATGCTTGCTTCCGGAATGGAGCTAATCGACAAGGAAACTCTTTACGTGAGTGGTCGAGCTAAGTTATTGATAAAGGGAAATCGCTTGAACGTGAGAGTCCCGCAACAGTTCTGTGCAGTCGTATTTGGAACCGATCTTGGTTGTGCGCAGATCACGGCCATTTACCCGACGGATTCTTCCGATCGGTGGAAAAACAAAATCGAGGCATCGCTTCTTGAATCCAGATATGAAATGCCGAAGTAGGTCGATCAGCAGTAGATAACGTTATCCGTCCGACGCTAACATATAGATTGATCATTTTTAAGAAAGAGAAGGTCCTGGTGATCGTCTTTTCATTTGTAGCACGCGTAAAGATATCGCGTAATAAATTACGGAAGATTCAAAAATCTGTTATATTGGTGTTGATATGCGAGTTGTAGCGTCATTTGCAACTGAGGCAACGAACAGAGGGGGCTAGCGCGTTGATTTAGCGTTCTGCACCTGTGAGTGTGGTGTGCCCACCGTGAACCCTTATGTTTTCTAAGGAACGACCATGCCTTTTACTCGTAGTTTGATGCTTATCACTTTGGTAACTGTCTTTGGATGCACTAAGACGCAGCCAACTCCTCAAGCCATCGGACTTTCTGTCCAGCAATCGTCATCGACTGTTTCGGGACCACCCAAGGAGATAACTGGTCTACCGCTGACGATGACGATAAAACAGCGAAGCACTGCGCAGGTTCCGGGAGCGGATGGAGTCCTCTCTATAACAGTGGACGATATCACACGCGGTCAGGCGATGATTACCATTCTGGGTCGCGATGGGGCTGCCATCGCTGGTCCGTTATCGATGAAACTCGGAGATGCTTTACCATTAGAGTTTGGAGTCGTGAAGTACACAGTGCGCGTAAACGCTTTGAACAACTCCCTATTGGCTGAGGACTTTGCGGAGATCATTCTCGATCGTCCTGCTCGAAGCAATCTTACGGAGGCGGAAAAGATCGAAAAGCTCATTTCTGCTATCGAGGGCTTGGAGGGTGCGACGTTTGTTCGCAATGGGCAATCGCACTCGACGGATGAAGCGGTAAGTCACTTGCGCCGAAAGCTGGAATCTGCTGGACAACGAATAACAACGGCTAAGGATTTTATCGAACAGCTTGCATCGAAGTCATCGTTAACGGGCGATGAATACATGATTCGGATGCCAAATGGGCAGGAAACTAAGGCTTCCGATTTCTTGACTCAAGAACTCGGGAAGCTCAAGGAAAGCCCGTGATCGTAGGGCCTCGTAGCCTCGGCGACTACAAGGGATTTTAGATTGGCGATTGGCGATTGGCGATTGGCGAGTCATCTTATGACACGATTTTTGGATTGTTGCGATTTTTGGGTGACTCGGGTTTGTAGTGGACGACGCTAGGAGGCCTGTTGCTTTTGGTGCGATGAAGCGACGTCGAAGATGGTCTCCGACGGGGGATAACACATCCAAAGAACGGATGACGGAACACGAACGTCCAGGAAAGCACGTTACAACAGTAAACCAGCGGATGCCCTGATGTCTCGATCTACCGTCGTCGGGCTGTCTATCATGCATAGCTTAACGGGAAAACCCATGATTGGCTTAGAGTGTATCGTGTGGTTTCCTGTAAATCTCTTTTTCCCGGAATGCTGGGCAAATGTCGCATTGATTTTCTCGTTGCTCGCCTTGGTTAACCCCAAGTCGTCGGCGACATCGGTGAGTTCTTTTGCCTCGAATGAACGATTAAAAGTGTCCGTCTTTTTTACTATGGCATCCATCGCATTGGCATCGGTTTTCTTTGTTCGATAAGAGAAATCAATCTCGATCGATGCCTCTGCTAGCGCGACCGAAAATCTGGTAAGATTGGTCCGAAGCACTGGAGTTTTTTCCAAGGACTGTATAGATCCCTGTCTTTCTCCCATAGAAACATGATCGATCCGAATATACCAGCAGACTTGCGCGATTTGATTTCACGCGAGCTTGAACGCGATGAGAGAGTCGTGTGGAGTGCGATGCCGAGACCTCGGTATTTCTCTGGGCCTGCTGTTGCTGCCTTCTTTTTTGCGATCCCTTGGACAGCATTTTCTGTTTTCTGGATGGCGGGCGCTGCCGGTTTCAAGATTCCGCAATTCAATCAAGGGGGCGACTTCTTTCCGCTATTTGGAATTCCATTTTTCCTGATTGGGATTGGAATGCTTTCATCCCCAATTTGGGCTTATCGCAAACAATTGAAAACGGTCTATCTGATAACAGATCGTCGCGCAATTACGATCGATGGCGGTCGTACATCGACGATTCGAAGCTACCTACCAGAAAATTTGAAGGATATATTTCGAAGGGAGCACAGAGACGGAACGGGCGATGTGGTTATCACGCGAAATGCTTGGAAGGATTCTGACGGGGACAAGCATATGCAAGATATAGGATTCCTCCGAATAGAAAATGCCAAGTCCGTCGAAAACATGCTAAAGGAATTAGCAGAACAAAGCGAGCAGCCCAAGTCGCCGGTTGACCGCGATTACTGATCATCGTTTTCTTGCGTCGACGGATTGATTTCTTACACTAGATTCTTTCTCTGGGTTCCATCATTTCTTTTGATTTCATACCTCGCCATATCAGGAGAGATAGCAACAAGCTTCGATGTTACAGAAGTAACTTGTACGGCAATGATCATCGTAGGAATCATTATCGTTGCTTTGGCTGCAGCAACATCGTTTTTCTTGCGCAGGAGAGAAGCTGCTGGTGTTAGAAGCAATGCTCGAGAATCAATACCATGAAGGTAGCTCCAGGCAATTCGCATGAAACGCTTAAGTGGTACGAAAAGATCTTGATGATCGCATCACTCCCTATTGCGCCTGCAATCATTGCTTATGCGGGTCTCGCCTCGTACACGGAGAACTTTTTATCCGAACGAAGGGTTCGAGTGCGGATGCAACAATGTGGACGATATCTCCCCCTTTCTGACGCTCGTTTGCGAATTGCCGAGAAGGGGGGAACTTTGATTATTGAGAATCCAACAGTTTCATGGGACATTACGCACGCTTGGTGACGGTCATGATTATTGGGAGAAAGTAGTGGAAGCCATTCTTGCAATACTAGCGATTTGTTTATTCGCAGTTGCCCCAATAGGGGCCGCTTTCGTTTTTGCATCGATTGCAGTATCCACCTTTCGTGAGAATGGAGTGCAAGTCAATCGATGGATGGTTTGTTCATTCGTTTTAATTGGCTTTTCGTTGATCTGCTATTCGGTTACCCTCTGGACGCTTCAATACACACCGGAAGACAAGCCTGGTCTGCTGAATCCAATTCTTGTCATTCTAATGCTCGAAAGTCTCTGTCTGCTGCCAATTGTCTTCGTGACAGCACTGCGTGGATTGGCTGTGGTTCGCGAGAGAAAAATGGAAGCGTGGGTGGATTTTGCCGCGGTAGCGTTATACGGATTTCTCTATGTTCCTTATGCTGCACTACACGCGTACTACCCACATGTTTAAAATTGGGGCGGATTTTTGAACTCCGAATCGCAACGGGTTGCAGACAAGGTCAAGGATTCTCGGCGGTCAAATCGTTGGAACGAAAAGCCTGATGGACCGTTACGATTTTTTGATACCTTAACGGAGCATTTCTATTCCGCGGGGAGCTATCTCCGAGATCCAGCAGATCCAGGATGGTGGAGAGGGGGACGACAGCTTTCCAAGTTGGGGATTAAAAGTCCGATCTTCCGTAATGACAAATACGCTTGTTCATCGTCTAATGTTTTTTAACAACTTCGGACGCACGAATCGCGTGCGAACGATCCTTTCGAAGTGGTCTGGCGCTACTGCAAGCTTGTGTCCCAAGCCAGAGTCGCAACTACGCAAGGCACGTGACTCGCGAAGTCGGGCGGATTGACAACAAATAGGACATGATCGACATGGCTAGTTGATCTGTTTCACTCTCGAGAACAAAGCACAAATATGAAGACAGTCAAAATCATTCTCTGCACATTCACCGCTGTATGGCTTCCTCTTCGCATTGTATCTGGTTATCTAGGTCTGAAGACGCTGATTAACGCGATTGCTGACTATGGAGAGATTCCTGGTTACATTGCTTTAGTTGGAATTTTCCTACTATTGCTTGATCTGTGGCAATCGAACAAGACCCACGATCAAAAGCTATGGTGGACGGTCGTGGGGGTGATATTCGCGCCGATCGCAGTTCCCGCTTATTGGTTTGGTTACGGCTTGCAGAACAATCGAGTAACTAGTGAGAGCGGTTCTCTTTGCCATCGTCCGAACGATTAACTGATGTCGATAAATCCTAGCGTCATTGATTTTCAACCATTACCCTATAACCCCACCAATTCGGTGGCTGCAAACAACGTAAGCTGGTGACTCACTTTTTCTGCTGCGTTCGAGAGATCAAAAAATGCATAGCGGCAATTCCAAATCGCAAGTCAGCACAATAATGTGGTTAGCCATTACAGCAATCATCGCTCTTCTGTTCGGCGGTTTCCTAGTCGTATACATCGGCGGTGGTTTTATTGTTGAAGCAGTATTAGTTGGCAGAACTGGACCTGTGGAGACTCGAGACAAATGGCCTGACCCATTAAAGGGGCTCGTAGACGAACGCCAAGAAATCATCATCGATTCGATCAAAGTCTATCAACTTTGCCAAGGCATGGACTCAGAGTACGTATTTCGATTTGATGCGCCGACGGATCTGATAGATCACATCGTCGAGAAATGGGGGCTTTCAGAGGTGCATCCAACGCAACTCTCATCAGTGTTTCATGGTCGGAGCCAACTCTCCGGTGTTGCAACGCCAGACTGGTGGCAACCTTTATCTATCCAGGATATAAAATGCTATGTGGGCCCGAGTACTCTAGCGCGTGAGAAGGGGAATCGATTTCAATTAGCCTACTCAGAATCGACTCGTGTTTTGTACGTACACTACTGGTTTAATTTTTGATGACCTCGACGAAAGCCAGATCGTGGTTTGCATGTTATAAATTACGACCATGCCTGGTGTCGGGAAGAAGAAAAATTAGGGCCGAACAAACATGTCCACCCGGGTTGTCGTTTGGGCGTTTGCCTAGGCAATGACTCTTGAATGCAGCGGGCGATTCCCAGGGAGATTAGGCAGCAGTATGACTTGGTTCGACGAACTTACGGGATTTCCTGAACGTACTGGCGACGAGGTTCGTTAATTTACGCCTTGATGGTACATATTTGACATCACAAGCGAACAATCGAACGTTCCACGCAGGCAGCTTTGCAACGCCCTCGCTCTCTCAAATGCGTAACAGAAGTTAAACCGGAGATGGCCGTCGGATTCGTGTTGCCGAGATAGTGGGAGACGTTCGATTACTACATCAAGATGTGGCAAACGAAAATGCGGTTTTTCAAGTAGCCTCGCAGTTCAACTGCCTTGAAATGGCGGCGCCACATGTCTTACCGGAAGATGGCGTAGGTATCTATGAGAACGATTGGACACAAGGGCCAGCGTGTTCTATCTGCGCTGGTGCCGGAACGATCTATCGAAATTACTTTGTCGACGTTAATGGTGTAATAGGACAGACTCGTGACAACCAGATTGACTGTCTATCGGACATCGGACGTCATTTCGGTGCTCATCCATGGAAAATGGAGAATGGCTACTGCTTTCCGTCAATGGCCGGTCTTAAGGATATCGAAGCCCAGCTTTCGAGTTGCAGAGAAGAAGCACTGGACGAACTGCGAGGTAAGCTCAAGGTTGGAGTTCAATCGAAAACGCAGGTCACAATAGGTGGTGCGAACCATTTGGTCACTCAAGTTTTCTGTTCCGCCTTACCAGTTTCCTATTCTGACATTCCAGCGAGTAAGTGGAATCATTTTCCACGACTCATTCTCGATGCAACTTATGAATCGACATTTCACGTTGCGGTACAAAACCTCGCGGATACTGGTTCCCCGAAGCTGTACCTGACTTTGGTTGGAGGGGGTGTGTTTGGGAATAAGTTGGATTGGATACTTTCTTCAATAGGCCGATCGCTTGAACTTTTTGCTTGGGCAAATCTCGAAGTTTATATTGTTAGCTACGGTTCATCGAGCTCTGAAGTGGCGAGGTTCTTGTCAAGTCATAACACAGAGCAATGAATGGATTCAAACCTGCTACGTGGATGCCATTACCATGTGCTGTTGGTTCACGATCAGAAGAGACCGGCTTTGCAGGCGGAACACTTCGGCCCTAAATAGAAATCGCAAACCGTTTGCTCTGCCATTGTGCAGTATTTGCTTTGGGGGTCTGCGCCGCCAATTTTTGAAGAGCGAGTCAAGAACTTTATTCGGGTGAACGGTCTTCTTGAGATGATGACCAAAGGCGAATTGATGATTGTGGAGACTTCTAAGGCTGCTGCAGTGGATCGATATGACCATGGCGCTGGATGGAGACTTGAGAACATGTGGTCGCTTGCGTGGATTTAAGGCTTAGCTGAGGAACAATCTGCAACGACGGGGCAGCTTCCTGAGGAAATTAGTGGCGCGTTGACGTCTCTTTTTCTACCAGAATTCACCCTCACTGCCTGGTCCTTCGCTTTGCATAGGAATCATTCACGGATTAAGATACTTCACGCGTGGTTGAATTTCGGAGTTGCAATTGCTTCCCAACCGATTGCAAGGTGCTACGGCTCAGGCTCGTTTAACTCGATCGTTCTTGGTTTAGAGGAAAGACGCTCTGAATCCATCGCTATGGAAGTACTTGTTAAATTTGCGATTGCTGGATTTGCGTTGTATGTCATTTGGACGGTTGCAAGACCCCGTTGGCATTTTCGAATTGTCGTAACACCAGATGCCGTGAAATTCTTGAATGGCGTTCCCGATGGAAAGCGGCGGCTGTATGAGAGCTTTTTCCTCAAAGAGTTGAAGGCGACTACCAAACTGAGAATTTGTGGACGGCGAGAAAAGAATGGTCGTCTCATCACATCGATTAAGGGGACGGATGATGACGGATTGAAACAGCGTATCCGCAATTTTCTCATTTCTGCTGGTTGAATTGAGAGAGGCCGGTAAAGCGTTTTCAATCGCAGTCGTTTCCAATAGAAATTTTCGAGGCTTGAGGACAATGCAAACCTAATCTCGGTAGAAAAATCGGAGACGCCACCGAGGTTCTTTTCGGTTTTCGTCCGAACATAATGCTATTGACGGACCGTGACTTTCGTTCCGCCATTGCTAACAAACCGTTCCCGGAGGCTACAACCGAGCCAAAGACATTACACTTTTTCTTTCTCGATGCTAAATTGAAGTCACCTTATCTCAATGGACTTGCTAAACTTGCAATCCCTTCGGAACGTTTCCAGGTAGTAGACAATGTGTTTTATTTGAGTGCACCAGATGGCTTTGGTCGATCGAGACTCGCCGCTGGTGTTGAACGAATTCTCGACGTAGCCACAACTGTTCGTAATTACAGCACAATCGAAACTTTGGTGAGCATGTTAGACGCGGATCAATGAACGCTCGAACATGGAAATAATCGTTGTGAATTAGTAGAGTGGAAGATCTCGTGGTTGCTGTGCATCAGAGGACCTATTGTCGGGCAATCGAACGTCTTGGATGGCTTTAAGGCAGACGACGAACCGTTGTTGATTTGCTTGCGTCGGATGAATCTTGCTGATGTATACTTCAGGACAGAGAGGTTGATCGTCGATCGAGTTGACTTGCGTTGAGTCAACCGCTTGTTATACAGGTAGGGGATGATTTACATGCCTGAAGTGGCAAAACAAAAGCGTGCACCAAAGTTGCAGGCTGGGTAGAGATGACACCTTGGTTCTCCGAGGAATGTTTCTTTGGTGCAGCTCATAAATCCGGTCGTTCGTACAAGGAGGATAAGTCGATGAAATACGGGTTCGTTATTGTTGGCGCCCTAATTCTTGGGATAGTGGTTTGGGTACTAAATCCGAAAGTGAATGCGAACATTACGGCCTCCACTCAATCAATCCCCGTTGATGAAATTGGAAAGTCGATTCAACTGGTAGGACGACTCGGGGTGCCGCTTGGGGAAAAAATGGAGTTAACAGGTTACTGGCACTACCCCGAGACCACGCAAGCTAAAGATGGCTCAATACGCTTCTCTGTAACTTCAGTGAACGGAAATATGTTGAGTCAACCGATCGAATTTAGCCACGCACAATTTGATGTCACGGACGCCCAGCATCGAAACATTATCCCTGAGTTCAAGAATCATCGAGAATTAGAAGACCAGGTGTGGACATTAATTGCATACGAAACGGGTAGAATTCAGATGATGCCGGATGAGTACCAGTCCAAGTCGCCTGTTTTTCCAATAGTTGGAATGCCATATTATACTAAACCGTTCACTTCGCAGATCGTTGCTGGGTTGAAAAGCACGGACGGACAAACAAATCAATGAACTGAAGTTCCGGATTTCTAGGCGTTTGACTGGACTCAGTGCTCGTGCATGCTTGAACAAATCGACGAACCAGACGAAGATTAGAATCTGGATCGAGATCAGACTTCTCAAGCTTCGGTGCTGCCGTTTGTTTAGGTAGGAAAAAGATGTTTTGGGCTTTAGAGTTACCAGTTAAGATTACCTTTTGGATTCTAGTCGCCGTAGTCGTGTTAGTCATGATAGTAGGCAACGGCCGGAATTGGGCGCCGCTGAAAAGCTTGGCGATCATTTCATCTGTGGTTTTCATCGGGTTCGTTCCATCTTGTGCAATTGTGATGCGTATCGTTGATGCTCAGCGATTCGGACTTTTTCAGTACGCTTCCTATAGTGACGTTCAAGATTTTAGAGTTGAGCGATTTTTACCCCCAGCGGCTCAAGATATAACGCTTGAGAAGACCTTTATTGGTCATAGAGCCAAATACACGATCAGTGAATCTGAGTTGAGATCCTATCTCGATGGACATTGGAACGCTTACGGCAAATATTCAGCGATTCCTCGGTCCGATTTGAAGGATGGCGAATCTGTCATGAGCGAAGAAATCGAAGATGATTTCCAGGGGCTAAATTGGCCGCGGATGGGGGAGGCGATTAGATTTCATAGTCCGGTTGAGCATGATGGAGGTGGAGCTACTTATTATTTTGATCCCGTGTCTGGCACAACCTATCACCGTGCTGGATACTGGTGAAACTGATAACGTGTGATGCTGCAAGAAATGGTTTAGTCCACCTGCTCGGTAACGATGTCATTTTCCAATGCTGTGGACTAGCTAACGCTGCGTACTTGGTTAGGCTGAATTCAAATCACCTTGTTGACATCTAAAGATTCTAATGAATTCCGACGTGAGATCCGATTCTGATTGGAGATGGGGAGGGCGAGTGACCCTTCACTTTTTGCTCGTAATTATCTTTTTTTGGCTCAGTCTTGTTTCTACATCACAGGACTTGTTTTATCTCGCCGCCTACATTCCATCGCTCTTGTTACTGCCGTTCATTACCCTGGCAGTCGCGATTGCTTCGCTAGTGTTTTCAGTAGCTTGTAAAACGGGTAAGAATTTTCATTTACTTGGCAGTGCAGTTATCTTCTTGTTTCTGTTCCTAATCTCTCTTGTGGTTTGGAAACGAGATTTTGAACATGGTTTTGTCGGATCTATCGACGCTCGGATTCTGCTTTCCATCAGCGTTTTCTGCTCGTTTACGGTGGCGTTGGCGTGGCTCGTGCGACGTAAACACAGAACGATTTCTTTGAAGCAGCTATCTGGTAGCTTTCTTTGCGTTACCATATTCTTTGCGATAGTCCATCAAATCCTTCGGTTTGACAAAATGTCTTCCTACAATCTGGAAAAAGATGCTGCTAGAGAGTTGCAGAGAGCAGGCTTTCAGTTGAGATGGAAAGACTGGAGTGTTTCAAGTGTAGCGCTTCGAAACTCGGGTATTAGGGACGCACAACTTAAAAGGATAGGCGAGTTTAAGAATCTTCGATCCCTTTCTCTGGAAGGGAATCCAGTCACAGATGAGACTTTGGCCTTAATCTCGAATGTCCAGAGACTTGAGGCTGTCTACTTGAGTAACACGAACATTGGAGATGGTGGATTAATACATCTTGCCGATGCCGTAAATTTGGACCATTTGTGCTTAAGAGGAACCGCTATCACGGATCTTGGCCTTTCCAATTTAGAGAAGCTTAGATCGTTGCGGTATGTCGATCTTTCGGATACTGATGTTTCTGATGCAGGTCTGGAAAAGTTAACGCACTTAAAAAACATGTACTATCTCCATCTGCCTGAGACAAAAGTTACGAAATCCGGGATGGAATCGCTCGGGCGTTCGTTGCCAAACTGCAGAATTTATGGAACGCCTAATGGAGAGCCATTCAGTGTGGGAAGGTAAAGAGATAATCGGGAACTCAGTACAATGGGAGACAAATCGACGCGTGAAAGCAACCGCGTGTCACTGCCAACCGTACAAACGCAAGCGTGTTTTGGCCCCATTGCGAACGCACAGAATAAAAAAGACGCCCTGCGCCCGGTCGTGATAGACGGTTTTAAACTTCAAATTCTTCACGCTTACAATTGCAATGCCCACATTCACTCAACTTTAGCATGACGTTTGCCTTAGAAAAAATGACGAATCCCTATGAACCACCGAACAGTAACGATGAGAAGGCTGTTGATCCTCGCGACGCGATTAGGGCACGTGTTTCTAGGCCGGCGACGGCATTAATTATCATGGCTTCGATTCAGTCTGTCTTCGTTGCGATCTACCTAGTGTCCTTGTTCTTTGTCGTCCTGCGTACTGGCTTCATATCATGGGAAATTGTTGGGTTTGCGCTAGGAGGTATACAATTCATCAGTCTGATCCTAATTGCGATTGGTGGAGCAAAACTTGGCTTTTTGGAGTCATATCGTTTGGCTCGTCTGGGTGCGTTGCTTGCTTGCGTTCCTTTGATTACTCCGTCTATGATTGCAGGAATTCCGTTTGGGATATGGTCATTGCGTCTTTTGTCCGATCCAGTGGTTCGAGGTTCGTTCCCCGATGCGAAATCCGTGTCATAACGAGCCGGTGGGTAAGTGAAGGATTTCGTGCTGTTAAGTTGTTCAATCGTGTGTAAGTAGGCTGGGAGTGGCCAACCTACGATTAAGGCAAAGTGCTTTTAAATTGTTGGAGTTTTTGCAGTGAAACGAAAGAAGTGCGATTACTCGAACTATGTGGAGCACCCACGCTACGGGCGTGGGCCCCGGTTCACAGGCATTCAGCCACGCGAAGTGCCACCTGGCTTTCGCTTAACAACCTACCTCTCCAAGAATAAGATTGGAGGAACTGCAGTTGAAGCGAATCTTGATCAGCAAACATTCTGCGTCGTACCAGTCCTTTACTACTTCGATCTGAAGCGAGATTGTGTCGATTGTGGCCGGCCCTTCATCTTTTTCGCAGAGGAGCAAAAACATTGGTACGAAACACTAGGTTTTGTCGTATACGCGGACTGCGTTAGATGTGTTTCATCATCGTCAAGCGGAACGCGTTCGAATGCTTCTAAACAGCTTGCCCGATGAACGAGATGAAGCCGTTGAGCGAAGTTACAAAGAGATACGAGAGCGGTTGAACAGAATCCACTGCCAAGAAGGCGGTGAGGATAATCCAGAATAGATAATGTGTTAGATTGTCTGATTCTAGATGGGCGATTGATGAATGTATATTAAGAGGAAAAGTGTTCAGCAAACTTTAGATTGATGATTGCAGATTGGGGATAGTTCACGAAAGACACGAGACATGAACATGTCATACAACGCCAACCGTTACATTGCCCCATGGTGGTGGATCGTTATTTGGATGACCTGGGGGGCTTTGATGGCCTTGATCACTTACGCGGTCGATGGAGTTCCCGTCACATCGTTACTATGGTTTTTGTCTGGCTGTAGTTATGCCATTTTGTTGTTTCCTGTAACGCGTCCTCTGGTTCTTCCAGTAATGGACTGGTATGCAAGAAATGAGGAATTACCAGAAGAACAAAAGACCCGTTTTCGGGAGCTCGTCTTGCGTGGTAGGGACCCAAATGATGCCGAACTCTCCATGCTCTCCAAGGCGTGTTGGAATAGGATGCCTTTAATCGCGCCGCTCTTTGCTGCTGGAAGCCTCGGGATCATTATTGGATCGCTCACGGGAGTCGCGTTGGCATGTCTTCCAAGTTCTGAATCGTCGGCAACCGCTGGCGGAATCGGTGGTGTTTTACTCGGTATACCCGCCGTAGCCATTCTGGCCGCTATCATATTCGCTGCGATGATACCCAAACAAGACTATGCCGCTCACCGCGTTCACCCACGATTGCTAATGCTATTGTCTCCATTCTTTATCGTTCCAATCGCCATTCACTGTGTGATATGGTTTCTTTATGGCGATAAGCCAAGAACTAGGTAAAGAAGCGAGTACCAACTTTCGAGTTCATTTTTAATGAAAACAACGATCGCGAACTTATTGGTCTGGCTATTCATTGGGGTATGTATCTGGTTTGCCGTTGCAAATTGGAGGACCTTTCTCCTATTCCTCGCTCTCGTTGTTGTCATCGCTGTTGTTCTTTCAACCGTGCTGTACAGTCTTGCATTTGTATTGGGTATTGCGAAATTTCGCTCGGTTACCAAAGCTCATCATGCTGCTTGGGACATCTTCAAACATTGCTTTGCCGCGGTCCTCAATCGCTTGAATTAACTAAGCGTGGGCAGAGGGATGGGCTGTATCGCGGTGACTTAAGAGATGGCGTCTTAGCTATTGCAGTATCCTTGGGGGGTGATTGGCATGTCGCACTTGGACTTTAGGAGGCTAGTTGCAGGGGAGAGAGGCCTGATGCGGGTGCATGTGTTACGATCAAGGTTCGTGACAGTCGGTCGGGCCTCGTAGCCTCGGCCACTACGGGGGATGGCCTCGTAGCCTCGGCCACTACGGGGGATGGCCTCGTAGCCTCGTCCACTACGGGGGATGGCCTCGTAGCCTTGGCCACTACGGGGATGGCCTCGTAGCCTCGTCCACTACGGGGATGGCCTTGTAGCCTTGGCCACTACGGGGGATGGCCTCGTAGCCTTGGCCACTACGG
>VYLF01000341.1_pt1 | contig 15989 bp, 14 predicted proteins | sample 5114371 | NCBI WGS metagenome assembly VYLF01 (sample SAMN12291773, study PRJNA351875) | freshwater metagenome | isolation source: freshwater lake | place: USA: Michigan, Kent Lake | collected 2013-08-15 | reverse complement strand
CTACACGGGTACGCGGGCGGAGGAATTTCAGCGTTATGTGCTGCTTACAAACTATCAGATGCACATGGACGCCTTCAATCAACTTTACCCGGATTGCTGCAAACCAAATCGACCAGGCGTTCAAATGCCTGCGTATCATCAAAGAACTTCGCACAATCAAGGTCTCTCGATTGTCAACATTGGTGTAGGGCCGTCCAATGCCAAGACCTTTACCGATCACCTAGCTGTTTTGCGGCCCGATGCCATGATAATGGTCGGCCACTGTGCCGGAGTCAGAAATCACCAAGAGGTCGGGGACTTTGTCTTGGCTTCCGGTTACATGCGGGACGATCACGTCCTAGATGACGCATTACCACGATCTGTACCATTAGTCCCTAGCTTTATCCTTAATCGTTACCTAGCCAAGATCTTAGATGATCGGAAACTGCCATATCGGTTCGGTGTTGTTTACACCACCGACGACCGCAACTGGGAACTGACGTTAAGTCGCAAGTTACGAGACTTAAAAGCGAGTCGCAGCATCGGTGTGGATATGGAATCCGCTACGGTAGCTGCCAATGGATTCCGCTATCGCATTCCATCTGCGACGTTGCTCTGCGTTTCCGACAAACCACTCCATGGTCAACCCAAGCTACCCGACGTGGCAAAAGCCTTTTATGAAGAATCTAAACTAAAACATTTGGAGATCGCTCGCGATGCAATCATGCTCGTAAAGTGTGATCACCCCGGTGGCGTTCCCGCAAGTGACCTCCGAGCCATGGATGAACCTTTACTTGGGTGCATCGACGGGTAATAGATTACCAGTTAACGTCGAATCGCATAGCTAGCAAATCGGCCTCTGTCTCGCCGAAAGAGGTTTGGCTGCTTGTGAATGGATGAATCCAATCGAACATGATTCGCGTTCGGTCCGACCAATACCAGTTGAAACCAGCAGTAAAATCGTTGTACTGTCCTGCGGTTGCTTCGGTCAGATCCAGCATGGACCAGCGAGCCTTAAGCTCGACAGCTCCCCATCCCTCGGATCCTTGTTTCGTCGAAAAGTTTCGAGCGGGTACGTTTCGCGTGAATTGTGGACCATGTTGGCCAAAAGGCTCAAAGATTCGATGTTCTCCGGTTAAGAAGTAGCTAAGGTGAGTGTAGGCTCCTCCTACATGAATGGTTCTGCCGGTATTGAGGTTCACCTGTGAAACAAACAATTCCGTCTGCGAGGTCAATGGCCCCCAGCCAGCCGCGAGTTCAAAATTCCCGGTCGTATAGGAGTCTGAATTGAGGACGCCAGTATCGAGTAAGAACGGACCTCTTTGCACTTGGGGTCTTGCTCGAAATCGTACTTGGTCGTCGAAGTCACCTGTATGTAAGATTCCGACACCGGTGTGTAGTAGTGCGTCACGGTCGCAGACTTTTCCGAACACTGGTAACCAAGTAAGCCGGCCACTGAGACGGTATCCTTGATTGTCATTAAATCGCGTTTTGACGGTGTCGCTTATCTCATCAAAAAAGATACCGGTTGTCCATGTAACCCGTTCGTCCATAGCGTGATTGTAGGTTGCCATACCTACTTCACGATCCGCCGCAAAAATTCCTTGTGAGGGAATAGATCGTTCGACAAAAATGTTATTCGTGTCGTTCGTGACCTGTTCCAAACTGAAAGGAACAAAGAAGTTGCCTATTCGAAATCGACCTATTCCAGGTATGTCGTTCATGGAAACGTAGGCATCTTTAACATCAGGGCTGGTAAAAAGTACCCCCGATGCTGCCTGACCAGGTTCAAGTGTCATTTGCAGACGAAAGTCAAATTGATCGTATCCTGTTCCATCAGCCACTAGCCGCAATCTTCGAAAATTAAAATAGTTTTCTGTTTCAGGGATCGCATCATCAGCATTGGCCCATGTGACGTAATCCATTTGGATGTGGCCACCCAATTTCACAGTCCATTTCTTATCTGATTTGGTTCCTGCATCTGCTTTGGCGCCAGCGTCAGGTCCTTTGCCTTTTTTCTCCAACGCTTCCAGCCTTTTCTTTAAGGCCTCGATTTCCGAGTCTGGGGAGACGGGAATCGATTCCGCGGATGCTTTGATTGGTAAAATGTTAGGGGACGCTTCGGACTCCATGCCGGAAGCAAAGCTAGCCTCAAATTCGGATGAAGTTACATGGGAAAATGGTACGTATCCTCGATCCTGTGCCACACACAATGTCGATTGCGCTGCGAACCACCCGACCAATAGGATTAGATACCCCGAACAAGACCGAAACCAACTCCTCATATGGAGAAGGACTAGGTTTGCTAGCAGAGAGATCATGGGATTACTTACAAACAGCGATACCAATTCGCAAGCCTTTCCATCTATCCAAATGTCCTGTGATGCAGCTGGCAAATGCTTGCAAATGGGACATTGACACCTGCAGCGACATTGACGATCGTATCGGTAAACAAAACCTTGAGCTTCAGCCGGTCTTGTAACAATCTATAAGCTAGGCCGCCTTATTGAGTTATTTCTGAACTTGGGTGTCCTGGAAGCACGCTATGGACGAGTCCCCCAGGATATTTGGTGGGATTCCGTAATCTGACATGCCCTGTCCGGCGGGAAAATCTGGCTCGAATTGGCATTGCACATGCAACAAGCGGTGGTCGACCAGGATCTATGTCCACCGGCCTTGGGGCTTGTGGCTTTAATGATAGGTGGTCAATCTTGACCGACTTAGGCGTAATTAAACGGGCCAGAGTGCCCGTTTCACGTTCGCTTAACATCCAAGTTCGACTAGAGAAACAAGCCCCTTGATTTCCGGGAATGGCCATTCTCAGGGTGGCATTTTGTTGTCGTCTTAAAGAATGTTGGATGTCCATGGCTGGAATGCTGATGGACTCCCAAGGACAGTCCACCTAGAATTCTGCAATGTTCAAAACACTTTACCTTGGCAACATATCTGGAATTCGAATCTACATTCACTGGTCATTCTGGTGGCTGACGCTTTACGTTTTGATTTCTGGGTTAGGGGATGGCTTTCGGAACGCCATAAGCAGCGTTGGATTTCTTTTCGCCGTTTTTGGCTGCGTCTTCCTGCATGAACTAGGCCACGCTTTTTCTGGACGCTGGTTCCGTGTGCCGACTCAAGACATCACGTTATTGCCAATTGGCGGGCTTGCTCGGATGGGTAGCATTCCGGCTGGACCGAAGGCAGAGTTTGTGATTGCGATTTGCGGACCATTAGTTAACGTCGCAATTGCCGTGTTGCTCTATCTTTTTTTCCCGATCAAACTTCCCGATGCAGGAGGTTTTTCCATATCGGAGTTATCACCACCGACACAAATGTTTTTGGTCAATGTGATGCTTGCTGTATTTAATATGTTGCCTGTTTATCCGATGGATGGAGGCCGCATTCTTCGAGCTCTATTGCAGTTCGTCGTAAGTCGCCGAACCGCTGTTCTTTGGACTAGTCGTTTAGGACAAGTCTTGGCCATTCTCTTTGCGGGCTACGGACTAATTACCTTTCAATTCAGTTTGGTTCTTATCTTTACGATTATGTTTTTTGCCTGCACGTTGGAGCTCTTTCAAAACAACCTGAAAGATCGAATGCAGCAGATGGCTGGCCAGATGGGTGTAGACCCTTTGGGTTCTCCATTTACGAGCGGTTCATTTACAGCCGGGCCTTTCGCCGGGCAGAATACCGATGACGATTTTGGCTCTCGCCCTCGTCATGCAACTGGCGAGATCGTAGATGCAGAAGACGTACGCCGAATTCAGTAATGATTTGTGCGGATAAAACTCGCCCCAAGCTGAATTGAGCGGGGCATCGCAATGCTAGATTGGTATGGATTGCCAGATTGTTATGGTACTCGCGACAAAAATCCGGCAGTGTCGTTAGACCGGAATCAATCGCCTCTTGCTATTGGATCTTGAAAAAGTTTGGTTAACGTCAGGACATTTGTTCAGCCATGAAAAGGCTTTCATCGGCAGTAGTCAAATTCGAGGGGTACTCGTCAATTAAAATGCATCGGTCCGCTTGATCTCTAGGTCAGGACGCAACGTTCGTAGATTTTCAACTGCCTCGTTACTGAATTCGGATGACAAAACGATAAAACGCAAGGTTCTTATCTGAGAAACGATTCGAAGCCCACTATCTGTTACGTTGGTTCGCTTAAGCCCTAGGACTTCCAGAGATTTACATTTAGCGAGGATCTCGAAGTTGGAATTGTTTAATCCCCTCTCCCCGTTGAATACGAGATGCTTGAGATGTGGGAACGTCGGCAGTTCGGCTATCCCCACATCGGAAAGGTCTATTGTTTCAAGGAACAATATCGACTCGACCTCTGGCATCTCACGAATCGAGGAGAGCAGAAAATCGGTGTTGCTACAACTGTAAAGCGATACGCGGCTTTCACCTTTTTCTAAGCTTCCCTTTATACTAAAGACCCAAAGATCTCTTCGCTCTTTTTCTGCACGGCGATACTGTTCTCTTTGCCAAGAAGCTAGCAACCACATACCTACAAACAAGGCCAAGAAGGCTAAAACAAACGCGATTGCTTTGCGCATTGGTTGCTCTCGGATCTAGAACGTCATATCGCAATTATGGGCTACCTGGATGCCCAGTAATCGATCACTTGGACTTTGTCCAAATGTGGCTTTAGAACCTCCACGAACTCTTTGTGTTTTGGGTGTGGTAGATAAACATCGCGATCTGCTTCGCTCTTAAAGGTGATAAAGAAGCAGTGCGTGAACCCGTTGGCGAGCCCTTCTGGACTGTTGTCTGTACCATATTCGAAATCAGCAACTTGCGGGATCGATGACTTGAGCGATCGAAACGCATCAACCACCTTTTGAACGTCTTCTTTAGAGCTAGTATCCTTGAATTTGAACAACACGACGTGACGGAGCATTCGACTTTCTTTCTCTTGAGCAATGAGAAACGAAACGGATAAAACGATGGTGCACAATGCAAAACCAACGGTGGCCAAAAGCAAACGGATGCTATTTTGGTTCTTCATGACTGCAATACTCTCGATTTGAGACGGAAACAAAAATACACGGTGGATTGACTCCGAAGAGGAATCGCCCTCGGTTACGCGGTGTTTCGTGATAACTTACTTGGACCACGTTACATTAGAAAGCTTACCTACCTAACGAACTACAAGCAAAGGGTGGTGTAGCGAACGCATTCTTTTTCGCTAAGTTATCAGCGATGTCTGGCATGCGATCGCTTGTAGAACGGCATCTTTTTTGAAGCATCAAGGAAATAAGAATGGCTGCGTGTGTTTACTTGGTTGCCACGATGGACACCAAAGGTGAGGAACTCGCCTTTGTTAGAGACTGTCTGCGGAGTACGGGTGTATCAGTTCGAATGATCGACGTCGGGACAAAAAATCCTCCATCGGTTGTCCCCGATGTGACTCGTGACGAGGTGCTCGCCACAATAACTTCATCCGATTCTAGTCCAGAATTTATAGCGGACCGAGGTGCAGCGATCGCAGAGATGGCTGTTGCCTTGCGGCATTTTTTGATCGCTGAGTGTGCTGCTGGTCGAGTGTCGGGTGTTATCGGTATCGGAGGAAGTGGTGGGACATCGCTCATTACGACCGCGATGCGGGCATTACCAATTGGTTTACCAAAACTAATGGTATCCACGGTAGCCAGCGGAAACGTCGCACCTTATGTGGATTGCAGCGATATTCTGATGTTGTTTTCTGTCGTGGACATTGCGGGAATAAATGCGGTTTCACGTGTTGTTTTGAGCAATGCTGCTCACGCCATGTCGGGGATGGTTCAAAACATCGTTGCCAAGCAAAAAAACAAGCCCACTATTGGCATGACGATGTTTGGCGTGACGACAACGTGCGTTAATCAAGTACGACTCGCCCTGGAGAAAAGAGGGTTTGATTGTTTGGTTTTTCATGCGACCGGAAGTGGCGGGCGGGCCATGGAGCTTTTAGTTGAGTCTGGTTTGATCGCGGGGGTTCTGGACATCACAACAACCGAGGTCGCAGACGAAATCGCTGGTGGTGTCTTTGCATGCGGACCTAATCGCTTCGAAAAATTGCTAGCTGCCGAGATCCCGCTGGTCATTAGCATGGGAGCTCTCGACATGGTGAACTTCGGATCGAAAGAAACCGTTCCTTCACATTATCAGCATCGATTGCTTCACTGTCATAACGCACAAGTCACATTGATGCGAACCAATAGAGAAGAGAACCTTCAGATTGCTCGATTCATTGCCACTAAACTTAACGAATCTCGAACGCCGATCAGGATATTGGTTCCAGAGCATGGTGTCTCTTCGCTAGATGAACATGGACAATCGTTTTATGATCCTCAAGCTGATAGCGTACTTTTTGATGAACTACAAAATAAACTGGATATCACAGCGGATCGGCAGTTGATTCGACTCCCCTTTCACATAAACTCGCCAGAATTCGCAGACTCGTTGACCAGTAACTTTATGTCGCTCTGGGACATGAGAAAATCTGAAACGAAAAAATCCGCTGGGACAAACGACAACTAGTCGCGTACGAAGCAAAATACTTACGATTTCACTTACCAAGGTAACGATATGGCACGGCAGTCGAGAGATTCGATTTTGAAGCGGTTGCGAGGCAAGATTTCTCGCAAGGAACCAATTGTCGGAGGAGGAGCTGGGACTGGCATTAGTGCGAAATGCGAAGAAGCTGGCGGCATCGACTTGATCGTTATCTACAACTCGGGCCGTTATCGAATGGCCGGTCGAGGTTCATTGTCTGGGTTACTTCCGTTTGGCAATGCGAATGAGATTGTTAAAGACATGGCGAGGGAGGTTTTGACCATCGTTTCCCACACACCGGTTATCGCGGGTGTGTGTGGGGTGGATCCTTTCATGATTAGGGAACATTTCTTAAAAGAGCTTATCGAGCTTGGGTTTTCAGGAATTCAGAATTTTCCAACCGTCGGACTTATCGATGGAATGTTCCGTGCTAACTTGGAAGAAACTGGCATGGGTTATGGGTTGGAGGTCGATTGTGTAGCCGTGGCTCACCGACTCGATTTACTTACGACTCCCTACGTGTTTGACCCCGACCAAGCCGTCGAGATGACCAAAGCCGGGGCCGACATTTTGGTAGCTCATATGGGATTGACCACCGGAGGCGCGATCGGAGCAGAGTCCTCACTCAAATTAGATGATTGCGTGAATCGAGTTGCAGAGATTGCAGAGGCAGGTCGCTCGATTCGGTCGGATGTAATTGTGCTTTGTCATGGAGGCCCGATCTCGATGCCAGATGATGCACAGTATGTTTTAGATCGCTGTAATATCCATGGCTTCTATGGTGCTAGTTCCATGGAGAGGTTGCCGACCGAGACTGCGATCAAACAACAAGTCAGCGACTTTATGAACTTAAAGCTGCCTCACTAGTGCCGCAACTTGGAGATGATATTGATCATAACCCGACGCGTTAGATTTTAGATTGGCGACTGATGATTGAAGATTGGTAAGACAAAGACAGAACGCAATCCGATCTCTTGGTGAGATCGGCGACACGGAAATCCAATCTAAAATCGGCAATCTAAAATCGTAAATCGTAAATCCCTCGCTTACGCTGCGGGTTGGGATTTCGGGGATTCTCCAGTCAAGGTTATCTCCCAAGTTGTGGCACTAGATTGCGGATTAAACGCATGCCTGAGAAAACAAACGGATCTATTCCCATTTGTAGGCTTGTTTCTCAAATCGATTGTCACGGTAAGGGTCACGCCCTCGAACCCACTGCCAAGCGGATTCGATAAAGTAGGCGGGAACGAACAAGGGACCAAACCATTGATATTGCTTGACGTGAATCCACTCGTGTGAGAACGTTTCACGCCAGGATTCTCTGTCGACCGCCAGAATGCAGTGCCCAAGTGTCATCGCCTTGGCTCCACCAGCAATTGGAACTTTTCTTAGGAGACTGGCAACGCCTGGCCCGAAGATTCCTAGAGTACCTCGTTGCTTGGCGAACTCCACTCCATGGGGCTTACAAATCAGACCGACCAAAAGTCCCAGAATAGTCCAGGGAGCAACCCATAGGTAGCATGGAACAAACATGAGCGTGCGTATGCGGGAATCAAGCATCGTATGTCGGCTGGGAAAAGCAAACAGCAGGGGGTATTTGCGGGCCAAAACGAATTCAGTTTACATCACAAGGATTTTTGATTCGCCCATTCCGTCAGCTGTTCGCGGAAAATCTTGGAGTTGTGGCGGATATCGGTTGGGAGTTTTGTTGGGTAGACGACAACTTTTTGGATTGACTGCGAAACATCGTTGTTGGTCAGGATCGATTGCACTTCTTGAACAATTTGTTGCTCCTGCTCAGTCGAATCTTTGGATGATGGTTCTAGGATTAGAAGAGGTGTTTGGTTCGGTGCATTACCGGTTCCGACCAACGCTGAGCGATAGATTTTGGGGTGTGTATTAGCGATACCCTCGATCGGCTCGGTGAAGATCGTACCAAGTTTGGTTTGGACTCGATGCGATTTACGGCCACGGAACCAGAGACGATCTTGTGAGTCCAAGTAGCCGACGTCCCCCATGCGATGCCAAACGCGTCCGTGGTCGTTGAGTTTATGAAGTGCGTTTTGGTCGGTGCGCGTTACATAGCGTTCGGAGATGACCGGCCCAGTTACCACGAGTTCGCCGATTTCCCCGGTTGGAACCGTCTCGGTCTCGTCGATATTGGTAAGAGGAGAGTCTGTAATTTTTATTACTCGCCATTCAATAGACGGAAAGCGGTTTCCAACACACGTTCCCCCACCTGTACGAGTCATAGCGGCGGTTTCTCCTAAGACTGTTCGAGATTCGATCGATGCGATGGGAAGAGCTTCGGTAGCACCGTATGGGGTGAAGAACATCGCATCTGGGTGAATCGCGTTTCGCATCCTTTGCATCACATTGGGAGGTACCGGCGCACCAGCAGACAAAACCCGCGTTAGAGACGGAACCTTGCGACCGGTCTGTTCGCAGTATCGACCCAGCCGATTCCAAAGAGCAGGCGAACCAAATGATTGATTGATTTGCCAATGATCAATTGCATCGAGAAGTCGTGGGGGATCCACATCAGCAGGCCGCGTTGGATCCATATCTGGAAGGATCGTTGTAGTCCCCATCACTGCGTTGAATAATCCGAATAGGGGAAAGCAGCTCAAATCAATGCCGCCTCGTTCAATTCCGTAATGGCTCGATATCAGTTCGATTTGCGAGATAAATGTTTTGTGTGAATAGAGAACACCTTTAGGAGGTCCAGTGCTACCTGTTGTAAAAATGATGGCCGATTCGGCCAACCAGTCTTGGATTGGATCGCGATAATCCGCCTCACGGCTGGCCTCCAATTTGGCTAAAGTCATGCTGGGTAGGAATGGTAGTCTCGGACCAACCATCACATTGAGTTTGGCTTTGGGAAATCGACTCGATAGTACTTTGACGATTGCGTGAGCCATTGGTATCGCAACAAAACCGTCTGGCTGAGTCGCTTCCAAACATTTGATCAGTTTTTTTCTACCCATCCCCGGATCGACCAAAACCATCGTGGCCCCAGCTTTAAGCAGCGCAAACACGAGAGTGATAAAGTCTTCTCCGAATCGAACCAACAAACCGATCCGCTTGCCAGGTCCAATCCCCATGGCCTGCAGTCCTGCAGCGATCGAACTCGAACGCGCGTCCAAATCTTTCAGGGATATGGTTCGGTAATGACGACTCTTGTTTGCCCGGTATTGATCAACGGCAGAAGCTATCGCGATTTGATCTGGGTTTGATTCCGATTGTGCCTTAAGTCTGCTAGCAACATTCATAGTGAAAAGGTATTGAGCAACGTTTGCTCCGTTGCTCGACGTCGCTTAGTTGCAGTTAAAAAAGGCCAAAATCTGCTGTCGTCGACTGCAGACTAAAACCTGTAAAGACCACAGACAGTAATCTATGGGCGGTATTTGAAGATCCATAACCAAGTCCTGCTGCACCACCAATCTGCACTGTTTTCCGATAGAGAACTGCTTTCCAAGTATTCGGTGCTGGGGCAGGCGTTCCGTGCCAAAAAGCATCAGCAATCACGTGACACATGAGCGTTAACGAACCGATTTGTGCCATCCTTCTTGTTTTTACTTGCAAATGGTTTTTTATCAAGCTATATCTGGATCACGTCGTCATGGTCTAGCTTGATCTGTAATTTCTCGTTGATAACGAGGGTGCTGCCCTCTCCCAAGACCTTTTTCTGCTGGAGTTTTTATGCATAAAAGATTTGGTTGGCTTTCTCTAACCCTGATGATCGTAGGGGGGACCCTTGGATGGAATGCATCCAAACTGTCTCTCAATTCATTGGAAGCGAGTCCCCCTGCGTATTTACTCTCTGCTGTAACTGATAAAGAACATTATAACTGTAGCGGCGGTTGCTGTAACAGCGATGGAAACCCCACAGGCTCCGCAAAGGCAAGATTGGTATCGCACAACGCTCAAGTAGCCGCAAAGACCAGTAAGCAGGGGAAAAAGCCGAACATACTCGTGATCTGGGGAGATGATATTGGGGTTCACAATATCTCTGCCTACAACCACGGAATTATGGGCTACAAAACACCGAACATAGATCGCCTCGCGAACGAGGGGGCGTTATTCACTGACGCTTATGGCGAACAGTCTTGTACCGCCGGTCGTTCCGCATTTATCTTGGGACAGCACCCATTCCGCACAGGGCTACTTACTATTGGGATGCCCGGTAGCGAGCATGGAATTCCGGACTTCGCCCCGACGATTGCAGATCTTCTCAAGAATCATGGATATTTGTCTGCTCAATTTGGCAAGAATCACCTCGGTGACCGAGATAAGCACTTGCCAACTGCTCACGGTTTCGATGAATTCTACGGTAACCTCTATCACTTGAACGCAGAGGAAGAACCTGAAACGTACTATTACCCAAAGGATCCTGAGTTCAAAAAGAAGTTTGGTCCGCGGGGTGTTATCAAGTCAAAGGCTGGAGGAGAGATAGTAGACACTGGGCCTTTGAATCGTAAGCGAATGGAAACCATTGATGATGACATGCTGGCGACTAGTCTCGAATTTATCGACCGAGCCGTCAAATCGGACAAGCCGTTTTTTCTGTGGCATAATTCTACGCGAATGCACGTTTGGACACGGCTGAAGGCTGAAAGCGAAGGCAAAACTGGTATCGGTCTTTATCCAGACGGCATGGTTGAGCATGATGGGCATGTTGGAGAATTATTGAAGAAGTTGGATGATCTGGGGATTGCTGACAACACGATCGTCTTGTACTCGACTGATAACGGCGCAGAAACCGCATCGTGGCCAGATGGAGGCATCACTCCGTTTCATGGAGAAAAGGGCACCAATTGGGAAGGTGGGCACCGTGTTCCTCTATTGGTTCGATGGCCAGGTGTTTTCGAGCCGGGAACTAAGATTAACGAAGTGATTGCTCACAACGATTGGCTTCCAACCCTTCTCGCTGCAGCGGGTGAGCCTGAAGTCAAAGAGAAACTGATGAAGGGGCATAAAGCCAATAACAAAGAGTGGCGAGTCAAGCTGGATGGTTACAACTTTTTGCCGTTCTTCAAGGGGGAAGAAAAGACCAGTCCGCGAAACGAGTATTTCTATTTCGGGCAGCAAGGTGATTTAAACGCGCTGCGCTATCGTGATTGGAAAGTCCACTTTGGTATTTTCGAAGGCAATATTGCAACCGGGGTTCGTGTAACACCAAACTGGCCTTTGATCATCAACCTCAAAGCCGATCCCTATGAAATCATGTGGAAACATGGGGAAATGGGTTACCTCAGATGGTATGGTGATAATATGTGGATTTTTGTTCCGGTGCAGGGTGTAATCCAAGCATTTTTTGCAGACTACGACAAGTACCCAAACCAAGCAGGCAGCAGTTTGAGTGCAGCTGGTATCAACTACAATTCGCTTAAGGCTGCTGAATTGATGAAGCGTTTGCAGACGATCACAACTCCAAACTAACTTATTCTAGGTTGGTGTTCCAATTACATAAAAGCGGGATGGTTTTTCCATCCCGCTTTTCTTATTTAGGTCTCGCTATTTCCCTATTTCCACGCTGAATGCAAGACGCTGGGCAAAGAACTTTCATGATCAAAAAATCCCGTTCTCGACATTCGAAGCAATCCCCTTCATCGAATTCTGCAGCTGGGACCTCGATTTGGTCCAGAGTGGTTTGGGCGGTCGGGTTGCTTGGTGTTGCTTTTTTGTTGGGGTACATCTTCCGCACAATGTCCAGCAATTGGATCGTGCCACCACCAGGGATGGTTTGGATTCCAGGGGGAGAGTTTATAATGGGCGCCAACGGCGAGACAAAACAAAAAAATGAGCTTCCTGTGCATGCTGTCGCAGTGAACGGTTTCTTTATGGATGAGACGGAAGTTTCCAACACTCAATTTCAAAAATTCGTCGACGAAACAGGTTACATAACCACCGCGGAAAAACCCGTTGACTGGGAAGAGTTGAAACAACAACTTCCTGCTGGGACGCAAAAGCCAAGTGATGATCGCTTAGTACCAGCCTCTCTGGTTTTTGTAGTACCCAAAGAGGAGGTGACCTCTAACGACATGACCAAGTGGTGGGTTTGGACTCCCGGTGCCAATTGGCGTCATCCCGAGGGGCCTGGTAGTGATCTGGTTGGGCGTGAAGACCATCCCGTTGTTCACGTATCATGGGACGATGCAATGGCATATGCTAAGTGGGCTGGAAAACGTTTGCCAACAGAGGCAGAATGGGAATTTGCTGCTCGTGGCGGATTGCAACAAAAGCGTTTTCCTTGGGGTGATGAGCCGCCACATGACGAGAGCGATTTTAAGGCAAACATCTGGCAAGGGAGATTTCCTAACACCAACACGAAAGCAGATGGTTGGGAACGAACGGCCCCTGTGAAGAGTTTTCCAGCAAACGGCTTTGGTCTATACAATATGGGGGGGAACGTGTGGGAGTGGTGTTCCGACTTCTATCGAGCCGACGCTTATGTAAATCGTCGAGGAGTAACGATCAATCCCAAAGGGCCAGACACATTTTGGGATCCAAATGAACCGCTTGTGCCAAAACGAGTTAGTCGAGGCGGTTCATTCTTATGTCATGTAAGTTACTGTGAGAGTTATCGACCGGCAGCAAGACGCGGAACTGGAGCAGATACGGGCATGTCGCATATCGGATTTCGTTGCGTCACGGACAAGTAAGTCTGCTGGCGCTAGATCTCACCTTTCCACGAGTTCAATACATTCAGCGGGGTCGACGAGCCTCTTCCAAAGCGCCATGTAAGTCCAAAACTCGTCCACCAACTAGAGATGCTGGTTTGCGTAAATGGTCCCACTTGTTCGGTGTCTTTAAACATCCCTCCAAACATGAGGTCTGCATCCAATCCAGGAAGCAGATCGATGACTCCAATACCGCCGGTCAATCGATGTTGGCTGGTAATGGCTAGTAATCCCTCTGTGTATTGGACTGCTACAAGCCCACCCGGTTGCAAAATGCCTCCCAAGGTTGAATCGGGACTTGTGTCTAGAGGATTCTGCGCCCAAGCGTAACCGCTTCTGAAGCGAAAGTGACCGATGGTATACTGAGTTCCTAGCTGGCACACCCACTGGTTGTCGTAAACACCTTGGTAGAGGTCTGCTTCGTCCCAAATTTTGTAAAGCAAATCAGCGCCAATCAAAAGATTGCCATCTAGCAAACTGGTGTTGGCGATACCAAAGCCTAAGTTCTGAGGCAGTTGCATTTGAACGTCAAAGCTGGCGTTCGGAAGCAGATTGATTTGCACTGCGTTGTCGAACGTAAATGATTGCTCCGTTTGGTAGTAGCCACCGATGGTGGTAGTGTCAGTGAGAACGTAATTCGTTCCGAGCGTCCCTCGTAAAGCGTAATCTGGTGTCATACCGCTGTGACGTATGAATGGCCCGTCGAACAGTGCAATTCCGAATGAAGCAATCGCACCTACGGATAAACGATCCGTTAAATCAACCCCTAGGGAAGCTGGCATATTAAAGATGGTGGAGCCGCTATTTGTACCGCCACTCTCCGGTACATGCCTGAAGTCCGCAAATCCACCGCTGGTAGTTACAAAGCCCATGCCAAAGGTCGCGGGCAAACCGAGTTCGCTAAGGTCTTGTGTTACACCAAAATTGCCAGCGGGGGTACCTGGCGCGGACGAGGTATCTGAAAATGGTTGAATGAATGACGGGCCCACAACGGGTATGTTGCTGGTTTGCGTCATTCGCAATGTGGGATCGATCCAGGCACCGCCAAAGTGAAATTGCGTTCCGCGAAACTGTGTCATTGTCGCGGGATTGCCGTTGACTGCACTCGTGAGATCTTGTGGTTTCGCAATACTAACGCCTGCCATTCCGCCGGCAGCTGGCATCGCTGTATTATGGAGCTCGACTCCAAACGTTTGGGAATATGCGTTCGAGGCAGTCAATATACAGCCTGCAGCTACTATGCTTTGGAGACAATTCTTGACGAGACGCACGATTATTCCCCTGCTCAACCTGATTTTACTTTAAACAACTCTTCATGGCAGTTCGTATCGTCATCAAATGCAAATTCGAATAAATCGATTGTTAAACAAAATCACTAAATGTAGTTGTAAATCTTCACCGTTCGAGGCAGTCTAAAGCACCACCGCAAATGCTATCACACTATGGTTTTGACTCTCTGAATAGATGTGATTCCTGTTCTTTTTCATGCTAATAGTGGCCCAACCAATAGGGCGCGCTCTATTCAATCCTCGGGGTATCTTCCCTTTGTCGGATTCTCTGCCAGTCAGTAGGATGAGACACGAAATTGTTTTTCCTATGAAGTGTTAATAGTGCCTTTATCTAGACAGGTCGCCCCCCAATGAATGCCATCATTATCATGATTGGCGACGCGATTGAAACCTTATACTGAATCGGCATACGCCTCGTTGGTGATGCGTTCTAAAACGCTCGCTGATGATTTTTGGCGATGTCGTTTTTTAAGGACAGCGTGGAGCTTGATCTTGTATTGTTGAGGCCGACTAGAAGACAACGAACATGGCACAAGTCGTTTGGGCTGGACTCGTGTTGTCGAAACTCTACAGAATGCATACGCAAATCAACGAGACTAGAGCGAGGGTCCCATTTAGAGCTAGCCTGCTACCAGTATACCGCCGTCCGGATACCACAGATATGTGCGACTGTTGGTTGTGCGCCGATCTTTCTAGGCAATCCAAGTGTGTAATCAAGCATAACCCGCGTGTTCCTATTCAGATACCAATTGCATCCGTTGGACCACTCGTAAAGCTGAGTCCCGACTGGATTACCGTCTGAATCAAGGGGAAGATTAGCGGATCGGAAATCAAAATACGAAAACCGCATTGCCAATTCGATCGCCCCCGTACCGCGGGCTGAGTTCTTAGTGTCTCGCAAAAAGGGATTGATAACATCGATGCGATCAAACGAACCTCGCGTGCGATTGTAACTGCGATGCTCGCCAGTAAGAAAAAAGCTTGCGAAGAAATAAACTCCGTGAACAAAAATGGGGCCTCCTGGTTGGTCAACTGCCGCTGCTATCCACTCGGTCTGAAAGGAAAGAGGTCCGGCAACACTTGCTGCCTGAACGTTGTACAATTGGTAGTAGTCTACGGCGACGCGAGCGCTCGGAAGGAAGGGCGAGCCTGGATTGTCTTCGACGGTCAGTAGATTACTACCGGTTCTGGGGGCAAAATCGATGATCCCATTTGTGGGTTTACGATGTGAAAACGCTCCCCCGACATGGACGAGTTGATAATCGTTTTTGTCTGGTACGAAAATCGGTAATGCTGTCAGGCGGCTGGTATAAGCCCAATCCCCACCGTCACCGGTGCTTTGACCATCACTGCCTGTTCCATCTCGATATGCGCCCAATGTAAACAGAACACGTTCATCGTCGGTCCACCAGTACCCTCCAACTCCCCAATTACGAGCCGGGGTAATGACGTTGCTAGGAGAGCGTTCTAGGAACGTAATGAAGTTAGTACTCGTCATTCCTTCCAA
>VYLF01000340.1_pt1 | contig 16007 bp, 11 predicted proteins | sample 5114371 | NCBI WGS metagenome assembly VYLF01 (sample SAMN12291773, study PRJNA351875) | freshwater metagenome | isolation source: freshwater lake | place: USA: Michigan, Kent Lake | collected 2013-08-15 | reverse complement strand
ACAACAAGGGTTAAGACACCTACAAACAGCTTTTACTAATTTCTTTGCTGGTCGTACTAAGTATCCTAACTTTAAGAAAAAACATCAAGGAGGAAGTGCCGAATTTACCAAGTCAGCCTTTAAATTTAAAGACAAACAAATCTATTTAGCTAAATGCACAGAACCTTTACCTATTCGATGGTCAAGACAAATTCCAGAAAGCTGTGAACCAAGCACAGTAACAGTCAGATTACATCCCTCAGGACGCCGGCATATCTCAATAAGATTTGATGACCCAACGATTAAGCCTTTACCAGTAACCGATAAAGCCATCGGAATTGACTTAGGAATTAGTAGCCTCGTGATTACCAGCGATGGCGATAAAGTATCTAATCCTAAGCATTTTAAAAAGCATTATCGGAGACTGCGAAGAGCATCGAAAAATCTTTCTCGAAAACAGAAAGGGTCAAAAAATCGGGAAAAAGCGAGAATCAAAGTAGCAAGGATTCACGCTCAAATCACCGATAGCAGAAAAGACCATTTACACAAGCTAACCACTCAATTAGTTCGTGAAAACCAAACGATTGTGGTTGAGAATTTAGCTGTCAAGAATATGGTCAAAAACCCGAAATTATCTCAGGCAATATCTGACGTTAGTTGGGGAGAAATCACTCGACAATTAGCCTATAAATGCCGTTGGTACGGAAGAAATTACCTCGAAATAGATAGATGGTTTCCTAGTTCTAAAAGATGTAGTAATTGCGGGTATATTGCTGAGAAAATGCCGTTAAATGTTCGAGAATGGGATTGTCCAGACTGTGGGACTCACCATGACCGAGATATTAACGCTAGTAAAAACATTTTGGCCGCAGGACTTGCGGTGTCAGTCTGTAGAGCGACCTGATGACCTTCACAGAGTAAAACTGGGGCGGCAGGTGCGAAAAATCCTTCGGGAAAGAAGCAGAAACTCAAATCGTGAGGTTTGGGAATCGCCGTCCGTTTTACGGCGGTGAGGATGTCAACTTAAGCTTAAATTATGGCAGTGGCCTCATTTCTTCCCTCTCTCGGCTGACTAATTGCGAGTTTAGTAGTCAATCAAGCTAAAAATTATGATTAATTGGGATAAAAAAATATATATGCTATTTTACTGCGTCTTTCTTGTTTTAACTTCTAATTGCTTGTCATTCCAGTAATTCTTTTCGGTGCCAGATACTTTTATGAACTCAACTAGCGAAATTTTGATCGTGGGCGGTGGTATTATCGGATTAGCGATCGCCGTCGATTTGCAATTGCGCGGGGCAAAAGTTACCCTCCTAGTTCGAAATATAGCTCAGGCCGCTAGTCGTGCGGCTGCGGGAATGTTGGCCCCCCATGCGGAAGGGATTCCCCCAGGTCCGTTTCTCGATCTTTGCCTGCGATCGCGCTGGTTATATCCAGAATGGAGCCGCAAAATCGAGGATTTAACGGGGATAAACACCGGTTACTATCCCTGTGGTATTCTTGCTCCCGTTTACGAGCTAGATCAGCCCGTTACTACCGAGGAAGTTAATAAAATTTGGTTAGACAGCAATGCAGTTCACCTCTACCAACCCGGCCTAGGTAAAGATGTGGTCGGTGGTTGGTGGTATCCCGACGATGGACAAGTGGACAATCGGCAGCTAGTGACTGCGCTGCAACAAGCGGCCGAAAATTTAGGGGTAGAAATTCGCCAAGGCATCGAAGTGCACGCCTTACAACAAAAGCAGGGAAAAGTCAAGAGTATTTATACCTCAATTGGGGAATTAGAAGCAAAAATTTATATTTTAGCGACGGGATCCTGGGCCAGTCAACTTTTACCCCTCCCCATCCATCCCGTCAAAGGTCAAATGGCTGCGGTAAAAATGCCCCCTAACCAGACCTTAGCGAGGGTTTTATTCGGTTCCCAAACCTATCTGGTTCCCCGTCGCAATGGTCGTTTAATTATCGGGGCCACTTCGGAAAAAGTGGCCTGGCAAACTGGCAATACACCCCAAGGACTACAAACCCTTTTTGAGCGCGCTACCCGTCTCTATCCCCCTTTAGCTGACTGGGAAATCGAGGAGATGTGGTGGGGATTCCGTCCGGGTACAGCGGATGAATTACCCATTTTAGGCCGCAGTAGCTGTGATAACCTGATTTTAGCCACCGGTCACTATCGCAATGGCATTTTACTAGCTCCTGTCACTGCTTCCTTAATCGCTGACCTGGTGATTAATGACAAAGTTAATCCCATTTTGACCCATTTTCGATGCGATCGCTTTAATCAACTATCACCCGTTACTATTCCACCTATGTCCTTAACTATTATTGAGAATAAACCCCAAGCGCTTTTATCACCCCAGAATGATTGCCTCACCATTGCCGGGAAAACCTTTCACTCCCGCTTGATGACTGGGACTGGCAAATATGCCAATCTGACAACTATGCAGGAAAGTATTAGTGCCAGTGAATGTCAGATTGTCACCGTTGCCGTTAGACGAGTACAAACGAACGCACCCGGTCATGAGGGATTAGCAGAGGCGATCGATTGGTCTAAAATTTGGATGTTACCCAACACTGCCGGTTGTCAAACGGCCGAAGAAGCGGTTCGGGTGGCCCGTTTAGGGCGAGAAATGGCCAAATTATTGGGACAGGAAGACAATAACTTTATTAAACTCGAAGTTATTCCCGATCCTAAATATTTATTACCCGATCCGATCGGAACTTTGCAAGCGGCCGAACAATTAGTTAAAGAAGGTTTTGCCGTACTGCCCTATATTAACGCCGATCCTCTCTTAGCCAAACGTTTAGAGGAAGCCGGCTGCGCCACGGTTATGCCCCTAGGATCGCCAATCGGGTCGGGACAGGGGCTGAAAAATGAAGCAAATATCGCGATTATCATCGAATCGGCCAAAATTCCCGTGGTGGTAGATGCCGGGATCGGCACACCCTCAGAAGCAGCCCGGGCCATGGAAATGGGTGCGGATGCTTTATTAATTAACAGTGCGATCGCTATGGCGGCCAATCCGGTTATGATGGCGCAAGCCATGGGAATGGCGGCAAAAGCGGGACGTTTAGCCTATTTAGCGGGAAGAATGCCCATTAAGTCCTATGCTAGTCCTAGTTCCCCCCTGACGGGAACGATCGCCTAACCGATTAAGCTGGGAATTGGCTGTTTTCAGCCATCGTGAGCGGGGCCAGAAAAATTGACCACAATAGACCTCTTGCATAATTTTTTTATGGTATCGTGGGAGGTTTTGCTTTTTTCTTGATTTTCAGATGGAAGTCGAAAAAAGAATATAATGTGATCTTAGGTCAGGAAATCATCTATAACTTTTGGCTCTTCGGTAATTGTTATGCAAATAATTAACTTAAAATAAAATTCGATGAGAGTGCCTACGCTCAAAAATAGCTGAAATCTATACAGGGAAAAACTTGAGGCACAAACAGGTTAATACCAAAAGATAGACAATCGAGTTAAGATTTGATATAATAGTCAAAAACCAGAGTATTTTCCTAAGAGAATTACAGAGAATGATTGATCCTATTAATAATGGGAAAATCATCAGAGTGAGGAATTCGCATGAAACCAGCACCCCTGATTCAACTAACCGATAGTCTGAAAGCCCTTTAGATCAAAACTGCCCAAAAGCTGAAAGGCAGTGACCGACGACAATTTATGGCAGAAGTGGTGAAAACGTTAGGTATTGGGGGGCAAACCTTTGCCGAACGAGAATTGGGATGGAATCGGCGAACAATCCGCAAAGGGATGGGGGAATTGACAAGTGGACAAGCACTCGAAGATGGTTATCATCGCAGTGGACGCAAGCGAGTAGAAGAAAAATTACCTAATTTGCTCGAAGATATACGAGCCTTGGTAGAACCACAGGCACAGACCGATCCTAGTTTCAAAAGCACCCGTTTATACAGCCGGATAAGTGCATCCGAAGTGCGTCGTCAATTGATAGAGCAGAAAGGCTACCAAGAGGAGGAATTGCCCAGTGAGGAGACGATTCGCTGTCGCTTAAACGAGATGGGATATAGCTTAAAATGGGTAATCAAGGCGAAACCGCCAAAGAAAATACCAGAAACAGATGCCATCTTTGAGCAAATCCACTCGGTTAATCAACAAGCCGATGATGACCCGCAGACCTTACGCCTCTCAATGGATGCCAAAGTAGCCGTCAAGGTTGGAGAGTTTGACCGAGGAGGCAAAGCGCGAGTGACCACTGTTGCCTTAGACCATGATTTTGAAGCACTCACCACCCTCACCCCCTATGGCATTTTCCTCCCCGAATACAATGAACTGTATTTGTTCGGCTCTTCGTTACTTGGTATGATTCGATCAGGGGGCATAAATCGACTAAATCCTTATCCGGCAAGAGACTTAATTGATTAGCTCGTTCTAGATCGAAAACAATTGGCATAAATCGAAGCAATGTCTTTCTATATAAGGGTTTCATCCCTTATAACCCCCCTCCATTGCATAACACAAACCGAAGAACCAAAGACAGATTCTATCAATCCTTATTAATTCAAGATGCTGTGATTCGCTGTTTTGAAGTCATTGGAGAAGCTGTTAAACAACTCTCTCCTGAGATTAGAAAAAATATCCTGAAATTACTTGGCGTAAAATTGCAGGGTTTCGAGAAAAATAGCAGCGGTTGCCACCTAGTTCTATAATCAGATCACAGCTAATTTGATTGGCTATCGACCCTATTCATGTCTATCTCCCCACCCCGTCCGGGTTACACTTTACCGGTTTTTGCCTGTGCCAGTGCGATCGCATCTCTCCAGCATCTCCACGGCGAAAATGAGCTAAATTCCGTTACTTTTAATCTTTTAGAACCGCTAGAAGCCGTTACTATTGCCATCGAACAAGTTGCCCGACTTAACCCCGATGCTGCCCTAGCTATCACCCGCAGCGATCCGGGGGACAATTTAGATTTAACTAGAAATACCCCTATATGGGCGTTAGTAGAAAGAAAGACGGGTAATCAAGAGATAGAGATTCAAGGCGGCGAAGGAATCGGCCTACAGGTTGATAATGGCGGAAAATCAGCTATCTATAGTTATGCCCAGCGTCTGCTGCAAGAAAACCTCAGACCCCTGTTACTGCCCCAAGAAAGCATCAAAGTGACGATTATACTTCCAGAAGGCAAAAAACTGGCCACAAGGACTTCTAACGCCGCTTTTGGGGTGGTAGAGGGATTATCTTTGTTGGGTACCACCGGCATTTCCCAACCTCTCAGCGCCCCCGGACAGTTAGAAATCTTTCGCGAGCAATTAAAAATTTTATCTCTTCGTTTCGATCGCTTGGTGTTTTGTATCGGGGAAAATGGCTTAGATTTAGCCCCTCAAATGGGCATTAATCCTGATATTTTGGTAAAAACAGCCAATTGGATCGGGCCGATGTTATTAGAGGCACAATTACAGGGAATCTCTGAAATTCTTTTGTTTGGTTATCACGGTAAATTAATTAAACTTGCCGGGGGAATCTTTCAGACTCACCATCATCTCGCCGATGGTCGTCGGGAAATTCTTACCGCCTACGCCGCTAAAATGGGTTTAGCTACCCCCCATCTCCAGCAAATTTTTGACAGTAGCACCAGCGAAAACGGTCTGGAATATCTGCGTCAATTAGACCGGCAAACGGGAGATAATTGGGTGGAACGCATCTATGGAGAAATGGCTAATACGATTGATCGCCGTTGCCAAGAATACGTTTATAACCACAGTAACGGTCATCTTAGGGTCGGTTGTATTTTATTTGATCGCTCTCGTTCTTTGATCAGCAAAAGCGAAAATGGCCTTAAATTTTTGCAAAATCTACAAGTTACCCCCCAGTGACCGTGCTATGATCGTGGGAATATTTAGGGCTTGCTGAAAAAGTACGGGCGAAGCATTCGGATAGAAAATCTACGGTTTCACCGATAGGTTATTGCCCGAATGCTTCGCCCCTACAGGACGCGGGCCGATGAAGACGCAAGGTTTTGAACGACGATTCTCTCAAAATCTTGCACCTGTTTCGCTCGTAAAGCCCCAAAACCCTTACTTTGCCTACATTTCACATTTATTCAGCAAGCCCTATTTAGTCTTAAAAAATGAAACTAATAAGGCTAGACTATTGTAGCTTATTTTCAGAACAATAGCCGATTTAGTTTACAAATCTTTAACCTTTTCCTGCCAGTTTCTTTTCTTGATCGCAGTGACAACTCAAACCCCCCTTCCCACCCCCCAAGAGACTTTGCCCTCAGAGTCCTTCACTAATAGCCTTAATCGTCAAATAATCATCATTCTTGACTTTGGCTCCCAGTATTCTGAATTAATCGCCCGCAGAATCCGGGAAACGAACGTTTACTCCGAAGTTCTCTCCTATCGTACCAGTGCCGAACAATTGTCCCAAATCAACCCGAAAGGAATAATTCTTTCGGGCGGTCCCAATTCCGTCTATGATCCGGGAGCGCCCCACTGTGATCCCGAAATTTGGAATTTAGGTGTACCCATCCTCGGAGTTTGCTACGGGATGCAATTGATGGTACAGCAGTTAGGGGGCAGGGTAGAACGGGCAAAACGGGCCGAATACGGCAAAGCATCCCTATTTATCAACGATCCTACCGATTTATTAACCAATGTCGAGGACGGTTCCACCGCTTGGATGAGTCACGGGGATTCCTGCGTGGAATTGCCCGCGGGTTTTGAAATTCTCGCTCATACCGATAATACCGATTGTGCGGCCATTGCCGATCACAAGAAAAAACTCTTTGGAGTGCAGTTTCACCCGGAAGTTGTCCATTCTGTGGGAGGAATCGCCTTAATTCGCAATTTCGTCTATCATATCTGCAAATGCGAACCCACTTGGACCACGGAAGCTTTTGTCGAGGAATCGATCCGAGAAATTAGGGCAAAAGTGGGCGATAAGCGAGTTTTATTGGCTTTATCCGGCGGTGTGGACTCCTCTACCTTAGCATTCCTCTTGCATCGAGCGATCGGTGATCAACTAACCTGTATGTTTATCGATCAGGGATTCATGCGTAAGGGTGAACCAGAACGATTAATGCAGATATTTAACGAGCAATTCCATATTAGAGTCGAGTATGTCAACGCTAGAAAGCGATTTTTAGCGCAAGTGGCCGGTGTCACCGATCCCGAGGAAAAGCGCCGTCGTATCGGCCATGAATTTATTCAGGTGTTTGAAGAAGAATCAAATCGTTTGGGACCCTTTGATTATCTGGCCCAAGGAACTTTATATCCCGATGTGATTGAATCGGCCGATAGTAATGTGGATCCCAAAACCGGGGAAAGAGTCGCGGTTAAAATTAAAAGTCATCATAACGTTGGTGGACTGCCGAAAAATCTCCGGTTTAAATTAGTCGAACCCCTGCGAAAATTATTTAAGGATGAGGTGAGAAAATTAGGTCGATCGATCAGTCTTCCGGAAGAAATTGTTCGTCGTCAACCTTTCCCCGGCCCCGGTTTAGCAATTCGCATTTTAGGGGAAGTGACCGCAGATAAATTAAATATTTTGCGCGATGCAGATTGGGTGGTGCGCGACGAGATTAATAAGCAGGGAATGTATCACGATTTCTGGCAAGCTTTCGCGGTTTTATTGCCTGTCCGCAGTGTGGGAGTGATGGGAGATCAACGCACCTACGCTTATCCTATTGTCCTACGTTTAGTCAGCAGTGAAGACGGAATGACTGCCGATTGGTCGCGGGTTCCCTATGATTTATTGGAGACAATTTCTAATCGCATTGTCAATGAAGTTAAGGGGGTTAACCGCGTGGTTTATGATATTACTTCTAAGCCCCCCGGAACCATAGAATGGGAGTAGTATTGAATTATTGATTGATTGTTAGTCCCGTCCAAATATTGGGGCGGGATTTTTGCAGAATAGACAATTGAGGAGATTAATTACTACCATGACACAGTTAGAGATTTTAGAAGAAATAGAAGCGGTGGATTTTGCGGAAGAAGAAGAAGATATTGAAGGAGAATCAGCAAACCAAAAAAAGCTACAACTCAAAGAAATCTCCGAGACTGTTGTTGCTGGAAGTGATTGGACTACCGCAACGATCCGCGATCAATTAATTCGAGAAAATATTCAACTCAATCCGCGCTTTCAAAGACGAGATGCTTGGAATATTACTCGTAAAAGTCGATTTATTGAATCCCTAATTCTAGGGTTTCCAGTCCCACTGATTGTCTTAGCTGCTAATAATAAGGAAAAAGGTAAATTTATCGTTCTTGATGGCAAACAACGCCTACTAACAATTTTACAGTTTTATGGTGACAGTGCCACACCTAATAATAGTTTTACTTTAAAAGATTTAGAATTTCTAGATAATCTCAATGGCTGCCGATATCAGGATCTAAAAAATGACTTCAATTTAAATGATTTCTTAGACCAACTGGATAATCAAACTATCCGCACGATTGTTATCCGTAATTGGAAAACGGAGAGTTTCCTCCATAAAATTTTTCTGCGTCTCAATCAGGAAAATACCCCTTTGTCTCCACAGGAATTAAGACAAGCATTACACCCAGGGGGTTTTATTAATTTTTTAGATGATCGAGCGATCGAAAGTCAAGCATTAAAGAAAATATTTAAATCTTCCTATCCCGATTTCCGGATGCGCGACACTGATATACTATTGCGTTATGTAGCTTTTCATTATTATTTATCCGATTATCGCGGTGATGTTCAGATGCTTCTAGATAAAACCTGTCAAAATTTCAATCAAGAATGGGAAAAACGCTCAGATGAAATTATCAATGTTGTTGATCAATTTGAAAAAGCTGTCCAAACAACAATTAATATTTTTGGAGAGAAAAACTTTTCCCGTCTCTGGCTGCCTGAATCGGCAACTTATCGAAGTCAGTTCAATCGAGCAATTTTAGATGTGATGGTTTTTTACTTTTGCGATGATCTAATTAGAGCAGCTGCCGAGAAAAACAAAGAACAGGTAGAAAATGCTTTTAAAGAATTATTATCTAACCCTGACAATGAATTTAGGAACTCAGTAGAAAAAACTACTAAAAGTATTAGAGCAACTTACAATCGTTTTCATTTATGGGGTCAAGCTTTATCAAAAGTATTAGATATTAACTTCAATATTCCTCAGATGGAAGATAACCGTATTATTTTTAAGGGGTTAAGATAGTTAGTTTTTTTACTATGCCGAAATCTCTAAGATTTAGACAACTAACCAAAGAATTGAATCGACTAAAAAAACAATTCCTACCTCGTAAATTTAGCGAGATAAATGAATATTCTGAAAGACAATTAGCTTTAACTTTTGCCTATCGAGTTTTTGCTCATGCTGAGATTGAATCTTATCTTGAAGATCGAGTTTGGCATACCGTACTGACAGCAAAAAATAGCTGGGATAATCAAGGTAAAGCTGGTCGAGTTTTGTTATGTGTAATCGCTTTTTCTGGTCAAGAAATGGAAGCTCCTCCCGACACCCTTACTCCTCTTAAAGGTAAGAAAAATCTGCCTGAAGATAAACTAAAAATAACTAAAAAAATTGACATAGCGATTAGATGTTTTAAATCAGTTATCGATCAAAATCATGGGATTAAAGAAACTAACCTATTAAAATTACTCTTACCAATCGGCATCGATAGTGATGACTTAGATAAAGTTTGGTTACTAAATATGGATACTTTTGGAGAAGAACGCGGTGAAATCGCTCATTCTTCGGCAATAAAAACGAAAAAAACGCCTAACCCTGCCGACGAATTAGAAAGAGTTAAACAAATTATTCAAGAATTAGAGAAAGTCGATCAATTGATTACTAACTTGCTCAAGTAATTGCCCTCTTAATAAAACTTAAAGTGTTAATTATATCAGAAATACAGTATAATGAAAGGCAGAGAATAGAGAGCTAATCATCAAGGTGAAACATAGACCAATTGCGATCGATTTATTTGCTGGCTGCGGTGGGATGTCCCTTGGTCTAGAAGCGGCGGGATTTGATATTGCTGTAGCGGTGGAGTTTGATGCAGTCCATTCCTTGGTTCATCATTTTAACTTTCCCTATTGTCAAACTATTTGCCGGGATATAGCCAAAGTAACAAGTAGAGAAATATGGGAATTATTAAAACTAAAAGGCTATGCCACCGATGTTAGTTTAATTGCCGGCGGCCCGCCGTGCCAAGGTTTTTCATTGATTGGTAAACGACAAATAGATGATCCTAGAAATTCTCTTGTATTTGAATATCTGCGGATTGTAGGGGAAATTAAACCCAAGTATTTTATCTTTGAAAATGTCCCCGGCATGGCGACGGGTAAACATAAACAATTTTTAGAGGAGTTAATCTCTGAATTTGAAGCTATTGGCTATACAATTAATCAGCCAATTAAAATCCTTGATGCCAGTGAATATGGCGCACCACAAAAGCGCAGAAGATTAATCTTAATTGGTAGTCGAAAAGACGTGCCGATGGCTAAATATCCTTTGACAAAGACCGTCGATTTAAACTCAGCCAAAAAATCAGCTTTTCCCAGCGTCTATGATGCGATTTCAGATTTAGAATTAATACCTGCCTTTATCGATACTGATTTAGGCATACCTGCATCAAAATTAGATTATAGTGGTAAGAGGAAAAAATATTCAGTGCAGCCAGGGGATATTTTTAAACTTTGCCATCAAAGAACAGTAGATACAAAAATCTATGGACATATAGGCTCAGTTCATACCCAAAGATCAATTGATAGATTTATCGTAACCGAACCGGGTACAGTGGAACCAAAAAGTCGCTTTTTAAAGCTTTCTCCCACTGGTTTATGTAATACTCTCCGGGCCGGAACTAATAGTGACAAAGGGGCCTATACTGCTCCTAGACCCATTCACTATTCTATTCCTCGTTGTATTACTGTACGAGAAGCCGCCAGATTACATACATTCCCCGATTGGTTTCAGTTTCACCGCACAATATGGCATGGTTTTCGTGAGATTGGTAATGCAGTTATTCCGCTATTATCGAAAGAACTTGGCTCTTCTGTGATGGGAGCAATGAATATTGATACAGCCAATTTCGACCAGCTTATTTTGGAAAAAATGCCCGAAGACTTATTGCTATATAATATGTCTCAAGCATCAAACTATTGGGGAATACCTGACGATGTTATCCCGAAAAGAAAACGAGGTGTCTCTCAGAGATAGTACGATTAACTGCCAATCGAACTTGAAAAACTCGCTCCCATCTTCTCAGCCTCTTATACTTTTTAAACAGGATTTACTATCATTTTTATTATTCGGGAACCGTCCACCAAGCAAGAGCAAAAGCTTGTTCTTTCTCGTTAACTTGTTGACGATATTGAACCCGAATTTTATAGTTTCCAGAGATGGGGACAGGACAAAAAATATGCTCTAAACTATCACTATCACTCAGGGAAGCACAGGTGTATTTAGCATTATTATCCTCCTGGGCAGGTAAAAGATAAACATCTAAATTATTCAGTCCGCGATCCTGGAAACTTTCATCGAGATCATAGAGATTATTGCGATTAGTATCGATTAGTTCTACTAAACGATCCCAAGCTAAAGTGATCGAAACAAAACTATTAGCTTTTAAGGGCTTCTCTAGGGCATAATCTTGATAACTATTAGCGGTAACTGTAGCGTAATCCCAACCAATAGGAGGAATAGATTCTGCGGCGGACCATTGACCATTACTAAACTGTTGGTAGGCGCGAAAAGTGTTAAGATGTCCCGTCCCCATCTGTATATCTAAAGGAATTTTCGGGTCTTTATAAGCATCGGACTCTAACCAAGTTTTTTGGTCTTTAGTTAAGACTGTCCGTCTCATACCTAGCCGTAACCCATCACCCGTATCTTTAATTTTATCGGCAGCATTAAGCATCACTGCCTTCATCACTTGATGATGACGAGAATCGAGACTCCAATGGGGATTTTTTTGATTAATTTGTTGATCGCCGTATTCTTGTAAAAGTGCCACGGATGCCGTAATATGAGGAGCGGCGAAACTGGTGCCACTAACAGTATTTAATTTACCTTTGAGGTCATAAAGCTCTATTTTATTGCCGGGGGCAACTAAATTAATTGACCGCCGCAAACCATCATTAATTTCCCGTTTAATTAAACTGCGACCAATACCCACCGGCAAAGCACTAATATTAGCAAAATCAACTTTAGTAAATTTTCCTTCTCTTTTGGCTGTATAGGCGGTAGTAATGCCGTTAAAATGATCGGTGGGAATGGGAATTCCTCCCTTACCTTGATTACCAGCAATTACATAAAGAACATCATCAACTCGCGATGACCAATCAACACATTGAGTTAATAAAGCTTGACCATCTAATTTTGGTTCCTGTCTTTGATCTCTTTGCAAAGATTCCCCAAAACTAAAGTTAATCGCCCGCACATCACCGCTATTTTGTCGGGCAATATTTTGACTAGCCAGACATTCTTCCGGTTGTCCGCCGCGTCGCAAAGAACCCACCGCCCCCGAATATAATCTCGCTTTTGGGGCCACTCCGGGGATTTTTTTATCATCACTGACCATTACCGTTGCCACCATAGCGGCGTGATTATCTAGATAGGTGTTGGGTTTGGCAATTTGATCGCGAAAAAAAACACCGGCTAATTTATAGGGAGGTCGCCAAGCTGCCACTTTATCATAACCGAACTGAGCCGGTCGGCCGATTTCCACTTGACCGATGGCAATTTTTCGCCCTAATAAATTATAGGGTTCCGCCCGCAGGCGATCGGCATAAATTCCCTGTTCACCGATGGAATTAGAAAGAACTAGGGAAGGAAGCAGAATTATCGTTACTACTAACCCGACGACAAACCAAAACCCTCTTTTCATCATCAGCAATCCTGCGGCGGTAAGGTGATACCGATCCATTCTAAGACAGAAATCTCCGAAAATACCTAAGTCTCTTTTTTGGCTAGGCGGGATGGTAATAAAAAGCCACTGCCAAGATTAAATAGGTGGCTAGTAATAGGGTTCCATCTAACCAATTGGAACGACCGGTAAAGCTGATTAAATTAGTGACAACCACCGCCACAATTAAAGCCACCACGTTAAAGGGATTAAAATTTAAATCCATCGGTTGCTGCCAAAATTGACCGATAAAAACTAATAAAGGTGCCACGAATAAAGCCACCAATAAACTATCACCCATAGCCACGGAAACCGTTAAATCCATCTGATTTTTTAGGGCTAATTGAGTGACGGTAACTATTCCAGAAACATCGCTAATTAAAGGAATGAAAATCACCCCGATAAAGAGAGGAGTGAGATTAAATCCTTCCATCACCGATTCCACTACATCAACAAATAAATCCGACTCATAAGCTACAGCTACGGTGGAAGTAAGCAGCACAAGTAACCAAATCCAGACTTGAGCTTTTTCTTCCTCACTAACCTGATTGTCGGGGGTATTTTCATTACTTAATCCCACTTCGTAGAGATAGCTATGGGTTTTGAGGGAAAATAATAAAGTTAACCCGTAAACTATTAATAAAACCGTGGCGGTGACTAGGGAAAGACTGAGAATATCGGCAACTTCCACCACGTTAGAAGTATATATTACCAAAGTTGGTAAAGCGATCGCTATTACTGCTAAAGTCATGGAAGAACCATTTACCCGCGCTAAAATCGGTTTAAATTCTTGCTCTTTGTAGCGAATTCCTCCCGTGAGCATTCCCATGCCCATAAATAATAATAAATCGCTGAGAATACTACCGGTAATACTGGCTTGTACGATGTCCACCAATCCTTTTTTTAGGGCAATTAAGGCAATAACTAAAGTGGTAGTATTGCCGAAGATAGCATTAACTAATCCTCCCAAAGTTGGCCCGGTGACTACGGCAACTCTTTCCACGGCCGTACTTAACCAAATTGACAGGGGAATGATCGATAAAGCGGCAGCGATAAAAATAGCTTGATCTCCCCAATTAAGACGACTAGCGACCACCGATAGGGGAATAAATAATAGGAAAGCAAAGGAGACAATTTTTCTTAAATTCATGGGTTATTAATGGCGATTTCTCCCACCATTCCCGCTTCAGCATGACCCGGAATAGTACAGATTAATTTATACTTACCAGTTTTGAGAGGAACTATTACCCATTCTGCCTGTGCATTAGGTTTTAATTCTAGTTCGTGAATCGCCCCTTTAATCTCCACTTTTCCCGCTTCAACTTTCTGCGTCCAACTAGCATCGGCGAAGTCTTTAGCGGTAAAATAATGTTTAGTGGGACTGGGATTATCGAGAATTAATTTGTATTTTTGTCCGGCAATAAAGTTTAATTGACTAGGAAAGAATTTTAATTCTCCTTGCCCGGAGCCTAGACTAATTTTAACTTCTAGAGGAACCGACTGGGCGCAGGCGGGAAAAGTCACTAACCAACAACTAATTAAAACTATTACTACGGCCACAAATTTTTGATAGATATCCTTGCCAGCGAAGTAGGGATTAGAATTCATTTTGCTCCTGCAGCTTATAATAGAGAAAATCCATCGGCTTTTAAGTAGCTAGACACAATCAATTACACATATCTAACTACTTCTTGCCTTTTGCCTATCCTAACCAAGAAATTAATTTTGCACGACTACTTAGGATAATTTGACAACAAGTGGTGATTCTTACCGGCTCTCTTCCCTTCCATCCCCTAAAAGTCCCTTGGCTATGGTTAAAACCACGGGACTTCTAGCCACTGTTAGTTAAATCGACAAAATTAATCTAAGCTATCGGGAGAATGGGGATAAAGTTGTTCTGCTTCTGGACAATCTTCCGAGACATTAATATCAGGATTCGTCCGCGACACCGAGGCCAGTTTTCTGCTAACCGCACCAATACTTTCTAAACGCACCATTTCTTCCCAAGAACTAATTTCGTCTTCTTCTTCTGTTTCGTAGCGAATGGTGACGAGATCGCTTTCTAGATCGACAATACGAGCATTATCAATCCATCTTTGCTGATCGCGCAAGAAAATGCAGACTTCCTGACCATCCATACAGAATTGATAAATCTTGCGGTGTAACATAAATTGCTCCTAAACAGCTTCTTTTGTTGAATTCAACTAACGGGAAGTGACAAAATGCGGTTCTTCGTTACTTGGTATGGTGCGATAGGGGGGCATAAATTGACTAAATCCTTATCTGGCAAGAGACTTAATTGATTAGTTCGCTCTAGATTAAAAACAATTGACAAAAATCGCCAAATGCCTTTTTAAATAAGGGTTCCATCCCTTATAACCCCCGTCCATTGCATAACACAAACCTAAGAACCCAAAATGCCAATCTCAGCAATAGCTCAAAAATTCCCGCGGATAACACAAAAGGGAGAAAAATTCCGCTAGCAGTGGCAAGAATGGGAAAGTAAAGTCAGGTTTCCGGTTTGGGGCTACGTTCTTCAAAGACATCGATTCGATTAATAGACGGCCTCGGCGATCACTAAAAAATCGCCCTTATAGAGTCATTGTGACATAAATTTTCACTTCCTAACAGTATTCCTGGATGGAATCGGGAATAAGGTTTAGGGATGAGGTTAGAGGCCAAATTTCAACTAATACCCCAACACCTCAACACCTAACCCCTAAGAGATGAAGTCCTTCCCCGCAAAGGTGCTATCAATGCAAATTACTGTGATAAAAGTCCAAAATGGGGCGGAAAAGACAGCTAGTAACCTCATGCCCCCTGGTCAGAACGTTCTCTACCATGAACACTGATTTCTTCACCACCACGGGCCGTCGTTTCTTGCAGCTCGCCACCTCACCACGACGCTTATTCATCGTTGACTCTCTGCTCAGTACCGTCTGCTTTCCAACTCCGAAAAATAGGTATAGGTATTGTAAAGTTTCAATACAAATATGGTCATATATAGTCATTCATGGTAATATGTACAGACAAAACTATCGGACTAGGCAAAAAAAACAGGAATAAGTTATCGAACGGCTTGGAGGTGGTGGAAACAAGGGAATTGAACAGGCTATCAATTGCCTTCTGGTACAATTATCACAACGGATGACAACCATTCAAAACCCGACGCT
>VYLF01000337.1_pt1 | contig 16075 bp, 15 predicted proteins | sample 5114371 | NCBI WGS metagenome assembly VYLF01 (sample SAMN12291773, study PRJNA351875) | freshwater metagenome | isolation source: freshwater lake | place: USA: Michigan, Kent Lake | collected 2013-08-15 | reverse complement strand
TTTTTCTATTAAGCTCAACATATCTTTCAAAAGTTCGCGTTCACTTCTCATTTTACCTGACAGTGATCGCTTTTACTTTTGATATTCTGATGGGAGAATGAAACAGCCCTAGGGGTTGACCCGGAGACATTCAAGCGGGTTTTATCGGCTATCGATCGCACGTCCCTAAAAGGTATCCGGGATTATGCCCTAATGATGCTTCTTTGGTCTAACGCGCTCCGGCGATCGGAAGTCAGCAAGGCTAATATTAGCGATTTTGACCCGGTAGCCAAAACCCTGAGAATTTTTGGGAAGGGTAGGGGGAATCAATCAGAGATTATCTCTCTTGGCAAGGCTACGGTCACAGCGATTGAGGCATGGCTAGAGGCAAGGGGGGAACATCAACCCGATAAATCCTTGTTTGTGTCGGTGAACCCCGGATACCGGGACGGTAGGCTATGCACTCAAGCTATCTATGACATTGTTAAATGTCGCTGTCAGGATGCTGGTATCAGCAAGGTCATGAGTCCTCACAGAATTAGACACAGTTCTATCACAGCGGCCCTAGAGGCTACCCGGGGAGACGTTAGGAGAGTGCAAAAATTGTCACGACATTCTAGCCTTAATACCCTGTTGATCTATGACGACAATCGCAAAAATCACCAAAAGGAAGTCAGTGACTTACTTGATAGTCTCGTTTAACCCCAAAAAAACCCCCTCAAAAACACCCCTAAAACCCTCGAAAAAAAGTTTTAGGGGTGATTTATCGTTAGTCTTGGAATGCGATCGAGTGCCAATTCTTAAAGTGTCCATAGTGGCTAGACATTGACTAGACAATTGGCTATCCTATGAATAGACAGATAGACAAAAGGATAGACATTATGGCACGCGATAAACTAATCACAATCAGGATCGAAGGGGACAAAAGACAAGCTTTTGGGGACTTGGCAAAAAGCCAAAACACAGACACAGCCTCACTTTTATACGATTTTATCTCAGGTTGCCTAGACGGTAGGATAGACATATCGCTAGTCACGGGAAAAAAGCAGTGGATAGACAAGATAGACAATCAGATAGGCAGTGACCGGATAGACAAATTAGAGGCAACTACTCAAGAGATAGACAACCGACTAGACACAATAGCCAAAAAACTAACCGACTGGATAGAAGCTTTTGATGACCGACTAAATGATTGCGATCAAGGATTAACCAACAGAATGATTAGCTTAGAGCATAGGCTAAATACCCTAGCTATCCAATTGGATAGTCAAGAGATAGACAGCGAGATAGACAGTATAGACACGGATAGACAAGGGGAAACCCCAGATATGGGAACCGTTGCCACGGTTGAGACTGCTGATACTGTAGAGACTGCTGATAAGGTTGAGACTGCTATAGAAACCGTTGAGACTGTCACTGATACTGTAGAGGCTGTTGATAAGGTTGAGAGTGTAGAACCTAACTCATCTATTGAACCGGGCGCGATCGAAACCGTTCCGGGTGACTCAATTGAATCAGTAAATGGGGAGGGCATGAATGCGGCCGAAGCTTTCAGATATGTCACTGAAAAAGGGGTGAAAGTGAGCGAGAAGACCCTATCAAATTGGGTCAGCAAAAAGAAACACATACCAATCACAGATAAGGGGGACGCGGTGAGCGAGTACCTAATAATGAAATGCGGCCTTTACTTCCCCACAACTGATTAACCCTGACTGACATGACTGAGTACAGCCACACCGATTACAGGCCCCACTATGTCAAGCGATCGCCAAAACCCGGCTATTTTACCCTCAAAGAAATCAAGGCTATGGATGTCCCGGGCTGGCCCGAATCGATCGAAGGCCTCCGAAAAAAAGCCGTCCGGGAACACTGGCCCCGCTCGGGCCGCAGGCCGTCAAAGGGTGGGGCCTTCGAGTATCGCGCCGGTTTACCCGATTAACACAGCTTCACTGGTTGCCAGTAGTCAAAACCCTTGCCATGATTGGGTTTAGGGAAAAGACTAGGTTCTTTTTCGGACCTTTCGATCGCCCCTCGCAATGGCGCGTCATCTCGCTAGAGACAGAAAAAATTACACCTTGTTGTTGGTAGGTTACAACTATGAACCAATTCTCAGGGTATTTTGCGGCAAAAATCCGCAATTTTTTCGGTTTTGGTTTTGGGGGGGATTGGGTTTTAGCTAGGCGATCGCTATTAGGCTTTTTTCTTTTTCCCTCGCTTCGGGCCAGGAGTGTCTAGCGTGACTTCATCTATAGCAACCGTAAAGGGGGGATTTTCCCCATACCAATCCTGAATAGTGATTAAATCACCATCGACACTAATCACCCCATGGGCGCGGCCATTTTTTTTGTAAATGCACTCACCCCCCGGCTTAAGGTTTTGAGTGTCACCCACCGGGCGATCGGAGTCGGTTTCAGGATTTTGGGGGGATAAGGGGGATAAGGGGGATAAGGGGGATTTTAATTTATCCCCCCTTGTAAAGTCTTGCTGTGATTGAGTTTCACCATCTTGGGGGGATAAAGGGGATAAGGGGGATAGGGTATTATCCCCTTTTGATTTTTCAGTGAGGGGGGATAGGTAATCAGCATCCTGATCATTGAGAGGGGTTAAGTTTTGAGAATCAAAATGATTTTTTTTATCCCCTTTATCCCCCTTTAGGCTGTAATCCTTATCTGGTATAGGTTCCACTGGGGGGATAACATTATCCCCCTTTATCCCCCCTTTATCCCCTTTAATCTCAGAATCCTTATCTGGTAAGGGTTTCGCTGGGGGGATAAGGTTATCCCCCTTTAATGCTCGAAACTCAATCGAGCCACGGGTAGTAACTCTGACTTCCCCGTAACCCTTGTCGCTTAATTCTTTGAATATCTCAGCTATCCTTGTCGATGGGTATTCCGTCTTAGCTTTTCCTGAAAAAGCCTTTTTCCGTGCGTTATTGGGTGTTATCCAATCGGTAGCTACCGATAACAGCCTTGCATAGGTGCTAGGTAGGTCATCCGATAACTTCCCATACATTCCCCTTACTTGATTGATAAAAAAGCTTACTAACTCAATAGCCGCGTTAACGATTTCTTTCCCAATCTCTATCGATGGTGTAATACCGTTAAATAGGGAGTTTGTAAGATGAAGGTTAAGGGCCAAGCGACCGATCAGCCCTCTCGCTTTAATTAGCACGTTACGCATTGCCGGGCGCTGTTCACCATCGGCTAATGATTTAAGTCTGTTGGCAGCTTTTAGAAATCTTTCCCGTGCCGGGCGTGATAGGTCATAGGTTTTCACGGGTAGGCGATCAAATTGCCGATAGAGGTCGGTAAGCATCGGGGTTAAATCTGGGTAGGCTGCATCTATGTCAAGGTCAAGGGTTGAGGGGGGAAGTAAACAAAAAATGAATCGGAAGCGTTACAAATCGAACTTCTGAGAGAGAGGAGTTATGGTAGAATAGATCGAAAGTTGCTTAAGCGAGGAGAAGAGAGATGGTAGCTCACGAACTACGGATAATTGTAGAGAAGGTGTCAGTGTCAAGTCAAGAGGTAGTGAAGCGAGACACGCTGAAAATTTATGATATTATAAATCCTGAAAATATTCTAGATTTAGGGTTGCGCCATGCTGAACAAATCTCTCTCTTAGAAAAAATACAAAATGCCTTACTAGCGGAACAAGCTGTTTTAATTGAAGAGGATAAAAAAGTCTGTCCTGTCTGTGGAGAAAAGCTGAAAAAGAATGGATATAGGAACTCAAACTTTCATGCCGTCTTCAGTGACCACCAACTTAGAATACAGAAACATACCTGTAAGAGTCAGGAATGTAATTGGAGTAGTTCGCCAACAGTGACCTCAAAATTCGGCACAGATATTCATCCAGATTTAGCGAAGCTACAGTGTGAACAAGGAGCTTTATATAGCTTCAGAGAAGCTCAGAGCAATCTAGAAAAAATCAACTGTCAAACCCGTTCAACTAATAACGCAACTCAAATTAAAAGAATGACAGCCAAGGTAGGAGATATCTTATCTGAGAAAAACATGAGAGAGCCGGAGATAAAGGAGTGTAAGCCACCAGCCCAAGAATTAATCGTGCAGGTAGATGGGGGGCATATCCCGATACAAGATAAAGATAAACGAAGCTTTGAAGCTCTATCAGCGATTATCTATCAACCGCAAAATATCAGAAATATTGATAAAAACCATCGTCAAATTACAGATAAAGTTTGCGTCGCCTCAGCCATAAGTGATGAATTAAAAAGCATTAAAGCTTATGTGATAAATGGGGCAAAGAAGCAAGGATTAAGTGAAAATACTCTGGTCATTGGGTTAGCCGATGGTGCGAAGAATTGCTGGTCAATTTTAGCTAATATTGAGGGACATTGCCAGAGTTTAGAAAGCATCTTAGATTGGTTTCATATCGGCAAAAAATTCGAGAATATTAGAAGGGGGTTAGGAGAAAGTTTAGAAAAATTTTTGGAGAGTGCTAAATGGGAACTCTGGCATGGTCATGGGGCGGAAGCTTTGGAAAAACTCAACCTCCTTAAAGATACACTAACCGATGAAAAAAAGAAAAGTCAACTCCAAGGACTTTATGATTATCTTCATCGGAATCGTGATTATTTAGTTAATTATGAATCTCGAAAGAGAACTAATCAAATTTATACCAGCCAAGTGGCTGAATCCCATATCGACTCGCTCATCAACGCCAGACATAAAAGGAGCGGCAAGATGCAGTGGAGCCGTGAAGGAGCGCATCAAGTTCTACAAATCCGAGCGACGATGGCCAGTCGGGAGTGGGAAAGCCACTGGCAAGAAACCGTTCTCTCTGCTTTAGGGGCAGTAGCATAGCTCTCCCCTCAGAAGTTTGATTTGTAACGCTTCCTCCATTAATTTTAAGATTTGGCTTGACAGTCCGAAAAAAGTCCAGTAATATTGGAAACAAGTTCAAGCCGTGAATAACGGTTCTCGAATATTCAGTTAACTATATAGTTTGTATTGCAAGACAAGCTATGTAAAGGAAAATCCCTAACCAGTCGCTTTGCATCTCGCTTTATAGTTGGTATTTTGATACGAACTAGTTAGAGCGATACAAAAAGTTAAATACACTATTTTCTGTTTCTTTTCGCTACCAAGTTTAAACTTTGATACAAACTTGATAGAGATAGCTTTACGACCAATCTTGACTCGATTATTCAGTTTCTATCAATGAAGGAAATTATTTTTTCATTTATAAAAAACTGAAAAAATTGAATTAGTAATTTTTCGTTAGCGTGCATTAAGTGGACGAGCGAAATTATTTATTTAATTGGAGAAAAAAATGACAGCATTAATTACTGAAAAGACTAAATGGTATTTTAACCCGCGAATGGATTCGTTTATACTATTTGGCTTAAGTCCGCTAATCGCGTTAATTTTTATTTGCCTTATGTCTATAGGGTTACCCGTACTTATCGGCTCTTTATTTTTAGCGATTATTATAGACCTGCCTCATCAAGCTCAAACCCATATTCTGTTGTTATCGAATCCAAAAGAATTTAATAGATTTAAAAATCATTATTTTATTTCAGCTCTGGTTATAGGCACTTTCTGTTTTCTCTGCGCGATAACAGGAAATATTATAATTCCCGTAACTTTATGGTCATACTGGTTAATCTATCATATAATCACTCAACACTCTGGAATCGCCGCTCTTTACGCCAAAAAGAATGGTTATTCAAAAAAAACGACCGAAATCAAAAATTTAATCTTGCTTGGAACGTTCGCGCCGATGATCTACCGTATGGCGGACACGGGAATTAGCTTTGAGACACCCATTGATAATATAAAAATAATTACTCCCTCTATTCCTATGCAAATACCATTGATTATGTATGTTATTTTCATAATTTTGTTGTTTCAATTTATTTTGAACCAACTGAACGCGTATAAAAAAAATGAAGCCTATCCAAAAATAACTTATGGTATTATTGCATTTATTCTAATAATTTATAATGGATTCTTTTTAATGAATGGCAATCTTCTAATTTTTCTTGTACTTAGTACTCTATTGCACGCTATTCAATACCATTTGGTTGCAAGTGATAGAACAATTCAATTAATGAAGCAAGCGGAAAGTTATAATCATAAAACTCTTTTGTCTATACAAAATTTAATTCGAGCGTTTGTAAATAATAAAGCTTATTGGATTTTGGCTTTAATTTTTGCCAGTACGCTCGTATTTCTGTCAAATAGTTTAACCTATGGAGTTATTCCACTAACTTGGGCGATGCAACATTTTTATCTTGACGGAATAATTTGGAAAAACGCTGGAATAAAAGTAAGCCAATTGGAGATAGAAAAATTGGAAAACGGTATGCAAACATATCATTGTTAATCGAGAGATCGAAAACCGAACGAATTAATTTCAACTTAACTAAATAATGAAGTTATCGCTTACAGGGACAAGATTAAAAAATAAGGAGAGAGAAAATGAAGTTCGAGAATATACAACAGGTACAGGAAAGATGGGATAATAAAGAAGTTTTACAATTTGAAGAGCGAGATCCCTGTTATACTTGGCTTTTCCCTCTAGCTCTAGGAGAGTTCTCGCCTGAAGCAATATGGTTACCGGTCACTCTTCCCAAGCTAACAGAAAATTTGACTCTTTACATACACATTCCTTTCTGCCGATTTATTTGTTCGATGTGCCCGTTCACTCACGAGCCACTCAACCACAAAGATTTGGACGCTTATGTAGAGGCACTCTGTAAAGAGATTCGCTTCTATGGAAGCAATTTACTTAACATAAAAGCTCGTCCGGTCTCTTCATTATATTTCGGAGGTGGTACCGCTAGTTCGTTAAGTATTCAACAGCTTGAAAAAATATTGTTAGAATTAAGACAGTGGTTCAATTTCGATTCCGGCTGTCAGATAACTCTCGAATGTCATCCGAGAACGGTCGATAAAAAATATTTAGTTAACGCCCGTCAACTTGGAATCAATCGAGTTTCTTTCGGTATTCAATCTTTCGAGCAAGAATTTATAGATTCTCTAAAACTCCATCAGCAGGTCGAGCAAAGTAAACAGATACTGACAGACGCTCTATCGGTTGGGTTTAATACGGTAGCGATGGATTTAATGTTCCGATACGCGGGACAGAATGTAGAGGCTCTCGAGCGAGAGATCGAGACGGCTTTAGCGATCGGTGTTCAAGGAATCAGCACTTACGCCCTAGATCCAGAAATTCGAGAATTAAGAGCGACCGCCAAACAACAAAAACCTGTTAGCACCGAGGGAGAAATGTATTACTACCTTCATGACCGGCTCCACGCCGAAGGTTTCGTGCACGTCGCTCAACCGGATTACGCTCGACCGGGGCACGAAAACCAACAACTTAGAGATCTTTGGGGGGCTCCACAAGCGGAGAACCTGTCATTTGGAGCGGGAGCGTTCTCTGAAAGTTTTAACGGGGCCACTTGGGCCAACGTTCACGATTCGGAACTATACGTTAATTTGATCGATGACGGGAAAGTTCCGATTTTAATGGGCCAGACACACTCTTGGGATGATGCGGTAGCGCGTTATCCCGCTCTAGGGGTTCGGTGCTTAGAGTTCGCTCTAACACCTTTCGAGGAAAAGTTCGGTGTGAAATTTGATGAGCTCTATCGTTTAGAGCTTTCCATTCTCGTAAATAAAGGATGGGTCGAACTGGAGGAAAACAGATTGCGAATTACGCGGCAGGGTAAGTTCTTCATCGATAACATTTCCAAAACATTTTTTAATTTGCGTAATCGAGGAAAATCACAACTTTGGGGAGTACAGCTTGAAAAGTTAAAGCCTCATAAAGTTTGGAGCCAGCGAGAGCTAATCGATTCCGTGGAAAAAAAGTATTCTCTTGTCGAGAGTAATAAATAGAAAGAAGCGCTCTCAACAAAAACGAGAAAAATTGTAAACATTTTCTACAAAGCGTAAGGAGAAAATCATGAATAAACAAGCTTACAATTTACCTGAAATTGAATCCGTAAAATCTCGAGTGGATGAACTATCGATCGAGGAATTAAACAGAATCGTTCTCGATGAAAATTACATTTCGGACGATAGTGAAACGAAAATCGCTCAGGCACTAGCTGTATTTCGCTCGACATCGATAGATACAGGGCTTTTATCCCGACGAGCGAGCGAGCGAGTCAATTCGATCGCGATTGAAAAAGAAACTTTTGTTCCCATTTTCGTTACCAATCACTGCCACTCTGAATGTAAAATGTGTGGCATGAGAAAAAGTAATTTACAATTAAATAGAAAATTCGCTGGCAAAAATAAAATTGAAGAACAATTAACTATTTTACGCCAAGTTGATGGAGTTTCTGGAGTAGGTTTTCTTACAGGTGAATATCACGATAAGTTTACTCGATACGCTAACGCTTTTTATATTGGCTGGGCGATTAGCAAAGCTCTCGAGTTAGGATTTGAAAAAATATTTTTTAATATCGGTAGTCTTACTCCTGACGAAATAGAAATTATGGGAGAATGGCTACCGTCGGGTAATGAAAATATTACAATGTGCGTTTTTCAAGAAACCTACGATCCAGCTCGTTATCAAAGCTACATGGGGAAACACACTGAAACAATACCGAAAGCGGATTTCTTTAGACGGATTAATTCTTTCGATAATTGGTTAGACGCTGGTTTTCGAGCGGTCAATCCTGGTTTTTTAGTCGGTTTACATACCCCGGAAGAAGAGCTGGTCAGTCTTTTATCTCATGTGGAACATTTATCGAGTCGAGGGGCCAAAATTTATGTATCCTTGCCACGTTTACGGCCGGCACTAGGAGCGGTCAATCAAGAAATAATCGGTGATGATGTATATATTCGTCTCATCGCTACGATCGCTTATTTCTCTCCCCGGTCAGGCATCGTCTTGACCACTCGAGAAGATATGTCTTTCCAAGACAAGGTTTTGCCTCTAATTCGCACCCTGAGTCCGGGAAGTCCCGATGTAACGCCTTATCAATGGGAGGGAGAAGCTCCGAACGATAAATATTCTTCCCAATTTATTATTCCCGACCATCGCCGTCCCCGGGATATTTTATCGCGACTTAGCGAGGGAGGCTACCAGTTTAAATACTTCGAGCCGCCCTACCGACCGGCAAGCGCTCCGAAAAGTTCAAAAATTCTCCAACCTCAAACTCATTAATTTCCATTTTTATTATGTTGACGAGTGCAGAGCATCGAATGAACGCGTCCGAGTTAGCGCGGTCTCTCGTTCAAGCTTGGGTACAGAACGATGTCCCGAATTTTCTATCTCTGTTCGCGGCTCGTGCCCAGATCGTGCATCCCTATTTTCAAGAGGCGATTATTCCTAGTGTCGCCTTAGAAGTCATTAACGCGACCGTCAAACCAACTACAGTTTTAAAAGAGATCGAGATCCTTTTCGGTAACGGCGATGGAAACAACGATGTAATCAAGTTGGTGTGTCAGGAAAACGAAATAGGAAATGAGCCGAAATATGACTATCTTAGTGAGATTATCGTTACCGCAAAAATTCACGAACATAAGTTTACCGAATTGCTTATTCATGGATTTAACGTGAGCGAGAATCGAGAGCCGCTTCAACGGAAAACGTACGAACGCCGTAATCTGGAAAGATTAACCGCGCGGGAAATCGCCGAACAGTTAGTTAGGAGCTGGAGCAGGAATAATATGGAGGCATTCCTATCCGTCTTTTCTCCAGTAGCCCGTATCAAACATCCTGGAATTGAAAATGAAGTCACTCCAGAAGTGATCGCCGATGTCATGAACTCGGATGTTAGCGTGAGCACTGAATTGAAGTCATTTTCCCTCCTTCAAGGAGATGGTTCGGGAAGAAGCGATCAAGTTGAAATGCAGTTTTACGAGTGGAATAAAAATGAGAAAAATTTTTCGAGACCAACGGGAGTCATGTCGGTAACCGCTACCATTGAAAATCATCAAATTGTTTACCTATTTGTTCGAGGCTATCAGGTTCCTGAAGCTGGAATCGAGCAAGATAAGCTATCGCGTTCTGGGTAAACAGGGCCAATCTCAACGTGAGAGGCTACCGTGGCAAAAAAATCGAAATTACTCTGCCATAGATCTTTATGCCAAAATTTAAAATATGTCGAGATATTTCGTGGAGAGCGTTATGTCTATTGTAAAAGTTCAAGCTCGTCTTTCCGCGTTACAGTTAGCTCAAACTATCGGACGCAGTTGGGGAACTAATGATATGTCGAGCTTTCTCTCGTTGTTCGCTCAAGATGCAACTATTATTCATCCTTTTTTTCAAGAGCCTATATCCCCGACAATAGCCGCCGATGTCATGAACGCTACGGTTTGTGGGACGACCGAATATAAAGGATTTGTCCTACTCGCGGGCGAGGGAGACGGACGGCAGGATATTATCGAGATGTATTTCGACGAAACTGGCGAGGCGGCAAATTATAATCCGTCTTACATAGGGCGGATGTCGGTACGGGCAAAACTCGTTGACCATCGTTTCACCGAGCTTTGTGTTCGGGGTTACGAACTGATCCAACGTTTCCCGACACGACGTTCACCACTGCAACGGGACGACCTCGGTCAACTTAATACCCTCGATCTATCGCGACATCTCGTTCAAGCTTGGACGACGAACGATATGAACCGATTCGTATCACTATTCGCTAAGAACGCACCGATCATGCATCCTCTTTTTGCCTCCCCTATTACACCGGAAATCGCGGCGGATGTCTTAAATTCGGCAACGCGCGCTACCAGTATCCTGCAACCATTAAGACTAATTACCGGCGATGGTTCGGGAGAGTATGACACGGTCAACCTGTTCGTCTACGAAACCGGGCAGGAGGGGGGTTATATTCCAAACACCGCGGGAATTCTTCACATGACGGCGAAAATTATCGATCATCGAATCGAGGAGTTATTTGTTCATGGCTATACGCCGACTCCCGCGGTTACTAATCCAGATATTTCGCCAACATTATGTTTAGAGTCCTTCGATAAACAACAAGCTATTCAAACCGAGCGTGTAACTGTCGGAGAAACATCTTACGAGCGTTTAGTAGAGGTGCCTTCTTATGAAGCGTAATGGTGAAGAACTAATTTCATATCTTCCGGGATTTCGGGTACACCGCCAACTTACCTACGAGCTGTTGGAGCGATTGACCGAGGAGCAATTGCAAGCCGCGTGGCCTCGACCCGGACTAGATACTTTTTCCAAGCATTTTCAAGAAATGAGTGCTGTCCAGCAGGCATTTATCTTAGCGATGAAAACTGGAATTATGGATTTCTCAACGGTTCCAGATGTTTTTTCGTTTATCGATATTTACGACAAGAAAAAATTAAAGACTATTCTACAACAGTCCGATCTGCAATTAGAAGAAGCCTTTGCTGGCGAGGTTAGTGCTTTTGTAAAATGGGACGATATAGAGCTTCCAATTGAAGGTCATTTGGTAAATCTCATTTCTCATGAAGTATTTCATCACGGGCAAATGACACTCGCCATGTATTATTTAAAAATTCCAATTCCTGATAGTTGGCAATTTAATTGGGCTTTACCCGCTTCTTAATTTATCGAACATTTTTTGGAAATATGATGACAGAATATAGCCCACAAATTTCGCTCGCTCCTTCTCCAACGTTGCAGACTACCGTTCTCGGGGTAAAGTTGCGCAATCCGATCATCGTCGCTTCCGGTATGCTGACTGATTCCTTACAGCAGATTACTAAAGCGGTGAAAGCGGGAGCGGGAGCCGTCGTGACGAAGACGATCTATTCGGGAAAACGGGGTTTCGCGACCGAGGAAGTCTGCCATATTCCTACGGGGACTCTCAATTCAACAACCTATTCTTGGCGCTCCCTAGAACAATGGTTGACCGATCTGTCCTCTTTACAGCAGATGGATCTACCAATTATCGTCAGTATTCACGCGGAAACCCCGGCTCTTCTTGAAGACCTAGCCGCTCGGGTCTCCGATGTCTGTTCCTTTCCCTTAGAGTTAGGAATATCCTGCCCGAACGAAGTAACCTATTCGATTTTGACTCCCGATATAGTTTTGTCTTATACAAGCTCTGTTAGGCGACGCGTTAGCGTACCGATCTCGGTCAAACTGAGTGCTACCGAAACAATCCGAACCTTAGCCGAAGCCGCTTTAGAAGGGGGGGCCGACGCGCTAAGTTTGAGCGATACGCTACCTGCCCTTCAGTTAGAGCGAGGTTCTCCGAGGTTTCTGACTGGCGGTGCCGCGGGTTATTCCGGCTCGGGAATTAAACCGATAGTTCTTCATTCCCTATACAATCTCCGTAGCTCGGGAATCGATTGTCCGATTTTAGGGATTGGCGGTGTCGCTACCCTTGAGGACGTACTCGATTATCTTTATCTTGGTTCTTCGGCCGTACAAATGTATACCTCCCTCGTACATTCGGGATTCAAACGCATAAATCAATTAGTTGACCAACTTTCGGATTGGTGCTCGCAACAACAGACAACAGTTGAACTACAAATCGGACGCGCGCTAGAAAATGGGAGAAAGATCGATGAATAATTTTGCGCAAATAAATACGGAACAGGTTTACGATTATCTTCAAGAAAAAATTTTATTTTTGCCGATCGGGGCGATCGAACAACACGGCCCGCATTTACCGCTCTCCGTCGACTGCGTCATTCCCGAAAAAATCTGTCACGAGTTAGCCCTACGATTGAATGGATTGGTAGCTCCAACAATAAATTACGGTGCTCGATCGCTCCCTCAAAGTGGAGGTGGACTAGATTTTCTAGGTACTATTTACGTACGTGGTAGTACGTTGATCGACTACGTTCATGACATTATCCAAGCTTATATCGTCTCTGGTGCCCGCTATATAATTATACTCAACGGTCATTATGAAAATGAAGGATTTATTTTTGAAGCCATCGATCAACTTAGAGAAAAAAATACTCTTAATTCAATATCTTTAATCGCTCTGAGTTGGTGGTCTGTTATAAATACATCTTTAGTGGCCGAGCTTTTCGGAAAAAACTTTGTCGGTTGGCACGCCGAGCACGCTAGTTTGGTCGAGACCTCCCTCATGCTGTATTTGCAACCAGTAGGGATTAACTCGATTCGAGTCAACAACTCGACTCCACCAGAAGCGGGTATTTTCTTTTATCCTCGCGACCCTAAACAGGTTAGTTGCCGTGGAGTTTTGCATCGAACTTTAGAAGCATCCGCTCAAGCGGGCGAAATACTTTTTAAAGAAATCGTGCAAAAATTGGAAACAACTATCTCTTGCCATCTTCACGAGTGGCTTATTTCAAATAATACAAATTCTAATATTTTAATTAAAGAAAAAAATGATTGAAACTATAGATGAAAAAATAAAGCGTATCGTACATCGGGCTTATAAAGAATGTCCTTACTACCATAGCTTATATACCCGATTGGAAGTCGATATTGACTCTTTTTCTGGTTCGGAAGATTTAGAAAAGCTACCAATTATTACTTCATTGGATTTATGCGCGAACTCTCAGCAATTTCGCTCGAAACAGGTAGTTCCGTATCGGGTGACAAGTAGTAGTGGAACGGTCGGCTTACCGAAAACATTATACCGAACATCTAAAGACACGGCCACGAGCGTAGAGGTGATGTGCCGTTTGTTTGAGCTTGCAACATTAAAAACGGGAGATGTTCTTTGGATTGGGCAACCGTTCGATCTAGCCCATTTAGGTTACTTATGTTTGGAAGCCTGTCGTTCGATGGGTATTTTAGCCATCCCCGGGGGGCTATCGGTAACCGATGAAAGAATGCTCACTCTGTTATCGATGTTTCGTCCTAACGCTATATTTACCTCCCCTTCGCGGATGGGTCAGATTACGAGGTACTACGCGAGTCAAGGGGAAAAGCCTTGGAATCTGACAAAAATACTACTGGCCGGGGAACCGTGTTCGAGCGAATTATCCCTCGAAATTCAAACTTTTTGGCAAGTTCAAGCCTACGATCTCTACGGTAGTGAAGAAACGGATGGCCTAGCAGGCGCTTGTCAGGCTCATACCGGATTGCATTTTATGAATGACCAATTTTATTTAGAACTAGTAGAGCCGAATACAGACCGCCCGACCACGGACACCCGGCGGGGTGAAGCGGTTATCACCTCTCTATATTGTGAGGGAACACCGCTGATTCGCTATCGTCTCGGAGATATTATCGAACTCATTCCAGGACAATGTTCTTGTGGTCACGGCTGGCCAAGAATCAAGGTTATCGGGCGTAGTGAACAGCCGATTTATCTTTACGACGGAATTAAACTTTACTCTTTCCAAATTCGTAGTGCTTTAAATACAATTTTTCCCTACCTCAAGCAATATCAGGCTGTAGTAAGAAAAAGCGAGAATAATTCTGATGAGATCGAGATTATTATTCCTAGTATTGATAGCATGACGTTATCAGAAACTAGCCGTTTAGAAGCTATGTTATGGTCATCATCTCTCGATTTAGCCGCCGCAAAAGACATTGGAAAACTACGATTTCGATTTACTCCGAACGGAACTATGTTGACAACTAAACGTGGAAAAACTCCCGAACTCATGGATCTAAGATAGAAATTAAAAAAGCAATGACAAAAATGAAAAGAATAGCAACTCCTACAATATGCAATTTTTCTTCGGTAGAAGAAATTATAGATGATTTAAAAAAATATAGCTCGAAAAGTTATAAAAATAACGTAAGTAAACAGGGCATACAAAATGTAAATGCGCTAGGGGTTCCAATACCAATTATTCGCAAATTAGCAAAACAAGTAGGTCGTCAGCATGAATTAGCATTAAAGTTGTGGTACGTAGGTTATCATGAAGGCCAGCTATTAGCAACACTTGTGGTTCAACCCGAAAAAATGACCGATCAATTAATTGAAGATTGGTTATCTTCAGTAATTTCTTGGGATCTTTGCGATCATTTGTGTAATAATCTTTTTCGTCATCTTCCAATTTGTATAGAAAAAATTTCTCAATGGGCATCCGATGAACGCGAGTTTTTCCGACGAGCGGCTTTTTCTCTAATAGCGAATTTAGCCGTACATCAGCGAGAAATAACAGAAGAACAAATAAATTTATATCTGTGTCTTTCAAAAAATCACGCTGGCGATCCGAGGAATTATGTAAAAAAAGCAATTTCTTGGGCTTTGCGAGAACTGGGTAAGCGGGATTTACAGACTCGACAGAAAGCTATTACACTCGCTACCGAACTATGTAAAGATAGTTCACCAGCGGGGCGATGGGTAGGAAAAGATGTTTTAAAAGAGCTAGAAACTGTAGTAAAAATCGACAAGCGCTCACGGTTAATTTCTTCGGAAACGAAAATGGGATCTCGAGTAAAAATTTAAATTAAATGAGGAAAATACGATGTATTCAATAGTACCCAAAGAAAAAAGAAATTACGAGCCAACAATTTTCGTAGGCGGACCGATACAATACGCAATAGAGGATCAAGGTTTTGACTGCTCCCTACGCTCACAAATCGATCTAATTATTAGCCATCTACAAGAATTTAAATATAAAGTTCTTTCAGCACACATCACTGAAAATTTTGGAGAAGAGACTCATTCTCTATCCTCAGAAACAATAACAAAAAGAGATTTTGCTTGGATGCAAGCGTGCGATTTATTTATAGCCGTACTTCCCGAAAATGGTGAGGGAAAACTGTATCGTTCTGACGGCACGCATATAGAGTTGGGTTGGGCTACTGTATTAAATAAAACTACAATTATTCTTACCCATCCACATTGTATTCCAGAGCTATCTCATTTAGTTCGAGGACTAAATCAACTTCTTCCAGTGACGATTGTAAATATAGAGTCAGCGCTTACTGAAAAAAGTTTTTTTCAATTAACTATCGAGCAACGCTTACAAAATTTAACTACAAAAGCAAACTCGATAAAAAATCATATTTCGCCAATTCAAAAATGAAACGCATCAACCTCAAGAGTTGACAAAGAAAGGCTCATCAGGTACTGTCTGATCATTAACAAAAACAAATCAGACCCAAAATGAGCCACCAACATCTTAACATAGAACAAAGAAACTTGCTCTACCAACTTAGTCAGGAGGGAAATTTATCTCAACGGCAAATGGCCGTCTGGCTCGGATGTCATCAAAGC
>VYLF01000906.1_pt1 | contig 16088 bp, 14 predicted proteins | sample 5114371 | NCBI WGS metagenome assembly VYLF01 (sample SAMN12291773, study PRJNA351875) | freshwater metagenome | isolation source: freshwater lake | place: USA: Michigan, Kent Lake | collected 2013-08-15 | reverse complement strand
CCTTATTAGATAGTAATGGCAGTGTGATTACTAGCTCCACTAATGGCAGTAACAGCAGTGAGAGTATTACTCGTCAACTCAATGCGGGTACTTACTATATCCTGGTTTATCCCTACAGTGGCAGCACTAACTATAACTTAACCCTGTCGGCAACCACAGCCACAGTTGTACCCGGATATAGTGCCATTTCAGGATACGGTTTAGTTAATGCCGCGGCAGCCGTCGCCGGAGCCTTGAATGAAAGTCCTTTTGCCGATGTTCCCACTTTTGGTGGTGCTAATGACTGGGGGGTTAACTTAGTTAATGCTCCCGAAGCTTGGGCAAGGGGTTATACAGGACAAGGAATCGTCGTTGCTGTACTAGATACAGGAGTTGACCGCAATCATGCCGACTTAGCGGGCAATATTTGGACGAACGCGGGCGAAATTGCCAATGATGGTCTTGATAACGATGGCAACGGTTACGTTGATGACGTTTATGGCTGGAACTTTGCCAATGGCAATAATAACACTTTAGATGGTAACGGCCATGGTACTCATGTGGCGGGAACCATTGCTGCCGGTAATAATGGTTTCGGAGCCACTGGTGTGGCCTACAATTCCAGAATTATGCCGGTGAAAGTTTTGAGCGATTCTGGTAGTGGGAGCTATAGTGGCGTTGCCCAAGGAATTCGCTACGCCGTGGACAACGGTGCTGATGTGATTAATATGAGTTTGGGCGGTGGTAGCACTGACAGTGTAGTTCAATCGGCCCTCCAGTATGCCAGCAGTAGCGGTGTTATCGTGGTTATGGCCGCCGGTAATGAGGGGGCAGCTCAACCCGGTTATCCCGCTTTCAATGCCACCTCTTGGGGTCTTGCCGTAGGTGCCGTTGATAGTTCTAACCAGATGGCTTCCTTCTCCAATCGTGCTGGCTCCAATTCTTCGATGAGGTATGTCACCGCTCCAGGCGTGCAAGTGTATTCTACTCTCCCTGATGGTGGCTATGGTTTCTTCAATGGAACCTCCATGGCAACACCTCATGTGGCTGGAGTGGTGGCCTTAATGTTGAATGCCAATCCTAATCTGACCGATGCTCAAGTACGTCAAATTATTACTGCCACAGCAGGTAATGTCGCCTAAAACTTGGCTGTTTTTCAGCCTCAGATTTCTTATCGAAAATTTTGGTTAAAACCCCCTCGTTTTACGACGGCTTTTCTAGTTATCAGTTATCAGTGGGTAAGTTATCAGTTATCAGATGTGAGTTTTTAAGTGTGCAGTATTAAATAGAAGTTTCCTACTGTCTTTTTACTGATTACTGATTACTGATTACTAACCGACTTGACCTTATTGATAGACCTAGTTAAAATAGAGTACAGACACACACATTTTAACCCAACAATGAAAGCAAGGTATCAATACCGCCTTTACCCAACAGACCAACAAAAGAGGCTTTTGTTGGTCTGTTGTTCGGGTGCGTGCGTGTCGTCTGGAACGATACCTTAGCTTACTGCCAAGAACTCTATCGACAAGGAGAGAAAAAGCCTAAATATACTGAGTTGTCTAAAAGGCTGACTCAGATTTAAAAAACAGAAGAAAAAAATGTTTAACTGAGGTTTCTTCTGTTCCTTTGCAACAGTCTTTAAGAGACTTAGAGACTGCCTACTCTAACTTTTTTGCATCTTGTAAGGGAGAGAGAAAAGGGAAGAAAGTAAAACCTCCCAAGTTTAAAAAACGCAAATCTAAACAATCGGCAAGATTTACAGATAATGGTTTTACCGTCAATCAACACCACGTTACTTTAGCCAAAATCGGTGATTTAAAAGTCATTTGGAGCCGTCCATTACCATCTAAACCTTCTAGCGTCACCGTGATTAAAGATGCAGCAGATCGCTATTTTCTCAGTTTTGTTGTTGAGATTAAACCCGAAACTTTGCCAAATAACGAGCAATCTGTAGGGATCGATTTAGGGATTGCTACTTTTGCCACATTAGACACAGGGGAAAAGATCAACGCACCAAAACCGTTAAAGAAACGATTGAAACGACTAAGAAAGGCACAGAAAAACCTTTCTAGAAAACAGAAAGGAAGTAACCGACGGGAAAAAGCCAGAAAACGAGTGGCTAAAATCCACGCAAAGATTAAGGACACTCGGACTGATTTCTTGCATAAACTATCCACTAGGATTATTCGTGAAAATCAAACGATAGTTTTAGAGGATTTAAACACATCGGGAATGGTTAAAAATCGGAAGTTATCCCGTGCCATATCAGACTTAGGCTGGCGTTCTTTTCGAGATATGCTATCAGCAAAGTCCGATAAATATGGGCGTAATTTTCGGATAATTTCTCGATGGGAGCCAACGTCTCAGCGATGTTCCTGTTGTGGGAATATCGGCGGGAAAAAGGCGTTAAATAGGGCTGGCTGAATAATGGTAAAACCCTTTTAAAATAAGGCTTTTGACCTGTTAAAATCCGATGTTCATGCTGCGAAAATAGGATTAAGACCTTCAAAAACCTGGCATTATCTTTTTTGTAGTACACAAACTGGTACAAAAAAAGAGGGCAACAAAGCCTGAAACGACCGGCTACTGACTTGAGTGGGAATGTTTTTTCTGTGGGACTTTTCATGATCGAGACGTGAACGCAGCAATTAATATCAAGGTCGCCGGAGGACATACGTTCGACTTTAAACGGACGGGTCGGAAAGCTTAAGACTTCTGTTAAAGAAGCGGCATCCTGTGAAGCCTTAACCCCATTGACGCGACCATTCTAAAAAGGTGGCGTGGTGAGGAATCACCGTCCGTTTACGGAGGACATACGTTCGACTTTAGCCATCAGCGAAAAGCTGGTGGCTGATTCCCAGATCTCAGACAAAAAAACTCGTTTACTTTTCGGTAAACGAGTTTACTTTCCATGATATGATTAATAGTCCTGTGAATTATTTGGCAACTGCTACCGGTGCTTTGACGGGCTGGGGCTGGGGCTGGGGCTGCAGGTCGCGCAAACTTGGGAAAAGGAAGTGGTTTTCCTCCACATATTGCGCTCCAAACAGTCCTTTTTCAGCCCAGAAATAGCGATCGGTTGTATGCTCGTTACGCTTAACAATCAATAAAGCTGGTGGGCTAATGCCTATAGCTTGAATATACTTACGCGCCGCAGTTACGGGTTTATCTTCGCCACTTTCAATACTATACTGGGGTACAAGTTCAAGTATCTTACGTCCTTCTTGACGACGGCGACTCTTACGTTTCCGTTTTCTGGCCAACCCAATTACCTCCTGTTTTGGCTAATCGTTGTAATGATAGTTACAAAAGCCGTAGCGATTATATCCCTTCTAGACCAAGAAATCAAGTGTCCCTCACAAACTTAATTACAAACAAATTTGACTAGAAGCTAGACTGAGACTATGTTTAAGTTTTTCTGACAAAAACACACCCACAAATATCGATACAAAACTTATTATTCTTAAACTTTTTTTAATATATGCCGTGATCCACCCCTAAAATAGTGACCAAACCCTTGTCCTAATTGCTTTTTGCTGGCTGCCCTCGACCCAAGAGGATGGCCATTCTCTCCTGTGTAAACTGGGAAACAAAACTCGCAATCCTAGCTGTATCTAGGTTTTCTGATTTTTTACTTTTTACTTTCTTGGTATGCCCTTCTCCTCCCCCTCCCGGACTCCCCTTAGTGATGATTTTATTGCCCTCTGTCAGGCACAGATGGAACTTTTGCGGGAGCAAATGGAAGCGGACAGAAGTGCGGTTTATTTAACTGAACCTTTATCGAGTGATTTAATTCCAGTCGTTGTTTATCCACCTTTTAATCCCCCTTCTCCCCAAAAAAAGCGGCTTTCCTTACAACCGGGGCAACCAGCGGCAGACTTGTTAACTGCGGTTAAGTTAGAAGATTTATCCCACCTCTGGAGTAATCAGGAGACCGTCAGCAGTCATCGCTTGTTTTTACCCTTAATGTATGAAGAGGGCATGATCGGATTATTGGTGACAACCAGAGAAAAACGACCTTGGCAAAGTTGGGAATTAACCCAGATGGAAAAAATCACCCAAACCCTCGCTTTAGCCTGTGTACTCGATCGGCAATTGGGAGAAGAACGTTATTATCGACAATGGCAAAGTCAGCGCCTCGATACCTTTCTCCATCAAATCCGCAATCCCCTCACCGCTTTAAAAACCTTTGGTAAACTTCTGCTCAAAAGACTTTTAGCCGAAGAAGGTAACGATCCCGCCATTACTGGTATCCTGAGAGAAAGCGATCGAGTTCGGGACTTAATTGCCGAATTTGAGGCACAAATTCAGCAAGAAAGCGAAAATTACCCCACCGTCGATATTCCTCTCCTGCAAGCGCAATCTTCCCCTACCGCCTTTCTCTTGCCTGCTGGCAGCGGCCAACTAACTCCGATCGATCTCCATGATATTCTCGATCCGCTGCTCCTTTCCGCCCAAGCGGTAGCCAAAGAGAGAAATCTCAGTCTAGAAACGATTCACGGGGAAGACATACCACTTATTTGCGCCAATATCCCCGGTTTGCGGGAAGTATTCAGCAATTTAATTGATAATGCCCTCAAATATACTCCTGCGGGCGGAAAAGTCACCGTCGAGGTGCAGAATGTTAAGAATAGTGTAGAAATTGTTTTTAAAGACACGGGTTATGGTATAACGAGAGGCGATCAAGAAAGAATTTTTCAACGTCACTACCGGGGAGTGCAAGCAGGGGGAGATATACCCGGTACAGGATTGGGTTTGGCGATCGCAAAAGAATTAATTACCAGCATGGGGGGGACGATTGAATTTATCAGTCCCAATCCCGAGCAAAGAAGTTCCCTCTACCCCGGCACGGTTTTTCGGGTTCAGATACCAGTTATAGCCGATGATAACCTCAGTATAGAGGGATGATCTGGTCGTCAATTCTGCCTATTTTCTCGCTCGGGAGATTCCTGGGGGGATCGGTTAGAATATAAGGAAAATATCAGTGTCAATGGTAACTTGGCTGTGAACCGAAGAATTAACTAATTATGCCAACTATCGAACAATTAGAACCCGCTAATAAGGCCGATGTGGTAGTATATATGCCCTACTATGCCAAGGACAAACATAGTATCCTGCCCTATGCGATCGCTTTGTATCAAGCAGGATCTTTAGAAGGTCGTCGTCGCATAGAAAGCAGTCAAGGGATTCCCTTTGTGGCCTCTTGGTATGTATCAAAATTGCCCTCGGAATTAACCCGTTGTCGTTTACAATTTGAAGGACAGGCCGACCTAAGCTATGAGATAACGATTATTAACGCCGAGTTTATCGAATATCTCATCGATGCGATTAAAACCTTTAAGCAGCTAGGTTCGGCCGACTTTTCGCAGGGATTTTATCGGAAACTGCTGCGATTTGAAGAATAAAAGTCGGGATTTTAAGGGTTAAAAGGAGCAAATCGTGGCGAAATCAGCCAAATCTATACTCATCTCTTCCCTGGAACCCCTCAGTGGTAAATCGGGAACTATCGTCGGTTTAGCGCATCTCTTGCGGCAAAAAGGACTAGAGATAAGTTACGGCAAACCAGTGGGCAATTGTCCGGGATACGTCGATGGGCAATTGGTCGATGAGGATGTAGAATTTATCCGGCAATTACTAGAATTATCCACCGAGCAGCTGCGTTTACCCCTGATCTATACAGATGTGGATTCCGTTGCTAAACGTCTGCAAGGTGCAGATAAACAGGACTACGGCAATATTCTTGCTGGCTATCTCGAGCGGGTTAACAGTGATATTACCCTCCTCGAAGGGCCGGGGACTCTCTGGGAAGGGAGTATTTTTCAGTTATCGATGGGGGAGATGGCCAAAATTCTCCAGACTCCGATCCTATTGGTGGCCCGCTATAGTTCTCCCCTGATTGCCGATAGTCTGCTGAAAGCGCAACAGGAATTAAATAATCAGCTGCTGGGGGTAGTAATTAGCGATATCCCCACCGATGATTGGGATGAAGTACAATCTCTCCTAAAACCCTATCTGGCAAGCCAAGGCGTGGAAGTTTTAGGACTGTTACCCGCTAGTAAACTGCTGCGCAGTATTAGTGTTCGGGAAATTGTCCATCTTTTAGGGGCCAAAGTATTATGTCGGCCCGATCGTTTGGATTGGATGGTAGAAAGTTTAGCGATCGGGGCAATGAATGTCAACGCCGCTTTAGAATATTTTCGCAAGGGGGAAAATATGGCCGTGATTACGGGCGGCGATCGCACGGATCTACAGTTAGCTGCCCTAGAAACTTCTACCACCTGTTTAATCTTAACCGGTTCCATCTCTCCAGATCCCCTGATTCTGGGCCGGGCCGAGGATTTAGAAGTACCGATTCTCTCGGTAAATTTAGATACTCTCACCACCGTGGAAATCGTCGATCAGGCCTTCGGGAAGATTCGCTTACAGGAACAGGTAAAAGTCGCTTGTATTCGAGAATTAATGGAGGAATATTTCCAGATCGATCGCCTGTTAGAAAAGTTAACAATAGGGGCGTAATTTCTCCCCGGCTGCCGAGAATTTCATTGGAAATCCCTTCATGAGTCTATCATCCTCCCCTGTGTCCCCTCCGGTCAAAGAAAATGACTGGAGCTTATTATTAAGATTACTTCCCTACGCAAAAAAGCAAAAAGCCCTGCTATTTTGGTCATTAATACTTCTTTTTCCTCTATCTCTCACAGGGGCGATCCAACCCTTAATTATCGGTCAAGCGGTCTCCCTTTTGCAGAAGGAGCAAACTTGGGATTTTTTGGCTCAAATGCCCTTAACAGCAGCCATTAATACCTTAATTATTATCCTGTCAGCTTCGATTATTTTACGACTGATTTTAGGGACAATGCAAGGTTATCTAGTGCAGAAAGTCGGTCAGTCAATTACTGCTAATGTCCGGGAAGATTTATTTACCCATGTCACCTCCCTTTCCTCAAGTTTTTTTGATCGCTCTCCCGTGGGACGTTTAGTCACTCGTTTAACCAGCGATGTGGAAGCATTAGGAGAAGTTTTTGCTAGTGGGGCGATCGGAGTTGTCAGTGATTTGGTCAATATTTTAGTTATTATCCTCACCATGTTTACCCTGCAATGGCAATTAGCTCTATTGTTGGTGTTGATGTTATTTCCCGTCACTGCTTTAATTATCTTTTTTCAAAAACAATACCGCATCGCTAACTATCAAGTACGCGAGGAATTATCAAAACTTAATGCCCAATTACAGGAAAATGTAGTCGGAGTTAATATTGTTCAATTATTTCGCCGCGAACGCTTTAATGCTGAAATGTTTCGCGCTATCAATACTCAATATCGTCAATCCCTAGATAAAACAATTTTTTATGATTCGGCCGTCTCAGCTACTTTGGAATGGATCGGATTAATTGCCGTGGGAGGAGTATTATGGTTAGGCGGGATTTTTATTCTCCAGAAAACTATTGATTTTGGGGTTTTATCAGCTTTTATTTTATTCTCCCAACGTCTCTTTAATCCCCTGCGTCAGTTTGCCGAAAAATTTACCATGTTTCAAGCGGGTTTTACTGCTATAGAACGAATTGGTGAATTAATTAGTATTCCCATTGAAATCACCGATTCTAACAATTATAAAGAGATTTACTTCCCAGAGAAACGTCAAACTGGCGAGATTATTTTTGAGAATGTTTGGTTTGGTTATAAACCCGATGAATATATTATCAAAGGTCTCAATTTTACCATTCATCCAGGTGAAAAAGTCGCTTTAGTCGGTCCCACCGGTGCGGGAAAAAGTTCGATTATTCGTCTTCTCTGTCGTCTTTACGAACCAAGTAAGGGCAGAATTCTAGTGGATGGTATCGATATCCGTTATCTTCCCCAAGCGGAGTTAAGACGTTATATCGGTGTCATTCTCCAAGAAACTTTTCTCTTTGCCGGAGATGTTACTCGCAATATTACTTTAGGGGAAAATTATGATTTTGAGCAAGTGAAGGCAGCAGCTAAATTAACTAATATCGATCACTTTATCGAGGAGTTACCCGATGGTTATCATACCCTTTTACGGGAACGGGGTGCAAATTTATCGGGAGGACAAAAACAATTACTCGCTTTTGCGAGAGTCGCTATTCGTAACCCCGAAATTTTAGTTTTAGATGAAGCTACCGCTAGTTTAGACGTGGGGACAGAAGTATTAATTCAAGAAGCTTTAGAACAGATTTTAGTCGATCGTACTGCTATTATTATCGCCCATCGTCTCTCCACTATTCGCGATGTCGATCGAATTCTTGTCCTTAAACGCGGGGAATTAGTCGAATCGGGAACCCATGAAGATTTATTAACCGAAGACGGCCTCTACGCTAGTTTATATAAACTGCAAATGTTAGGCACAGATAGTTAACAGTTATCAGTGATCAGTTATCAGTTATCAGTTCCAATCGATCGGAGGGCGCAAGCTTTGCGCCCCTACAGTAACGGATTTTGTCCACAATGTAGGGGCGAACTGCGTTCGCCCAAAAGGTACATTATCAAAGCGCAAGTCCCTAAGTGATAAGTTTTAAGTTTTAAATGATATTATTCGCCGATCAATCTTCACTAATTACTGTTTACTGATTACTGTTTACTGTTTACTGTTTACTGATCACTGACAAATCCCCCACTTCCCACTTCTCACAATGCCTTCGCCAGAATCTGCTCCGCTATTAGCACAACTACAAAGAAAAGTCAATAGTTTAGACGTACCATTTTATGCACCAGGGCATAAGCAGGGGGAAGGAATCGGGGAAGATTTAAGTAATTTACTGGGAAAAAGCGTCTTTAAAGCCGATTTACCCGAATTACCCGACCTTGATAATTTGTTTGCCCCGACGGGGGTGATTAAAGAAGCGCAAATTTTAGCAGCCGAGACATTTGGGGCAGATAAAAGCTGGTTTTTAGTCAATGGCTCCAGTTGTGGCATTATTGCGGCGATTTTAGCCACTTGCGGCGAGGGAGATAAAATTATTTTGGCGAGAAATATTCATAAATCGGCAATTTCGGGCTTAATTCTCTCTGGGGCGCAGCCTATCTTTATCAATCCCGAATATAATCCCACTATCGATCTAAATTTAAATATAACCCCCCAATCCCTCGAAAATGCCCTGAAACTTCATCCCGACACCAAAGCGGTGATGGTAGTCTCTCCCACCTATCAAGGGGTTTGCTGTGACTTAGAAACTATCGCCCAGATTACCGATCATTATTCTATCCCGCTGCTTGTCGATGAGGCTCACGGGGCGCATTTTGCCTTTCATCCCGATTTACCTCCGGCTGCCCTGTCTCTCGGCGCCGATATGGCTATTCAGTCCACCCATAAGGTTTTGGGGGCCTTAACTCAAGCATCGATGTTACACTTAAAAAGCGATCGCATTAGTTCCGAAAAAGTCGATCGAGCCTTACAATTAGTTCAAACCACTAGCCCTAGTTATTTGCTTCTCGCCTCCCTTGATAGTGCTAGAAAGCAAATGGCGACGCAAGGACTAGATTTACTGACCAAAACCCTCGATTTAGCCGCTACTGCCCGAAAAGAACTCGATAAAATTCCTAATATCTCTGTTTTAGACTTTCCCCATTCTATCCCGGGTTGTCACTGGTTCGATCGCACTCGTTTAACGGTAATCGTCAAAGATTTTGGCTTAACCGGTTACGAAATAGACGATATTTTGCGAGAAAAATACGCTGTCACGGCGGAATTACCGACTTTAAGCCAACTTACTTTTATTATCTCCATCGGCAATCATCGCGAACACATTAATCGCCTAATTACTGCTTTTCAATCCCTTCAATCTCCTTCCTCTACCAGTTTACCCCCGACTCCTGCCCCAGTCACGGGAAATTTGGCTATTTCTCCTAGAAAGGCTTTTTTTGCCCCTACAGAGATAGTATCCCAGAAAAATGCCCTCGATCGTCTTAGCGCTGATGTTATCTGTCCCTATCCCCCCGGTATTCCCGTTTTGATGCCGGGAGAGTTGATTTCTCAGGAAATCCTCGACTATCTGCAAACTATTTTAGACCTCGGTGGCACGATTACTGGCGGTAGTGATGATAATTTAACTACTTTCAGGGTTTTAAAATAATCGCAAAATTATCCGATATATTAGCCCGAAAAAGGCGGTAATAGCAATTGCTCCGATGGCTGCCATCACGGCAATGATAGCAATTTCAGGAAAACTTAGGGTTCCTTGCAGTTGCGGAATTAACAGGAAGGCGAGAGTAATTGCTGCTAGAATCGGTAAATCTCTCCCTTCAATCACTTTTTTAAATAATGCCAAAACTAAGCCTCCTAAGATCATAAAAGCGATGACAATTCCTACCGAGGGGACTAAACTATTTAAGGCAATTACTAATAATGTCCCTTCAAATCCTGTAAAGGCAGCATTAGCGAAAGTTTCCCCAAGAGAAAAGCGGGAAGTTTTTCTAATCACTGGAGAAGCTGGAGGAGATGGAGGAATTGGGGAAGGTGGAGGAGATGGGGGAGGTGTATTTAAAGCGGTTAAAACTTCTCCACAGGATTGAAATCTATCCAGGGGATTTGCCAGTAACATTTTATTGAATACTCGTGCTAAATCTGCACTGATGTTAGGGGCATAATTTTGCCAATTCCAGACCTGTTTTTGCGGATCGTATAGATCATCAGGATCCCGATTAGTTAAGAGTATAACACAGGTAGCTGCTAGGGCATATAAATCCGTGGCTGCCGATACCTGATTGCCTAATTGTTGTTCGGGAGGGGCAAATCCGGCCGAGTAAATTGTTGTGGATTTCTCCTGTGTATTATTGGGATTATTGGTAGCCTGTTTTACTGCCCCAAAATCGAGTAAATAGAGGCGGCCATTTTTGTCGCGCATGATGTTAGATGGTTTTATATCCCGGTGAATGGAACCATTTTCATGAATAAATTTGAGGATAAGAAGTAATTCTTTGAGAATGTTTTTGACTTCACTTTCTTGAAAGGGTTTTTGTTGCTGTTGGAGAATTTCTTCTAAGTTTTTACCGTCGATATATTCCTGGGCCAGATAGAAAAATTGCTCTTCTTCTCCCGTTAATTGATTCTTGACTGTTAAAGGGAAAAAAGCATAGAGATCGGGGATTTGGGGATGTTCTCGGCCTAAATCTTCTAAAACGTGCGCTTCTTGAAAAAATAAGTTTTTTGCTTTTTCTAAAGCTTGCGGACTTAAATTACCGGAAGGTTGAAATTGTTTGAGTACACATTTAGCTTTTTTGGGACTATAGCGATCTACTGCTAAAAATGCCGCACCAAATCCCCCTTGTCCCAATAGACGTTCCGGCAAATAACGTCCCCCTAAAATTAACGGCATCCCGCAAGTAGTACAATATTTCTGCTCGATCGAGGTTAAGCGATTGCTATCGTCTAGGTCTAGGCATTGATTACGCGGTCTCGGACAGTGGGGACGCGTACAAATAACTTCCATAGTCACCGTTTCCCGTGGTACTGCTCTTAGTTTAGCTACTACCGGCAATTCGGGTTAAAATTTTTATTCTTAAGAAAGAGTTAAAAAGGGAGTTCGTAGGCCGAAACGGATTCCCACTATACTACAAGGTTAGCAGAAATTTTGGAGTTTGTCAAGTCTTTGGCTGAAAAAAATTCAGCCAGATAAGGGCGGTTATCTTAATGGTGGAGTGGGAAGTCTCGGCGCTTTTCTTTAGTTGAATGAGCGTGCCAGACGATTAACCCCGGTGTGTAATAACTGTTCCAAGCTTTGGCGATCGCTGATGGCTTGAAGATTGATCACAAAACAGGTTAAACCCAGTCCAAAGAGGATAAAAGTGGGGGCCATAACCACACCAATCATTAACCAAGTGGCGACGTGGAGAAACATGGTGATAGCGAACAACAAAGCTAGGGAAGCAATGGGGAAGATTTGACGGGTAGGACGACCGAAATAGAGAAAAAGAACGGTTAAAACGGTGGTTACTAAGTTAGCGGGTACTAAAAAGGCACAAATCGAGACGCAATAGTTGCGGGAAAATTCAGCGAGAGTATTAAAATCTATCATGAATATTAGTTTACAATTGCCTGAGTCTTAGCACTGTCGATTGTAGCGGAAAAATTAGATGATTGGGATGAAGGTGACTAAAGGCTGTGGTGCAATAGATTTTCGAGAGGGAGCTAAAACGAGGATCGGGGTATAGATCCTCCGGTTATAATGAAATCTGGGAAAATGACACCGCCCCATCCCGAAAACTCTTACCCCTTGCTAGGTATAATTGATCGCAGGAAAAATTTTATGAGTAAATTTGTCTTTGTCACCGGGGGAGTCGTCTCCAGTATTGGGAAAGGAATTGTCGCCGCTAGTTTGGGAAGATTGTTGAAAAGTCGGGATTATTCCGTCTCAATTCTGAAATTAGACCCCTATATCAACGTGGATCCGGGTACGATGAGTCCTTTTCAACACGGAGAGGTATTTGTCACCGATGATGGGGCCGAAACCGACCTCGACCTTGGCCACTACGAACGTTTTACCGATACGGAACTCTCCCGTCTCAATAGTGTGACTACCGGCTCGATTTATCAAGCGGTATTGAATAAAGAGCGCCGTGGTGCTTATATGGGGGGAACTGTGCAGGTAATTCCCCATATTACCAACGAAATCAAGGAAAGGATTCTCCGGGTGGCCAAAGATACCAACCCCGATATTGTCATCACAGAAATTGGTGGTACGGTGGGAGACATCGAATCTTTGCCCTTTTTAGAAGCAATTAGGCAATTTAGGAAGGATGTAGGTCGAAATAACGTGGTTTATATGCACGTTACCCTAATTCCTTGGATTCCGGCCGCTAAGGAGATGAAAACTAAACCGACGCAACACTCGGTCAAGGAATTAAGATCGATCGGTATTCAACCGGATGTGTTAGTCTGTCGTTGTCATCTACCCCTACAACCGGGGTTAAAAGAAAAACTCTCAGCTTTCTGTGATGTGCCGGTGGAATCGGTGATTACTGCTCAGGATGCCAGCAGTATCTACGAAGTTCCCCTCAATCTGGAAAAAGAGGGATTAGCGCAACAAACCCTAGAATTATTAAACCTGGGTTCCCGACACCCCCATCTGGAGGAGTGGGAAAATCTCATCCGACAGATGCAATCCCCCGGTCAAAAATTAGAGATAGCTATCGTTGGTAAATATGTGCAGTTGGGGGACGCTTATCTCTCGGTGGTAGAGGCCCTCAAACACGCTGCTATTGCCCTTGATAGCGAGATAGAATTGCGTTGGGTAAGTGCCGAAGATGTGGATAACGATTCGGCCGAAGCTCATTTAAGCGGTGTTGACGGTATTGTTGTACCCGGTGGTTTTGGTATTAGGGGTGTGGATGGTAAAATTAAGGCGATCGAGTATGCTAGGGTCAATAATATTCCTTTCTTGGGTCTCTGTTTAGGGATGCAGTGTTCGATTATCGAATGGGGTCGCAATGTGGCCCGATTAGAAAGGGCCAATAGTTCCGAATTTGAAGAAGATACACCCAATCCGGTGATTAATTTACTGCCAGAACAGGCAGATGTGGTGGATTTAGGGGGAACAATGCGCTTAGGTCTCTATCCCTGCCGTTTAAATCCCGATAGTCTGGCTTTCTCCCTCTACGGTCAAGAGGTTATCTATGAGCGCCATCGTCACCGTTACGAGTTTAATAATGCCTATCGTAGTCTCTTTTTCGAGACTGGTTATCTGGTGAGTGGCACTTCTCCTGATGGTCGTTTGGTGGAAATTATCGAACTACCAAAACATCCTTTCTTTATTGCTACCCAATTTCACCCCGAATTTCGCTCTCGTCCCAATAAAGCTCATCCTCTCTTTTCTGGTTTCATGAAAGCGGCCCTCAAAGGTAGAGAGCAAAAGTTCTCCCTTAGTAGTCAGCATTCAGCTATTAGTTAAATTTTAGCTTTGCTGGTCTGATTGGCTCTAAATCTGGTTTTTTGGGGGGAAACCCCCTAAAATTTGTCATCTTAACCCCAGTTTGGCCTAAGGTTTTCCGAATTGACGTTGATAAACTACTTCTTCCTTGCCAGATTCCAGTTTAATGTCGGAGCGAGGATAGGCCACACATAACAAAGCATAGCCTTCTTTTTGCAGGTCGGGGGATAATCCCATGCCGTCACCCTGTTCGACGCTACCCTGGGAAAGTTGAGCGGCGCAGGTAGTACATACGCCCGCATTGCAAGAACTGGGTAAGTCGATTCCCGCATCGTAGGCCGCTTGTAGTATAGTTTTATCTTCCCTAACTTCGATCGTTTGTGTTGTTCCTAAATGAGAAATTTCTACTTTGTAGGTTGTGGTCATAGCTAACGAATGATGCTTTGAACGTCACCTATTTTATCATTCTAGATACCCCCCCAAAAAATCGATCGCTCCGATAGTGAGCGATCAAATAAACCTTAAACAGACAATGATGCTAATAATTCCATCGTGGTCCTTTTTGACCACCGGAGCGCCAACCTTTTCCGTTTCTTGTGTCGAGATGGACAAAACCCCGGCGCGCTCCATACCCTAGTGCCCCGAACCAATGCAGATCGAGCCACGTCTGAAACCTAGACAAAGAGCCGGGATTGACCGGTCGAATATCGACCGCGCGACCATAAAGGTGCTGAGAATTACTGGCTCCCCCGACGGCGCGATGGCGGGCGGGCGATACCAGGAAGTAAGTAGGGTTTGCTGAAAAAATCAGATAGGAAAAAGTTATGATGCTAAGGACAAATTCTGTTTCTTGAATGATAAGTGATTCTGTTGACAATTCTCAATTAACATCAAGATAACTGATAGAAAAGACCGAAAACAGTAACTTTTATGATTTCGGCTAAAAAGAAACAGTAAAACCTGCCGTAGCAGGGTAGAAAGATTAACCACTAAAAGGGTAATGGCGATGGAAGTTTCTGACGTTTCTGAAAGTTTAGTCATCACTCTATCGAGTCCAAAACGTCTTTTAGCTTGTCCAAATTTGCCCTCAATACGATGGCGAAACTTTTCATCTAACTGAGCTTGTTTTTTTAGTTCAGCACTTCGATTCTTCGGTGGTCTTCCCAATGGTAATCCACTTAATCTGATTCCTCTTGCTTGGTGCGCGTTCCCTGGCGCCGTGCTCTCTGGTTCGATAAATTTTATCGACATGAACGGATTCGGGATAACAACCATAAGTCTCTTTAAAGTTTTCTACTTGCGCTTTCAAATCTTGAGATTCATTAAAGTTTTCCCAACTTATAGCGGTTTTCACAGAAGTGAGTCCCGATTGAAACGCCTATCTATCAAGGGATTTACTATACCTCATTAGACTGAAAACCGCTATAAACGGTCTAAGAAAACAAACTGCTCAACATAGGAACAATAGGACGTACATGAGGTTGACTTAAACTGACAATTCTCTGGTCAACCCTTGTTTTTTTCTCTGACCACATCTCCCGTTGTTGACGAGAGACTTCTTCAATGACTAATAGCAGTTTATATTGTCTTTTACTTAAACAAGTTAAGGAGGCTCCTAATTCAGGGTGAGAGCATCTCAAACGCTATTGACAATTGGCCAATTTTGTGATCCGCGTGGGCATTTCAAGTGATACCAGTCAATCAGAATAGTTACGAAATCTTCACATTTGGTCGATTTTTGCTTAACAATTGAGGTGATTAGCTCGTTCTAGATTGAAAACAATTGGCAAAAATCGAAGCAATGTCTTTCTATATAAGGGTTTCACTCCTTATAACTCCCGTCCATTGCATAACACAAACCGAAGAACCACAATTGAGATGGCAAATTCTCCTCAAATATGCCTGAAGCGTGGGCAAGCAACTCACATAAAGTTTATTTTGTCAAGGATTGTTAAGATGCGCTTACCCTGAGCCGAAGCAGGATTAGAATGAACAAGAAGCATTCCAGCAGTTGCAACGGTAAATCCAGAAATCAAGCCCAAAACGTTATTAATTTTCTTACACAGTTTTGCAGTCATCGCACTTGCTAAACTGCCATAAGCATTATTCCAACCGGAACCATTACCAGTAGAACCGGATTTAACGTAGATGATAGCCATGATATACCTCGTGTGAAAAAGATAGTACAGAGTCAATAGGGAATCCACCCGAAACTTAGTTCGAGTTAGA
>VYLF01000623.1_pt1 | contig 16133 bp, 18 predicted proteins | sample 5114371 | NCBI WGS metagenome assembly VYLF01 (sample SAMN12291773, study PRJNA351875) | freshwater metagenome | isolation source: freshwater lake | place: USA: Michigan, Kent Lake | collected 2013-08-15 | reverse complement strand
AAGAAATGTTACAAATTACATGGGTACATTAAGAAAAGTTAAGGGGGTGCATCCATTGATGGATAAGGGTTTTCGGCTATTGTGGTATATATGTATGGGGGAAGTTCAGATATAAGGCGTAATAAGCGCGAGAAATAGAAGCACGATATAGAGTATTTTCCCACAAAATTTCAGCAGCATATAATTCTTCTTTAGCTAGATTTAGCAATGTTTGAATGCGGTTCATAAAGCTATACCTTCTCGGCGAATATTTTCTAATAAAGGAGTATCTTTACATAAAAAGTCTTCTTCAGATATGGGCAAAACTGAGATGAGTTGATCGTATTTAAGGTTAATTTGATTTTTAACTTCTCCCATACGGAAAATTTCATCTCCAGGAGAAACTGGACTTTTTAAAACTACCATGATATCAATATCAGAGTCTTCTGTTGCATCCCCTCTTGCTTGAGAACCGTATAGAACTAAGTTTATTAATTTATCGCCATAGATTTTTTCTAGTGCTTGGCGAAATTCTGTGATAATTTTTTCAAGTTTTTTCATAATTTATCAATTTTAGACCTTCAAACCATTCTTCCCAAACTTTAGCCCCATCTTCTTGCGGTTTGTCATTAGCTATTTTTTAACAAAGCCTCCCCTTTTGAAGTCAATTCCCAACGATCACGCGGCGATTCTTTTTCCACATAAAGTTTGACTAAGCCTCGCTGGCAAAGATTTTTTAAGACTGTCATCATATCAGGTTCTCTAGGAACATCTCGGCGGGAAAGTGCGTTAGCTAATTCGTACCAACTCCATTTTCCTTTTCCTTTTTCAACTAATTGGAGAAGCACCAATTCAAGTTGGGTTAACTGTACGGTATCTTTCATGATTAATCCTCTATACTTGGGTGAAATAAAACGCCAAATCGTTCTTTTAAACCATAATCTTCAAGGGTTGCTGTGTGAGCATTATTCCACAACTTGTAAGCCAGATCTGGATCGGGTGGCTGTCCAGTGGGATAGCCTAGTTTTTTATTTCTTGATAGGATAATTTAAGAATTTTACCTCCCGCTTTAGATGGTTCAAATAACCTTCCGCTAATAGCTTCTTTCTCTTGCATTATAGATTAATTCATCAGTCCTTTATTTTGATTTTTTAATTTTAGTAACAGCTATTTTTTATGAGAACAACCTTCCCCAAAATCCTTTTTCAAGATTTTTGATCCTGTCGAGAGCCTTACGATACTCTTCCATATTGCCTTGCTGCGAGTAAAGTTGTGCTGCTTGATTGTAGTCAGCGATCGCACCTTGCTTGTCTCCTAAGTTTTTCTTGGCAAACCCGCGATTGCGGTAGGCATGAGCATAGTCGGGTTTGATATTAATGGCTTGATTGTAGTCAGCGATCGCACCTTGCTTGTCTCCTAAGCCCCACTTGGCATTCCCACGAGAGTTGTAGGCATAAGCATAGTCGGGTTCGATATTAATGGCTTGATTGTAGTCTGCGATCGCACCTTGCTTGTCTCCTAAGCCCCACTTGACACTCCCTCGATTGTTGTAGGCATCAGCAAAGTCGGGTTTGATTTTAATGGCTTGATTGTAGTCAGCGATCGCACCTTGCTTGTCTCCTAAGTCCCACTTGGCATTCCCGCGATTGCGGTAGGCATAAGCATAGTCGGGTTTGATTTTAATGGCTTGATTGTAGTCAGCGATCGCACCTTGCTTGTCTCCTAAGTCCCACTTGGCATTCCCGCGATAGTTGTAGGCATAAGCAAAGTCGGGGTTGATATTAATGGCTTGATTGTAGTCAGCGATCGCACCTTGGTAATCTTCTAACTCATATTTGGCTTCCCCGCGATTGTAGTAGGCATAAGCAAAGTCGGGTTTGATATTAATGGCTTGATTGTAGTCAGCGATCGCACCTTGGTAATCTCCTAACTTATATTTGGCTGCCCCGCGACTCAAGTAGGTAGCATCAAAGTCGGGTTTGATATTAATGGCTTGATTGTAGTCTGCGATCGCACCTTGGTAGTCTCCTAAGTTAGCCTTGGCTAACCCGCGAAAGATGTAGGTAGCATCATAGTCGGGTTTGATATTAATGGCTTGATTGTAGTCTGCGATCGCACCTTGCTTGTCTCCTAAGTTAGCCTTGGCTAACCCGCGACTCAAGTAGGTATTGTCTCCTAAGCCCCACTTGGCTTCCCCGCGATTGTAGTAGGCATAAGCAAAGTCGGGTTCGATATTAATGGCTTGATTGTAGTCTGCGATCGCACCTTGCTTGTCTCCTAAGTCCCACTTGACACTCCCTCGATTGTAGTAGGCATAAGCAAAGTCGGGTTTGATATTAATGGCTTGATTGTAGTCAGCGATCGCACCTTGCTTGTCTCCTAACTCAGATTTGGCACTCCCTCGATTGTTGTAGGCATAAGCAAAGTCGGGGTTGATATTAATGGCTTGATTGTAGTCAGCGATCGCACCTTGGTAGTCTCCTAACTCAGATTTGGCATCCCCGCGAAAGATGTAGGCTTTTGCAAAGTCGGGTTTGATATTAATGGCTTGATTGTAGTCAGCGATCGCACCTTGGTAGTCTCCTGATTCTCCTTTCTCATAGGCACTGTTAAACCACTCCTCTGCGGTCAATTCGCTGGTTTCATTATTCAATTTAGATCGGATTTTATTAAAAAAACTCGCAGGCGGCAATTCCCCTCCCAATACATCGGTTGTCTGAATATTTATAACTTCAAACCATCGTTCCCCATCTAACAAAAGCGGGAAAATAGGCTTTTTTAACTGTTGTGCGAAAGTCAGTTCACGCTGTACCCATTCAGACGCTAACGAATTACGAGACATCACCAACAGAAAAATCTGGCATTTTTTAAGATTTTCTTCAATCTCTTTTGTCCATTTATCCCCGTAGTCAATTTTGTTATCTAACCACCAAGGCAAATCCTGCTCTCTAAGCGCTTCCACCAGCTTGTTTACATAGGCTTGGTCTTGACGACTGTAGCTAATAAAAATAGACATTCCCAGAAACTCCTAATCTAATTTTCAACCCCAGCAATCTCTGCTAGAGCCAGTGCATACCGACTTAAATCCCGCCTGAGAGCCTCTAACTCCCTTCGCAATTCAGATTCTTCTGTCCATTGCTGCTCGTATTCCTTCGGACTGACATCAGCAGGGCGCTTGGCCTCCCAAACCTGCAAGCGAGGATGCCACTTGGCTAGAAAACGGCGCAACCCCCGATTCAGGACAGCGATCGCAATACCGCCCACTGAATTGCGAGAAGCCCCCACATCGGGACCAGCTTCCTTGAGAATCTCGCGGGTTGTCCCAAATAAACTATACAGCGAGTTCAAAGCCTCACGCAGCAGCCCTTCTTCCCCCTCTAATGGCTCTACAGCAATGCGCGTCACCAATTCCACATAAAGTGACCATGCAGCCCTTCTCTCAGTCGGATCTGCCTCCCATTCGGCTGAACCAATACCAAAAGGAAGACTGACAGACACTTTCTTCAATACAGCCGGATCGCCCTTCATCTGTTTCCCCTCGCCTCAGCCTCTAATGTTGCCATTCTCCTTTCCAATTATATGACGGGATTTAGCTTATTACTCCCAATATTGGGCTGGGTGGAGAGTGGCGATTGTCCTGAAAAAAACGGCTCCGACTAGATGCAGAAATCGTTAGAATAATCAAAGAATGACTTCTCCTGAACGATAGTCATTTCCGAAACACAACAGGCTCTTTTCTTCTCGTACCAATTGACAACCCTGTTGACTGAGATAACGCAACAAATCTCGACGCTTCATGAGGCGATCAAAGTCGGTACAATTTGGACATGGGTTGATGCGGAAAAGATTAGATAAATTGGTTCTTCTAAATCCGCTTCTGGGTCTGTTAACAACCCATTAGGCAAGGGTAAAGATTCCCCCCTAGATAAATTAACTTCTGCCATATCCACCAGCGCACTGGCTAAGGACTGGCGGACTGCTGCTAGATCATTTCCCCAGGAAATCACGCCGGGGAAATCCAAGACTTCTCCATGGACTCCCTGTTCCAGAAATTTATACATGGCTTTGTAGGTAAGCATCCAATTTATGCTCCTTTCTTTCACCGATATATTTAGTAAAATGTAGGGTGCGTTAGGCAGCTACCAATTCGGTCAAAAAAACAAAATTAACAAGCCGCCGTAACGCACTGATCGTATCATTAATTGTACCTAATGTAAAACAGGCTTCTAGCCTGTTCCACGGGAAGATGGCCTCGGGGGGGATATTGGTTGATAGATAGATAAAGATTAACGCTGGTCTCACCCTCTCGCAATCAAAGAGTGTAGGCTGCGTTATGCTATTCCTAAAAAAACCTAAGAAACTAATTCAAATTCAACCTTCATTTTTAGGGCTGTAGCGATGAGATTTAACAACAAAAAAGAGTTTCCTTCATAGTCAGCATTTTCTAAAGCTTCAATAATGGATTCATCAGTATGAATTAATTCTGCCAAAGCTTTTGTTGAAAGATGATATGTTTCCTTAATCTTAAATATTTTTCTGGCTACTTCGTCATCAATACGAGCCTTTTCTAATTCTAATTGACGCTCTGGATTATTAGCGTAATAACGTTGGTAAAGAATTTTTAAGCCATCGGCTGTTGTTGGGGATGTATTCATATTAACTCCTGAAAATAAGTGTATAATTCGGGATTCTTTTCAAATTTAGTCTTGTTTTTAATTGCTTGCTCAATTTCTAGTGGTGGAACTTCTTTTTCTTTAATTATACCATGAGAAATGACCACAGATTGGTTTTTATAAAAGAAATAAATAACTCTATAATTTATCCCTTGAAAATTAACTCTCAATTCATAAATTTTATCTCGCAAAAAGTCTGCTTCTGGTCTGCGTAATTCATCTCCTAGTTCTGCTAGTATTTCTAATTTGACAAAGCATTTGTTTTGAGCTTTATCAGGAAGACTATCAAGCCATTCCAGAATTGGTATATTACCTCTTTCGTCTTGGTAAAAAATAAGTTGTATTTTTGGCATATTAAAGTTTTTATATATGTAAATTTTCTGACAACTGATAACTGAAATATTTTTAGATATCGAGTTCCGCAAAATGCGATGTTTACCTGAGCAAAATCTCCAAAACTAAGCTTGACAAAAGACCTGAGATCGTTATATCCTACAGGTTACAAGTCTTTGCGCGAGAGAAGAGAAGAGAAGTCATTCCACCCAGGCTTCCCATCTCCCATTTCAAAGGCCAGGGAAAGTCCCCAAAGTCCAGCTTATAGGCTGTGTTATTTATCTTATGTAACGTAGGTAGGTGAGCTTTGGGGGCAAAGAACTTATTAAAAGTTAAGTTGCTCTCCCACAACCAATGACCTCTTTTTCTCCAGCCGACGCAATCGCCGAACTTTTCCCACACTTTCGTATTAAATTCTCTCGTGCCACCGAGACTCTCATAGATTTCTTTCTGGACGCTGAAGCCAAACTTACCGTTACTGTAGTGTAGCCATAATTGGTCAATAGTTCGTAAATCTTCACAGGGGAAATTGGCAATATGACCTGTACTCACCCATCCTTCTCTCAGCCATGAAGCTAATCGTTCGTCTTCCCCTAATGCGGCATGAAGCATAACTTTACCTGTTTCTTGGTCTGCTTCTTTCCACTTTCCCGCTGCTAGGAGTTGCTGTAATCGAGAATAGTTAACCCCCCTAGCACTTTTAAGCACAATATTAGCAGCAACTTTAGGCGGTGGTGGTGTTTGAATAACGGGGGTTGCTGGTGTTGGAGAATAACGGGGAGTTGCTGGTGATTGTATCGAAGTTGCTGGTGATTGTCCCGTCAAATCTTGTAAAATCTCCCTCGCTGACTGATAACGCTTTCTTGTCCCAAACTCGATCATTTTATCAAGAATGCGCCCTAAATCATCCCAAACATTATTATTAACTAAAAACTGTCTCCAAATCCATTCATGGTCACTGGTATCAAATAAATCAAAGGGTGAAATCTGAGTCAACAAATAAATACAAGTGACTCCTAAACTATACAAATCACTAGGATTGTTCGCCTTACCGTTAGCTTGTTCTGGTGCGACATATTCCGCTGAACCGATTACCGTACCAGTAACAGAACGATTAAGAGGTGTAACAACTCTAGACGCGCCAAAATCCACTAAAACCGCTTTCTTGTCTGAGTTACGTCTAATTATATTTTCTGGTTTAATGATTTTTGTCAATTGTTTTTGCTCTAGAGCGAACTAATCAATTAAATCTCTTGCCAGATAAGGATTCAGTCGATTTATGCCCCCATATCGAACCATACCAAGTCCCGAAGAGCCGTTTAATGTCTCGGTGAACCACTCCCTGACTATGGATAAAATCTAAAACCGGCAAAATATCCGTTAATAAAGCTTTAATCTTGGCTTCATTAAATACGCCTTGGCTTTTTAATTCTTGTTCTAAATTCTGTCCTTCAATATATTCTTGTACCAAATATTGACGGTCATCATCATGATTGAGATAGGCGAAAAGTTCAGGGATTTGGGGATGTTTTCCTAACTTCTCTAATTGGATTGCTTCTTTTTCAAATAATTCTGAGGCTTTCTCAATTGTATCAGTCCCTTGAGCCGAAGGAAAAAACTGTTTAATCACACAATAAGGTCGAGAAGGCTTACTGTAATCTATCGCCTTAAAAGTGCGACCAAATCCTCCTTGACCAATTAATTGAGTTGCTTGATAACGCTCTTGTAAGAACAATTTCGAGCGGCATTTTTCACAGAATTTATTGCCATCTGGATTGGCGGAGGAACAATTAGGATTGAGACACAGACTCATGGTTTTTACTCCTTTAAGTAGTTGGGTTGACGTTAAAAAAGTAGCTGTTGGTTATGTTGGGTTTCCTGTCTTAGCTGTTGGTTATGTTGGGTTTCCTGTCTTAGCTGTTGGTTGTGTTGGGTTTCCTGTCTTAGCTGTTGGTTATGTTGGGTTTCGTGCCTCAACCCAACCTACGGTACTTCTTCCTACTTTACATTTTTACATGAACTAAGCCTAAAGCCTAAACTATGTTAACCTATAACCACACAAAAAAAACCGCTTGCCCGGGCTTTTTCCACAAAACCAAAGTTTTAATTAACCTAACAACGCTTTTGCCTTCGCTACCACGTTATCCACGGTAAAACCGAACTTCTCTGACATTCCTAGATAAAATATCGTAATTTTGTTAAAATAATCTCAAAGAAAAGCCTCTAAAATCAAAGGTAATGTCCAAAATCGCTAAAAAACTTAGTAATTCTCCTTTTCGTTATCCCGGCGGTAAATTTTATGCCCGTAAGCTAATCTTAGCTTGTCTTCCTAGTCACCATAAGTATTGTGAACCCTTTGCGGGGGGAGCATCTATATTCTTTGCTAAGGAAAGTGTAGCAGAGAATATTCTCAATGACAAAGATGAGGAATTAATGAACTGTTATCGACATATCAAAGATCATCTTAATAGTCTAATTGAATTATTAAAAGGTCTAAACGCTACCAAAGAATTACACAATTATTATAAAAATGAATTTCAACCAGCCAATGACCTAGAAAGAGCCATGCGTTGGTATTATCTAAATAGAACTTCCTACTCAGGAATTATGAAACTTGAAAATTGTTATTGGGGCTATGGTGATAAGTATTCTATGCGTCCTGAAAACTGGCCTTCTCACCTAAAAACCACTTCGGAAAAACTGCAAAATGTCAATTTATCTTGTTTAGATTTTGAAGATTTAATCAATCAATTACCCGATGATTACTTTTTATTTGTCGATCCTCCTTACTTTCAAGCAGATCAAAATAAATTCTATTCCTGCTTCTTCAGTCTAGAAGATCATGAAAGGTTATGTAAGACGTTGAAAAAACATCAACATCGATTTAAATTTCTTTTGACTTATGATAATTGCTCCGAAATTAGAGAAATGTATGATTGGTGTATTTCTTTACAAGATAATGAATGGAATTACACTATTAATCGAACTGATGATCAAAAAAATGGTTTAAAATTAGAACATGGTTATCAGAGTGAAAGACGCAAGGGCAAGGAGGTATTTATTGCTAATTATGATCTTCAGAAACCTGCAAGATTTACACCTCTACAATTAAGTTTATTCGATGTATCTTGATTCCTAATTTTAATCAAGTAAATCCTCTATTTTTTTGATCGGGAGCCATGGTTGTAGAGGTTCAGCCGTATTAACATCAAAGAAATTTTTGGGATAATTAGGGATAAAATTATAGTTTTGATCCTGGCATTTCTGGCGAGAACAATTGATATTATTGGTTTGATTTGCTGTTAAATCTTTACTTCTGGCAACGTACATTTTTAAAAGGGCTTCTTCTTAATTATTAATATTAATTTTGCTTAAAAATATTTGCTCTTTTGGTGTGGGATTCCAAACAAATAGTCCTGTTTCTAAATTGGTCTGAAAAAAAGCATTGGCAAGAGATGTAATCACTAAATCAAAATCTGTTTCAATATATTGATCTTTGTGAATATTTAGGCTTGTTGAAGGTATTCCTATCAATTTAGACCTTTGTTCTGCCGCTTTGTCTCCTAAGGTTCTTGATCTCATACATTTGACTTCAATAAAAGGTCTGATACCTCCCTGAAGACGGAAACTACCTTTTTTGGCTAACTTACATTCAGCAGAGTATTTTTTGGCGTTTTTTTGATTGATAATAGCTACGTCTGTTGTGAAAAGCTGATAACAATCAATCATATAGTCATTGCCAAAAAGCTCGAACCATTAAAAATTTGATTTCCCCAAAACTTTGCGCTTTAAAGCTAGAACACGAGGACGCGCACCTTGACTAGAAAATCCTAACCCTTCACGGAATATTTCGGGCATATAATAACGAACTGCATCTTCTTTATCCTTGTCCTCATAAATTACTCCCATTTGCTCAAGAACATTGACTGTATCAGCATCCAGATTAAACTGTTCTAGAGAAAAAGGAATTTTTTTATCACTATATTGAGGTAAACTTTCTGCCCAGCTTTTAAATATGGGATATTCTTGCTTAGACTCGTCAACTTTTTCTTCACTACAGGGTTCAAGCGCTCGTCGAATCGCTTGGGGAGGTAACAGTCTAGTATTCGACCATTTAGAAAATTGTATTTCTTCTTTTTTTTCTACAGTAATATTAGCAGCATGGTACAAAAATCTCACAATATCCCTCGCTTGCAGTCTTCCATTAAAATCGGTTAAAGCTGCAAAAATCCAATTATCTGACTTAGCTTCTCTTGCATTATCTGCTCCTAATTTTTTGCCCCAAAGTAATTCTAATTTTTCTTTTAAATCTTCAATTGAACAATCGAATAAATCTTGAGGGTTAGCATTAATAACCGATGATTGTATGCAGAGCCAATAGGAAAGTTTAAGAAACGATTCTAGATTCCAAGATAGATCATAATTACGATATAAGTTTTCAAATTGTTGCGAGTTTTGTGTGATTGTATATCTCAAGAAATCTCGACGCAGAAAGACAATCAATCCGAGATTAGATTGCCGAATTTCTGATAAATTATTGGGTAAATGATCGATCAAAGCTTTCAAGGCTTTTCGTTGAAGGTTATCGTTATCATTGGCAACATTAGGAAAAGCATCTTCTAATCCATCAAATAAAAATATAATCTTCGAGTTTTTTTGTTGAAGGTATTCATGCAGTTTATGTAATTGACAATTTTCAGGATTATAACCTAAAACTCTCGAAATTTCTTTGATCCAAAAATTTTTCCAATCAACCTCAGTCCAATCCTGATTTGATAGCGACTGCGTGATTCTGTCTCTTAAATCCGACGAGGAAAATTGATAATCATTATTAAGAACATTATTAACATTTTGCCGTGCTTGCTCAAGAATATTTTTGGCCTTATCATTTAAATTTTGTGATTGCAGTAAAGGAAATATTAAACCGAGATTTTCTAGGGAATTTTCTTGATTTTGAGGATCAACTTTATTTAAAAAATTTTCCCAAGACTGTAGGCGAGATAGCTGAATATAATTAAAGGTTTTTCCCGCACCTTTAGCACCAATTGAGATAACATTAGGTAGTTTATCTTGAAAATTACGAGCGAGATTTTTCAATGGCTCGGTAATGAGTAAATCTTCCCCTTGTCCCTTTTCTGCATAAATATATTTATTGCAAGTATCCCTGAGTTTTTTCACATCATCTAAGGAGTTATCTGAAGGTGTGGCTGATGCAATGCTATTATTAGATAATTTATCTTCTGCCCATTGTCTTGCCAGTTCCATCAAGAAAGTTGAACTTAATTTGTTTTGAGCTTCGTCCCAATTGTTAACATATAGCAACTCTTGGGCGAAATAAGTTTCTTTAATATCCAGTCTAGTAGTATATAAACTCTCATTTTTGGGTTGAACATAAGCCGACTGTAATTGCTCTAAAATATTCTCAAATGCTGATAAATTTCTGACTTCTGGGGTTAAAAAACTAATAATTATCGAAGGATCATAATAATTACCATCCTTTACTTTTAAATCACTGGGAGCTAGTAAGCCAATTTTTTCTAAAACCATCCTGACACCTCGCCAAGATTGCTCATTAACTGTTGTTACTAAAAATCTTTGGATTCTAGAGTCAAATAAAATTGGGCTAGAAATTTCACTTAATCCTGCTCTTAAATCAATAAATATATAATCTACTGCTAATTTTTGCCCTAATTGATAAATTGCATCCCCTACCTCCCAAGCACCCGATGGATTTCTAGCTAAATTCTCTGGAAGTATAGGAGTATCTAAGAGTTCTTCTTCTTCAATAAAAGCGGGGAGAAAATATAAAGTTGATTTATTTTGCTGTTTGGCAGTTTTCTTAATTTCTTGAGTTACCCAAGAGAGTGCCACCTCTAGAGATGGCTTGGGATATTGATAAACTTCCAAAAAATTGCTCAAAGATACGGTTGCCTGTTGATTTTCATACCTTTGCCAATAGGTTAACCCCGGAGCCTCTAAATCTGAGTCAATAACTAAAATTTTAATTGGTTTATTTATATCTTTTGCTCTTGCTAAGAGAGCAAGAATATAAGCGGCTAAATGTAGGGTTCTTCCCACACCACCTTTAAAAGAATAAAAAGCAATAATTTCTGGCTTATCTTGATAAGCATTGGGTAAAAAATTATCCGATTGCTCTGAATCTGTATTTTCTTTTAAATAAGCGACTTCCTGCCAAAAAGGTCGAATCGATGGAGAAAAATAAGAACTATTATCTATTAAAATAAATTCTACAGGAATAGAAGCATTATCAATATCTAGCTGAATAATTTGTTCTGATTCTTGATACCAATCTCCGAACCATTCTTTTAATATTGAGTTAGCTTTTGGTTGATCATCTTGATTTTGAATACCAATCTCTAAAGCACTACTAAAACAACTAATTTTAACAATACCATCAGGTAAGTCATTTCCGTTAGCGGTTTCGCGAGCAATTTTTCTTTTAATATCAAACCAAGTTAGTAATGTCCGTCTTCTCATAGTCCCTGCAACTCCTGTGCAATCCAACTTAATATATCTAACAATTTTTTTTCTAATTCATTATCCTTAATATTGTCACAGCATCCCCCATATCGCCACATTTGATTAATTTCAGCGCAAGAAAACTTTCTCTCTTGATTCTTTTTTAAAGGGTTCATACTTAATTGTGAGGGAAGTTTTAGGTTTTCTCCCGCACGCAGTTTGTCTAGTAACTTATTTATATCATGCTGTACCTCAACTAATTCTGGACAAGAATCGGTGCAATCTTTGCTTTGTCTTTTCAGTAAAACTGCTTTGAGACCACATTCAACGGAGTAAAATAGCAATAAACGATGAGCGTTAGTTATGGTTTTGACCTTTGCCGCTCGTTGATTTTCTCTCCATGCTTTTTGTAGTTCTCTGTCTGTAAAAGGAATCACCCAGTCAACCCTTTGCACGATATAGTTCCATCTTAAACACAAAAAACCCGCTTGCGCGGGCTTTTTCCACAAAACCAAAGTTTTAATTAACCTAACAACGCTTTTGCCTTCGCTACCACGTTATCCACGGTAAAACCAAACTTCTCTAGAATCACACCCCCCGGAGCAGAAGCGCCGAAGGTATCAACCCCCAACACATCCCCCTCATCGGTGATGTAGCGATGCCAACCCATGGTTGAACCCGCTTCCACTGCGAGACGTTTTTTCACTGCTTTCGGCAATACCGATTCTTTGTATTCTGCCGATTGTTCCTCGAATAGCTCCCAACAGGGCATAGAAACGACGCGAGCTTTAATTCCTGCCTCTTTTAACACCGCAGCAGCTTTATCGCAGAGATATAACTCGCCCCCCGTACCGATGAGAATGACATCGGGAGTACCTTCGCAATCGGTGATAGTATAAGCACCTTTAGCCACACCCGCAAGGGAAGTTCCCGCTAAATTGGGCAGATTTTGACGGGAGAGAGCCAATAAAGTCGGGCGTTTCTTTTCGCTCACCGCTACTTTATAAGCACCGGAAGTTTCCGTACCATCTCCCGGACGCATGACTAACAGGTTAGGAATAGCGCGCAGAGAAGCAACGTGTTCCACGGGTTGGTGAGTCGGTCCATCTTCCCCTAAGGCAATGGAATCGTGAGTCATTACCCAGATGACGCGAGTTTCTGACAATGCCGATAAACGGATAGAATTCCGCATATAGTCGGTGAAAATCAGGAAAGTTGCCCCGTAGGGAATCAATCCCGTGTTATGGAGAGCAATCCCGTTACAAATCGCCCCCATCGCGTGTTCCCGCACGCCAAAATGGACGTTACGCTCCTGATAACTGCCTTTTTGGAAATTACCAAAATGCTCTAATTCCGTGTAGTTAGAGTGGGTTAAATCCGCCGAACCACCGATTAAACCGGGTAAAACCCCCGCAAGCGCATTTAAGCAGATTTCCGAGTGTTTACGACTAGCGAGCGCCTTATCTTCGGGTTTATAAACCGGTAAAGCTTGCTCCCAACCTTCCGGCAGTTGACCGGTGGTTAACTGTTCAAATAAAGCCGCTTCTGCGGGATATTTGGCCTGATATTCGTTAAATAACTTATTCCAGTCCGTTTCTGCCGTCGCTCCCTTGTCCACTGCTTGCCGGAAACGATTTAACACCTCATCGGGAACCACAAACGGCTCGTATTGCCAACCTAACGCTTTCCGGGTTAACTCGATTTCTTTTGCTCCTAAAGCTGCCCCGTGAACATCGGCGGTATTAGACTTATTGGGGGAACCATAACCGATGGTGGTGGTGATTTTAATCATCGAGGGTTTATCGGTGACAGCTTTGGCAGCCGCAATCGCATTGGCAATGGCATCTAAATCGGTGTTACCATTCTCGACGTGCTGAACGTGCCAACCGTAGGCTTCAAAACGCTTGCTCACGTCTTCGGTGAAAGCGATATCGGTGGAACCATCGATCGAGATATGGTTATCATCATAGAGAGCGATTAACTTGCCTAAACCCCAGTGACCGGCTAAAGAACAAGCTTCCCCGGAAATCCCCTCCATATTGCAACCATCACCCAAAATCACATAGGTGTAATGGTCGATAATTTTGGCATCCGGTTTGTTGAAACGGGCTGCTAAATGGGCTTCTGCTAGGGCCAAACCGACACCATTGGCAATCCCTTGACCCAGAGGACCGGTGGTCACTTCCACCCCTTCCGTGACGAAATTTTCGGGGTGGCCAGGGGTTTTCGATTTCCACTGCCGGAATTGTTTAATTTCCTCTAGGGGAACGCTATCGTATCCGGTCAGGTACATCAAAGCATACTGCAGCATACAACCGTGACCGGCGGAGAGAACAAAACGATCGCGATTGACCCATTGGGGGTTTTTCGGGTTAAAACGCAGGAATTGATCCCAGAGGACAAAGGCCATGGGTGCGGCCCCCATCGGCAGTCCGGGGTGTCCCGATTTAGCTTTTTCTACGGCATCCACCGCTAAAAAACGCACCGCATTAATACAAAGTTCTTCGAGGGATTGGGAGGCGACAACCATAATGTTTTTTAGAATGAACTACAAAAATAAGACCAGGTTAAAGAGGGAGCCACTCAAAGATTACTCTTTCGGGGGCATCGACTCAAGCATATTTTCTAAAAGCTAAGGTGACGTTATGGCCACCAAATCCAAAGGAGTTGGAGAGGGCAGCGTTAACTATCTGCTGACGACTTTCGTAGGGGACGTAATCGAGATCGCAATCGGGGTCAGGATTGTCAAGGTTGAGAGTCGGGGGAATCCGATCATTAGCGATCGCCATGACCGTGGCCACGGCTTCAATACCGCCAGAACCGCCTAAAAGGTGGCCTGTCATCGATTTGGTGGAACTGATGGGGATTTGGTAGGCCGATTCTCCTAAAGCTTTTTTAATCGCCTTGGTTTCCGTGGGATCATTGGCCCCTGTACTGGTCCCGTGGGCGTTGATATAGCTAATTTCCGCCGGAGTCAAACCGGCATCTTTGATCGCTAATTCGATCGCTCTGGTGGCCCCACGACCATCTGGAACCGGTGCGGTCATGTGATAGGCATCGCAAGTCAGACCATAACCGATCATTTCGGCGTAAATCCGCGCCCCACGGGCCAAGGCCGTTTCTAATTCCTCTATAATCAAAATTCCTGCCCCTTCCCCCATAACAAAACCATCCCGATCCTTGTCAAAGGGACGACTGGCCCGGGTGGGGTCATCGTTGCGGGTGGACAGGGCCTTAGCGGAGGCAAAACCAGCCAATCCTAGGGGGGTAACGGCGGCTTCCGTCCCACCGCAGATCATCCCTTTGGCTAAACCCCTTTGTACTAGACGGAAAGCATCTCCGATGGCATTGGAACCGGCAGCGCACGCAGTCACGGTGCAGTTACTCGGTCCTTTGGCCCCCGTGTGGATAGCGGTTAAACCGGCGGCCATATTGGCAATCATCATCGGGATCATGAAGGGACTACACCGGCCCGGACCTTTTGTCAAGTAAATTTCCTGTTGATCCTCAAGCACTTTTATGCCACCCACGCCCGTACCGATTAGTACTCCTATATCATCGGCATTGAGAGCGTCGATAACTAATTGAGAATCTTGCAGTGCTTGCAAACTGGCGGCGACTGCAAATTGAGCGAAACGGTCCATGCGCTTTGCCTCTTTGCGATCCACATAGTCGTGGGGGTCAAAACCCCGCACTTCCCCAGCAATGCGACAAGCGTGACGGGAGGCATCAAAGTGGGTAATTAAACCAATGCCACTTTTGCCGTTGATTAAGCCTGTCCAATAGTCTGCTAGATTATTGCCGAGGGGAGTGATTGCACCCATCCCCGTGATGACAACCCTTTTTAATGGCAATTCTGTCATGTTTGTTCAAAAATAAGGGCAGATTTTGCCCCAGATATTTAAGGCTAAATTGTCAATTTTCTCGCAATAATTAGGCGGTTGCTCCTACTTTCTCGCTAATATGGTCAACAGCTTTGCCCACAGTGTCAATTTGTTCGGCCGCTTCGTCGGGAATTTCAATATCAAATTCTTCCTCTAAAGCCATCACTAACTCCACCACATCAAGGGAATCAGCTTGCAGATCATTAGCAAAGCTTGCGTCGGGAGTAACTTTTTCCGGCTCTACTTCTAATTGTTCCACAACAACTTTTTTAACTCGATCGAAAATGTCTGCACTCATGGATGTCAATTTTTATCCGCTGGTTTACCGGACTCTAGCCTCTAGGGTCTGGGGAAATGGGGCGGTGTTACCATTTCCGACAATAAATTTCGGTTAGCTTTTTCACTGACCATTTTTCATCTTACTGGAAGTTGTTCCCCTCTTGATGAAGTTTTTTCGCGATCATCGGGGAAGTGGGGTAGTGGGGTAGTGGGGTAGTGGGGAAGTGGGGTAGTGGGGTAGTGGGGTAGTGGGGTAGTGGGGTAGTGGAGCATTTGGATGAAATTTCCCTAAACCCCTAAATCCCTATCACCCCAAAACCCTATCACCCTGACTCCTATCTCCTGAATAAAAAGCCAAAATATAACGGATAACTCCGAAATTCAGATAATAATCATCGGAAATTTTGGGTCTGAAACCCCGCCGTTCTAGGTTGGCTTTACGTTAGAATTAAAAGGCCAGTCTCGAAAACCAAGTGGACGGCGCAGCACCTTGAAAACTCGGCTT
>VYLF01000944.1_pt1 | contig 16159 bp, 13 predicted proteins | sample 5114371 | NCBI WGS metagenome assembly VYLF01 (sample SAMN12291773, study PRJNA351875) | freshwater metagenome | isolation source: freshwater lake | place: USA: Michigan, Kent Lake | collected 2013-08-15 | reverse complement strand
ATAGGAGAGAAGAATTGACGGGAATAAAACGAAGTCCTACTCAAGTGAGGAAATTCTTAAAATCAATGGGAATGAAATGTATAAAAGTAGGTTCTCTTCCTTCTAAAGCTGACCAGGATGAACAAGAAGACTACAAAGAAAAAAAGCTAGAACCCAGACTAAATGAGGCAAAAGAAGGAAAAAGGGCTGTTTTTTTGTTGATGCCGCTCACTTTGTTATGGGAACTTTTCTCGGTTTTGTTTGGTGTTTTGAGAGACTTTTCGTTAAGTCACCGAGCGGGCGTAACCGCTTCAATGTTTTAGGAGCATTAAATGCAATAACCCATGAAGTTATTCTGGTTACGAATGACACTTATATTACAGCAACTCAAGTCTGTGAACTTCTTGAAAAAATAGCTGCTTTAGGACTAACTATTCTCATCACTCTAGTCTTAGATAATGCCCGCTATCAAAAATGTAAAATTGTTGAAGAATTGGCTCTTTCTTTGTCAATAGAATTACTCTTTATGAATGTCTGAATGATGCCCATCTGAAACAGAAAAAAGAACTGGATTCCTTGCTCACTCTACGATTTCAGAAGTTTAATAAATCTCAGATTATGAACGTCTAAAGTATATATTGCCAAAGCGAGTATTGTTGCAGATATGCTCAGGTCATTTTACGGTAAGCAAGGAACTTTTGGCGGTGATAATTCCAATTCCATTGACCCTAGTAAACTGATGCCATATATTCCTCAAGAAGATGAGAAATTTCAGTCAGTGATCCCTAAATGACCAAATTGCTATCGCTAGAGAGCTTGCCCTATTTATTTTCTGGTTGACCTTGTACCCATGTTAGTAAATCGGGTTATTATAGCTAGTTTTTGGCTGTTAGCAATTATAGCTCTCAAAAGGGGGCGGGAATGATTAGATCAATTTTATTTTCGGTCTGAGGATGACGAAAAGATAATTGTTTAGCGTGTAGGTATAAACGGTCGGACTGCTTACCATTATACAAGCGATCGCCTAAAATTCCTATCCCTAATCCCTCTTGACTATGAACACGAATTTGATGGGTTCTTCCCGTGTAGGGAATAAATTCTAGCCGAGAATAATTGCCTTCTTTGCCGACAACTTTAAAATAGGTTTGACTAGCTTTCCCCCTTTGCCAATCCACAGTTTGATAGGGTCTATTTTGCGGATTTCCCCAGAGAGGTAGGTCAATTATGCCTGATTCTCGCTCAACAATTTCTGATAATATAGCTTCGTAGATTTTCTCTACTTCTCGCCGTTGAAATTGTTGGGATAAACAACGATAAATATCTAAACTTTTAGCTAGTAATAATAATCCCGAAGTTTCTCGATCTAAACGATGAACGGGAATGACATTTTTTCCCTGACGACGAAACCGATTGACCACAGCATCTTGACTATCTTGATAACGTCCTGCTACCGATAATAATCCCGCGGGTTTATTAATAGCAATTATTCCCTCGTCTTCGTAGATAATTTCTAGAGATAAACGTAAACCAGAGAGTAAAAAACCCATGAGAGGTTGACATCTTTCTTGACAAGCGCCATAAAATTCTCCCTGTTTTCTATCTCGATTCGATTCTCCCCACCAAAATTCGGCCATGGCGACAGGTTTTAATCCTTTCATGGCGGCATAATTTAATAATTTCGGGGCGCAACATTCCCCTGTTCCCGTCGGTAACAAATTACTGCCCATCAATTTAGCCAAGGAGAGAGATTGTCCAGAAAAGTTATTTAAACAGTAGGATTGATACAGCAATTCCTGTAACTGTTTAGAGAGGTTCCTCCGCTGTTGCTTAAGTTCAATAATTCTCTGATTGGCTACGTTTATTTTCTCAATTAAGGGTTCTAAAACTTGTTTTTGTTCCTGTTTTAATTGCTTTCTTGCTCTTTTTTCCTGACGACTGAGATTATTTAAATTTTCTAATTCCTCTCGGTTTAAATTTCCTAAATTTCTTAACCTATCTCGTTCCTGTTTATGGTTTTGATGTTGTTGCTGTAAAGCTTGTATTTTGCACTCAAAATTTGCTTGATTGAGTCGATATAAATTATGTTCGGGAATTGATTGTAGGGTAATAATTTCCTGTTTAATTGTTTCTAAAAGTTGCAAAACTCGCTTTTCTTCCCGAATAATTTTTTCTCTCCCCACTAGGGACGGAACCCAGCCAGCAGCTTCTCCCTGTCCAGAAAAAGCTTTTAAAATTTCTATTTCGCCAGCGGCATTTTCTCCTAACAAAATCCCATACATTTTACCTTGAGGATTGGTGATAGTTGTCATCAAATCTTGGGCGATTTTTTCAGCCAAAAGAGTGCGGGGCAAGCGCAATAACTCGCCCGTTTCGGGACAAATTCCTTGATAATAATAGGTAACTTCCTTCACTCTTTAAGAACAGGAAAAGGGGCTAGAGATACCCCTAAGAAAAACAATTGGCAAAGAAATCAATAGTTTCCTGTAAAGCGACAATAAAGCTATCAATTTCTTCGCGGGTATTATAAAAATATAGACTTGCCCGCGCGCTGCCGGAAGCATCAAAAAGGCGGTGTAGAGGTTGGGTACAGTGATGACCGGAACGAATAGCGATTCCTTCGTGGTCTAATAAAGTGGCTAAATCACTAGCATGAATCCCTTCCACATTAAAGGCGGCTAAACTAGCCCGACCTTGGACCGTTAAACTAGGTGGCGGCCCGTAAATTCTTAAACCCTCAATTTCTCCTAATTTTTTGAACAAATAGGCGGTTAACTCTTCTTCGTAGGCATGAATATTATCCATCCCTAAACCCATTAAATATTCTACCGCAGCACCGAGAGCAATCGCTTCGCCAATAGCAGGGGTTCCTGCTTCAAATTTGTGGGGCAGTTCCGCACAGGTAAAATGGTCTAAATAGACTTCTGCAATCATTTCGCCACCACCAAAAAAGGGCGGCATTGCCTCTAAAATCGCCTCTTTGCCATACAAAAATCCAATACCGGTGGGGGCGCACATTTTATGACCACTAGCCACCAACCAATCACAATCTATGGACTGCACATCAATGGCTAAATGGGGGACACTTTGACAGGCATCAATTAATACTTTCGCCCCGACTTGATGGGCAAGGCTGACTATTTCGGCAACGGGATTAATACAGCCTAATGTATTGGAGACATGAAGGACAGCAACTAATTTAGTTTTGTCCGATAACAAGGATTTATATTGTTCTAAATCAAAGCTTTCTCCGCCAGTTAATTGCACATATTTAATCACCGCCCCCGTCTTTTGGCAGACAATTTGCCAGGGGATTAAATTACTGTGGTGTTCCATCACCGAGAGAATAATTTCATCCCCTGCTTTCAGGGTATTTAATGCCCAACTGTAGGCGACTAAATTAATCGCTTCCGTGGCGTTGCGAGTATAGACAATTTCCTGACGAGAAGCGGCATTAATAAACCTAGCCACCTTATCTCTGGCTCCTTCGTAGGCTTCCGTTGCCCGGACACTTAAAGTATGCGCCCCCCGATGCACATTGGCGTTATCTTTTTCGTAATAGTTTCGCAGGGTTTCTAATACTTGAATCGGTTTTTGGGAAGTGGCGGCACTATCGAGATAGATAAGGGGTTTATCGTGTACGGTTTGATGGAGGATAGGGAAATCGGCGCGGACTTTTTGGGCGAGGGTTTTTTCTTGGATAATTGTCATTTTAGTCAGGAGTCAGAGGGGTACTTTGGGCAGGTTGACACCCACCCCGGTAGAGTTATTCCACACTGCGACAGGCGACGCATTGCCCCAATCTTTGGCGGAGGGATTCTAGAGGAATTTTAGCTAAAATCTCGGCCGAGAAAGCATCAATTAACAAACTGCGGGCAGTGTCGGCACTTAAGCCCCGGCTTTGCAGATAGAATAAATCATCGGCTTCCAGTTGGCTAACGGTTGCCCCGTGGGAACATTTGACGTTATCGGCGGTAATTTGTAATTCGGGTTTGGTGTTGACTCGTGCCTTGTTAGAAATTAACAAATTCCGATTTAACTGGGAGGCGTTGGTTAATTGGGCAGGTTTGGGAACAAACACTTTACCATTAAAGATGGCGTGAGCGCTACCATCAACGATACATTTATGCAGTTGCTTGGTGATGCCGTGGGGATGGTTGAGATAGATGGCGCTGTGGGTATCGGCGGTTTGTTGTCCAGTAATCATGGCTAATCCGTACAGATTTGTCTCGGTTTGTGCTCCTTTTTGCAGGACATCGAGGTTATGACGGCAGAGTTTAGCTCCTAGATTTATCTCGTTGAGAGTGTAACGGCTATCATGCGCTTGTTCAATTATCGTGCGTCCGATGTGAAAACCATCTCCCGATTCCCGTTGTACTCTGGTATGGATGACCTCGGCGTTGGCTTCGAGGTAAATTTCCGTGACAGCGTTGGTGAAATAAGAGTAATTTACAGGTAAATCGGAGCAATGTTCGGCTAAAGCTCCGTAATTCTCGATAATATTGACACTAGCTCCAGTTTCCGCCACGATTAGGCTATGGGGCTGATAAAAGCGGGGAATTTCCTCCACAACGGTGATAAATAGGAGATGTATCGGGTTTGTGACGACGGTGTTAGCGGTGACGTGAATTACTGCCCCATCGCTTAGTCCAGCTTGGTTGAGCGCGGTAAAAAATTCGGGGGTTTTTTCTTTCCCTAGATAGTTGACAAGAACATCTTTTTGTGCATTGGCGAGATTGCCGACGCTGACACCGGGGGGTAAAGCGGAAATATCGGACAATTCGGGCTGATAAATGCCGTTAACGAAGACTAGGTGGCTGTTTTTGGCTTCGGGCAGTAAAAAAACAGCTAGGGCATTTTTATCGATTGTAACGGTTTGGGGGGTGCGAAAATCGATCGCCCAGAGTTGACTTAAATCGGTGAATTGCCATTCTTCGTCTTTTCTGCCCGGGATGGCTAATTCTTGAGCTTTACTGGCTCCCGATTCTCTTAATTCGAGAATTTTACCGTTATCGATAGTGGGAACCGTTTTGCGAGACAATTTTAACAATAATTCTCCTGATTGTTCAGGTTTCGTGATTATGGCTGTCATTGGTAAGAGGGGGTAGTGGGGTAGTGGGGTAGTGGGGTAGTGGGGTAGTGGGGTGTAGGGTGTGGGGTGTAGGGTGTGGGGTGTAGGGTGTGGGGTGTGGGGAGAATAAATAAAAGCAATCTCCTGCCTCCTGACGACCGGCTACTGACTTCTGACTCCCCAGACTTCTGATAACTGATAGCTAGATTACTTAACGGCTAATAATTGTTCGTCGAGGAAATCGTAGCCAGTTCTTTCTAATTCGAGGGCTAATTCTTTACCGCCACTGGTGACAATGCGCCCATCGTACATAACATGAATAACATCGGGTTCAATGTAGTTGAGCAGACGCTGATAGTGAGTGATAAGTAAAAAAGCGTTATCGGGAGTAGCTAATTGATTGACTCCCTGGGCAACAATTCGCAAAGCATCGATGTCTAAACCGGAGTCAATTTCATCGAGAATTCCTAAAGTAGGTTCTAATAAGGCCATTTGTAGGATTTCATTACGTTTTTTCTCACCACCGGAGAAACCTTCGTTTAAACTTCTGCCAAGAAAGCTAGGATTCATCTGGACAACTTCTAGTTTTTTCTCGACTAATTCCTCAAAGTCAAAACTATCTAATTCTTCCGAGCCTAGATATTTTTGTCGGGCATTGTAGGCAACGCGAAGAAAATCGAGGTTACTAACGCCGGGGATTTCTAGGGGATATTGGAATGCGAGAAAGATACCCATAAGCGCTCGTTCATCGGGTTCTTTGTCCAAAAGGTTTTCGCCTTTATAAATTATTTCTCCCCCAGTTACTTCATAATCGGGATGTCCAGCGATTACTTTTGAAAAGGTGCTTTTTCCTGAGCCATTGCGCCCCATAATTGCGTGGGTTTCACCTGCTTTAATTTCGAGGTTAACTCCTTTAAGAATCTGGTTTCCATCAATACTAGCGGTTAGATTTTTTACGGATAAAATTACTTTACTCATGTTTTTTTGTTGGCAACTGCAAATATTTCTAGAAACTAATTATATTTCAGCGAACACTGATAACTGATAACTGATAACTGATAACTGATAACTGATAACTGATAACTGATAACTGATAACTGATAACTGATAACTGATAACTGATAACTGATAACTGATAACTGATAACTGATAACTGATAACTGATAACTGATAACTGATAACTGATAACTGATAACTGATAACTGATAACTGATAACTGTTATCCGACGGTTCCTTCTAGCTTGAGACTTAGGAGTTTATCGGCTTCGGCGGCGAATTCCATCGGTAATTTACTGAGGACATCCTTACAGAAACCACTGACTAACATAGAGACAGCATCTTCTTCGGAAATACCCCGTTGTGCGAAGTAGAATAATTGGTCTTCACCGATTTTAGAAGTAGAAGCTTCGTGTTCTACTTTAGCACTGTTGTTATCCACCTGAATATAGGGAAAAGTGTTAGCTTCGGCATTATCTCCAATGAGCATAGAATCACACTGGGAGTAATTTCTTGCTCCTTTGGCTTTCGGTCCCATTTTCACTAACCCGCGATAACTATTTTGGGAGTTACCCGCCGAAATTCCCTTAGAAATAATGGTACTCTTGGTGTTGCGGCCAATGTGAATCATTTTCGTACCTGTATCGGCCTGTTGTTTGTTATTAGTTAGGGCAATTGAGTAGAATTCCCCGACGGAATTATCGCCGACTAAGACACAACTGGGATACTTCCAAGTAATTGCCGAACCAGTTTCCACCTGCGTCCAAGAAATCTTAGAATTAACTCCTTTACACAGACCCCGTTTAGTGACGAAATTGTAAATACCTCCCTTACCATTGGCATCGCCAGCGTACCAATTTTGTACCGTCGAATATTTAATATCCGCATTATCGAGGGCGACTAATTCCACGACGGCGGCATGAAGTTGATTACTATCGTACATCGGAGCGGTGCAACCTTCTAAATAACTTACCGATGCCCCTTCCTCAGCGACAATTAAAGTTCTTTCAAATTGTCCCGTCTCACCGTTATTAATCCGAAAATAGGTGGACAATTCCATAGGACAGACGACACCTTTGGGTATAAAAACAAAGGAACCATCGCTAAAAACGGCAGAATTAAGAGCGGCAAAATAATTATCACCCACGGGAACCACAGTACCGAGATATTTCTGCACTAATTCGGGATGTTCCTGTAAAGCTTCCGAAATAGAACAGAAAATAACCCCCTGTTCTGCTAGTTTTTCTTTAAAAGTTGTGGCGATAGAAACGCTATCAAAGATAGCATCCACGGCCACGTTAGAAAGGCGTTTTTGTTCCGAAAGGGGAATGCCTAATTTTTCAAAGGTTTCGATTAAAGTGGGGTCAACTTCTTCAAGACTGTTGAGTTTTTCTTTTTTCTGTTTGGGTGCGGAGTAGTAGATAATATTTTGATAATCAATGGCAGGATAGGAAACGTGCGGCCAACTGGGTTCGGTCATCTTTTGCCATTGATGATAGGCCCGGAGACGAAAATCGAGCATGAATTCCGGCTCCTTCTTTTTCGCCGAAATTAGGCGAATAATCTCCTCATTTAAACCGCGGGGGATGGTTTCCGATTCGATATCGGTGATGAAACCGTACTTGTAGGGTTGGTTAACGAGGTTTTTAACGGTGGTTGCACTCATGGGGGTTAGTGTTCTCTCTACGCGGTAGGCAGGGGAGGCAGTTAAACAACTTTCTTGTTGTTTAAATTGATTATATAATAGATTAACAACAAAGCTGTTGTCAAAGTCACGGAAAATTTCAGAGGATGCTGGTAAACCTCTGTTATTCAGGTTACTCTGTAGGGGTAATTGGCCGCTTCTTGACTCTCCGCAATTGTACGCTAAAGCCTCTGTTTTTGGTATCATGACCACGACTCAACCCGCCTCGACGAAAGACGATATTCTGCAATATTTGCTCAAAAACGGTCAATCTACCGCCCAAGACTTGGCTGAGGAGTTAAGTATTAGTCCGCAAGCGACGCGCCGCCATCTTAAGGATTTGGAGGAGGAAGGACTGATAGAATATTTTGCCGTACAAAATAAGATAGGACGGCCTCAGCACATTTATCGTCTCAGTCGTCAAGGTCGTGGCCGTTTTCCCCATAATTACGATAATTTCGCCGTTTCTTTCCTCAATACTCTCGTGGAGACGGTGGGAGAGCAACAGGTGGGGGAAATTCTCAAAAAACAGTGGCAACGCAAAGCGGCAGAATATCAATTGCGCCTCGGGAAGGGGTCTTTAGGGGAAAGAATGAGAAAATTGCTGGAAATTCGCCAAGAGGAGGGTTATATGGCAGAATTAGTGGCACTGGAAGCAGAAAATAGTTATGTCCTGGCCGAGCATCATTGCGCTATTGCTGAGGTGGCTGGTTCTTATCCCAGTATCTGTGGCCATGAATTAGAAATGTTTGCGATGCTGCTTCCCGATTGTACGATCGAACGGACTCACTGGATCAACCAAGGTGAGCAACGATGTGGTTATCTAATTAAGTGCAAGGGATGACAGAGAAAGATTAGAGATTTTCATCGGGATTTATGCCCAATTCCCGCAGTTTAGCCGCTAATTTTGCGGATTTCTGCCTTTCCTGTTCAACTTGGGTTTCTGCCTCTAAAACCCGATTTTCTACCTCTAAAACCCGATTTTCTGCTTGTTGTGCCGCTTCTGCGGGAGTGGGTACTAATTCCCCTTCGGGGGTAAAATAGCGCAATTTATTGGCAGATAAACCCAAATATAAGCCTAATTGTTGACTCCAGAGCCATCCCTGTGGATTGGGGGCAATCGGTTGATATTGACCGCTAATTAGGGTAAATCCTTGAAATTCTAAGCTTTCTGGGTCAAACCAAAAATAATCGGGAGTGCGAAATATATCTTGATAAATTTGTTTTTTCTCCTCTCGGTCAACTTTGGCGGTACTATCGGAGAGAATTTCCACAATTAAATTGGGATATTTGCCCTCTTCTCGCCAAATTACCCAACTTCTGCGGTTGGGATTGGGATTTGTCCCCAAAACGACGAAAAAATCGGGACCACGAAAGAATTCTGACTTTTTCTGGTTAGGACTGTAATAAATGGTTAAATTGCCGGCGGCAAAATAATCTTCTCGCTCGCGCCACCACCATTCTAAACACTGAATTAATAAAATAATTTGTTGTAGATGTAGGTTACTTTCCAAAGGGGGTTCATCACTCCAAAATTGGCCTTCTGGGAAGATTATCTCAGGGTTTACATGAGACTCGACTAGGGGTAAGCTTTGAGCGATAGTCATGGTTTATCCAACAGAGATAGGTTGATAATTAATTAGACGGTATTTGTCATCATCTCTAGGCTACCCCGAAAACCAGAGACTTCACCTAACCTGCACCGCTGCCTAATAAAAATAAACTTAACAGGGTGCCACCATTCCAGAGACTATGAACCAACATTGAGGATAATAAATTTTTCGAGCGGGTGTAAACAAAGCCAAGAACACAACCTAGGACGGTTAAAGGCAGCACTTCTGACAAATTTTGGTGAGCAAGGGCGAAAATCAAACTACTAAGCGCAATTGCACCCCAAACAGGCAGATAACGAGTCAAAGAAGCTAGTAAAAAGCCGCGAAAGACAATTTCCTCGAAAAAAGGAGCGGCAAGGGAAGCAGTAAAGGCAAAACAGACTAAAGCGAAGGTATTCTGGGATTCTAGGGCTAAAGTCAGCAGCGGGTTACTGCCCCCTTGTCCTTGCCAAATTAGTTGATTGAGCAAAGAAACGATAATAACGAGGGGTAAAGCGACGAAATAGCCGGCCAATCCCCAGAGAAGCCAAGGACTAAAAAGATTAAAACGAAACCAATCGGGAGGTAAAGGGCGAAAAGGCTTGATCGCTAGGTATAAAACCGATAAACTGCTCACTGTTAAGGCTAAATAACTAACTACAACGTATATTGCTTTAGCTTCTAGGTTAAATTGTTCGGGGTTGAGACTCAAGGAACTCGATAAAATCCCGAAAATTACCGGTAAAACAATTTCTCCGACGAAAAAGAAACCGATAATTATTCCCCACCAGAGGGTTTCTCCTCCCCACTTAGTTTGCCAAGCGAGACTATCATCTAAAAAGAGCAGCGCTCGCTGTTTACGGAGCAGCCACTGCAATAATAAAAAGATCAACAGCAAAACACCGATTAAACCGCCGATAAGAGGCAACAAAGCCACTAAAATTAGTTTAATTAACGCATTAGCCGCCACTTCACTCTGTTCTTCCTCTAAAGCGAGTAAATCCTCTTGACGATTTTCGAGACTATATAATTTTTCCAGAATGGTATAACGAAACCATCCTTGAAAATTGCGCTCGATTCTCGCTTCAGCATCGGCAGCAATTTGGGGGGGTTCACTGTACAATCCCTCTAACAGCAGCGCATTTTTTAAAACAGCAGGTTTATAGTTCTCAAATGCTGATTTTTCCTTGATCTCTTGCCAGATTTTCCGTGCCGAATCCAAGTCACCTTGACTAGCTTGAATGAGACTTAATTTCAGTTCTAAATCTTTTAAGGAATTGATGTCGCGCTCAAGGGATTTTTTTTGTTCGGGATTAACTGCTGATTTTTCTAGTTCGGTGATTGTTTTTTTGGCACTTTTCTGGGCTGATAAATACTGTTCCTCGGCAGTGTTATAAGTATCTTCACCGATCAGGGAAGTTTGAATTAATTTAAGATTAGCAAATTCCTCACTATTAGGATCAGCATCGCTGCTTAGAGTCGTGGCTTGTAGATTGAGATTGGTTTGATATAGTTGAATATTCGATTGGATTTGGGGCTGATTAACACTAGAAATTAAAGCCGTAACCACTGGAGTTAAAGCAATAATTGTTAAGAAAAAAGCGATCGCTTGTTTGAGACTTTGCCAGGGGAGTTTTTTTGAGAAATTATCGAACATGAAAATAGTTAAGTGGGAGTTAGGGGTTAGGTGATGGGGTGATGGAGGTTGGGTAATAGGTGTTGGGGTTTTAGGGTTTTAGGGTTTTAGGGTTTTAGGGTTTTAGTTGAAATTCCCCCATTTCCCCATTTCCCTATCCCTAATCCCTATACCCTAATTATTAACTAACTACTTGAGAAAAAAGCTTTTCGTATTGATCCAAAGTCTTTTCAAAGGCATAATTTTCCTCTGCGTATTGTCGTCCTTTTTCTCCTAGTATAGTTGCTAAATCTGGGTTTTTGTATAATTTTAAAATAGCCGTAGCTAATGCCTCTGGATCTTCAGGATTAACCACCAAACCACCACCACTACGCTCGATCGCCCTAGCGGCGGTTCCATCGGCGGGAACAGAAGCAATAATAGCACGACCACTAGCTAATAATAGCTGAATTTTGGACGGCATATTAAAGGAAATAACGTTATGTTTTTGCATCACCATACCCACATCGGCGGCTGCTAACATTTCTGGTAATTTTTCCCGGGGTTGAAAGGGTAATAAAAGCACATTACTGGCCCCCTGTTGTTGGCGATACTTTTCTAGGCGATCGAGGGCTTCTTTTTTACCAACAATTACCACTTTAATCTCAAGGATGTCAACTAAGTAAACTGCAGCATCGATCAGGGTTTCTAGGGGTTGGGTTAGGGCAATATTGCCAGAATATAAAACAACAAATTTGCCCTCAAGATGATTTTCTTGGCGAAAATAATTATTGTTTTTCGGCAGAGGTTTAATAAAGCTTACATCCACCCAATTAGGAATTTCAATAATTTTCTGACTCGGCACATTTTTAGTTAGAAGGTTTTTGGTAAAACCATCGGCAATAACCGAGATTTTGCTGGCAGTTTGATAGGCAAATTTTTCGAGACTACTAAAAACCTTAATCATTTTCTGATTAGTTAATAATCCCACATGAACTGCCGCATCGGGCAGAATATCCTGTAAATTTAGAATAATCGGCACCCCATATAATTTACTCAATAAAGCGGCGGGAACGCAAACGGGTAATCCGGGGACAGTTAAGAAAATTAGATCGGGTTTTTCACCCTTGAGAGCCTGAAAGAAACTCAAAAAAACAAAGCTCAATTCAAAGAAAATTCGATTTTTTAAACTTCTTTGGGGACGCGCCCAGACGTAGGAACGTTGAATTTTAACACCATTTCGTTCTTCTTCTAGATAGATTTTTCCGCGGTATTCGGGATCGATTTCACTATTAGGATACCAAGGAAAAGCGGTTAAAACCCTGACTTGATGACCTCTTTTAACCAATCCTTCCGCTAATTCCGTCATCAGGGGAGCGATGCCGATCGGTTCGGGATAATAGTTATAAGAATAGAGCAAAATTCGCATAGGGATGGCAATTTGGTTGGGCGATTCAGTTTCATGATTTTATCAATAGTTACTGGTTTTTTGACAAATCAGATGCGCTTTTGTCAGGGATGACCCTAGAAAGAGGTTTGGCATCAGGTGAGGATTAGCGGTGAGAGATTCGGAAAAAAAGGGAAATTGGCTCATAAATTAATCCTCAAAACCCCTAACTATTCTCATTTATGCAAGTGAGTAATTATACTTGTCCCTAAAACTGGTTTCTAGCAAGGCTTTCAAAATAGCTTGACATAAAACCTGATTTAGGGGTTACAAAGGTGAGATGCTCCCAATACTGACCCTTATTTTTCCCTTACCCGGTGGCCGATATCACGACGGTAATAGATGCCCTCAAAGTGTATCCTTTTCACCGATTGATAGGCAAGTTCGATCGCCTGATTAAAATTAGCTCCCATAGCCGTGACACCCAAGACGCGGCCGCCATCGGTGAAGATATCGCCGTGTTTTAAAACCGTGCCGGCGTGGAAAACGATCGCTCCCGCGGTTTCAGCTGCCTTAATTCCAGTGATTAACTGGCCTTTTTCGTAGTGGTCGGGATAACCAGCAGACGCGGCCACCACACAAACGGCACTGCCGGATCGCCATTGTAAAGAGGGGAAATCAGTTAATTTTTGTTGAGCGCAAGCCAGCAGTAGGGGTGCGAGGGGAGTTTCCAGTAGGGGTAAAACTGCTTGGGTTTCGGGATCGCCAAAACGACAGTTAAATTCGAGAACTTTTGGCTCTCCGGCGGGGGAAATCATTAAACCGGCGTAGAGGACTCCCCGATAGTCAATGCCGCGTTTTTGTAGGGTGGCGACGATGGGGGCGAGGATGTCTCGGTTTACCGCTTCGATAATGGCGGCGGTGGCTATGGGTGCGGGGGCATAAACTCCCATACCGCCGGTATTTTTGCCAGTATCGCCTTCACCGATCCGCTTGTGATCTTGGGCGGGTAGCAGGGAACGAAAACTGATCCCATCGGTGAGGGTGAGGATAGACACTTCTTCTCCCTCTAGGAATTCTTCCACCACGACTTTAGTAAAGCCACTGGTAAAAAGATCATCGATCGCTTCTAGGGCCGTATCTACGGTTTCGGCGACAATTACCCCTTTTCCTGCGGCTAATCCGTCAGCTTTCACCACAATTGGCGCTCCTTGCTCTCGGATATAAGTTTTTGCTAATTCTGCATCGGTAAAGGTTTCCGAGACGGCGGTGATAACTGCTGCTTCGCTCATTAATTCTTTTGCCCAGGATTTGCTCGATTCAATTAAGGCCCCGGTTTGTGTGGGACCAAAAACGGCAATTTCTTGGCCGAGAAGATGATCGGTAATGCCGAGGGAGAGGGGATATTCTGGCCCGACAACCACCAGATCGACGCAATTTTCTCGGACAAAGCGGCTAATTTCGGCAAAATCCTCCATTGCTATGGGGATATTTTCACATTGAGGTAAAATTGCCGTTCCCCCATTACCTGGAATGCAGAACACTTGTTCTACTTCGGGCGATTGCAGCAGTTTCCAAGCCAAGGCGTGTTCTCGACCACCACTGCCGATAACGATAATTTTCACGGATAAACGCAGCCTAAATGACGATGGTTTAATTATCCCCTAGCTCCGGGTCACCATTGGCTAGAAGTTGAGATTACTTAACTTTTTAATCGATTTGACGGATTCAGGATTCAGGATTCAGGATTCAGGAGTCAGGAGTCAGGAGTCAGGAGATAGGAGATAGGAGTCAGGAGATAGGAGTCAGGAGATAGGAGATTATTTTATTTATTCTCCCCACACCCCACACCCCACACCCGACACCCCACTTCCCCACTTCCCCACTTCCCCACTTCCCCCCTTCCCCACTTCCCCCCTTCTCCTCTCATAGACAGTCTTAACAAGTAATTTAGATAGCGAACAGCTGATCACTGGATTTGACGGAGACAGGACAAATCAGCTTGACCGAAATGAATACTAAAAGCTACTTGCAGATTTTCTAGGGATTTAACCAACCAAGGCACTTGATCGCAAGAATAACTCTCGTAGTGGTTAAATAGAATCGCAAAACGTTTATCTAAGTGGGGTTTTGCCTGGGGACAGATCAAAATCAACTTGAGCAATAACCCCACAGTCCGAGTTACCCCCATATTGGTGATCATATCCATAAAAATGTAATGATCGGGTTTTTGCCCGCTTTCCACCACCAGATAATTTAACAGTTGGCTAGAAGTACGCAGCCTGAGAAATTCACTCGGTTTTTGTTGATCGCAGTGGGGTAGAGTATTTTGCAGGACATCGTCGAGTTTTTTGTTAAATTGCCCCTTGCCGTAGTCTAAGGAGGTAATCAGATAATCGTAGAGGTCATTTTTAAAATCTTTATAGGTAGGGCTATAAACTGTATTCGCCAGAAAATTTTGCGAAAGCTCCTTATAAGTATAATTTCCTGCTACCGTCCCCAGATAATGCTTGAGGGCGCGATTTAGTTCCTTATCATTGAGCAGGGTGGGATTTTCTACCGGTTGAATGATTCTCCCCGCTTCTTCCCTGATTTTTGGGCTATGGGCCGCCTGTGCCAAACGTACCTGATAGGTGACATAACGAGAGAGATTTACCTCGAAACGGCTCTCGGTTTTCACCTTAATACGTCTAACGGTTTGTCGCTGTTCTCGGGGACTTTCATCACCGAGTAAATAGTAATCATAGAGGTAGGGATAACGATTAATCAGGGTTCCCAGGGAAGCGGCGGTTTTTTCGCTGTATTTGCCGCTAATAATTCTCGTCAGACGCTGCAGCCTAACGTAGTCATCCGAGAGGGTAAAATTTTTGACCAGATGGCGCAAATTGTTGGGGATGCTGTAATGTCCAGGGGGTGGGGAGGGCAAATTTTCCAGTAGCGATACCAATTCGGGAACTGCTGGCTGATGGGCGGGCTGCGTTTGCCATCGATTCACTAAAATATGACAGCAGCGGTTAAAGAAATGATAAAAACGAATTTCGGCATCCTTAGCCTTGACAAGACGCTCTAGGGCTAAATAAATAGGAGCTTCTTGATAGCCCCCACCTTCGATAAACAGACGACAAAAATCCTCGATTAATTGCTCGGGGGAATCGGTCCGTGCGCGGTCGAGCCAATAATCGTATAGTAGCTGTTCTTCGTCTCTTGTTTGTCTTTGTCCAGTGTTTAGACTAGCCATGGTTATTTGATTCAGCCCTCCTAAATCAGTGAGCGGATGGATTTTAGGGCTATGACCATAAAGGGGTCAATTGTGATTAGATAGTAGATGCTCCCTTCTGAGGATGCCCCTATTTCGGGTTATCGTACTGAGCGAGTTGATCGATTTTAGCTTGGCAAGTTTGGGAAAATTCCCCTTGGCTTACCCGGCCAAGCTTGCGGACTATGCCCAGATTACTAAAAATTTAGGCAGCGTACCCTGCTAATTAAGTTAGCGAAAAGAAACCCCGATTGTATGTGATCTAAGTCACATTTCAACCTAAATCCATCTTCTAGATAATTCGGAATTTACCTAAAATGTCGGATGAATGCCCCCGCTACATTTTTCGACAAGATACTCACCTTTGCGGGGGATGAAATCCGACCAGAATATCAACCCCAGAGCATCGGTTTAATTCTACCATCTGTAGGTAAACTGTGTTATAATTAATTTAACCAATGGTCGTGGATTGTTAGATGCTAGTCGTAGAAGCAAAGCTAAAAAACGGAACCCCAGAGCAATATCACCAGCTTGATGAAGCTATCAAAACTTCTCAGTTTGTGCGTAACTCTTGTGTTCGTT
>VYLF01000456.1_pt1 | contig 16242 bp, 17 predicted proteins | sample 5114371 | NCBI WGS metagenome assembly VYLF01 (sample SAMN12291773, study PRJNA351875) | freshwater metagenome | isolation source: freshwater lake | place: USA: Michigan, Kent Lake | collected 2013-08-15 | reverse complement strand
TCTATTAAGCTCAACATATCTTTCAAAAGTTCGCGTTCACTTCTCATTTTACCTGACAGTGATCGCTTTTACTTTTGATATTCTGATGGGAGAATGAAACAGCCCTACCCCTTATCAAGGGGGGCAGGGGGGATCGAACCCAAAATCTATCTTCTATTTAATTATAACCACTTATTTACCACAGACAAAAAAGGGTTATTTTAACGGTTCGGGAATAGTATCGGAAGGAGCCTCAAACTGTCCTGTAATAACGTATTCTAGACGCAATTTTAGCCAAGTAATAAACTGTTGATTGAGAGAAACAATTGCCGCTGCTGGTTGGGGAGTTTTCTTTTTGATATCGGCAAAAGCGGGAGTATCTAAAAAAGCTGGATTGGCAATTAACCAAAAATCAATTTCTTGACCTTTTTCTTGATAATTCCTGATTCTTTCCTTCAAAACTTCCTTTTCGATCGCTTCTTCTTCTAAAAACTTTTGACTGGCTACCAAATAATAATAAGTTGTCATCATCTTTCCTTTAATTTTTCAGTGTAATTGTTCGTTAGTCGGGAGATTAGCTGATAGCTGATGGCTTTTACAATTGTCCACGCATAGCCAATTTCATTTCCCTAACAGCCCGTTCCAACCCGACCAAAACCGCACGACTGATAATTGTGTGACCAATGTTCAATTCTTCCATATTGGGCAAACAGGCGACATCATAAACATTCCAATAGGTCAAACCGTGACCAGCATTCACCCGCAAACCCAGAGAGGAAGCGTATTCACAACCTTCTTTAAGAATTGTTAACGATGCTTGACGATCGCTCTCCTGTTGTGCTTCGGCGTATTGACCGGTATGGAGTTCGATAAATTTCGCCCCCGTATTAGCGGCCGCTTGAATTTGGGCAAAATCGGCATCAATAAACCAACTAACGGGGATATTAGCCGCTTGCAGGCGCTCTACAACCCGACAAAAACGGTCAAAATTGCCCAGCATATCGATTCCCCCTTCCGTGGTCACTTCCTGGCGCTTTTCGGGGACAAGGGTGACATAATCGGGTTTAATATCGAGAGCAATGGCGATCATTTCCTCCGTCGGGGCCATTTCCAGATTCAGATGAGTCCGCACCGTTCGCCGGAGAATCCGCACATCGCGATCTTGGATATGACGACGATCCTCGCGCAAGTGAACGGTAATGCCATCAGCACCACCGATTTCGGCCAAAACTGCCGCCGCCACGGGATCCGGTTCCACGGTGCGGCGCGCTTGGCGAATTGTGGCCACATGGTCGATATTGACACCCAAAGTCAGCAAAGTTGAACCTCCTTGTTTGTTAGTCCAACTTTCCATCTTACCATTGCCGTCAAAAGCGATTACATACTGGGGATATTTAAACCACTGGTCAGTTCTTCCATTTTGCTGCGCATGGTTTCCGTGGAGGCACTATAGGCGACTTTCATGGCTTCTAGAATAGACCCAGCCACAATCTCCAGATCTTGGGAGAGGAGAGAAGGGTCGATTTCAATACCCCGGGGTTCTTGGTTGCCACTGAGATAGACTGTCACCAAGCCATTTTCACTCTGGCCGGGAATTTCCATATTTTCCAGTTCTTCTTGCAGAACTTTGGCCCCTTGTTGCACCTGTTGCGCTTTTTGGAAAGCGTCTTGTAGTTCTTTAATCTTACCGAGACCGAATCCGAATCCTTGTCCTTGTGCCATGATGTTTTTTTTGTTTAAGGGGTCACTCAAGGTTTTTATTGTACTGCTTAAGGTGAACTGGGGTCAACTTTTGGCCATTTGAGGGCAAAAAGTGATTATTGACAACGATGACTTTCTGACTGGGTTAAGGTTTGAGGGAACTTGTTCTCTCTTCATCCGTCACGGGATGGTCAGAAAGAGAAATCCGAAAAATTATCCTAACCACTCAGTCGATTACCCCACGCCATAATACAATTGTTGCTTTGACGAGGAGAATAGCAATTTTGAACGCCAAAAAAACGGGAATTTTCTTGACAATTGCCCTAAGTTGTGCTTTAGCGGGGAAAGCGGCGATCGCTAATACTTCCCCTTTGGAGGGGACTCGATGGAAACTAAGGGGGTGGACAGCCGGAAGTTTGGTCAAAGAAACGGAAATTACTGCCGCTTTCCAGAAAAATATCCTCAGTGGTTCGGCCGGATGCAACCAGTATAATACCGGCTATCAAGTCAATAATGGCACGTTCCAGATCAACCAAGCGATCGCTACTACGAAAAAAGCTTGTCCGGAACCGCAGATGAAACAAGAAAATCAATATCTGGCCGCCTTGCAAGGAGTGGAACAATTCCAAGTGACAGCTAAAGGCGATTTACAATTATTTTATCGTACTACCGAAGGTTTAGGAATCCTCACTTTTACCCCCGCACCGACCACCACGCGCACGGAAAAGACAATTTATATCAATTCTAGGAAACAACCCTGTAGCCAAGGCCCAACCAAAGACTGTTTACAGATTCGAGAAAAACCAGAGGAAAACTGGAGATTGTTCGCCAATAGTATCGATGGATTTGATTATAAACCAGGATTTTTATATCAAATTAAAGTTAGCGTTGAAACCGTCTCCAATCCAGCTAATAATCAAAATTCGGAAACATGGAAGCTATTAGAAGTTATTAGCCAAACCCCAGAAAAAGAGACTCCGCGAGCTTGGTTTGATCGACCATTAACTAATTGGAATAAAGCCAAGGCACCTATCCCCAAATCTCCCGTTAAAACCGTGATTGATAACCAGTGTCGTGAACAGGTTCGTCCGGCAATTACTGCCAATGATCAAGCGCTTAATAAAGCAGGATGGTTACTGTACGGGGCCGTGCAAACCTATGGTAAAACTAGCATTATTTCGGCCATGAGTGGAGTGGATGGAATGTGCCGACCGATGGGTTATCAAGACTTTGTTTTTGTCGATGGTAAATTCGCTGGCACTCTTTCCCCGCGACCGATGGATTCTCGCGCTGATGGGGCATCTCAGAGAATTGTTTTACAAAATAGCGATCGAATTATTGTGGTTTTTAATCGCTATAAAGACACGGATCCTCTCTGTTGTCCCTCCCAATTAAGTCGCGTTATTTATCAAATCGAAACAGTCAGCGGAGTGCCAGTTGTTGTTCCCAAAGAAGCGGAAACAGAAGCGGTGAGAAACTAATTCAGTTATCAGTTATCAGTTATCAGTTATCAGTGAGGTGGAATTAAATATAAGATGAACGTAGGTTGGGTTGAAGCATGAAACCCAACGCCCGATTATGTTACGCTACCGCTAACCCATCCTACAAATAATTGTGCCTCCCTACTTAATAGCTTCCTTTTTTATTATATCTCCCGCAAAATTGAGTTTTTAATCGCAGACTTGCTCTTAAAGTCCTTAATTTAAGGATTTTTCCAGAAAAAGATCGCTTTTCTACTGCCAGGAAATAATCTATTTCTTTCTGCTTCTCCTGACTCGGAGAATACAGAATACTGGCTCGGAGACTCCTCACTTAACGGAAGATTTTTGATTTATGCAGCAGGTTTAGTGATTAGGCACTGATACTAGATAAGTAGTTATAGAATTCTAATAACTCCTCATTAGTTAGCAGTAAACGGGACTTTTTGCCATAGGTAGAAATCAGGTATTCCCGACCTTTTTCTGTGGTCCAAGCTAATCGTTTCATCTCCACATCAATTTTAGTTTTAAGAACTGAATAATCGATTTCTTCAGGAATAACAACAACTGGTTCTGGTTCTGGGGGTTCTTCTTCGGTTAAACTCGCTTCTTCTGGCAATTCTGATAATAAGGAGTAATTATCCGTTTCCATTTCTAATAATAAAGGCTCTGGTTCTGGTAAAGGAATATCCTTAACTTGGGGTAATTCTGGTTCAATTTTAGCTGGGGGAATATCCTTAACTTGGGGTAATTCCGGTTCAATTTTAGCTGGGGGAATATCCTTAACTTGGGGTAATTCCGGTTCAATTTTAGCTGGGGTAATATCCTTAACTTGAGGTAATTCCGGTTCAATTTTAGCTTCAGGACGAGGTATTTCAGTGACTTTAGCCGTTTTGGTCGATTTTTTGGCACTAGCGACGGGTTTAGGTAAATCTTCTGGTAGAGAAATATTATTGGGACTGACTTTTTCCACAAGCTGGAGATCGGGGGTGTTTTCAGCCTCTAAAAGCAGTAAAGCTCGTTCTCTGGCTCTATCTTCCGCTATTTCCACCGTATCTGCCGCCGCTAAACCTGTAACGACCGTTTTTCCTTCAATTTCGACGATCGCTTTCACAATATACTTGCCGTGATCGATTTGAACTAACTCACTAATCAGGGCAACTTGGGGGTAACGTTGGCGTAACTTTTGCAACATGGTGACTTTTTCGAGTTCTTTTGTACTTATATGAGAATACTCTATCGTAATTCTGGAAAAATGTAGCAAGTTCTTGCTAAGATTAAAGGTTAGATAAAATTTTCAGTCCTAGGACTAGCCTTGCCCACAGTAACAAGATTCTACTAGGCTGAAGCTTCTGCCAGAAAGACTAGCGATCGCCGAAGAGTTTGTCAGTGTTCGCTATTGGCTTATCCTAAGGAAGGATTCGATAATTCTCAAGGTAGGTTCGGGTGTTCGATGCTTGGTCAGTTTACCTTCACTGTCACCACCAGCGATCGCAATTACCCCGACAGAGATAATCTCTCGAGTCAATAGTTTAAATCAATCTTCCCATTATTAAGTATTTAAACTTAATTATTCACGATTCCGTCAGTGTCTTGTAAGTAAGGATTATTGTCAGATGGACTTCTCGATCGCCACACTCCTCTCTCATCTTAGTGATGATAAATTAGCTACGGGTAAACTTCTCGAAAAAAAACTGGGATGCGAAGACGATCCCGAAAGCTGCGAAAAATTGCAAGTGATTCTCGATGCTTTGGAACGTCTGGGAATGGTTGTCAAAGAACGCGGGCGCTATCGTCGTGTGATCGAGGAAAATGTCGTAGAAGCAAAGCTGCGCTGTTCCAGTAAAGAATTTTGCTTTGCTATCCAAGATATCGAAGATGCTGATGACATCTACGTCTCGAAAAATCATCTAAGTAACGCTTGGAATGGCGATCGAGTTTTAGTCAAAATCATCCGCGAGGGAACCCGTCGTCGTTCCCCAGAGGGAGAGGTGAGATTAATTCTCGAACGAGCTAACCCTTCGCTTCTAGCGCAAGTAAAACAGGAAAATGAGCGGTTTGTGGCGGTTCCCCTGGATGATCGCCTGAAATTTACCCTTAATCTCCTCGAAAACGGTCAAAATCTCCAAGAAAACATCGATCACCTCGTTCATGTTTCCGTCCTCCGTTATCCCCTAGGGGAAATGCCTCCCATCGGTAAAGTTACTCGTGTTCTCGGTTCCACGGCCGAGGCCGCTGCCGACACCGATATCGTCTCCTGTAAACACGATCTACCCCATAATTTTCCGCCGGAAGCCCTCGAAATTGCCGATAATTTAGCGTATTTCTTCGATAGTGGCGAAAAAGAACAACTGCGAGATTTAACCCAATTTTTCACTTTTACCATCGAAGATGACAACCCCCTGGATTATCCCCCGATCATTGAAAATGCCTTTTCTTTAGAGAAAATCAACCAAAATCGCTGGCGAGTCGCCATTCATATCAGCGATGTGGCCCGTTACATTGAACGGGGGGGATTATTGGATAAAGTTGCCAAAAAACGGGGAACTGCCGTCTATTTAGGCGAAAAAGTGCTGCCATTAGTCCCGGCTGCCGTTACCAGTCGTTGTTCCCTGTCACCGCAAGAACAGCGCCCCGCTATTTCTATCCTCGTCACCCTCGATGACAAGGGGGAGCTAGTGGAGTACGAAATCACCCGCAGCCTCATCCAAGTGGATCAACATTTTACCTATCAACAGGTGCGCGATCTGCTCAGTGAAGAAGATAGCGCAGCTGCCCCCACCGATACCGTTGAAACCCTGAAAGATTTATTTTTTAGCGTTTGCCCCACCCTAAAATCCCAACGTCTGCAGCGGGGTAGTTTTGATATTCAATTAGACAAAATCTCCCCCTACAAAGACGAAGGACGGGGGGGGACTGTTCTCGCTTCTAATAATTTACCGGCCCGCTCTTTACTGACAGAAGTGGCAATTTTAGCCGGCAAAGTTGTCGCCGAACATTTACAGGCCTTAAAATTGCCCTGTATCTACTGCGGACAATCGGAACCGGATTGGGATGAATTGGAGGATTTACTCAAATTAGCCAATAATTTAGGGGCAGAATTAAATTTAACTGCCGAGGAGGAGATTAAACCCAATGACTATCAAAATCTCACCCGCACTTTTTCCGCCTCCACATCGGTGAAAGTCCTCAATTATCTCCTGCAAGAAACTCTCAAATTAGTTAGATATAGCAGCCATCCTTTACACCATTTTGGTTTGGCCTATCCTGGCAATTACACCCACTGTCTCTCACCCCTGCAAAGATATGCCGATCTTTGGGTACAACGGGTGTTAAAAATCTTATTAACAGAGGGGAAAGATCGCCGCAGCAAAATCGTCAAAGTCGGGGTTAATTTGGGCAGTAATAGCTGTCATGGACAGATTCATTGGAATATTCTACCGAGCCAAATTCAGGAGGAGTTGGAAGAAGAAAGCCACCTAATTGTTTCCCATCTCAATGATCGCTCAAAAATTGCTGAAGATGCGGAAAAAGACCTAGAAGGATTGAAAAAAGCCGAGAAAATGAAAGAAAGAATGGGTCAAGTTTTTCGCGGCTTAATTACTGGTGTACAATCCTATGGTTTCTTCGTGGAAATTTCCGATTTATTAGTGGAGGGTTTGGTCCATGTTTCTTCTCTCAAGGATGATTGGTACGAATATCGCGCTCGTCATAGCTGTTTGGTAGGACGGAAAAATCGCGTTGCCTATCGTCTCGGTGATGAGGTAGAAGTGGAAGTAAAAGATGTAGACTATTATCGTCAGCAAATCGATCTAGTTACGGTTAGCGGTGGCAGTTCAGCAAGTTATGACGACTTAGAAGAAGATTAATTATGAATCAACCAACCACCGAAAAAATCGGGAAACCCCGCTTTATTCTGCCCTTTTTATGCGGTATTTTTCTATTTTTAACTGGCTGTGTCCGTTACGATGTGGGCATTAATTTTCCCCACCAACACCACGGGGAAATTATTCAACATATCACCCTCGGACAACGCTTAACCAGTCTCAGTCAAACCGAAGCCACTAAATGGTTAAATAGTATCGAACAGAGGGCAAAATTACTTAAGGGGAAAACCGCTCCTATTTCCGAACGAGAAATAATTGTGACTATTCCCTTTAGTAATAGTCAGGAATTAGAGGAAAAATTTAATCAATTTTTTGATCCTAGTTCTTCCTTTAAAATCAAAAATTCCGCTAATACCGATGATATAAAGTTACTGCAACTAGACTCAAAACTGGCAGTTACAGAACGAGATTGGTTCTTTTTGACTCAGAAAAACTTAAAATTAACCGTTGATTTGCGGGCTTTAGGTGTACTTTCTGAACAGGGAAATATTATCGTTAGCCCCGGTTCTTTAGTCGATATCGACTTCGCTTTAAAGACTCCCTTCGCTGGTCAAAATATTGAAGATGACTCAGGATTAAATCCCCCGGTAGAAGAAGTTGACAATCAGTTAATTTGGCATTTAAAACCGGGAGAAATTAACACCATTGCGGCAGCTTTTTGGCTTCCTAACTATTTAGGTATCGGCACAATAGTTATTGTTTTAATAACAGGTTTTGCCTATTACTTGAAATATAAACGCTTGCCCGGTGTATCCCCATCGACTTAAATTGAGATGGCAAGTAAGTAGTTAGGTGTTAAAAACTGTCAGACACCCCCCTTATCAAGGGTAGGGTTGATTCATGAATCAACCCTACCTTGAATCAACCCTACCTTGAATCAACCCTACCTTGAATCAACCCTACCTTGAATCAACCCTAGGATTAAGGGGGTATCCATCTTCAATTTAATTATAACCAGCTACTTATTGACCAAAATTTAATGATCAATGAGGGGAAAATTAGCCAACTCTAAAACTGATCTAAAAATTGGCCCGCAATAGGGAAAATCTTGGCTAGGATCAAACCATAGTCATAATTGAGACTAGACGGGTTTCCCTTTTTACTTCAACACTGGCAATTACAGTTATGGTTAGCAATATTCCCTTTTCTATCCCCGAACATAGCCTCGATCGAGATTGTACCACCCTCTCTCGTCACGTCCTGCAACAACTACAAAGCTTTTCCCCCGACGCGCAGGATTTAAGCGCAATTATGAGTCGGATTGCCCTAGCGGGGAAATTAATTGCCCGTCGTCTCAGCAAAGCGGGATTAATGGCGGATGTACTAGGTTTTACTGGAGAAACCAACGTCCAAGGGGAATCAGTCAAGAAAATGGACGTTTTTGCCAATGAAGTATTTATCTCGGTTTTTAAGCAAAGTGGTTTAGTTTGCCGTCTTGCTTCCGAGGAAATGGATAAACCCTATTATATCCCAGAAAACTGTCCCATCGGTCGCTATACCCTACTCTACGACCCGATCGATGGTTCTTCCAATGTGGATATTAACCTAAATGTGGGTTCGATTTTTGCCATCCGTCAACAGGAAGGCAATGATTTAGACGGAGAGGCGCGGGATTTACTGCAAAATGGTCGTCAACAAATCGCCGCCGGTTATATTCTCTATGGACCCTCGACTATTTTAGTTTACTCGATCGGTCGCGGTGTTCATGCCTTTGTCCTTGACCCCAGTTTAGGGGAATTTATCCTTGCCCAAGAGAATATTATTATCCCCGATCACGGTCCGATTTATAGTACCAATGAGGGCAATTTTTGGCAGTGGGATGAGGCAATTCGCGACTATACTCGTTATGTCCACCGTCATGATGGTTACACGGCCCGTTACAGTGGGGCATTAGTGGGAGATATCCATCGAATTTTAATGCAGGGTGGAGTTTTTCTCTATCCGGGTACTGTTAAAAATCCCCAGGGAAAATTGCGCTTAATTTATGAAACTGCACCCCTTGCTTTTTTAATTGAACAGGCAGGAGGTAAAGCTAGTGATGGGGTGACAAATCTTTTAGATATCGTTCCCGATAAATTACACACCCGCACACCTTTAGTGATCGGTAGTGTCGAAGATGTCAAATTGGTGGAGTCTTTTATCGCTGATCGCCGTCATCGCGATCGAGTTTAACTTATAGTTTTATTTAGCGATTAGGAAGCCAGATATTTTCCCTATCTTCTAACTGTTTTACGGTTTTATACCTAGTCTATCAGCAGTCAGCATATCCCTCACCACTCTCCCCGATATGGAAATTCAACGGGTCATCTTAAATAACATCGGGCTATTTGAAAAGCTGGAAATTTCCTTGGCGCCTACAGAGCAAAACCCAAGCAAAATTACCGTTTTTGTTGGTAATAACGGGGCTGGTAAAACTGCTATACTAAAAGCATTAGCAACTTCTCTTAGTTGGTTTACTGCTCGTTTACTTACAGAAAAAGGGAGTGGTAATCCTATTTCTGAAGATGCCATATTTAATACTGCTAATGCTGGCAGCATTGAAATCGAAGTCTGGGATTCCTCCAAATCATTAAACAATCCTGATCAAAGCGAGATTGACCATTATTTCAGATGGATTCTTGCCAAAAATAGAAAAGGACGTAAAGCCCAATATAATAGCAACCTTAATGACTGTACGCGCTTGGCCAATCGTTATCGTGATGCCCTCACCCATGATGACAAAACTAGCCTACCCCTAATTGCGTTTTATCCTGTCGAGCGTGTCGTACTCGATATTCCACTAAAAATTAGGACTAAGCATACCTTTTTGCAATTGGACGGTTATGATAACTCCTTAAGTCAGGGCGTTGACTTTCGCCGCTTTTTTGAATGGTTCCGAGAACGGGAAGATACCGAAAATGAATCAGGAGTTCCTGAAGACGTTCTCAACCAACTAAGACCACTAGCTGAAACCAATCAAGACGTATGGCGATGGTTAAACGAACGCAATGCCTCAGCTAAAGATCGGCAATTAACAGCAGTTCGCACCGCCATTGGCCGATTTATGCCCCATATGGATAACCTTAGAGTCCGTCGTAAACCTCGTCTCTACATGGCAGTGGACAAAAATGGTGAAACCCTCAACGTCGCCCAACTTTCACAAGGCGAAAAATCCCTAATGGCTCTCGTTGGTGATATTGCCCGCCGTCTAGCCATGCTGAACCCTGCCTTAGAAAATCCTTTAGCAGGTGATGGTATCGTTTTGATTGATGAAGTCGATTTGCATCTACATCCCTCTTGGCAACGTCGCCTCTGCGAGCGCCTGACCGAAACTTTCCCAAATTGTCAGTTTGTGCTGACAACCCATTCACCTCTAGTGATCAGTGATTGTAAAAATGTTTTGATCTACACTTTAGCTAATGGCGAATTGCGACAGTTACCATCTCAATATGGGCAAGATGCTAATACTGTCTTATTAGATGTCATGAATACCAGCATTCGTAATGAGAAAATTGATACTGAATTGAACGATCTGCTAGATGCCATACAAGATTCAAAGCTAACCGAGGCTCAACAATTGCTGGCAGAATTAAGTGAGGAACTACCTGCCAATCATCTCGAATTGGTCAAAGCAAAACTACTGCTCCGTAAACAAGAATTGCGTCATGGGAACCATTAGTAAAGGGGCTGAACCTTATGCGAACCATTAGTAAAGGGGCTGAACCTTGTTGTTTAAAAGCTTGGAAAAGGAAGAACCCTCATGGGGCATACGATGATTTAGATAAAACAGAAGAAGGGAAAGTCGTTCGGGCAAAGATTCGAGACTATGCTCTTAATGAGCAGTTTTATCTTTGTGCCTATTGCTGCCAGCGAATCGAAAAAATTAATGCTTGCCATAATGAGCATATAGAAGCTCAAAAGCTAAATCCTAAACGTACGCTCGACTTTTCAAATATTGTTGCTAGTTGTAATACCCCTAATCAATGCGGTGATGCACATAAATCTCAACACCTACCCCTAACTCCCCTGATGACAGAATGTGAAACAGAACTGCGATTCAAAATTAGTGGTCGGGTAGAAGGATTGAGCGATCGGGCAGCTGTCACGATTCGAGTTTTAAATTTGGGTGACCATGAAAAAAATAACCGTGCTTTGATCGAAACACGGAAGCAGTTGTCTAATGTTTTATTATGGGAAAATGGCATAAATCCAGATGACGGCTTAGAGGATGATGAAATATTAAATATATTAATCGATGACCTATCACAACCTCAGCAAGATCAAATGGAACCTTTCACTCCAGTAGTAATTAATATCTTGAGAAGTTGGCTCCAAGCTTAAGAGCAACCCTCTTGATAAATATGCTCTAAATTAAAACCTAAAACAGACAAATAACAACTGAAATGCAACGGACGGTTAAAAGAAGTAAGGCTCACCAGAATTCAAAAAAGCAATTTTAATAAAAAAAGCTTTTTGCTTTGTTAGATTCCAGACTATTTAAGGGTTTAGGCTGATTTAAACTACTAATTTGCTATAACCAGTCTAGGAGAGCCAGAAAAGTTCAGGGATGGGATTAAAAGAGTGATTGTAATTCTGGACTCTACTCAAAGAAAAATATCCCAGTCGTCGGGTTATTATTGCCAGCAAAAATATCAAAGATTTCCAAAACATTACTGATTGCGCTCTCTGGCAAGATATACATTATTAAAGCGAAACCGCTTGCTTTTATTTTTTCAATAATAATTATAGATCTAAAACAATCCATTTGCCACCCGAAAATTCCCCCCATAATCTTGAGAATTTTTTGATCAATTGGGACTCGATCGAGGATAATTAGAAAAAGTATTTTGACTCATAACCAAATCTAATCAAGAAGCCCAGTGACGATCCCCCCGCTAGAGTTGTTTGTATTCGCCACCGTTTTGTGCGGATTTTTAGGAACATTCCTGAAAAAAAACTTAATCATGAAGATTATCGCCATGGATGTCATGAGTACGGGCGTTATCGCCTACTATGTGGTGATTTCTTCCCGTGACGGTTTGTTTACTCCCATCCTCAGTACAGTTAAACAGCAAAATTACGCTGATCCTGTACCCCAAGCAGTGATTTTAACAGCGATCGTCATCGGTTTTTCCATTCAGGCGTTAATGCTGGTAGGAGTGATGAAATTAGCCAAAGATAACCCCACCCTCGACAGCAGCGAGATAGAAAAAAATAACACACCATGAATACTTTAACGATCGCCTGGATAAGTTTACCCTTTTTGATCGGCTTTATCATCTATTTATTGCCGCGATTAGACAAATATCTGGCTCTCGCCGCCACTATTATCTCTCTCGCCTATTCTCTCCTTTTATTTAGCCAATCCTCCCCCATAACCCTTGACCTACTGGATAATTATGGCGTGAGACTGGTAGCCGATCAGTTAAGTGCCTATTTTATCCTCACCAATGCCCTGGTGACCATGGCGGTGATCTTTTATAACTGGGAAAGTAGCAAAACCGCCTTTTTTTACGCCCAAGCTATCATTCTCCACGGCAGCATTAATTCTGTCTTCGTCTGTGAGGATTTTATTAGCGTTTACGTTGCCCTAGAAGTAATTAGTATTGCCGCTTTTCTGGTGATTGCCTACCCTCGCAGCGATCGCTCTCTCTGGGTTGCCCTGCGTTATCTGTTTATCAGCAATGTGGCGATGTTATTTTACCTAATCGGCGCGGTTTTAGTCTATAAAGCCAATAATTCCTTTGCTTTTGCCGGTTTAAGGGGCGCACCTCCCGAAGCCTTGGCTTTAATCTTCATGGGATTATTAGTCAAAGGGGGAATCTTTGTCTCGGGATTATGGCTACCGATGACACACTCGGAATCGGAAACCTCCGTCTCGGCGCTGATGTCGGGGGTGGTGGTAAAAGCTGGCATTTTTCCCCTCCTGCGCTGTGCTTTAATCCTAGAGGATTTAGATGTCCTAATTCGGCTTTTCGGGGTGCTAACGGCGATTTTTGGCGTGTCATACGCAGTGTTTGAAAAGGATAGCAAGCGGATGTTAGCCTTCCATACTATTTCCCAGTTAGGTTTTATTTTAGCTGCCCCGGTAGTCAGTGGTTTTTATACCCTTACCCACGGTTTAGTTAAATCTTCCCTATTTCTGTTAGCGGGAGTTTTACCCAGTCGCAATTTTAAAGAATTACAGCAACAATCGCTCCCTAATTCTCTCTGGATTGCCCTAGTGGTTGCTAGTTTTTCTATCTCCGGATTCCCCCTATTATCTGGTTTTGGGGCGAAAGCGTTAACGATGAAAAATTTAGTCCCCTGGCAAGAGATTATGATCAATCTTGTGGCGGTGGGGACGGCGATTTCCTTTGCTAAATTTATCTTTTTACCCCACGCTGGTGGCGAAAGTAAACAGAAGCTAACTATCGGTTTCTGGATAGCAATAATTCTGCTCCTTGCCGCCCTATTTTTAGCCAATGCCGTCTATGTTGAAGCTTATAATCTCCCCAATCTTATCAAAGCTTTAGCCGTCATCGGTGCCGGGTGGTGGTTATATCTGGGAGTTTTCAAAAAGTTATCCCTAAAATTATCGCGAGCTTGGGAACAATTTGATAATCTCGTCGGTATGATGAGTATAATGTTAGTTCTATTATTTTGGATGGTCTTAGCATGATTGGACATATAATTCTGCGTTTAACTATGTGGTTTTTACTCACCGCTAATTTTACCCCCGCTAATATTATGATCGGGGTAGCTATTGCTTTTCTTTTGCCCCGTAATTTCGCCTCTAGCGAAACTTTAGGCGATTGGTTAAAGGTAATAATTAAAGTCTTTATAGCTATTCCCCAAGCTTATAAAGAAGCGTTTGAAATCATCTTTCGTCCCCACAAGGAAGAAGAAATTATTTTAGAGAGAATTTCTGGTAAACGTTCACCCAGATTGGCTTTTTGGGATATATTTCTCATTACTTTTACCCCGAAAACTATCGTCACCGAATACAAGGAAAATGAAGGTTATGAAGTCCATATAATTAAACGGAGTAACCAGGGATGAATATTGTTCTCATTGCCATGATTGTCGCCCTATTAATTCCCCTTTATGAAGTGGCAAAAAATGATGATATTTGGCAAAAAATGGCCGCCTTTGCCAGTGCTTCCAGTAAATCATCGATTATTATTCTAGTGGTGTCAGTTCTGCGGGATGATTGGATGATTGGAGTGGTAGCAGTGATTATTCTCAGTGTCGGTAATGCCGGCTTTATGTTATTAGCACAAATTCTTAAACGATTGAACGAATCATGATTGACATTTTCAGTTATATCTGTATCGCTATCGGAGTTTTTTTCTGGTTTTGGGGAACCGCGCATCTTTTAGACAAGCGCTCGGTATTATATAAATTACACGGTCTATCTGTCGCCGATACCTTGGGTTCCATGGCGATTATTTTCGGGCTACTTTTGAAAGTTCCCCAAAATTGGCCTTTATTATTATTGGCAATAATTTCCCTAGCAATTTGGAACACCATGTTAGGCTACGTTTTAGCTTATACTTCTAGCGATCGAGAGTAAAATTAAAGATGAATGAAAGTTATCTCTATCTCTATGTTATTGTTGCCCTCTTGCCTTTAACTGCGGCGATGGTGATATTACAATCCAATCCCTACCAAGCTTTAGTAATTCGCGGGGTTTTAGGGGCAATAGCCGCTTTAGTTTATGCTTTATTAGGGGCAGCAGATGTGTCTTTAACCGAAGCTTTGATGGGAACCATGTTAGCCGTAACTCTCTACGCGGTGGCGATTCGTTCCTCTTTAGTGATGCGTTTAGGAGTAATTGCCGAGGAAACCGATACAGTTTTAGAACAGTTAAAAACTCAACTACAAACGGTTTTAAGTAAACGTTTTATGCGTTTAGAATTAGTTGCCTACAGTGATAAACAAGCTTTGCAACAGGCACTTATTGATAAAGATGTTCATGCCGTCTGTATCCGTCAAGACAATCCAGAAACTATCCCCTACGAAACCACAATTAGATTACCCTATCTCTACGATATTTTTAAAAATGAATTAACGGCAGCCAACACAACTTTAACTTGTATTGAAACCCCAAAATTAGAGGAGAAACACTAATGAAATGGATTTATACTCTAGCCGCCATTGCCTTCGCTATCAAAATGGTAATTATTCCGAATACTGCTTCCTCTGTATCATCCTTAGAAATTGTTGAATCCCTGGTGCGCGACGGTGGTGTTCCTAATGCGGTTTCGGTGGTTATTTTTCGTAATCGTCTTTACGATACCATCTATGAAGTGGTGGTTTTTACCATTGCCATTATGGGGGCAAATTTTCTTTTAGCCACCGAAAAACCCGCCAGTAAAATCCATCAATTTACCGACCAACCTTCAATTATTTTAGCCCGTTTAGGGGCAACAATTACCGCTTTAGTGGGCATTGAATTAGCTATCCGCGGACATTTAAGTCCGGGGGGAGGTTTTGCCGCCGGAGTCGCCGGAGGTACGGCAATTGGTTTAATAGCAATTACCTCCTCTCCCGAATGGATGCAAGCAATTTATCGCCGTTGGCAAGCGGCAACATGGGAGAAAATTTCCGTCTTAGTTTTTATTGTTTTGGCTGCCATTACTCTCTCAGGATTTGAGTTACCCCACGGTGAATTAGGGGCGCTATTTAGTGGCGGCATTTTACCGATACTAAATATTTTAGTCGCCGTTAAAGTAGCTTTAGGTTCCTGGGCAGTAATCCTCGTTTTTATCCGCTATCGCGGTTTATTGTGAGAGGTTAATATCTATAATTTATGGCTGTAGGTGAGAACTTGGGATTAACCGATGATCATAACATGACTTGATGGTTGAAAAAATGCTATAGTAATTTTGTTGCCCTCCTCAAGAATCAATAGGCATCTAATGATTCTGGTAAAAGAACTCCCGATGTAAAAATTATGGTTAACGTTATTCGTGGTTCTTCAGCTAAACCTGTATCTTCTCAAAGATTATACTTTGCCCAGCTATAACTTGCATTTTTTACTCAAAGACAATAAGTTTAAGAGTCATAATTAGGGTTTGCTGAAAAAGTTTGTTGGTGGGGTTAGGAGTCAGTAGCCGGTCGTCAGTAGCCGGTCGTTTCAGGCTTTGTTGCCCTCTTTTTTTGTACCAGTTTATGTACTAAAAGAAGAATAATGCCAGGTTTTTGAAGGTCTTAATCCTATTTTCGCAGCATGA
>VYLF01000330.1_pt1 | contig 16348 bp, 9 predicted proteins | sample 5114371 | NCBI WGS metagenome assembly VYLF01 (sample SAMN12291773, study PRJNA351875) | freshwater metagenome | isolation source: freshwater lake | place: USA: Michigan, Kent Lake | collected 2013-08-15 | reverse complement strand
GACGGCGTTCGGTACCCCTGAGGAACAACCGAGCCATTGTTCGTGTTGGTATAGCCAGGATTGCTGGTGTTGTTGTAGTTGGGCATGCTAGGCATGTTATTGCCAGCCAATCCCGTTCCTGCACCAATTCGGTTCATGCCGGTATCGGACCCAGTCGCAAAACTAGTCGAGTTGTTGGGAAGATTCGGAAGAACCGCACCCTGACCTCCTCGCAATTGACCGAGTTCTCCGCCTCCGGATACTGGCGTTGGGTCGATAGAAATCGGAGCGCCATAGTTGGTACCACCCGCAAGATTTCGGATACTATCGTTTTGCGTAGTCTGGTACTTTGCTAAAACAGAAGCGGGAGCCGTTTCCTTTGGCAGTGCCCCACTTCCTATTCTCACCGTGACTTGTTCGACAAAGCCCATGACATCGGGATGAACGGGGACGATCATCTCTTGCCCATTTGGGCCAGTCATAAACTGCTCTAAGCTTGCGACCGGGATTTGAATGACATACGCGTAACGACTTGATTTGGTATCAAATTGCCAACCTACAATGTTTTCCCATTGATTTGATCCCGGTTGAGTTTGCGGAGCATAACGCATCAGCGCCAAATTCTGAATCGATGGCTGCACGCTAGCTTGGGAACGGGAACTGAGGTTAGGAGGATCTATTCGAGGAAGATCTTTGGTATCAAATCGAATCGCAATCTGTTCCACTTTCCCGACCAAGCGATCTTCGATAGGAACTGGGAGCTCATTTCCAGTGGGACCTTGAGCGAATGCATCAACTGCATTGGGAGGTATCTGAATAATGAAGGTGAATTTCTGGGATCTTTGGTCGACTTCCCAGCCGCTGGTTGGTTGGGTCGAAGATACTCCCGGCACGATGCCCATTTGCCCTGGGACGACTTGCCCTGGTCCTGTTTGTCCCGGCAAAATCCCTGCCTGGGGGAGCAGCATCAACAATAAGATCGAGAGTAACCCTGTCATTACGTTTGCCCTGAGCGATTAATCATTCCATGGAATCGGAAGGCTGTTACATTGGCGGCGCATCCTGCGTGACTTGGAGATCATAGAGGATTTGGTTTGGTCACGTAAATAGAAATCGTTAAAGGAACAGAGGCTGGATCCGCAAAATAGCTAAATTGCGTCATGTAACAAATGCTAGCTTTACTTGAGCTCAATACCTGTAATGAGTTCAAGTTCACACGCCTGCCTAATTTCTATTCTTACGAGCTTTTTGCATGAATCGTAGTTGTCCGCTCTTGGCCGACTTTCGCTCTATTGAGGATTCAAGAGCGCCCATCGCTTCAAATGAAGCTCGGATATCAACAAAAGCCAGCGTCCTTCTTAGATGGATAAAGCTTTTCGTGCTCACGCAACTAGATAGAATACGATCGAGATTGCTAGATGGAGTTCGAGATCGATTAAACGGAGTAAGCAAAATGGCTTTCAGAATAAAGCTGGGCACTGTCTCGCATTGGGGGATAGGGTATTTGGGGAGTGGCATGATCCTAATGCTAGGCGGTGCCGCATGGATTCGATCCGAGAATCCCCCGATCCCAGTTGCACCGCCAGCCACAGTAGTTCTCGAGCCTGTTCTGGCTACGCCCCCGAATCCACAGTTAGGAAACTTTCCACCTCAGCCAGGATTCACTCCAGCTATTTTGGATTCGGACAAAATCCCTGCCCATGTTATCCCTGAACATGTTGCCAAAGACCCAGTTTTTCAAGAGCTTTCAAAGGCCTTTTTGAACTCGAATCCAACAACGCATTCCGTCCCATTTTCGCCTAGTGCGACAAGCGATAGCGTTTGGCATGCCATAGAAAACACGCTACGAACGGCCCGGCAACTTGAATCGGAGGAGGCTCGACTGAAGGCCGCGGGAGAGGTTGAAAAAGCAAAGAAGCACCGAGAGATCATCGACAATCTTCGTTTGCAGGGAGCAAAGTTACTAGCAAACGAGCTACAAATCACCATCTCTTAGATTTCTGTAGGGAAAACAAGGGGGCGAAAGACTGGCACAAATCGAGGTTTCTTGGTAGCGTTTTGCCGACTAGGTCCAATACCTAGTCGCAAACGAACAACTCGATTGGTAATTCGCTAGAAAGCTCTATTTCCCTTCATCATGTCATCTTCACCTCAGCAAATTGAGCAAGAGCGATTACGTCGTCGAACCTTTGCGATCATTTCCCACCCGGACGCTGGGAAAACCACGTTAACCGAAAAGCTACTTTTGTTTGGTGGATCAATCGAGATTGCCGGGGCTGTGCGTGGTCGGAAATCCCAGCGATCTGCCAAATCGGACTGGATGGAGTTAGAAAAGCAGCGGGGGATCTCCGTCAGCTCTACCGTGTTGACCTTTGAGTATCTCGGGAAACAAATCAATCTACTCGACACCCCTGGTCACCACGACTTTAGCGAAGACACTTATCGCACCCTCATGGCAGCTGATGCTGCAGTGATGGTGATCGACGCTGCCAAAGGGATCGAAACCCAGACCGAGAAGTTGTTCCGAGTTTGCGCCGCCCGAAAAATTCCGGTTATCACCTTTGTCAACAAGATAGACCGACCGGGCACGTCTCCTTTAGAAATACTGTCGGAGATTGAAAAAGAGTTCTCCATACAAGCGGTCCCCGTGAACTGGCCCGTCGGATGTTCCAAAGAGTTTTTGGGCATTGTCGATATTGCCAGCGATCAGCTTCATGTCTTCTTAGACAAAACCGGAGATCGACGTGGAAGCACTCAGCAGCTCAATTGGACCGAGCTTGCGAATGGCAAAGTTGATATCGATTCATTGCGAGCCGAATCGGAACAAGGTCGGGGCATCGATGTGTTCGATGAAAAAGTAATCGATATTGCCAAAGAAGAGTTAGAGCTTATCGAATTGGCAGGCCATGAGTACAGCCCCAGCATGTTCCTAGCCGGCCAGCAGACGCCCGTGTTCTTTGGGAGTGCGCTGACGAATTACGGAATGGAGCTATTCTTGAAAGGGTTCATTGAACGCTGTCCTCCGCCGGGGGTGGGCTCTGGCACTTTCGAACAAACAGAAACACCGAAGAATGAATTTTCCGGTTTCATTTTTAAGATCCAGGCTAATCTAGATCCCATGCACCGTGATCGAGTTGCTTTCGTGCGCATTGGAACCGGTCGATTTGAACGAGATATGGATGTCGTAGTGGAGAGAACAGGCAATCGCGTTCGGTTGCCGCGCGCTTTGAAAATTTTTGGTCGTGAACGTCAGACCATGGATGAGGCATATCCAGGAGACATTATTGGAGTTGTTTGCCCAGGAGAGCTTCGACTGGGAGATACGCTTTTCCAAGGGGAGCCCATTCGATACCCAGGGGTCCCTCAGTTTTCGCCTGAGGTATTTGCGAGCGTGACGTGTCCCGATACTTCTCGTCGCAAGCAATTCGATCGTGGGATACAGCAGTTGGTAGAGGAAGGAGCTATTCAGTTATTCTTTACTCGCGGCCGACAGAAGGACGCTATTTTGGCTGCGGTCGGTGAGTTGCAATTTGACGTTGTTCAGTTCCGATTGGAGTCGGAGTACAACGCACCGTCGCGAGTGCAGTGGTTACCGTACAAACACGCCCGATGGTATCGACCAAAAGCGGACGCGGATCTCGAGGGAGGAGAGGATCTCAAAACCCCTTACGGAGCCAAACTCGTGACGGATTCTTTTAATAGCCCTGCGATTTTGTTGCAGTCGGAGTGGGATTTAAAAACGCTAGAGAGAGAAAACCCCGGCGTGGCTTTTGAATCCATTCACGAATCCAGAACCTCGGTCGCAGATCTAACCGCCGAGCGATAAAAAGTAGCTAGAAATGAAACACTAAGCTCTCATAGCGATCAGATTCTCATACTTTTTAAGTTTATTGACGACGAACCTTCAAAGTTCTTGCAGAAGGTGGTTGGCATTCTTATAGTTAGCTCCCGATACATCTTGAAGAATCGGTTTCAACATTAAAAGGCTTTTACATGAGACGTCCAAAGGGCCCCAAGTCACTACGCAAATTATCTCTGGAAACTCTCGAGAGACGCCATTTACTTACCGGAGAGCTTGCTCAATTGAATTTCCAGTTCTTTGCTGTTAATTCTGATGGGTCAATTGGTGCGAATCTGGATCCGAACCCGAATGACTCTGTCGTGGAAGCTAATGTCGATGTAGGTGACAGATTCGTTGTTCGGACTTTAGTGAAAGATCTACGAGCTAGCTCAGGCAGTCAACAGAGGGGGCTTTTTAGTGTTTACACCAACTTTCAGTATAGAGACCTAGATGGCAGATCTGGGGAACGATTGAATCTTCAGTGGGGTGATTTTGCGCGATTGTTCGTTCCCAGCACCGCCAGCAGCGGCACGTTTAAACTCAAAATAGGAGGCGACGAAACGACTGTCGTATCGACGGAGAATGTTGGTAAACCCAACATATTCAAAGACACAATTCGATCTAAGCTAGAATCATTACCATCGGTGGGTATCGGCAATTTAAATGCAGCTTGGGAAGATAAAACAATAAACGGTGTCAGCGGAGTCGAATACACGCTCCGATTCCAAAGAGAGAAAAGTAGAGTCGAAATACCCGACCTTCAGGTTGTTAGCAACCAAGTTGTGGACAGCTCTAATCAGGCAGTAGAACTAATAGTCTCTAATAGCTCTGCGGCATCGATTTCTTCAGAAGGTGTTTGGAGAAATGCCTACAACGCAATACCTGTCCCCCAACAATCGAATCAATTCGTCAATGGAATCAATGGGACAATTGACGCATCAGAGCAAACCACCGGACGTTTTTGGCTTAGGGGGCTTGGTGGGTTTGTAAACAACTCGACTTGGTCGGCTATCGAAGCAACTGCTACCGTAGCAGTTCATGATTTACAATTCGTCGCGGGAGATCTCGGGTCTTTTCAACTCTCTCATCAGTACTACCCTTCCCCTGCGGATAGCGGTTTCGGAGTTGCACTCTTTGGAACGAATCTGTATTTGCAAGCGAACCAAGTCATTTGGCCGCAAGCAACCGTTCGGGTTGTTGAGCGATTGTCTGCCAAGCCTGACTCATTTAGCGTAATGGAGGATTCCGCAACGACCTTGCTTGATGTCATGGCTAACGATCGGTTATTGCCAGGGACCACAGCCACCATTGTCAGTGTCGCTGCACCGGCAAATGGAACAGTTGAAATTCGAAATGGCAACCGGATTGCTTTCACGCCAGGAGTTAATTTCTCAGGTCAGGTTTCTTTCGACTATACGATTCGCGATAACTTGGGGAATCAGTCGGTCGCAAGGGTTTCCGTAAACGTTCAGCCTATCAACGATGTTCCAACTCTCGATCCTATTGCCAACATTCGCACCACGTACAATGAAATTGGACGCGAAGTCCTTCTTAGAAACGCTACCGCAGGGCTCGGCGAAGCAAGCCAGAACTTTACGATCAATGCCACGAGCAATCGGCCCGACTTGATAAGAGATCTTGTAGTCGAGAAACAGGCTGAGGCAGGTCTTGCAAAGCTTAAATTTCAGACTGCAGGCGAAGCCGAAGGAACCGCGGTTATCACCGTGGAGGTGCGTGATAGCGAGGGATTAACAGTCCAAAGACTATTTACCGTCGACGTTATCGGAATTCATTCGGCTACCCCACTTCAGAACAGCTCGCAAATGCTGGATGTGGACACGGATGGCTTTGTTAGCGCTCTAGACGTCTTGAATGTGACAAATCGACTTAACTTTGCAGGAGATGCTTCAATACCAGCCTCCAGTTTCACACAACCTCCCCCGCCTTATCTTGACGTAAATGGTGACAATTACATTGATCCTTTAGATGCAATAAGCATTATCGACGCACTCAACGCATATGGATCGGGAGCGAGTCATCAGTTGGTCGCGGGGCCGAAGGCAGCCAAGGGCGAGCGGCTATTCGAGTTCAAATACCGAATAACTGACGACAACGGAGTTGATCTAGATCCAAATCCGACTGACGGAATCTCCGAAGGTCTTGTAGGGTTAGGGACATCTTTTTTCGTGCAGCTTTTGGTTCGTGATTTGCGTAGGGAGCCGGCGGGGCTATTCACCAGTTATTCGAACATGGTATACACCAATACAGATGGCTCGCCGACGTCAAGGATTGAACCAATCAGTATTTCCAGTGATGGTTCGGTAGTGGGAAGCCTGGCACAAGTGTTGGGTGGTTTGAAACAGGGAAAGCTAGTCGACAATCGGAGCAACGTTGCGGGGCAAAGGATTTTGGCTGGCGTCGGAGAAATGTCGAACCAAACGCTCAACTCTGGGTCGAGTCATTTTTACCCCGTCATGAAGACTCGTTTTATTGCAAAGGAAAACGGAGTCGTTGAGCTATCGCAGCAGCTCAGTACGTTTCTGATGGGAGTTCCCGGTTTTGTCGCATTTAATAGCACCGGTGACTTTCTTGGTCCGACCGAAGTGTTGCTACCAACGGCGAAGATTCATATTTCTGATGCCTTCGAAGCATTCGATGACGAGGCTCGTGGGTTAGAAGATGGAGTCTTTGTTATAGATGTTTTGGCGAACGATGTTGACGTTTCTCGAACCTCAAGCATCGTCACTCCACTCGTGCCACCAGTGATTGGTGGTGAGCTTAGACTGGTGAATGGCAAGCTCGAGTATCGACCGCCAGCAAACTTCTATGGAGCAACATCTTTCTCCTATACCATAAAGACGGGTGATGGCAGGGAGGACAGTGCGATCGTTAACCTCACCATTGAACCGGTGAACGATTTACCGACGATCACGGGTTTAACGAGTCTTGCGTTGCCCGAAGGCTTTGCTTTCACTACCGAGACTTTTTCGGCCTCTCCTGGCCCGCAAGAAGATCAGCCTATTCGGGTAACGGCAGTAAGCAACAATACTTTGATTGTACCCAATCCAACAGTGCAGAGACTCACTGATGGTACGTACCAAATGACGCTATCGCCGCCGGTCGGAGCGTCAGGAATGGTAACCATCCTTGTCACAGTAGAAGATGGAGGTTTGGATGGTCTCCTGGAAACCGCCAATGACAACCTATCTTCTCAAGCCTCCTTTGCGGTTATTGTATCTCAAAATCAGCGTGATTTCGGTGATGCACCTCTCAGCTCGCAGTCGGGCATGCTATCAAGTTATCCGACTTCCTTAGATCAAAACGGTCCGTTCCACATTGGCACCGCTTTGAGGCTTGGCGATCTGAGAGATGCTGAGACCGATGGCCAGCCTAACCCCTCAGCGAAGGGAGACGATAACACTTCCGCAGATGACGAAGACGGTGTATTGTTTCCTTTTACTCATCCAATCAACGATAAAGTAGCAACAATTTCATCGTACGTTGCCAATGTATCGCAGGACGGTTTCCTCGACGTTTGGATCGACTTCAATCGAGATGGGGACTGGAATGATGCAGGGGAAAACATATCAAAAAAGGTTCCTGTTCAAGCAGGCAGGAATATCATTCCGTTTGAAATCCCAACACTTCCTCTGACCGGGACGGTCGATGCCACCTTCGGACGTTTTCGCTTGAGTAGAACCGGTGATTTGGTATCAACGGGTTTCGGAGGCGAAGGAGAAGTGGAAGATCACAGTATGATAATGAATCGTAGCTTCTCACAAGAACTCGAAGCGTACGATCATATACTCGGACCGCATGAAATAAATGTTGTTAATGGATTCTTGACAATTACTTCGGGGGAAACGGTTGTTTTTCGCGCCCCAGCCGAGAACATCTCGATTTTTCGTCGAAAGAACATGAGTGGTGAAACCACCTTCGAGATGCGAAATCCAGGAAGCAATTTACCCGGACAACTTTCCTATTCTCAAGATACGGGCAGAATCGAATTGAAGTTGGCTCGTACGGTATTCGACCTAGGTGCCAATACTGAGTTCTTGGCAGGGCTAAACGCGATTCGGCTTGGGCAAACTCCAACCCCTACCTTACTTGGCTTGGAGTTAGAGGATATCCAGAATCTTAACAGCGAAAAAACACTCCGGATTGAAATGACAAAGGATGATTCGCTTCAGACGGAAAGTCCATGGAGACCATCCTCAGGCAGAATGGAAAACGGCAGGTGGGTTCAAGTGTTTATCGTTACCTCTTCACCAACCTCAAATGAGCCCCTAGCAACACTAGAGGTGGTATCTGAAGCAGCATGGCGCAACGAGACCCGTGTAACCGACGCAGATGGTGACGCATCAACCAGCCCACTGGATGTCCTTACATTGGTCAATTTCATCAATGCAAAAGTTTTCGGCGATGATGGACAGCTACCACCTCGGACCGCATCCTCGCTAAAAGAATTTCCGGATACTGACGGCGATCAGTTTCTAAGCGCACTCGACGTGCTCAACGTCATTAACTATCTCAACACCAGAGGTAATGGCCTGGGTGGCAGCGGCGAGGGAGAAGGCGCGTCGAGAACTGAGTTGACTGATTCCTCGACGCCATTAAGTCCAGGAGACATCGACCACTACATGTACTCCTATGCAGGTGATTTCGACCAAGATGCACGGACTACACGACAACGTCGATCGCTTTGATCGAATGGTTAAATCCTGAATCCCTATTCCCAATCGCTTTTTCAAAGAAAAGGGGTTGATTTCCGAAAAGTGGTACCTAGGGCGCGCCCAAAGCTAGTGCCACGATCAGCCTGCATCACAATGGGCCAGATCGAGTCATTTTCGAGGAATAGGAGTTGCTGTCTGTGTCGAACGTTTTGCTTCGAATTGATGATCTGAAATACGCTTATGATGATCGCGTGGCAGTCAAAGGTGTATCGTTTGACTTATATCCCGGTGAAGTTTTCGGGTTGCTAGGTCCGAACGGAGCCGGCAAAACGACCACCATCTCGTGCATTTCTGGACACCTAAAGCAATACACCGGGCAAATGACCCTCACGGGCAATCCCTACAGTCCTCACCAAAAAGGGGAGCACCGTCGATTGATGGGGCTCGTTCCTCAGGAGATCGCAATCTATGAAACATTGACCGCGGCAGAAAATCTTGCTTTGTTTGCAAAGCTATGCGGAGTTCCCGGCGATCAAATCAAAAGTACCGTTGATGGAATGCTCGCTTTTGCCGGTTTGACGGAACGAAAGAACGATCTAGTGAACAAATTTAGCGGCGGTATGAAACGTAGACTTAATTTGGTGTGCGGTATCGTACATTCCCCGCCCCTAGTGCTGATGGATGAACCCACGGTTGGGGTCGATCCTCAAAGCCGGAATCATCTCTTTGATTCGATCATTAAAATGAGAGAGCAAAACACAGCCATCCTTTATACAACCCACTACATGGAGGAGGCGGAGCGTCTTTGCGATCGAATCGCCATTATGAACGAGGGAGCAATCATAGCGATCGGCACCGCTCAAGAGTTGAAGCAGCTTGCCAATGCTCCCAATGGGACTTTGGAAAACGCTTTTCTTCAATTGACAGGTCGAAGCTTGAGGGACGAATCATGAAGCTAATCTCTGATGCATGGCTACTGGCTCGCAAGGATCTGCGAGTTTATCGACGAGATACTGCCGCATTGTGTTTAGGCTTTCTCGTGCCGATGGCATTGGTCACCGTATTTGGCTGGATCATGACTTTTGCCTTTGGCGGTTCGTCCGCTATGCCAGCGGTCGAACTATGGGTCGTCGATGAAGATCAATCCGAGGCGAGCAAGCGATTGGTTGATGCATTAAAGAAATCGGAATCGCTTAAAGTGCGTCCGCGACCGAACGCTCCGGATGCGACCAGAGAGAAAGTCAAACAGTTGATCGCGGACGGTGCGGCTCACCATGCGATTATCATCCCGAAGGATTATTCTAAAACGGATCACAAAACCGAGCCCATATCCGAACCATCAGAAACCATCGACGACAATTCCTTGGGGCAGTTGCTATTACTCCGCGATCCCGGCCGCTCCATGGAGGAGCAACTCATTCAAATTGCCCTTATGCAATCTGCGTTTGCTAGTGGCGACAATGACTTGTGGATGACCTCTTTACGCAAATTATTTCGCGAACAAGGCATGGGACCGCAGAGTCTTTCTGCTCTCGACTCTGCTATGGAACAAATGCAAGCGACCATAAGTCAATTCATAGAAAAAAATGAGGAACCAAACGATCCTAGCAAGCGAACCCAGTCTTCAGAACCAGAGACTCAAAGTGAATCTCCCGTCGACATGATGGCGTTTATGGGTGGATTCTTGTCTGTCGAAAAAGAGGATATACAACCGCCCGCTCGACCGAAGCAAGTCACTTATCAGAGAGCCCAAAGTGTTAGTGGTATGACGGTCATGATGCTTTTATTTGGCCTGTCAGGAGCTGGGGCCATTTTGTTAGCGGAGCGAGAAATGGGAACGCTCAAACGACTCTTCGGACTGCCCATCGCGAGAGAAAGCGTATTACTTGGCAAGCTAATGTTCGTCAGCATTGTCGGGCTTTCGCAGATGGTCGTATTGTTCGTTTTTGGTGAACTCATGTTTCGCGTAGGAATGTTTCGCGATCCGCTAACGCTGGCCGTTTTAGTGATAACTTGGGTGCTGGCAGCAAGCGGTTTTGGATTGCTTATCACAACGTTCTCACGATCTGCGAAGCAGGCTGATGGGGTTTCGACAATCTCCATCCTAACCATGGCTGCTTTGGGTGGCTGTTGGTTCCCATTGCAAACGCTGAACCTGCCTCTTCCCATGGAAATGATCTGCAAGTCTATGATGACCTATTGGGCCATGGATGGCTTGCAATCGATGTTGTGGAACGGTTTGTCGATCTTTCATTCCAAAGTGGCCTTGGCAGTCGGCATACAATGGATTTGGATCGTGAGCATGGGAACACTTTCCGTCATGTTCTTTAGAAAGAACTATTGTCGCGATGCTTGATCAGTACACGTAAACTTATAATGGTGCCATGAACATCGTTTGGTTCAAGAAAGACCTCAGAACGACGGATCATGCGCCTCTAGCCGAAGCAGTGAAGCTCGGCAATGTTGTTTGTTTATACGTTTTTGAGCCGGAGCAACTTGAGGCCGACGATTTCGCCCCTATACACCTAAAGTTCTTGCGCGAGTGCTTGGAATCTTTGGATGTAAACCTCCGGCGTTTGGGAAGCAAATTGCATGTGCTCTTAGGCGATCTACCTTTTTTGTTTCAAGATTTACATAAACGATTCGGGATTCAATCCCTCCATGCCCACGAAGAAACCGGAAATTGGCTGTCGTACCAAAGGGACAGGAAAGTCCGGCGTTGGTGTAAAGAAAATGGCATCCCATTTCGGGAGCAATCGAACAACGGTGTCGTTCGCCGACTTGCCAACCGCGATGTGTGGGCCTCGCAGTGGAACAGACATGTAAACCAACCCATTTTGGCCGCACCTGAGAAAATCCCAAGTGCGAATATAGACTTGGATCTAAACTCCAGCTGGCATGAATTAGATCAATGGCTCAGCTCCAATCCACGATGGGCCGTTAAGTCAACTTGGCCTGGACGAGCAACACAATCAGGTGGCTCTGCAAACGGTTGGGCTAGCCTAGATAGTTTTCTTCATCGCAGAGGAAGGAACTATCGAAGTGATATGTCGAGTCCTATTTTAGCAGAATCGGGTTGCAGTCGTATAAGCCCCTATTTGGCCTTTGGATGTTTATCCATTCGTGAGGTCTATCAACAATCCGAATCGAGAGCAAAGAATCTACGTAGTGATCAGACTCTCGATGCTAAGGATCGGGCCGATTGGGGGCGCTCGCTGAGCAGCTTCAAGTCGCGTCTCGCCTGGCATTGCCACTTTATTCAGAAACTGGAAGACGAACCTCAGATCGAGTTCCAAAATATCAATCGCGCCTATGACGGATTGAGAGAAAGCGAATTCAATGAATCGTACTTCGAGGCTTGGTGCAAAGGAGAGACGGGTTATCCGATGATCGACGCATGCATGCGGTCGCTTCATCAGACCGGCTGGATCAATTTTAGGATGAGAGCCATGTTAGCATCCTTTGCAGCGTATCATCTTTGGTTGCATTGGGAACGCCCGGCCAAGTTTCTGGCTACTCAGTTTCTGGACTATGAACCTGGTATTCATTACTCACAATTCCAGATGCAGTCCGGAGTGACGGGCATCAATACGATACGGATTTATTCACCGCAGAAACAATTGCTTGACCAAGATCCCGACGGAGTGTTTGTGAAGCGGTTCATTCCCGAGTTGACTGAGGTTCCCCTGAAGCATCTAGCGCAACCACACCTCATGACATCTATGGAGCAAATGCTGTTCTCATGTCGCATTGGAGCGGATTATCCTGCCCCCATTGTCGATCACAAGGCCGCTTACAACTCTGCCAAAGAGAGGATCCACAACCACAAAAACGCCCCGCATGTTCGTCAAGCTTCCGCCCAGGTTTATCGAAAACACGGCAGTCGTTCATCCACTAGAGAGCGAAGATGAGCCCCAAAAACGTTCCCGAACGACATAGAGCCCCGGACGCCCTCGTACGTTGAATTTATCAAGCGATGCAATCAACTTACGGTTTCTTTTAACGCTCTCGATACGGATTTGGTAGCCTACCGAGTATTCCTGGATAGATGGTATCCCCAATCTTTCCAACTAATCATTTTCCTCTTCTTGGGTGTTGCTATGAAGCGAGTCTTTTTGTTCTCCACCATGATTGTCACATCATTGGTATCTCTTTCCGTAAGCGCTGTCTCGCAGGATCGGCCGCAACCGCCACCCCGAATCAAATCGCTGGAGGTAAAGGAGGATCGCACGGTCGTTGCCAGGATCTATGCTCCCAATGCCAAAGAGGTTCGTTTCTCCTCAAGCGATCTGCCTAGTCCTCCGCAGATGGGAAGAGGAATTGAAATGAAGAAAGGGGATAACGGAGTCTGGGAGGGGTCCCCTGGCCCCGTGGAGCCAGGATCCTACCGATACAATTTTCAAGTCGACTCGCTGACCGTTTTAGATCCCAACAGCCCAGAGACGAGCGCGTCGAACTCGAACACCTGGAGCCTGTTTCATGTCCCAGGTTCCGCCTATTCCGATCTAAAGGATGTTCCTCATGGCGCTGTGGCAAAAGTGCAGTACCACTCCAAGAGCTTGAATCGTTTTCGAACCTCGCATGTTTACACACCTCCCGGTTACAACACCAGCAATGAGATCTATCCGGTATTGTATTTATTGCACGGAGCATCAGATAGCGATAATTCCTGGAGCACGATAGGTCGTGCCGGCTTGATTCTGGACAATTTGATTGCGGAGAATAAAGCGAAGCCGATGGTTGTGGTTATGCCAATGGGACACACCGGACCATTCTCGTGGGGTGGAGGAGGAGGCAGCAGCTTTCAAGATCAGATGAAGGAGTTTCAAACCGACTTTGAAAGCGATCTGAGACCATACATCGAGGCAAACTATCGACTGAAGAATGATACAGGAAATCGTGCGATTGCTGGATTGTCTATGGGCGGTGCACAAACGTTGAACATCGCCATGAAGAGCTTGGGTGACTACGGCTATGTTGGAGTCTTTAGCTCTGGAGTGTTTGGTATCTCAGGCCCGCAGGGGGACGGTGGCAAAGCGTGGATCGCTCAAAACGAGTCTGCTCTCAAAAACAAAGAGCTCAAGAGTGGACTCAAGCTGGTTTGGTTTGCAACGGGCAAAGAAGACTTTTTGCTTTCAACGACTCAAGGCACCGTTCAAATGCTAAAAGATCATGAGTTCGATGTGACTTATGAGGAAACCGATGGTGGTCACACCTGGATCAAGTGGCGAGAGCATTATTTGCCAACCTTTGCACAGAAGCTCTTCCAGTAACCGTGCGTGCAAGATAGCAACCCAAAAAGCGGCAGGGCAAGCCCCGACCAGATCGGATTCGTCGCTGCATCGCTGCATCGTAGGCCGTAACAAGGGCTCGGCGCAGTTACGGCATTTACTCTCCCTTCCAGGGCGAGGATCTGGTGAAAGGCACAGCAATGCATGAAGTCCTCGACAAGTCGACGTACGCCAAAGCCCCCTCCCCTCGTGATCGTCCCTCCACTCGCCCCTCCCAATTTCTTTGGGCAGGTGAATAGGAATGCAACTCAACATTATGGACTGGTGGTATACGAAACAAGAATTCGCATCGATCAGTGAGCTCGAAATTGGGTCATACAACAACCTGGTCACAGTCGGAGTTTTCGTGCGCTCGTGTGAGTAGCTTTGAGCTATCGATGGTCCAACTATCGCTGCCATCAGCCGAGGTGCGCTAGCACACGGTTGACGCGTCGTGCGTCAGCACGCGGTTTCAATGAAGTGAATTGCAACAAAAGAACCAATGCTCGCATTCGGTGCATCAATGCGCTCGACATCGATCTCTAACAGCTCGCCTGAGCACCGATCAGGACATTAGGAAATTCAAAACACCGTTGGAAATCCGGCATTAAAAAGATTGGCATTCTTTCGAACTTCACAATTCACAATTCAAACTTCTCCCGCCCGACCGCCTTGGGCGGGGACATTACTGACTGAGTCTATCTCTTATTCTGTGAACGGTTTTCCGCCACCATTCCGGCCTTGTGCCGGTGGGGCGATGACTGTGTGGCTACCAAATGCGCCCCCCCATCTCCTCCGTCTGGCCGCAGGCCAGACGGAGGAGATGGGGGACTGTAGGTTGCATCGTCGGTAGCTGCTCAGTCATGCTCCCACTGGGATAAACCACAGTGGTGAGCCCAAGATCGTATTCGGTGCAACAAAGTGCTCGATAATGGTATCTAACAGCTCGCTTGAGCAACGATCAGGACAATAGGAAATCCAAAACACCGTTGGAAATCCTATAGGAAAAAGATTGAGAAAACGGCAAATCAGCCCAAAGAGACCAACCGGCTACCCGTCCGCCTTGGGCGGGGGCATTACCGACTGGTCTTATCTCTTATTCTGTGGACGCTCCGTCTTTGAAGTTCATCGTCCAGAAGGGTCTTAATCTTCGGAACAATGGAATTGTGACGATACACGTCCCATACCCAAAGTCTATCCCGCTTAAAAAACACACGATAATTTACTTCTTCGTTAAACACTCTACTCTCGATGTACAAACAATCGAAAAGCATTTCTTTTGAAAACGTATTATCCTTAACACACTGTCCAACAAAATCCGAGTCTTTAACCGTCTGCTCAAGAATTGCAAAATCCTGCGCTGAAGAAGTTCCATTTTTCACTACAACCCAAACCGTTCGTGGTGCAATGACGAATACAATCAAAAAGCAGAAAGAAAGATAGGTCAGAATAGACACTAGCTTCATGTTCATTCTACAGGCCCCCAGGGTAGATTCTTCCCATTAGGCGTTACCCTAGGAAGAAGAGTATGAAATTTTTTTAATGTGCAAGGCCCATTATCTGATATATAAAACCCAACTGCCAAATCCCTGTAGAAATCAGCACCTAAGCCATGTTGCCCGGGAATATAGCTTTTCTGTCTTCGCTGTATGCTTCCGGCGGTGAGGTCGTGGCCGACATTAAAGTCAGCATCAAGTAAATCTGTATTTCGGACAAAAACAGATTCTGAGTGAGCCGAAACGTCTGCACAGATCATCAAGCTGAAGTAATCATCAAGAACTTCCACCTGGATGCCACCGGTTATTGTGATCTTCCCACCGTTGAGTGTTAATTCAACGACAATACCGATTTTCGAAATCATATGAACATAAAATGTTGCACATTCGATTTTATTGTCCGGACAGCAACACTCCGGTTTTGCACCAACAAAAAAGGTTGAGGTACTACTACGCGACTCTTCGGATTGGAAATTTCCTCCAAAACGAGACCACCCCATTTGAGTGGGTTTGGTCGTGTCACTGACGAGAGGGGAATCGAAACGACATCCGTCGTTTGAAACGCCGTTCAGCCATGCAGATGCTTTTATAGTAGTATTTGCAAAGGGATCGGAGGGGAATGTATAGGCCATTTTTCCAACGAACAACTCTCCCCTGGCCGATATTAATCCTGTGGGATCGAGCCGTACGTGAGGCTTGTGCTCGACATAGGAATACTGTCCTTGCCGATTGCCTTTAAACCCGATCGGATCCCTTCCCAAGAACCTACCCGCCAGCGGGCTCATCCATCTAGCACGGAAGTGATGGAGTCCTAAAGTCTCATCCCATTCTCTTCCGGTATACGTGAAGCGATTGGCGATTTGAGATTGCTGATTGCCGATTGGAGAACCGGAAACATTACAGATCGTAGGTTGACCGTAGGCCGTGTAAGCGTAGCGCTCTGCGACTGCGCCGGTCGACGTGGTCATAGCGGTGATGGAGTACTGTTGGTTGCGATGGTAGCCGAATGCAACTTCGGTGACGGTCGTGGTTTCTAAAGTAGGTAACGCGGTCGATGTGAAAGAGCTGGTGAGCGATTCGATAGAATCG
>VYLF01000388.1_pt1 | contig 16354 bp, 24 predicted proteins | sample 5114371 | NCBI WGS metagenome assembly VYLF01 (sample SAMN12291773, study PRJNA351875) | freshwater metagenome | isolation source: freshwater lake | place: USA: Michigan, Kent Lake | collected 2013-08-15 | reverse complement strand
AAGACGTTCTCCTTGTAACTGCCCTCGATTCCACATTCTCCAAGCAGTGTCATAACTGATCCCTTTTTTCTTAGCATAATCTGATAGTTTCATGTGAACTGCAATGTAAACTTGTACTAACCAGATTAGCAGTTGTTTGCAGTCATTTGCATATATTTTTTACAAAACTTTACAATACCGCTGCCGGTGCCGGGGGTTCCCGTAGTGGGATCGGTATAGACGAGGCGAAATTTCGGCCAGACTTGCTGGATAATAAAGTCCACTTCCTTGCGAATCGGGGCCCAAGTGGTACTTCCCCCGTAGTTAAATAATCCTTCCGGGACATTTTTAACTGCACCTAAAGTTTCAGAAATTTGATTATTCGAGGAGGAAGAAGAATTAGATCGATCATTGAGATTGGGAAAGGTTTTGTTGAGCAACCACCAAGCAATTCCTCCTAAAAGTGCCGATGTCACCATAACCGTCAACAGCAGGGGAAGAATTTCATTTTTCTGGGACATAAAATCAGGATCAGGCTTCGGACTACTTTAATGATAATCCCAGCTTTTTTTAACGACCCTAACTTTTACAATTCTGTCGGGTTATGCCAAGGATTAACTGAACTTCCCCGTATAAATATACTAGCTATGGCTAAAAGTCTCACAGAGCCTGAGTTAAAGCAGTATAATACTAATGTATTACTAGACACACACTCCTGAATTCCTTACGCAGATAGGGTTTGAAGCAAAATTTTTCCAATTTGACCCTTCGACCATTATAGCTTGTTTCGGGGCAGAAAACCATCAAAAACATGGCTAAAGAGGGAATCGCTTACTCTAGAGATTAATGACACCATCTGTTACAATAAGGTTAGCGATCGCTACACAGCCAACTCTACGGAATCGCTCTACTCTAGATACAGTCAACGGTACAGCGGCTCGACTGAGCTCGCCGAACGTCCATTTTCAAGGGAAAATGTACCCGGAGACGGCTTGTCAATTTTTTAGTATTTCTGTATGGGAGAAGTCGAGTTATAATCAAAATATCATTATTTTGGAGTAAAAGAAAAATGCGTAAACAGACCATTCAATATACATCATCTTTAGATGCTTTGATTGCTGTTGCCAAACGAATCAGCCTCTATGAGAACCAACATAAAATGGATTCCGAAGATTTTTATAACCACTATAATCAAGGAATATTCTCAGATGATTCCTATTTATAGAATGGGCAAATGATTACCGTCATTACCTTGCTTTGCGTCAATAATTAGAACAAAAATTAAATCATGCCGCTTAAACTTTTAGATGATTAACTCAATCAAGTATAACAAGCAATTGTGCATTATCAAAATGCCTATGCAGAACTTTATTAAGAAGAAATACTGACATCAAAAAGAGCTAATTTAAAATTAGGTTGCGTTTCAATCAGACCCATTTATTAGAAATAAACGAAGCCATAGTAATCACAGATAATTACTTGGAATTTCTAGATTATCGTTACCATTTCCAAGATGAACAAAATAACCTAGTTTTCCGTTATGATAGTACCCCTCACTTTCCCAATCTTTCTACTTTTCCACATCACAAGCATTTAAGTACCTAAGCAAAATTAATTACACATTTCGATCAAGCTTTTGCCTTTTGCCTCTTGCCTTTTGCCTATCCTAACCAAGAAATTAATTTTGCACGACTACTTACCAAACGATGTAATTAGGGTTTGCTGAAAAAGTTTGTTGGTGGGGTTAGGAGTCAGGAGTCTCCGAGTCAGGAGTCAGGAGTTTCAGGCTTTGTTGCGATAATGCCAGGTTTTTGAAGGTCTTAATCCTATTTTCGCAGCATGAACATCGGATTTTAACAGGTCAAAAGCCTTATTTTAAAAGGGTTTTACCATTATTCAGCCAGCCCTAAATAAAACATATTTAATGCGATCGCCCCCCGCACCCTAGAAAAGCGCACCACTTCGCCGCTCTCTTGGGAGATCGCCCTAAATCCCGAATCGAGTAATCAATAGCTAGATGAAGTATAAGAAATATAAATAGCAACAACCTTGACAAAATCGGGGGGGGAGGGTATAGCGCGTGGGAATTTAGCTAAACACTGTATTCTATGCCACTCAAAAGTTCCCTTTGTTATTCCGTCGCCCTCGCCACGGTAGCCACCGCCACCCTCGCACCAGTTGCCAGCGCCGCAACTTTTAACTTTTCCTACACCTCCAGCGCAGGAACGATCACTGCGACGGTTGACGGAACCCTGCAACCAGATAACAACACGGTATTCGTCAGTTCTATCAGTAATACCACCTTTAACGGCTCTCCCGCCCCCGCTCTTCCGTTGATAGGTTCTTATCTCAATAGCATTCTTGCTGGTGGTGGTGTTGTAACGGGTCAGGCGGTGCTATCCTTAGACGGATCGGGACTGGATTTTATCGCTTGTGAAACCACGGCTTGTCCTAGTTCATTCGGCTTTTTACCCGCTGGCTTTCTATTTCCGGTTGACCTTTTCGTTTCCGCCGGTGGCTACGGTTCTGTTGGCGAACCCTTCGTTATCACCAATTATTCCCTGACCCCGGTTCCCGAACCAGCGACGGTTCTCGGTTTACTCTCCGTTGCCGGGGTCGGTTTATTGTGCAAAGGCCGGAAACTAGAAGGGTAATTTTGACCGACTGATCCCCCCTGCCCTCCTTATCAAGGTGGGGTTGACTCATAGTAGGGTTGACTCATAGTAGGGTTGATTCATAGTAGGGTTGATTCATGAATCAACCCTACTTATCAAGGGGGGTGTCTGACAACTTTTAACACCTACCTACTTAACCAAAGGGATTAACGATCATCAATTGATTCTCGATTCGCTGACCATCTTGTAAATCTTCACTGTAGAGAATTTGACAGCCCGCTTCCAGAGCGCTGGCCAGTATTAAACTATCAAAGTAACTATATTGATAACGTTCCGCTAGATTCAATGCCATCTCTATCGTATTAACAGAAACGAAGACGATTGGGAATCCCTCGGAAAGCTCTTGTACAGCGTCTCGAATTTGCGAATAGCTTAGGGAAAATTTCCGTTTTAATACATTTATCGTTTCATTTAAAACCTGTGTACTAATCCAAGCCTCACCCGATCGAACACAATCAATCGCTCGCTGTCGTTTATCCGGCTCATCCTCAGAATACGCGTAAATTAAGACATTAGTATCGATAAAAACTTTATCGGGCATTAGCCTTGTCCCGATCGAATCTAAATCCCCGTGTATTTAAAGAAATCGCCTCGAACATCGTTTTTTCAGTTTTCTGGCTCGGATCGGGGACGATTTCCGAGTCATCCAAAACAATCACCCGCATCATCTTACCTTCCCATCGAGAAGAATATCGGGGGGGAACGCTCACCTGACCGTTATGAATAACCGTCCTAAATTCGATCGCTTCCATACATGGCTCCAATTAAACCCTATCTCTACTTTAGCTCTAGAGTTAAGGGAGCGATTAAATCCTATCAGGGGAACTGGGACAACGGGAACACCGAAAAGGAGACCATAACTATTTCAATGCTAATTATTCTGTTTGTCTTCGGCCAATGAAAAGAGCGATCGGCGGCTAGAGTATTTCTTTGATGATGGGAACTATAACCCCCCGGACCCTGGAAAAGCGCACCACTTCGCCGCTCTCTTGGGAGATCGCCCTAAATCCCGAATCGAGTAATCAATAGCTAGATAAAGCATAAGAAATATAAATAACAAAAACCTTGACAAAATCGGGGGGGGTGGTAAAATTAGTGGGAATTTAGCTAAACAATGTATTCTATGCCACTTAAAAGTTCCTTTTGCTATTCCGTCGCCCTCGCCACGGTAGCCACCGCCACCCTCGCACCAGTTGCCAGCGCCGCAACTTTTAACTTTTCCTACACCTCCAGCTTAGGAACCATCACTGCGACGGTGGACGGAACCCTGCAACCAGATAACAACACGGTATTCGTCAGTTCTATCAGTAATACCACCTTTAACGGCTCTGCCGCCCCCGCTCTTCCGTTCGTAGGTTCTTTTGCCGGTGTCATCTCTAGTGGTTCTGTAACGGGTCAGGCGGTGCTATCCTTAGACGGATCAGGACTAGATTTTGCCGCTTGTGACACGACGTTGTGTGATAATAATGGATTCGGCTTTTTAGCCAGCACGTTCGCTTCCATCGGTGGCTACGGTTCTGTTAGCGAACCCTTCGTTATCACCAATTATTCCCTGACCCCGGCTGGCACTACCACCGTTCCCGAACCAGCGACGGTTCTCGGTTTACTCTCCGTTGCCGGGGTGGGTTTATTGTGCAAAGGCCGGAAACTAGAAAAGTAATTTTGACCGACTGATCCCCGCTGCCCTCCTAGGGTTGATTCATAGTAGGGTTGATTCATGAATCAACCCTACTTATCAAGGGGGGTGTCTGACAACTTTTAACGCCTACCTACTTAACTAAAAATTAAATTGATTGGGAACGGGTTGTGCGATTGTGGCAGCCCGTTTTAGTCTTTGATCAGGATCGAGAGATCGATCGCACGATTAACTAAAGGGAGTAAATCAAATGGTAGATAAAATCACTGCCAAAGAGATATTGGAACGTTTACGAACCCTGAAACCCGAACTGGAGGAACGATACGCGATCAATCGAATCGGCATTTTCGGCTCGGTAGCCAGAGAGGAAGCCCGACCGACGAGCGATATAGATATAGTGGTATATATGCCCCCCGATCTGCTTAAAAGAGTCAGACTGAAAGCCGAACTAGAGAACCTATTCGGTCGGGAAGTGGACGTGATCCGCTATCGGGATTCTCTGAATCCTTACCTCAAGGCACGGATTGATCGAGAGGCCATCTATGTGTGATCGATCGCTTCTATTCGAGTTATTACTAGAGCTTGAAGAGGCGATCCGCCGGATCGAGCGGCGATTTACCCGGATTCAAAAAGCCGATGATTTCATCGCCGATGATGATGGACTCGATCGATTGGATGGCATTAGTATGATGTTGATTGCGATTAGTGAAAATATTAGAAGACTCGATCGGCTAATGGCAGAGAGTTTAGCGAATCGCTATCCGGAAATTCCCTGGTCGGAGATTAAGGGAATCAGAAATATTCTCGCCCACGATTATTTTGACATCGATCCGGAGGAAATTTATGGGATTTGTAGCGAGGATCTGGCGATTTTGAAGCGGGTACTCGGGAAAATACGTCACGACCTCTTGTAATTATCGAATTGTCCCAATCAAACCGATCCGATCGGTCTTCACCCCGACATTTTTGATCAGGTTAAAAATCGCTTGGAGGGCTTACGGTGATGGAAGAAAAAGAAACAGGACTAAATGAACGGGAACTAGAGGAAATTCTGGAAATGGCGCGGGATGCGGCGGAAAAAGCCCGATCGATGTGCGAGGTAATTACAGAAAATTCAAAAAAATGGCGAGAAAGAGCGAAACAATCGCCGCAAGTGAGATCGGGTGGCTGAAGTAACCGAACCGATATTTATGGGGAATAGTCGGGGGTTCGATCGATACGATAAACTAAACGATATCCACTCCAGAAAACCGCGATGGTTCAAGCGACCGAATATCTCTATATCGTTCGAGACGACGAGATTTTACACGGGGAACCAATTATCAAAGGAACGCGTACACCCGTCCGCGCCATCGTCGAAACTTGGCGTCTGGGGGTCGCTCCCGAAGAAATACCCCTAGGAATGCCCCATCTGACGTTAAGTCAGATTTTCAGTGCGTTGACCTATTACAGCGACCATCTAGAGGAAATTAACGCTTATATCGAGCATAACCGCGTTCCCGACGACTTAATCGATCCGCTGCTAAAAAATTCGTGAATAATCTCTTCGGCATAAAGGAACCCTTGTCACATCGAAACATTTCCTTAAGATATAAGACCGAAGGTCCAGTCTGGATACAAAATTGATATACCTAGAATCGCTACTCTGGCTCACCCTCTAGGCCATTCCCTTCCAGACTGCTAGGCTATTAGACAAGATGAATAACAATCAAACTCCACGGAAACAAGGACTATACGATCCCCAATTTGAACATGATGCTTGTGGTGTCGGTTTTATCGTTCATAAAACGGGTAAAAAGTCCCACGATATTGTTGAACAGGCCTTAACAATTTTACTAAACCTCGATCACCGTGGCGCGTGCGGTGCGGAAAAAAATACCGGAGATGGGGCGGGTATTTTATGCCAAATCCCCGACCTATTTTTCCGGAAAGTGACCAGTAATCTAGGTTTTACCTTACCGGCAGCCGGACAATACGGGGTAGGAATGCTTTACACGGCCCCTGATGCCGAAATTCGCGGGAAAGGTCGGCAGGAATTCGAGAAAATCGCCGCCGAAGAGGGGTTAAAAGTTCTCGGTTGGCGTGATGTTCCCACGGATAACTCTAGTTTAGGCAATTCGGCCAGATCTACCGAACCCTTTATCGAACAGGTTTTCATCGAACGCGATGCCCATTTAAGCGATGATCTGGCCTTTGAACGCAAATTATACGTTATTCGCAAACGTTCCCACCTCAGTCGTCAATCTTTTAATCGTTACTGGTATCCTTGCAGTATTTCTAGTCGTACCATTGTCTATAAAGGGCAATTAATGCCGGTACAGGTGGGTGACTATTTTCCCGATTTACACGACCCCGACTTTCAAAGTGCTTTAGGATTAGTCCATTCTCGTTTTAGTACCAATACCTTCCCCAGTTGGGAACGCGCCCACCCCTACCGTTATATTGCCCACAATGGCGAAATTAATACCCTGCGAGGTAATATTAACTGGATGCACGCCCGTCAGTCGATGTTTGCCTCACCCTTATTCGGGGAAGACATCAAAAAAATCCAGCCGGTTATTAATATCGAGGGTAGTGACTCCTTAATTTTTGATAATGCCCTAGAATTAATGGTTTTGTCGGGGCGTTCTCTCCCTCACGCTGTCATGATGATGATTCCTGAACCCTGGGCAGCCCACGAATCGATGAGTGATGAGAAAAAAGCCTTTTATGAATACCATTCCTGTTTGATGGAACCCTGGGATGGTCCGGCCTCGATCGCTTTTACCGATGGTACGATGATGGGAGCAGTGTTAGACCGCAATGGTTTACGTCCTTCCCGTTACTATGTCACCAAAGATGACCTAGTAATTATGGCATCGGAAGCGGGAGTTTTACCCATTGAACCAGAACGCGTCGCTTTTAAAGGTCGTCTGCAACCCGGCCGGATGTTCCTTGTGGATATGAAAGAAGGTCGTATCGTGGCCGATGAGGAAATAAAAGCAGGTATTGCCAACGCTAAACCCTATCGCCAGTGGTTAAACGAAAATTTAGTCAATTTAGACGATTTACCGGCCGTTGAAACTGCCCCACCTGAAACTGCTGTTTCCCTAATTCAACAGCAAACCGCTTTCGGTTACACTTTTGAGGAATTACGTCTTTTATTAGCCCCCATGGGCCGGGATGGAGTGGAAGCAGTGGGTTCCATGGGTTCCGATACACCCCTAGCCGTCTTGTCCGATCGGCCAAAACTGCTTTATGATTACTTTCAGCAGTTATTCGCCCAAGTCACTAACCCCCCGATTGACTCAATTCGCGAAGAAATTATCACCTCTCCCATCACCACTATCGGCGCTGAGAGAAATCTCCTGGATCCGCAGCCCGAAAGCTGTCACCTGATTAAACTTAACTCTCCTATCCTCACTAACGCCCAATTAGCGCGTTTACAGGGCAATAGCGAATTTAAAACCGTGACTATTCCCATTCTCTTCGATCCCACTTCGGGAGTCGAGGGAATGCGTAGCACAATTGAGGCAATTTGTCAAGAGGTGGACGAGGCAATTTTAGCGGGCGCAAGCATTATTATTTTAAGCGATCGAGGTATCGATAAAAATCACGCCCCGATTCCCTCACTGCTGGCGGTTGCCGGTTTACACCACCACCTCATCCGGCAGGGAACCCGTACCCGCGTCGGCCTTGTCCTGGAATCCGGCGAACCCCGGGAAGTGCATCACTACGCCCTTTTACTCGGTTATGGTTGCGGTGCGATTAATCCCTATCTAGCCTTTGCCACCCTCGGCAGTATGATCGAGGAAGGATTATTGGTAGGAGTTGACCACCAGACCGCCTGTAAAAACTACATAAAAGCCGCCACCAAGGGCGTAATTAAAGTGGCCTCTAAAATTGGCATTTCTACCCTGCAAAGCTACCGTGGGGCGCAAATATTCGAGGCTATTGGCTTAAATCGATCGGTAGTTGATCGCTATTTTACTTGGACAGCTTCCCGCATTGAAGGGGCCGATTTAGAAATTATTGCCAAAGAATCCCTACTCAGACACGGCCACGCTTTCCCCGACCGGGACGTGAATGTGCATACCCTCGATATTGGCGGTGAATATCAATGGCGTAAGGACGGGGAAGCCCATCTTTTTAGCCCAGAAACCATTCATACCCTGCAACAAGCGGTAAAATTGGGCAAATACGACCTCTTTAAGAAATATTCCCAACTGGTCAACCAACAAAATCAAAAATTCTTCACTCTGCGGGGACTATTAACCTTTAAAAACCGGGAAAGTATCCCCATCGAAGAAGTGGAACCGATTGAAGCGATTATGAAACGCTTTAAAACCGGGGCCATGAGTTACGGTTCCATTTCCAAAGAGGCCCACGAATCCCTCGCTATTGCCATGAATCGTATCGGTGGCAAGTCGAACACCGGGGAAGGGGGCGAAGATTCCGAGCGCTACACTTGGACAAATGAACAGGGAGACTCGAAAAATAGTGCCATTAAACAGGTGGCTTCCGGCCGTTTTGGTGTCACCAGTCTTTACCTCTCCCAAGCGCGAGAATTGCAGATAAAGATGGCCCAGGGGGCAAAACCGGGCGAAGGCGGTCAATTACCGGGTAAAAAAGTCTATCCTTGGATTGCCAAAGTCCGTCACTCCACCCCCGGAGTCGGTTTAATTTCTCCCCCACCCCACCACGATATCTACTCCATTGAAGACCTAGCGGAGTTGATTCATGACCTAAAAAATGCCAATCGCGCGGCCAGAGTGAGCGTAAAACTGGTTTCTGAGGTGGGAGTTGGCACAATCGCCGCCGGAGTCGCTAAAGCTCACGCCGACGTGGTTTTAATCTCTGGTTTCGATGGTGGGACCGGTGCCTCACCCCAAACCTCAATTAAACACGCGGGTTTACCCTGGGAGTTGGGACTAGCAGAAACCCATCAAACATTGGTGTTAAATAATCTTCGCAGTCGCATTGCGGTGGAAACCGATGGCCAGATGAAAACCGGCCGCGATGTGGTGGTAGCGACCCTATTGGGGGCCGAAGAATTCGGTTTTTCGACCGCGCCACTGGTAACGTTGGGCTGTATTATGATGCGGGTTTGTCATCTTAATACCTGTCCGGCGGGGGTAGCGACCCAGGATCCGTTATTACGGAAGAATTTCATCGGGGATCCCGAATATACGGTGAATTTCATGAAATTTATCGCCCAGGAAGTGCGGGAAATTATGGCCGAATTGGGATTCCGCACCTTAAATGAAATGGTGGGGCGAACTGATGTATTAGAGCCAAAACAGGCTGTAGAACATTGGAAAGCGAAAGGAATTGACCTAACTCCGATTCTCTATCAACCGGAGGTAGATGCAGAGGTAGGGCGTTATTGTCAGATTCCCCAGGACCACGGTTTAGATAAGTGCTTGGATATAACCGTTTTACTGGATTTATGCAAAGATGCCATTGAAAAAGGCGAAAAAGTCAAGGCGACACTACCGATTAAAAATATTAACCGGGTGGTGGGGACGATTTTAGGCAACGAAATCACTAAACGTCACTGGGAGGGTTTACCCGAAGATACCGTACATCTCCATTTTCAGGGCAGCGCGGGGCAGAGTTTCGGTGCTTTTGTTCCCAAAGGGGTGACACTGGAGTTAGAAGGGGATGCCAATGATTATGTGGGTAAGGGTTTAAGCGGTGGCAAAATCATCGTTTATCCGCCCAAAGGTTCCACTTTTGTGGCCGAGGAGAATATTATCATCGGTAATGTGGCTTTATACGGCGCGACCAGTGGTGAGGTGTATATTTCTGGGGTTGCTGGGGAACGTTTTGGGGTGCGTAACTCTGGGGTGACTACGGTGGTTGAGTCCGTTGGCGACCACGCTTGCGAGTATATGACGGGGGGTAAAGTCGTTGTTTTAGGGCCCACCGGTCGCAATTTCGCCGCCGGGATGAGTGGTGGTGTCGCCTACGTCCTCGATGAGTCGGGGGATTTCGCCACTCGTTGCAATACCCAAATGGTGGCTTTAGAGGCGCTAGAAGGGGAAGAAATCAACGATTTACGCGAGTTAATTCAACGCCATGCTGATTACACCCAAAGTCAAAAAGCGTCCCTAGTTTTAGCAAATTGGTCGGAAATGTTGCCCAAGTTTGTTAAAGTAATGCCCAAGGATTATAAGCGGATGTTGCAGTGTATTAAAGAGGCGTTAGATTCCGGTTTAACTGGCGATTCTGCCCTCGATGCGGCTTTTGAAGCCAACGCCCGCGATGTGGCGAGAATCGGCGGTAGTTAGGGTTTTATGGGGGCTTATTCAGCCCCCTTGTTTATTCCTGTGGTTATTCTGATAAATTGTTAGTATTCAACCTTCCTTTTCGCTTTGGTATTGAAAAGGTAAAGCAATTCTGCCATGAAAATTATAAAATCTTTTAGAAAAATGTTCTAGATAAGGACTACTTAATATCGTTCTTCGTTTCGCCATACCAATTTCTAGTTGACGATATATTGTTTTAGAATCTAGCCCAAAAACCTTTTTAAAGTCAGCCGTTAGTTCTTGAACCCCTTCATTTTGTAGATCACAGTTATTAGGAATTTTTTCAAAAAAATAATATCTTTCATCTCGCTGAGTTTTTATTAAGTTCCACGCGTCAGTCTTCCTAACTATATCTTTAATTTCTTGTGCTGACGATATCTCACAAAAGATTACAGAGTTTAGTAACTTATGAGGCTGATTAATATCAGGTTGTCTAGCTTGGTAATCCCAATCTAAATCACAATCTTGAGAGACTACAATGACAAAAGGATGTAAAATAGGATCAAAAGCAACATCTTCTGATTCTTGAGATAGATCACTGGCAACTGGATTATATTGAATTACATCAGTAAGTATTTCTCCTTGTCTCAACGCACTTCCTTCAATCGATTTTTTATAAATGATGTGATCGGCCATAAAACATCCAGACTAACAAATTATGGTTCTAAAATAATAGGTTGTCTAATCTGTATCGCTCTCAATTTACCTCTAATACTACTGGCTGGAATTACAGGTACAATTTTCTCAGGACTAAGATTAGAATAAAAACTCGCAATGTCTTCCAGTTGTGTTACCGATTCATCTAACGCATCTTCAGGAAGAGACTGTAATATTAACAGACATTTAATAAGTGCAATTAATTTGTCTTGAGGAAATTCTCTCCAATGAGTTGTTAAAGATAAGGAAGAGTCAGACATCGTGAGATCGAAACTAGGATAGTTTCCAGTTATCGTTCTACCAGCTTTTCTATCAATTAACAAATTTACTAGAAAATCACCAGTTGAGGTTTGACTTTTGTTAGGACGGATCGACATTGGTCGGTCGTAATGCGTCGTGGAGAGTTTCGCTAATACTGCACCGGAAGAGCTTTCTGGCGGATTTGTTGAAGCTATCGAGTATGTTCCAGACATTTTCATCCCTCGCTATTTTTCTTTCTGTGTAAAAATCTGCATCTAATAGATAGGCTTCCTCTTCATCATTTGCTTTAGTATTTTCAACATATACTAATCCATGATTAAAATTCACCTGTCCATTATCTACTTTCAAAACCAAACTCTTGTTTATCGATTGAATAGATGCAGAAAAATCAGAATCGTAAAGTTCTGAAGCAATTCTTCTTGTGATTAGCTCTGACCACTTTTTACTCTCTAATTGTAGTTCGGAACGTACAATTAAATCTCGATATCTCAATCCAACTCTTGTGTAAAAAGATGGTTTATATATTCTTTCAAAAATTGTAACTGCGAACTCCAATTTTTCCCTGAAATATTCGTATCTTTCGTATGCAGATGTCGTGAGCGCAATAAAATCTTTATCAACAGCTAAGTTCCATTTTTGATCTTCTGATTTAAAAATATAGGCACTATTGTTAGGTAGCGGCAAATTAAATTGTTGAACGACCTTGGCAATTTCAGGAGGTATCTGTGGTTGAGTACGTTCAAAAAGTGGATATTGAAATCTGATCTCATCTTGAAATTCAACAGGTTCTTGATGAGATATTTTTAATATAGGTGGAAAGGTCAATTGACAAACCACCTCGAATAATGGATTGTACTCGTAAATGACACGATCAAACTCTGGTAGTTTCATTGACTCATGCTAATCTATGTAATGCTTGCATGGCAATTATACCATAAAACGACAACGATTGACAATATTTAGTAATATTTTAATAAAATGGCAGCGGTTTCGCCTGTATTATGTCTATCTTTACACAAATAAACCCAAATAATTTTTTACATCTAATTGTCTGAATATTTAAAAATCAATATTTAAAATATATTAAAAAAGTCGAATAAAAATTGAAAAGACGACTTGTGCTATAAAAACTCAAAAGGGATGATAGTGTCGAGTTTTCCGATAGGTTGGGAAAAACGATTACTGTTGTCACCATGGCCGAAAATTCCCTCCGTTTCCCCACCCACGAGGATCGACCTTGACCCTACAGGACTGATATTTTCCCATCTTTAGCAGAATATCGGCATCTAGAAGAGGGTGCGATCGTGCGGCAGTTATAGTTGAGAGGGTGTGTTACACTAACCTTAAGGCACTGTGTAGGCCGTACTCGAATTACTTCTCAACAATCCATGATGATAAAAAATCTACGAGTTAGTTATGATGGAATGGTTTTCCGTCCCGAAGAAAAGATTGAATTAGAACCCAATACCCATTACATCATCCAAATTATTTCTCGGGAAGATCCACTAGAAAATAACCATAAAAATGCTTGGGAACTGTTAGAAGAAATGGCTGGCACCTATGAAGCTCCAGAAGATTGGTCAAGGGAACACGATCATTATTTATATGATACTCCCAAAAGAAATATAAGCGATGAATAAGTCCAAACTTTTTTTAGATACGGTCTTTATCCAAGCAATTCTCAATCCTCATGATCAATATCATCAAATTGCTATGCAGTTCCTCCCCTATGTAAAAAATGCAACAGCAGTTTGGGTTACTGAAGCCATTTTTATGGAGGTTGGTAATGCTCTTAGTCATTACAATCGTCCTAAGGTTTCTGCCTTTATCAAGCAATGCTATCAAACCGATAATTTATTCGTTGTTACTATCACTTCTACTCTTTTTCAAAAAGGCTTAAAGCTCTACGAATCAAGATATGATAAAAGCTGGGGATTAGTAGATTGTTTTTCTTTTATTGTTATGGAAGAAAATCAAATTACCGACGCTTTAACTTCAGATGTTCATTTTATTCAAGCAGGTTTTCAAGCTTTACTACGATAATTAATTAGCGATCACCATTTAGTTAAAGATATAATTTTACGGCAAGCGCGAAGATGAAAGGATTTTCTAGGCCGATAATTTCTCGATTCTAACCGATCGAAGCGGGGAAGGTGTAGGCGAACCGAAAACCCTCTCCATTAAGGACTCGTGTTAAACTGATTAATCATGCTATTGTCTAGAAGCGACCTATGCCGAACTTAACCTTAAGCAACGAACAAGTAATCGAATTAGTCAAACAACTCCCCGAAGCACAGCAACAGGAACTATTTAGATTCCTCATCCAGCGTCAGTGGGGAAATATGGAAGCTATAACCGATTACGGAAGCCAACAGGCAAAAATCGTCGCAGCAGAACGCGGCTACGATTGGGATACCATGACGGAAGACGAAAGAGAAGAATTTATCGATGAAATCGTTCATGAGAAGTAGTGATTTATACTGTTGTCTTCGACACAAATATTCTCATATCTGCTGCGCTTTCTAAAAGCGGTAGCCCGAATAGTTGTTTTTCCCTAGCCCAAAGCAAACTGATTCGATCGGTCACTTGTCCAGAGATTTTAGGCGAATTATCCGAAAAACTTCTACTAAAAATCAAATTTCCTGAAGAACGAGTTAGAAAATACATTGAGGAAATTTGTGATGCTTCTAGCATTGTTTCTATAGGTGGAACACTTAGAGCCGTTCCCAATGATCCCGATGACGATATGATCATAGAATGTGCAATCGCTGGCAAGGCTACCCATATTATCACGGGAGACAAACATCTTCTTTCACTGGTTGAATAAGCTAAACGGCGCTTAACCTGCATGATCCAACAGCTATAACCCTTTTGGAGTCTATATCGGTGATCCGAAGTAAAAGCCGTTTAGCTTATCAAAATATTCAGATCGTGAAAGCAAAAGACTTTTTGGACTTTTTAGATCAAAATAATAACCATCAATTATGAACTTTACTCAATGGGATTTTATTAAAAGATATTCGCGAAGCAAGATTATCCGCAGGAGACGTGGGAAATTGGTAGAAAAACATCAAATCGAGGGATTAGAAAGGGGTTATAGTGTCGAGTTTTCCGATAGGTTTAGAAAAACGATCGCCCTACCAAAGACGTTGAATACCGTACCGATCTAAAATAGTATCTACACTAATAATCGGAATATTTTCAACAATGGCTTGAGCTACCAGAAGGCGATCAAAGGGGTCTTTATGATAAAAAGGAAGGGTGATCAGCGCATCCGTATGTTCTGGTGTGATGGCAAGGATATTAAATTGATATTGATTAAGGCATACGTCGATAAAATCTTTGTAAGATTGATGTAAAATGAGTTTACCGATACTGATTTTGATGGCGATTTCCCAATAGGATGCTGGGCTGATTAATATTTCGTTATTTTGGTTAATAATTAGTTGATGGGCGGCGCTACTTAGTGGGGATTCGTTGAGTGTGTACCAAAGCAGAGTATGGGTATCGATTAGACATTTCAATGCAGATACTCCGCGAAGTCTTGTAAGTGTTCTTCATCATCGGCCACGATGGTAATCATTCCTTTACATAGGCCAGGCCCCGGACGTTGGGGAGATGTGGGGGTTTGCCCGATTAATTTGGCTAGTGGGAGATTATTATCGGTAATCAACAATTCTTCCCCCGGTTTGAGATTGTATATCAGTTCGGGCAGTTTGGCTTGAGCTTCTTGGAGAGAGACAATCATAATTTTACGGCAAGCGCGAAGATGAAAGGACTTTCTAGGCCGATAATTTCTCGATTCTAACCGATCGAAGCCCGGAAGGTGTAGGCGAACCGAAAACCTTCTCCATTAAGGACCGGTGTTAAACTGATTAATCATGCTGGTGTCTAGAATTGACCTATGCCGAACTTAACCTTAAGCAACGAACAAGTTATCGACTTATTCAAACAACTCCCCGAAGCACAGCAAGAATGAGCCTTAATAATATGAGCAAAATTTCGATCGAAGTCAGTCCCGAAGCGGCAGAAGTCTATCAATCCGCATCCCCGGAGGAACAAGAACGCGTCCGGGTTCTTGTCGATTTGCTAATTAGAAAGCCAGTTAACAGCGATATCGATTTCTTGAGAAAACTAATGGACGAAATTAGTGATGAGGCGGAAGCTAGAGGATTAACCCCCGAAATTTTAGAATCTTTACTAAATGAGCCTTGAATATTCTTTTATTCTCGATACCAACGTTTTAGTAAGCGCGCTTCTGTCGAAAAACGGCAAAGCTCGTCAGGCATTAGACAAAGCCCAAAATATCGGCAAGCTTTTAATGTCCGAATCTACTTTGTTAGAATTGATCACTGTTTTCAATCGTCCCAAATTCGATAGATATGCCTCCTCAGCAAAAAGGCGGCTATTTATAACGGCGATAGAAAGAACCGCGGAAATTGTCGTGATTCGAGAGAAAATCAAGGTTTGCAGAGATGAGAAAGATAATCAGTATTTAGAACTAGCGATCGATGGTCAAGCTACCTGTATTGTAAGCGGTGATTCTGATCTATTAGTTTTAAATCCATTTCGAGAAATCCCAATTTTAACGATTCAAGAATTTCTAGATCATGACTTTTCTCGTTAGCGATCAGTCCCCCCACCCACGAGCCGGCTAGAGACCCGTATTAAACTGATTAATCATGCTATTGTCTAGAAGCGACCTATGCCGAACTTAACCTTAAGCAACGAACAAGTGATCGAATTAGGGTCTGCTGAAAAAGTTTGTTGGTGGGGGCAGGGTGTGGGGTGTAGGGTGTAGGGTGTGGGGTTTTACCGATTTTGAGGGGGTCAATTACCTAATTTTCAGGGAAAAA
>VYLF01000590.1_pt1 | contig 16373 bp, 9 predicted proteins | sample 5114371 | NCBI WGS metagenome assembly VYLF01 (sample SAMN12291773, study PRJNA351875) | freshwater metagenome | isolation source: freshwater lake | place: USA: Michigan, Kent Lake | collected 2013-08-15 | reverse complement strand
GCTTCTCGCGGGATAAGCGAGACAAGGAACCGAATAGGACGCCTTTTGCTTTGAGGGACTCATCGAGCGTTTCCGCGATGACTCGCCCGTTGACGCTTTTCACGCTTCCAGACGCGTTAACACCTTCGAGCAACCAAACGGGTGCCGTGGTTTCAGTCGGCGCGTCAACAGTCTCGATTGGTGGCGAGTACTTATCGAGCTTGAAACCTCTAAGTTCGGACCTCATCCAATTCTCATCGCGAGGATTGGGCCACTCCATGGAACTGAAGGTTCGCCAAGCTTCGGTGCGTAGTTCTGTTAACCAAGCAGGATCGATTCGGCTTTGCATGAACGAGGCAAATCCCTCGTCATTGAAAGCACCTAATTGTTCTTTTCGCAACATCACTGCATTCATGTTAGCCCACCGACCCTTCCATTTGCAATTGAATGAGGCGATTCATTTCGACCGCGTATTCCATCGGAAGCTCTTTGACGAGTGGCTCTATGAATCCATTGACGATCATGGTGCTCGCCTCAGCCTCGCTTAGTCCACGACTCATCAGATAGAAGAGTTGCTCTTCACCGATTCGCGATACGCTCGCTTCGTGGCCAATGCTGACATCTTGATCCAAGATTTCGATGTAGGGATAGGTATCGCTTCGGCTTTGAGGATCCAAAATCAACGCATCACAAACAACGTTACACTTAGACTTCTTGGCATCTTTCTCGACACGCACCAAACCGCGGTAGCTGCTGCGTCCACCGTTCTTGGATATGGATTTACTGATGATCTGTCCAGTTGTGTGAGGGGCACAATGGACGAGCTTCGCACCTGCGTCTTGGTGCTGCCCTGCAGAGGCGAATGCGATCGACAGAATTTCACCGCGGGCACCAGGCTCCATCATGTAAACCGCTGGATACTTCATGGTCAATTTGCTACCCAAGTTACCGTCAACCCATTCCATGGTCGCATCAGCGTAGGCAACAGCCCGCTTGGTAACGAGATTGTAAATATTGTTTGCCCAGTTCTGGATGGTCGTATAGCGGCAGCGACTACCTCGCTTGCATACGATTTCCACAACTGCGGAGTGAAGAGATTCCGACGAGTACATCGGTGCTGTGCAGCCCTCTACGTAGTGGACGCTTGCTCCCTCGTCGACGATGATCAAAGTACGTTCGAATTGCCCCATGTTTTCCGCATTGATTCGGAAATACGCTTGCAACGGGAATTCAATTTTGACTCCCTTCGGAACATAGATGAACGAACCACCAGACCAGACTGCGGAATTCAGAGCAGCGAACTTATTGTCCGTTGAGGGAATAATTGTTCCAAAGTATTCACGGACCAAATCTGGGTACTCTTTGACCGCAGTGTCAGTATCGGTAAAGATAACGCCCTGATTGGACAAGTCTTCCTTGAGCGATCCGTAAACAACTTCGCTCTCGAATTGGGCCTTAACCCCAGCCAAGAACTTCTTTTCTGCTTCAGGAATACCGAGCTTATCAAAGGTGTCTTTGATCTCTTGAGGTACCTCGTCCCATGTCCGACCTTGCTTGTCGGTAGGCTTGAGATAGTAGTAGATGTCTTGGAAATTTACATCAATGCTACCACCCCAGGTTGGCATCGGTTTTGAATGAAAAATATCGAGCGCACGCAAGCGATAGTCTCGCATCCACTCGGGTTCGTTTTTCATCTCCGAGATCTGATTCACGATCTCACGATCCAAGCCTTTACGGGCCTTGAAGACAGCTTTGCTCTCGGTTCGGAAATCGTACTTGTTGATTTCTCCGAGGTCTTCAGATGTTCCTGCCAAATCCGTTGCCATGGTATGTGTTTATTTCTAAATGAGATGTTTGATGTATATTCAACTTGCTAGACAGCGACCGATTCTTCCTTTGCCAACATCTCTTGGTTGGCAGCATCCGCGTCTGGGTAGGTTCGTCGGATTCGCTCGTAGCCGTGATCGTGAAGCTCACGTGCGAGTTCTGCTCCGCCAGTTTCAACAATGCGTCCTCCCAACATCACGTGAGTGAATTGAGGTGGATTGTGCTCCAGAAGCTTGTCGTGGTGAGTGATGATGAGAAGCCCCATTTTGTCTTTGCCGATCTCTGCGATGGACGCACTCGCCAATCGAACCGCATCAGCATCGAGACCACTGTCGGTTTCGTCCAAGATCGAAAACTTGGGAGCAAGCATCGCCATGGTGAGAATCTCGGCACGCTTCATTTCCCCACCCGAGAAACCATCGTTGACGTAACGACGAGCGAACTCGGAATCAATCTTGAGTTGCTCCATCTTTGATTTGAGTTCCTTTCGAAACTCTCGCATCGGAATTAGATCTTCGCCTTCTTTCCGATCTGGACGGCGAACATTAGTGGTCGCATGTCGAAGAAAATCGGCGGTCTTAACTCCTGGAATCGCGATTGGTCTTTGAAAAGCCATAAAGATCCCAGCACGAGTTCGCTGGTCAGCTTCCCATTCGGTAATGTCCTCACCGTCCAACGTTATACTGCCCTCAGTGATTACGTAATTTGGATGACCAGAAATCGCTAAACCCAAGGTGCTCTTGCCGGATCCATTTGGACCCATCAGTGCGTGGGTCTCGCCGTGGTTTAAAGTGAGGTTCACACCGCGAAGGATAGGTTTTCCATCAACTGCAACATGCAAGTTTTCGATTTTTAAAGTGTGAGACATTCGGAATCCGTAGGTTCTAGATCGTGAAAAATAGTTTGAGTAAAAGTTTTGTATACTTGAACAGCAACCGTTCCTTTCGGACTCGGATTGCCGTTGTTTGAACTCTTTTGGCCACCAGTCTTTTCTGCTGGCCTCGAGTTACTAATGGTTCTAGTTTGTATCGATTAATCTAAGGCAAATGATTGCTATACTTGGCTGTCGAGCGTCCTGCTGCCGTTATGGTTCACTCGCAATCGCAACATTTGCAACGGGCGAAAACTGACAGCATCCGTGGCCATCGAGTCGACATTTCGACAAATGAACTTCGTGACCGAGTGCCTGACTGAGAGCCTCCTGCTCTAACTGACAAACCGACCGATCTGCACCCGAATCGACCAATCCGGGATACGGGCATGCATGAACTTCAAGAACAGGCAGATCCTTGTCGCACAAGTACGACGCAGGAACTTTCCGAGTCGAAAGTATTCCGGCCAGGGATCGCATTCGCTCGCCGATTGATGCGTCTGGCAACTCGGTTTTGTAGCAGTCCCCCATTTTCTGGGCGACACGCTCGATGATTTGGGTTTTAAGTTTTTGGTCGTCGATCTCGCCTATCGCTGTCCACAATGAAATCGCTAGCTCGCTGTAGGTTACGCCCGCTTGCCTCCACCCCATGTCGGTGAGGAAGTAGTTAAACTGCGGTCGACCGCGACCAATCGAACGCTTTTTCTTTTCAATGAAACCAGCAGATTCCAGACGCTCAATCCGTTGGCGGATTGCTGTGGCGGTTACCTCCAAGCGATCCATGAGTTCCTGTATCGATAGCCCTTGCTCACGCCGAAGCAGGTCCAAAACCAGTTGGTCTACCGGTCTAATTGGCTCGTCGGGTTGGTGAATGGGTAGTTCCATGACTGCTATCGAAAGTGAGAGAACGACTTCGACAACAGTGTAGGGAGGAGGTGAGTTTTGACAAGCTCCGTTGCGAAAAATCGAGCACCCAAGACGCTCCAAATCAACTAAGCCCAGTTTCAACCGCACTCAATGGAAACCGATCTTCCCTTAGCAAGCACTTAAGGCGATCCATTTTTATTTGATTCGTCGTGGATACCTCCGTCAGATTACAAATATTCCTCTAGCTTGCAGAGGAAATTTCTTCGTCCGATTCTGATTCCGAACTCTGAGGCTCCGTTGCTTGAGAATCACCTGCTGCGACGGTTACGGTTTCTGCTTTCAAATCCTTGAGAATACGATCTAAGATTCCGTTTACGAATTGGCTCGAACTGCGACTCCCGAAACGTTTTGCCAACTCAATGGCTTCGTTGATAGAAACTCTGCCAGGCGTATCACCAAAGACCATCTCAAACGCAGAAATCCTTAGGATGTTCCTATCGATTGCGGTCATTCGCTTGACCGACCAGTTAGCTGCATATTTAGACAGTTGCCGGTCGATCTCCGTTCTATTCTCGCGGACACCATGAATTAGATTTTTTGCGAAGGCAACAAGCGGCTTATTATTCAGCATGCGCCGTTCCACAAACTCGTCTGCCACCTCATACTCTCTAAGCGGATTGAGGTCTTCCTCATAGAGAACTTGAAGGGCAATTTCACGAGCGCGGCGACGCGTTGTCATATGTACAGAGATGCGGGTTCGAACAAAGGTTTTACTTGGGCGGCGGATCTTCTATTCTCGACCACCCCGAATTCACGTCAAGGATGAAAACGGAGTCTATTGAATTAGTTCCCGGAAACTTGGGCGGGTCCGGAAACTTGAGCTGACACGGAATGCTGTAGCGACGATGAGGTGCGAACTAGCATCTGATCGACTTCATTGGAGACGATGACCCCGTAATTTATGGCCCCCAGCCATCCGGACATGATAATCCCGACACTTCCGGCATGATAAAGCCCGTTTATCTGTTGAGGCAAGGCTCGCGAAACTCCCAACCCCTCGAATTTGGTACCGAAGCTAGCGCCCAACTGGTGCTTGGTATAATGGTGGAATGTGCGAGGCGTTGCAGCCTCAGCATGTTCGATCATATCTCTACAGCCGGGAACATACTTCTCGAGCGCGGTTATCGTGGTTTCGACCAAGTCATTTTTGCTCGCTTCGTACTCGGAATCACGAAGGTTTGCCCAATCGCTCCAGTTCGCATTTGTACTGCTAACGACGGCGAAACGCTCTTTGGCATGCGGACGAGTACGTGGATAGTAGAAGCTAAAAGTTCGGGATGTAATGTTTCGATCGAGGAGCAAATCGGTTCGAAACAGGTTGGCAGTGGAACAAAACAGCAAGTCGCCTGTAGATTCCTCGATTTGGCAACCAGGCTTCAACGCCATATAAACTTGGGTGCTGCTATTGTTCAAACGCACCTTGCTCGCATCTGCAATAAATTCAGGGTCAAAGTTCTCTTCGCCAACCATTTGAAAGATGGTCGAACGCAAATTCGAATTGCTGACCACAGCGCGGCACTTGATTTCTTTGCCGTTTACAACGACTCCTCGAACTCCGGATGGGCCAACTAAAATCTTGGACACGTCACAACGAATGCGAACATCGACCCCATTTTTCTGAAGTTCGGTTTGCATTTTTGTGACCAAGTCGTCAGTGCCCCCCTCGTAGATGAAAACACCCTTGGCCATGAAGTTCGAAAAGACAATTCCGTAGGTTATAGCTGGGTCTTCGAGCGTAGAGCCGTTGGCGTAGGTAATCGGTTCCATAAGCAACCGAACCACATCCTCACGCCCTGGAAAAAATCTCTCAAACAACTCACGAGTCGTCATCGACTGATCATCGTAGAAATTCATTCCGCGAGCCGTGTCAAAGAATCCAGAAACGGCCTCTGGAGCGATACCAAACCTCTCTGTAAGCAAACGAGTGAAGTCTTCTCGATTAAACGTTGTCATCAGGGAGAACATTGGGTTATCGAACCGAATGTTCTTCAGCTGCACAATGTTTCCCGCAATGTCATCATTCCAGTAACGCCGACAACTCTTGATCATCCCGTAAGGGAAACCATGTAATGAAATATCAAAGGTATGGCTTCCGGGTCGCTTAAACCATGTGGCAAGACCGCCCAGCTTATAGTGCTGCTCTACCAACAGCACCCGGTGTCCTGCTCGGCCAAGAATATTGGCAGAGGTCATGCCCGCCAGTCCGCTGCCGATAACCACGACGTCGTATTCCGACCGAATTCCAGCTAAAAAATCTTTAGGCATACTTTGTTTTAGATGCACCCCCAAGCGGGTGGGTCGAGTAACGTAAAGTGCGGATGAGAGGAATCGAACCTCCACGGCCATATGTATTAGGCCACTAGATCCTGAGTCTAGCGCGTCTGCCAATTCTCCAGATACTTTTTGTGCCGGCAGGCAACTCCAGCATGCAGGCACAAAAAGTATCTGGAACAGACCTTATGGTCAAGTCTGGTCCTAACCCCAGCGTTTGTGTCCCAACTCAACGTTTCAGAACTGATTGTTCTCGCCCACGTATATCAGGCTGGATTCCGACTTCCCTTCCCCTATAATAGGTTGTCAGTCAAGCTCAGAAAGGCATTGCGACGAACGCGATTTGGCCTCGCCCTTTGCTCAGCAGCGACAATTCGGGATTTTGATTACTTGGAGGAAAAATATCGATGATGCAATGGAAACGAACAATAGCTGGGATTGGCGTGCTCGCGGTTGCTCCCTTGGCTTTTGCCATGATTCCACCCAAGGACGCAAAGAACGATGACAAACAAGTCAACAAGTCGGAAGACACAAACGGAAAGAACTCGGCGAAGAAAGTGGAACAACCCCTCAAATACAACCGTTTGACTCCAGAACAGCAAAGAGTGTTGCTTTACAAGGGAACAGATCGTCCATTTACTGGCAAATATACTGATAGCAAGCGGGACGGCACCTATCTTTGCGCACGATGTAACGCACCGCTTTACGATTCCAAGTCCAAGTTCCAAAGCGACTGCGGCTGGCCAAGTTTCGATGATGAAATCAAAGGTGCTGTAAAGAGGAAAATAGAGTCCGATGGAACAGGTCGCATAGAAATCCTGTGCGAGTGCTGCGGTGGCCATCTAGGACACGTTTTTCAAGGAGAGCAATACACCAAGAAAAACACGAGACACTGCGTGAACAGTAGCTCCATGAAATTTATTGCTCGTGGCAATGAATTGCCAAAAGTGATTCGCGTGGACGGCAAGGATGGTGAGAAGCCTGCCGATGGGGACATGCTGAAGGAAAGCGAGTCTCAGGAAGACAAATCCGAGTCTGAAGCGACAAAAGGATCTGATAAGGAAACCCGTAAAGAGGCCGACAAGGGAACCAACTAGTAGATTCAACTCTTCTACTGGAAAACCAATAATTCCTAAAGCTGTTGCCAGTATCGAACTGGGAGCAGCCCCTCGACTTTGGTTTACGAGATTCTCGCTACGATGAAGTTACGACTATGAAGCGGGTGATTCAGTCCCCGCTATTGCTCTCGAGATTAGAAAAAAACTTCCAAGGCTACTTCGGTCGGTGTTGTTTACTTCCAACCACCTAGAACTAGACCTAATTCTACCGCGCAAGCAGAACCTCAGATTGTAATTCGACTTGATTAAGGCTCGACGAACGGCTGTATAACGTGTCTTCGTGGACCTTAAAGCCTGAGATTTAGGTAAACTGCGAAAATTAGGCAAATTTCATCGCCTGCTTCTTTTCATGCGGAGAAGCGAGGGTACACTCTTCCCTTGAGTGTAAATGGGAAACGGGTGAAAGAATCACCAGAGCGAGGTCCGTCTATATCGGATCTTCATCATTTTCACCCCACGTAGTTCATCATTGAGTTGTCCCCTCATTGCATCTTAAGAGCAATTCGGGTCCTACAAACTTTTCGTTTTACAGGCCATCCGGCCGGTTACTATTTTAAATCCAGGAGACTGTTATGAAATTCCGCCCTGTGTTTGCACTTGGGCTGGCTGCTCTTTTGAGCGCCAGTAACGTTAATGCTGACTGTGGTTGTGGCAGTGCAGCGACTGTAGCGACCAGCGCATGCTGTGGATCTGTTGGCGGAGTTATCGCTTCCGCTGGTGCCTCAGCATGTGGTTCGCAAGTAACTTACGTTGAGAAGACCGTTATGGTTCCAACGCAAGTTGTTGAAAAGCGAATGGTCACGAAGACCACCTACAAGACAGAAGACAAGCAAGAAGAGTACACCGTTGTGAAGATGGTTCCTCGAACTGAAGTTCGAGAAGAAAAGTACACCGAAGTTAAGATGGTACCGAAGACCGAGACCAAGGTTCGCGAAGTTACCGTCATGGTTCCTAAAGAGGAAATCGTCAAGAAGACTGTAACCACCAAGGTCCCTCACATGAAGGACGTTGAGTACAGCTACAACGTTCAAGTTGCGAAGACCGTCACGGAAGAAGTTCCTCACAAAGTTTGCAAAGTTGTCTACGAAGACGTTCAAAAAGAAGTCACCGTAAATGTTTGCAAGCACGAAACCTACGACGTACCAGTAACCGTTCAAGTTCCTGAGTACTACGACGAAGTCGTGACCGTAAAGGTACAAGTTCCCCAAGTTGAGCAAAAGACCGGGGTACGTAAGGTATGCAAGATGGTTCCTGTCACCACCATGAAGACAGTTACCAAAGATTGCGGATCCTATCAAACAGTTATGGAAGAAGTTCCATGTGCAGCACCTGCGAGCTCCTGCGGCGGATGCGCCCCAGCTTGTGGTTGCGCGGCACCTGCTCCAGCTTGCGGATGCGCAGCACCTGCAACCCGAACCGTTTGCAAGAAGGTTTGGGTTCCAAACGTTGTAACTCAGCAAGTTCCTGTCACCTGCATGCAAAGAACCTACGAAGATGTGCCTTACACATATTCGGTGAGAACTTGCAAGGTTGAGGAAAAGCAAGTTGTCGTTAAGAAGTGCCGAATGAAGTCTGAGACACAAGTCAAGAAGGCAACACGTACCGTTATGGTTCCAGAAACCAAAGTGGTCACTGTGAAGCAAGCTAAGACAGTCGAAGAGCAACAAATGCGAAAGGTTTGCAAAGTAGTTTGCGAGACCGTCGAGAAGAAGGGCGTGAAGAAGGTTTGCGAGTATGTCGACGAAGTTAAAGACGTCGAGTACAAGGTTTGCACCATGGTTCCTGAAGTCAAGAAGGTTGAATACCAAGAAACCACTTGCGAAAAGGTTACCGAAGAAAAGGTTCGACAAGTAAGCGTAACTGTTTGCGATAAAGTCGAAGAAAAGCTGATGCGAACTGTAAAGGTTTGCACACCAGTCACCGAGCAAGTCGAAGTTGACGTCACTGTTTGCAAGATGATGCCAAAGGTTGTTAGCGTTCCTGTAGTAACTCCAGCTGCAGCGTCCCCATGTGCTCCTGCAACCACCGGTTGCGGTTGTGCAACTCCTGCTCCAGCTCCAGCAGCTGGTTGTGGATGCAACTAATTCGATAGGCAAGTTTGCCTAATCCGAAAAATCAGACGGCCCGCGATTGACTTTCAATTGCGGGCCGTTTTTCTTTTACACTTCTTCGCTACAATACCTGCCCATCAGCCCATTTTCATCCTTACCCACCTCCAGATTCCATGTCCTCAGCTACCCGATTGACAGATCCGTTTGGTACACGCAGCACGTTTCAAAGCTCCCTTGGCGAACTCGGGATTTATCGACTGAGTGAATTGGAGAAGCGAGGTATTGCCAAGATTTCGCATTTGCCTTTCTCCATTCGAATTTTGCTGGAGGCCGTACTACGAAATTGCGACGGCTATCAGGTTTCCGAGGAGGATGTTCGGAATCTTGCAAATTGGAATGCAGCCAAGCCCGCCGAAGTTGAGGTGCCATTTAAACCCGCACGCGTTGTATTGCAAGACTTCACTGGTGTCCCTGCTGTCGTGGATCTCGCCGCCATGCGAGATGGCATGAAATCACTCGGCGGAGACCCGAAGCGAATCAACCCCCTCATTCCGGTGGACCTGGTAATTGACCACTCCGTCCAAGTCGATTACTTCGGCACGGATGACGCTCTTAGCAAAAACGTTGGCGTTGAATTCGATCGGAATAAAGAGCGTTATGAGTTCCTACGCTGGGGACAACAAGCATTTGATAACTTCCGCGTTGTCCCTCCCAACACAGGCATCGTGCACCAAGTAAACTTGGAGTTTCTGGCCAAAGTCGTATTTCAAGGCAAAGATTACGCCGGTGCAGTAGCTTTTCCAGACACTCTAGTTGGAACCGACTCCCACACGACCATGATTAACGGTCTTGGTGTATTGGGTTGGGGGGTTGGGGGAATCGAGGCCGAAGCCACCATGCTTGGGCAACCTCTGTATATGTTGATGCCAGAGGTGGTAGGTATGAAACTGATTGGCAAGCTTGCACCAGGAGCAACTGCCACCGATTTAGTTCTCCGCGTAACAGAAATCCTTCGTAAGGAAGGCGTTGTAAACAAATTTGTAGAGTTCTTTGGCGAAGGTATGTCAAAGATGACTTTGGCAGATCGTGCCACCATCGCCAACATGGCGCCTGAATATGGCGCAACGATGGGCTTCTTCCCTGTAGATGGCGAGACCTTGAACTACATGAGACGCACAGGTCGTTCTGCGGCCGAGATCGATTTAGTCGAGAGATACTGTAAGGAGCAGGGGCTATTCCGAAAAGATGGTGCTCCGGATCTAACTTATACCAAGACGTTGACATTGGACCTTGCAACAGTTGAACCTTCGCTGGCCGGACCAAAGAGACCTCAGGATCGCGTACCACTTAAAACAGTTAAGACGTCCTTCTCAAAAGCCTTGAGTGCTCCGATCGCCGAACGCGGATTTGGACTGAAGCCAGAGCAACTCAGTGCGACAGGAACAGTTGAGGACCATGGTGCATCGACGGATATCGCACACGGAGCAGTTGTAATCGCCGCGATTACATCGTGCACCAACACTAGCAATCCATCTGTCATGTTGGGTGCCGGTTTGCTTGCCAAGAAGGCCGCAGAACGTGGTCTCAAGGTGAAGCCATTTGTTAAGACTAGTTTGGCTCCCGGGTCCCGAGTTGTCACGGATTATCTTACCAAAGCTGGAGTATTAAAGTCGCTCGAAGCTCTAGGTTTTCACGTCGTGGGATATGGATGCACGACCTGTATCGGAAATAGTGGTCCGCTTCCAGATGCCGTGGCTAGCGCCATCACAACTGGCAACTTAGTAGCAGCAGCGGTGCTCAGCGGTAATAGGAACTTTGAGGGACGGGTCAATCCACACACCAGAGCCAATTACCTAGCGAGTCCGCCGTTGGTTGTTGCATATGCATTGGCAGGTACTGTTGATATCGATTTTGAAACAGAGCCCATTGGTACCGACTCCTCTGGCAAACCAGTATTCTTCAAGGAGATCTGGCCAACCCGTGAAGAAATTGACGCAGCTATTGAAAGCTCTGTGTTGCCAGAAATGTTCGTGAACCAGTATTCCAGCGCGTTCACATCGAACGAAAACTGGAACGCGATCCCAGTTACCCCAGGCGAGCTTTTCCAATGGGATGCGAAGAGCACTTACATCCAACGGCCACCATTCCTCGAGGGAATCACGAATTCCGAGGGAAGTATTCAACCGATAAAGGGAGCTCGAGTTTTGGCATTGCTCGGCGATTCGGTTACGACGGACCACATTTCTCCGGCAGGATCGATCGCGAAGGATGGACCTGCGGGTCGCTTCCTAGTTGAAAACGGTGTTCATCCGAGAGATTTCAATAGTTACGGCGCACGTCGTGGCAATGACCGCGTTATGGTCAGAGGCACATTTGCCAATATCCGAATTCGAAATGGCCTTACCCCAGGTATCGAAGGTGGAGTAACTCGTTACCTACCAACCGGTGAGCAAATGAGCATTTATGATGCGTCGATGAAGTATCAACAAGATAAGACACCTCTCATTATCTTGGCTGGGACGGAGTATGGCACGGGTTCTTCTCGCGACTGGGCTGCAAAGGGAACGCTTCAACTTGGCATTAAGGCCGTGATTGCCGCCAGTTACGAACGGATCCACCGAAGTAATTTGGTAGGTATGGGTGTGCTACCCCTTCAGTTTTCAGATGGACAATCGGCTCAGTCGTTGGGATTAACCGGCGAAGAAGTGTTTGAAATTCCATCTCTAGATGACAATTTGAAACCGAGAAGCATTGTGCAAGTCAACGCCACAGCTGCAGATGGTACGAAGAAGACGTTTTCGGCGGTTGTACGCATCGATACACCTGTCGAGATCGATTACTACCGTAATGGCGGAATTCTTCCAACAGTACTGCGTAAGCTTGCGAAAGAGTAGCTGTTTACGAGCATTGCATCCAAATGTAGCACGGGTCTCCAGGCCCGTGCTCACCCGACACGTTCCGCTATTCACGCTCGTGGCGCTCCGCAAAAGCTTCATCCGCAACATACTAAAAGCCGGCGTTGCTGTTGGGTCAACAGGACGCAATAGCGTTACGCATATTAAAACCAATCAACGACCAGTGAAACGCATACACCCGAACCGGAACGTATAGCTATACGATTCACATGTCTTGCTTGCCAGATTGGAGCAGCGACTGCTGTTACCATCACAAGAACGAAACCGAAATGGTCAATAATTATCGAGGGTACATTCAAGCCTTCTGTGCTTACGCTCTCTGGGGGATCTTCCCACTCTACTGGAAGCTGGTTGCACACGTACCTTCGGTCGAGGTCATTTGTCATCGCATTGTTTGGTCGTTACTCGTACTGACGGTGTTAACGACTTACGTGAGACAATGGCAGGATGTATTAGGGCTGCTTAAAGATCGCAAACGACTGGCTCTTTGCGGATTGGCTGCCGTGTTGATTAGTGTTAACTGGCTTGCATTTATTTGGGCAGTACAAAATGGTTATGTAGTTGAGGCGAGCCTGGGGTATTTCATCAATCCTCTGCTTACCGTGCTTTTGGCGGTAGTAATTTTTCGAGAACGAATCAGCTCTATTCAATGGTTAGCGATTGCAACCGCATTTGTTGGCGTAGGTGTGATGACATGGGCAACGGGCGATTTTCCGTGGATTGCATTTAGCCTGGCGACATCGTTTGCTTGCTATGCAGCTGTGAAAAAACGAACCACGATGCCTGCGATCTCAGGATTGGGGATGGAGACGGCAATCTTAGCACCATTGTCATTGGTATTGCTTGGTTATTTTCGCGTTTACGACAGCGAAGCAGTATCCTTATCACCGGGGACGTTCGGTCTTCTCATTTTAGGAGGCCCCATCACAACATTGCCTCTGGTTTTGTTTGCATCAGCGGCCAAGTCGGTACCGTTGGTTGCCATGGGGATGTTGCAGTATGTTGGACCGTTGATTCAATTTCTCCTCGCCTACTTTTTGTTTAGGGAGGTAGTGCCTCTGGGACAGCTAGTGGGATTCGTGATCGTTTGGATGGCTTTGGCAGTATTTGTGTGGGGAACGATTCAGTTAGAAAAACAAAAACGCTTGAACACACCGCAGGGAAGATAAAAGTTACAATGATAGGGCCTGTCATTAAAAGGAGCCTGTTCATGAAAATTGCTGCGTTATGGACTTTTTTTCTAAATATGAACGTCAAACCTTGGTTATTTCCGAGAAGAATCTCTGGCTGTATTGGCCCCTTGCTATTTTGCTTGTTAGCTTGCGGGGAAGCGGCTTATGCGGGGGACTGGAAGATCGGCGCAAGCCGTATCGACATCACGCCAGATGAACCCGTTCGATTAAGCGGCTACGCATCTCGCGTGAAGCCATCCGAAGGCATCGACTCGTCATTGTTTGCGCGTTCACTCTATATGGAGCATAAACAGGGGCAGCCATTACTAATCGTTTCATTGGATGCGATAGGCATCTCTGCCTCGCTGACCGAAGAGATAGGTCGAGCTATCAAGTCGGAGTTTGGTTTGAACCGTTCACAAGTTGTCCTGTGTACGACGCATTCTCATACCGCACCACATTTAGATGGAGTCCTGACCAATCTCTTTGCCGATATTCTCTCGCCAAAGGAACGAGAAGCATCTACGCGGTATACCGATCGATTACGAGAAGCAACACTACAATCGATTCGCGAAGCGATCAAAAACGTCCAGCCTGGCACGGTATCCATTGCGCAGGATCAAGCAGAATTTGCCATCAATCGCAGGGTTATCCAGAGTGGTCGATGGGCCAATTTTGGTGAAACGCCTGGCGGTCCAGTAGATCGTCGCGTGCGAGTGCTGAGCGCTAGAAATAAAACTGGCGAATTGATCGCTGTCGCTTATCAGTATGCCTGCCATTGCACATCAATAAACCCTGAAAGAAATCGAGTGAGTTCGGATTGGGCTGGGCTTTCAGCAGAGATACTAGAGAAACAGAACTCAGGGCTAGTCGCATTACCCATTATTGGCACCGGGGCGGATTCAAACCCTAATCCCCGTGGGGAATATGCGCATGCGCAGACGCACGCAAAAAGTATGTCTGACGCGGTTTCGAGGGCGTTGAAGTTAGAACAAAAGCAATTGGCTGCACCGTCCCATACGTCGTTTTCGTATGCTGGACTCGAATTCGATCGTCCTAATGCTTCCACTTTAGAAACATTACTTGAAGATCCCAACAAACACATACAAAATCGAGCTAGAGCTTTACTGGAAACGCTAAAGGTAAAAGACAGAATCCCTGAATCTTATCCCGCGCCGATCCACTTTTGGGGGTTCGGGGATCAACTCGCTTGGGTGTTTCTGGGAGGGGAAGTCGTTGTAGACTATCAAATTCGGTTAGAGCGAGAATTAAGCCAATACTCGGATGTTTGGGTGGCAGCCTATGTCGATGATGTTTTCGCCTATGTATCTTCGGAGCGATTGCGACGTGAGGGTGGCTACGAAGTCGATAGCTCAATGATTTACTATAATCAGCCTGGACCTTGGGTCGGTGGGACGGAAGAAAAGCTCGTCAAAGCCGTTCTAGATCTTCAAAAACAAACGCGAGATCTCCAGCAGCCGCTCGACAAAGACAAAGCGAGCAAGTCGATCCAGGTACCAGAAGGATTCCGCGTTGAACTATTAGCAGCAGAACCGTTGGTAAGGGATCCGATCAACATCGCCTTCGGAATTGATGGCAAGGTCTGGGTTCTGGAGATGCCCGACTATCCCAATGGTGGAGAACGGTCTGGTCGAGTCATTTGTTTGGAGGATCAAGATCGGGACGGGATCCTCGATAGTAGCAAGCCGTTCCTTAGTGACTTGCCCTTTGTCTCAGGCGTTTATGCATGGAGAGATGGCGTGGTGGTGGCATGTGCACCCGAGGTGTTTTTTGCGAGAGACACAAACGGCGATGGTGTCGCTGATGAAAAGCGGGTCATTCTGTCTGGTTTTGCGCTAGCGAATCCACAACATAGAGTCCATGGCTTCACGTATGGACTTGATCATAAACTTCACTTCGGAACAGGTGCCGATACCGCTTCGGTCAAGCTACATCGATTGGACGGAACCATTGAAGAGTATGATATTCGTGGGTGTGATCTCGCTATTGATCCCGATCGTCACGAATTGACACTTGAGACGGGCGAGACTCAGTTCATTCGGTCTCATGATGGCTGGGGAAATTGGTTTGGGAACGATAACACCCATCCAATCTATCATTATGTGTTTGATCGCAATTGGGCCAGGAACGGCAAGCGTCCAATTCTAGGGATGTCGAGATTCCTAACTCAGCCAGTTGATTCACCTATCGTTTATCCTCTTAGTCCCGCTCTAGATCGATTCAATGATCCATTGACGGCGAATCGTTACACCTCAGTTTGTAGCACGATTATCAACCTCAGTGAGGGTAATGGCGAAGCGATGTGTGGATCAGCGATCGTGTGCGAACCGGTTCACAATCTCGTTTCCAGAATGTCAATGAAACGAGATGGAATTTCATGGCGTGCAGACCGATTGCCAGAAGACGCAGCGCGAGAGTGGATTCGAAGTGACGATCCCTGGTTTCGGCCAGTTCGCCTTGTGAATGCGCCCGATGGGTCTATCTGGATAGCAGATATGTATCGTCGAGTTATCGAACATCCAACATGGATCCCACAAGAGTGGCTTGCGAGGCTCGATGTTTACGCTGGCAAAGAACAGGGACGCTTGTATCGTGTTTATCATCGCTCCCAAGATCTTCGGCAGCCCATGGAAATGAGCCAAAAATCTGATGATGAGCTGATCGAATTGCTCGGTGATACAAACGTAGCAATCGCAGACTGGGCGCAGCAACAATTGATATGGCGTTTCTCAAGTGAATCGACTTCTTCTTCAAATCGAGTTGCGGCAGCGCTATCCTCGGCCAATCCCAAGATTCGGATACGCGCTTTTGCAGTTTTGAATAATCTAGGTCGCTTGCAGGAAAGTGAGATTGCAGCCCTTCTCCATGATGACGATCAGCGAATCGTCGCGTATGTGTTAGGGCAACTTTTGCGAGAAGAGAACATTCCCAATAATCTCGTGCAGCAATTAGCGAGAAGCGAGCTGAAAACGTCTGCCATCGATTCATTACTTGCGATGAGAATCGTTTTGTGCCTCATAAATCATGGTGATGAGGCAAACGATCTTAAGTCGAAAAGATGCTGCGATTTATTGTTAGAACATTCTAGCGCCAATGGTTTTGATGCGATATTAGAGTTTGCAGATGCGAATCGTATTGGCCCCTTGGTCGTGGAGTTTATAAGTCGTGATGACGTTAGAGGGACTGGTTTTCTCAATCGACTAATCCCTCGCATGAACGCT
>VYLF01000327.1_pt1 | contig 16374 bp, 9 predicted proteins | sample 5114371 | NCBI WGS metagenome assembly VYLF01 (sample SAMN12291773, study PRJNA351875) | freshwater metagenome | isolation source: freshwater lake | place: USA: Michigan, Kent Lake | collected 2013-08-15 | reverse complement strand
TATCCAAAGCTGCAATGAATTCATCCAGGGTTGTTTCGCTGCCAACTGTTGAGTTGATGTCAATAACAATCGCGTTAGGGAAGACCTGAACTAGCGGAGCTTCATTGTCACCGCGTGGGCTCCTCGTAACGAAAATTTGAAGATTATTGCCGAGCTTGCCTGGGTTCACAGCGGTGAACAATAGTTGGACATCTTGCCCTGCACCGAGATTCGATTTTGCCGTGGCCTGGACTTGCTTATACAACGCAATTCGTGTGTCTAACAAACTGCCCCGGTCACTTCGCTCTGCGAAAGTTTCCGCGACAAATACACCTGTCCTGTTTTCCCCGTTGCGGCCAAAGTCGATATCGAATTTGTAGAAATCGATATCACTTCCCTCAGGACGATGCAGATACTGTCCGTGGATTACGTCTTGGTTCCCAGGAAATACCGGTTCGAAATTTCGATCTGCTGTTGTTGGGAAATTCAAGAAACCCCCGTCCATACTCAACAGAGTATCCGGTTCCAAGTCACCTGCGTTTGACAGTCCAAGAACAAAACCGATGCTAGCTGCAGCAGAACGCGTTAGGCTCTCGCCGTATTCATTTTGCCAAGAGTTGCTAGCGGAGAACACAACCAGCGACTGATTAAACGATGGATCGATTCGAACTTGGAAGTTCGGATTCCCAGCTTGTCGGAAACCAGCAGGAAGCGTCACAGCCCGTGTATCACCCAAAGCAAACGTGATCCCCGTGTTAGCTGTTTCAATGAACTGCACGCCTAATTGCCGACTCCACAAATGGAGCGCTTCGCGAACTCGTTCTTTTTGCTTTTCGGAAATCGAATTGCTAACCGGTTGAGAAAGTACACTGCCATATATTTCCTGGAAGTTGTAATACAACGTCCTTATTCCAGGGAAATTGTCTGCGGTAAAGTCTGGGTTTATGTGGTTTTCAAAAACTTCGGGAACGACACGTTGGCTGATATCATCTCGTCCACCAATTAGGTCTAAGCTGTATGTACCAGCTCTCAGTTCTGACTTCAAAATCAAACTGGTTTGAGGAACAGCCGCTGAACCGATAGTTCCCAAGCTCATGGATGTATCAAACGTGTCGCCTAAACCAACCAATACCGCTCGGTAGTTGATGGGCAAAGCCCCAACAGCAATGTTGCCGTTTGAACCTGGTTCGAGAGTTGTCCTAATCAATGGAGCCGCAGCCGAGGTCTCCAACGCTGAAATCACATCGTTGACGGTTGTGGCCGAAGAAACCAAATCCACCGTTACGGTGGTTCCATTCACGGTAACCGTGGGGACGCCGCCACCAGGGATGTTGCTGTTCACAAAGTTAACAGTCAAACCATTCCCGGCTGCACCGATAGCTCTGGCTGTAAAGCGAACTTTCGCAGCACCATTGGTATTCATGTCAATGATCGCCGAAGCAGCGGATTCACTTACAACAGGTTCGATAGCTCGACTTTCGCGAGTTCCTATTCGAAGACGGAATGCGGAAGCGTCCGCAAATGGTCCCGCCAATCGATCCAGATCATCATTGAATCTCAGAGTCGCTGTGTTGGCTGATGCATTGTAACGAACCGACACAGGAAAGAAGACGTCATCGTCTGTGTTGCGAACTGTGTCCGCGGTGTAATAAAGTTGATAAAACTGCGGATTCTCAACACTGGCCAAAGTCGGGTTGCCGTTTGCATCGTTCTCAACAAACAACTTGTCGTCATCAAAGTAGACAACAATTGTGTCTTGCAATTGAACCAATTCCCCTGTCGCATTTCGAACGACCGGTTGTGGAACAACACCCGTTACCTTGGACCCAAGATCCAAACGGAACTCTATCGTGTCTTGGCGAGTACCGGACAAAGTAGGCTGGAACAAATTTCCATCGACATTCCTCAAGCCAGTGATTCCACGGCCCGCATCGTCAAAACCGAAGACTTCGAGTCGATAAACGTCATCCGGAAGATTTTCCGCAAATCGCAGGGTAACTTCGTTTTCGTTGGGACGATCACCGATGATGACCGCGCCAGGCTGAACAACCGTGTCGTTGCTAGTCCTCATGACGACACTGCGATATCGATTCGCTTCCGCACCACCCAAAGCAGCAGAAGCCAAGCCACCATTGATCTTGGCGCTCAATCGGGCCGAAAGAACCGGCGAATTGTTGATCGCATTGACCAAGTTTGCGGCAGTTATAAGCGATCCAGATGCAGAATTCAAAACGATCGAAACGGTCGACCCACTGAGCGTCATCTGCGGCCCAACGCCAGTTCCAAGATTGGCGGTCGAAGCATTGATCGTTAGCAGATCACCAGCATTTTTGGAAGTGAGCTGGATGTCGACTCGTCCATCCGATCCAAAATCGGTGGAGACCGACGGCAAGCCGAAAGTGCCATCCCCACCCGCTCGTGTTACTCGAATTCCACTGACCGAGGCCGGATCGATCACCTGGATCTGATCGAACCGAAAAGTGAGCTCGGTTGGAGCAATGGTCCTTATCACGCCATTCTCAATGAGGTCGCTATTGTTCGGCTGAACACCGATCAATCGCGGCCCCACCGCCATCAACTGACGTGTTTCGAGCGTTTCAATCAAACTCTTTCGAAAGGCAAATCGCTTAGTATTCGATCGAGTCGAATCTCCGCGATTCTCCGAAGAAATTGCGGGATTTGTATCGTGAGAAGTCTTGTTCGTACGAAGCCGGCGGATGGTCATCACCAACCCTCAGTGCAAAAGTATCGTGAACGCCCCAGCTCAAAAACGAGCTGCGAAATGACGAGTTAGAGGCCTGAAACCAAATCGTAATAAGGGGTTTTAAAAGCACCTTGCGGGTTGATCTGGTTCTTCGAGCCTCGTTTTCGAGTATAATTAGACCCTTGCGGGATGCAAATTTGAGTCGATTGCGCAGACTGTTCCGCGTGCCGAACTCTAACTTACAAACACCATTCGGGTGGTTTTTAGAGACGGACTGAGGTTGAATTTCCCCAGTTCTTTCCTGAAAACCTCAAAAACTGTCATCAAAACGATACACACATACCGTTTGCGCAGCCTTTGACGTCGATTTGGATAACAAATGGTATGATTAGTTCCGCCTGTAATGCCTGGATTTCAAATTCCGATAGTTTTCCAATTTTTATGAGATTTGCACTACAGAAGCACACAACTTCATCCTCAATGGACCGCCCGGATCACTTGGATCTAATGCTGCAAGCCAGATTTGGCGATTCGCTTGACGATCGATGCTTGATCACGTTTGAAATCCCGCTCGAACCAACCTACTGGGGAGGGGCATGTTTCCGCCGCTTAGAGCCACACAGATGGATTTACCTGGAGTATTCAGGAGAGATTGGTGGGGATCGAGGCACCGTCGAAAGAATTGACTCCGGAGGGCTTGAGTGGGTCAGTCAGACGGATCAGGAACTCGTTTTTTCGATGAACGTTTGCAACCCGACGTACCAGAAGAATTCTGGGCTTTGGCGTTTCTCCCTTTCAGCAGATCGAGCTCTTTGGAAAGCGGAACACCTGATGTGGTTCAACGCCTCAGGTGACTGGCTCGATTGAGACGGCTGCTTAGTATAAGCGGGATTCCTACAAGGGGCACAAACCTAGTGCAACAACTTGGAGATAACCTTGATTGGAGAATCCGCGAAGTCCCAACCCGCAGCGTGAGCGAGGGACGATTCTTCCGGCAAAATCCCTCGCTTACGCGTCGGGTTATGATCAACATCAACTCCAAGTTGCGGCACTAGGATTTTCCCCAATCGCGACGCTGACGACTGCTTGGAATTCCCATTTTCTTGCGGTACTTGGTGATTGTACGCCGTGCGACTCCCAAACCGTGTTTCGTCAACTCGGCAACCAAGTCATCGTCGCTGAGCGGGTTCGACTTATCCTCCTTGTCGATAATCTCCTGGAGCTTTAATCGGATCGCTTCGTATGCGACATCTTCGCCGTCAGCGGATGTAGTTCCAAACACGAAGAATCGTCGGAGCGGAAAAATGCCACGGGGTGTTTGAATCCATTTATCGTCTACGGCCCGTGAAACAGTGGTAACGTGAACACCAACCTTGTCAGCAATCTGCTGCATTTTCAGGGGCTCAATGGCCTCTGGACCTTGATCTAGGAATTTCCTTTGATAGATGACAATTTCTTGGGTAACCCTCGTCAACGTTCTTCGACGCTGCTGAATGGATTCAATAAGCCATTGAGCGCTGCCAATCTTTCGCTTGATGAACTCTCTCTCCTCCTCGGAAGAGGTCGGATCTGAAAGTCGCTTGCGGTAATACTCGCTGATCCTGAGTGGGGGCAAGGAATCGTCCACTAACCTAACTTGGTACTCACCATTTTCATCCAGCTCGACTACCACATCAGGCGTCACAACTGGAACAAATACCTCCATGAAAGCAGCCCCCGGTTTGGGGTTCAACTGATGCAACTGCTCTCGCGTCTCCTTGATTAACTCAATCGAATATCCTGTTCTTTTTTGGATATTGGGAAGCCTATTCTCTGCTAGATCATCGAGATGCTGAGATATAAGAGTTCGCATCTCATCGGCTAATCTCATGTCGGGACGTACCTGATTCAACAGGCACTCTTTTAGATTTCTAGCGGCGATGCCAGGCGGTTCCATTGACTGGACAATACCCAGTGCTTTCTCAGCAATGGCCAAATCTTCGTTCTTGTGATCAGGGGGTAGGATGTCGGCGAGGGACTGCTTGAAATACCCACCATCTCTGGCATCGAGACACGAGATAATTCGCTCCGCAATACGCTCAACCTCATCATCAATGTCCATTTCTGCAAGCTGATGAAGAAGAAAGTCATTCAACGATTCTGGTCGCTCGGCGGCGTTTGCCATCAAATCATGGGCTCTGTCCGACTCATCTTGGATCCGATTGCCCGACCTCCGGAAATCGTCGAACGTATCGGGCATGTCGTTGTCCATATTGGCCAACCGCTCAAAATCCTCAACGTTCGACTGCCCGTCTTTGACAACTAATTCCTTTTCGTCTTCCGTGCGAGAAGAATTAGGATTGGGATACTCCTCAGCTTCTTCATCGGGGAGAGCCTCGTCTCGCTCCTCCACCTCCAGCATCGGATTCTCATTCATCTCTTGCTCGATTCGTTCCTGCAGTGCCAAAATAGGTAGCTGCAGAATCTCCATCGACTGGATCATCCGGGGTGCCAGTTTTTGAGTCTGAATTTGTCGCGCTTCGAGTCCGAACGAAAGTCGCATAATTCCTCATCCCTAATTTCGAATCAAACGTGTCCCCTACACTCTAGCATTTTTATGAGGTAAAGTGCAGAGAGAATTCTCGCATTCGCCTGGAATGGGTACGTCATTTGCTGTCCGACCCTTGAAATTTGCCCTCCCGGCACAACAGCCGCGAACGCTACACTTCGCCACCATCGTCGAGCAAAAGAAGGACAAAATGAACGATTCCACAACGCGATCGACCTCGGGCGAAACGCCATTTGCACCGTCAGATTTAAGTCTCGCGAATCTACAATCCGAAGTCGACACTTGGATCAAGACGATTGGCGTCACCTACTTTTCTGAACTGACCAACATGGCGGTTCTAATGGAAGAGGTTGGGGAACTGGCTAGATTAATGGCGAGAACCTACGGTGATCAGAGCTTCAAAAAATCGGATCTAGGTAAAAACCTCCCCGACGAAATGGCTGATGTTTTGTTTGTCTTGGTCTGCCTTGCAAACCAATGCGGAGTAGACCTTACCCAAGCTGTTCGTGCTAACTTGGAAAAGAAATCGATTCGCGACAAAGATCGTCACGTAAATAATCCTAAACTCAAGGTAGCAGACTCCGTAGACCAAACCTAGAATCACCACATATTTGCCCTCAATATCGCCCTTTTGGCAGCGAGTCCGTTTGCCAAAAGCCTGCAATTTCGTTTGACATCAAGCCCTTCTAACCATACATCAAAACCAACTAGAAGACCGAGCAGTACCATGAGCTTGACCATTATGCGCCGCATCAAATTTTGCGCGGGGCATCGACTTTTTCAACATGGCGGAAAATGCGAAAATTTCCACGGCCACAACTATGTTGCAGACTTTTTTGTATCCAGCGGCAATCAAGACTCAGTCGGACGAGTACTGGATTTCTCCGAACTTAAGGGCTTATGCAAAGGCTGGATCGATGAACATTGGGACCATAGCTTTCTTGTCTTCGAACAGGACGAAAATGCAATCCAGGCATTGAGGCAAGTAAAACCCTGCCGATTATTCTTGATGCCTTACAACCCAACCGCCGAAAACATGGCGCGCTATTTGATGGAAGAAGTATGTCCAGGACTTCTCGCTCACACAGGGGCAACCGCAACACGGGTTCGGATTTGGGAAACAGACGAGTCCTATGCCGAAGCAGCACTTGGAGAAGACTCTGGGTTGGTCATTTCTAGCCAGGATGCCTCTGAGCAACTTTCGTGAAACTGTTTTACACCGATCACTTCGAACTCCCCTTGCCAGACGGGCATCGCTTTCCGATGTCGAAGTATCGGTTGCTAAGAGATCGAATTGTAAATTCGGATAAACACCGGAAGGATGTTCTTTTAGTTCCTCCTGCTGCCACCAAGTTCCAGCTATCTCTGGCTCATGATCCTGGATACGTTGAACGCGTATTTGCAGGAAGCCTTACATCACCAGAAATCAAGCGGATCGGTTTTCCGTGGTCTGAGAAGATGGTGGAGCGATCTTGCCGGAGTAGTGGAGCTACCTTGATGGCAGCACGCGCCGCGATCTCAGAGTCTATCTCGGTAAACCTCGCGGGTGGTACCCATCACGCAATGCACGACGCGGGCGAGGGGTATTGTGTATTCAATGACTCTGCCGTGGCGATTAGGACACTGCGTTACGAAGGGATAATCTCCAAAGCACTCGTCGTCGATTGCGATGTCCATCAAGGGAATGGAACTGCGCAAATCCTGGGTAACGATCCCTACGCCTTCACATTTTCCATTCATGGCGAAAAGAACTTTCCGCTTCGAAAACACCCCGGCTCTCTCGACATAGAATTGCCTGACGGAACGCGAGATGAAGAGTATCTTCATGCTCTTCGAGGGGGACTCGAAAGATGTTTTCAACATAGCCCTTTTGACTTAATGATCTACCTTGCTGGAGCGGATCCTTACGAACACGATCGACTCGGGCGATTGTCCCTGACCAAATCAGGATTGTTGGCTCGAGATAATCTGGTCTTCGAATTCGCTTATCGCACCCGCACTCCGGTTGCAGTGGCAATGGCCGGTGGCTACGCTCCCTCAATTAATGACATCGTCGATATTCATTCTTCGACAATCGGTGCAGCATCCGATTTTTATTCCATCGCCAATAAACTTAACAACAACTTAGGGAAACTAGTTTGAAAAAGAGTCTCCCTATCCTTTTCCTATTCTTTGGTCTCTGGTTCTGCATTAGATGGATTTCGATTGCATTGGGATCTGACGCTTTCCAAGCTGACCCGGACAGCTATCGGATGTTGGCTACCGAGCTCGCAACAACGGCCGTATTTGGCGCGAATTCACTTCCAACGGCATTTCGACCTCCGTTGTACCCATGGGTTCTATCGTTTGGTGTCAATGATAGCCAAGCTCTCGATATGACCTTCATTAAGCTGCTTCATTCCACTCTAGGTGCATTGACGTGTTTTTTCGTATATTGCACAACATTGGCCGCCCAAAATTTGCTGTGGAATCGATGCGAAGTCTTGAATCGCGGGAAACAAATGGTTGCGCCAGCACTGGCTGCAACATTGGTGGCTATCGATCCTATTCTGGTTCGGCAATCCCAGTTGATCATGACCGAAACTTTGGCAACCTTTTTATCTGCAATTACGTTGTGGTGCATGCTCATTGCATTCAAAGAACCCGGGCCAGTTAAATTCCTGATCGTGGGCATTGGAATCGGATTGTCTGTTTTATGCAGACCGACCGCAGTGGTTTGGGGAGGTCTTTTTATTGTTACCTTTTTGATACGTTGCTTTTTCGAAAAGTCACCAACTAAATTGCTTCGTGGACGCATAGCGTGGAGTTTGGCATCTTTCGCTCTCGGGGTGTTCGCGTTTGTTTTTCCGTGGGCTGCAAGAAACCATTTGGAGCTGAATCGATGGATCTTCACTACGACACATGGTGGCTATACCCTGCTGCTGGCTAACAACAATTCTCTGTACGATCATTTTGAAAAAACCCTAGGCCGTGACTGGAACGACACCAGCTTTCAAGCGGATTGGTTATCAAAGACTGGCGGACTCAACGAATTGGAACAGGATCGAATTGCCAATTCGATGGCAAGAGAAGCCATTCTACAGCGGCCGTTTCTATTTCTGAAAAGTTGCCTCATTCGACTCGGTTGGCTCTGGGCCCCGTGGCCGAATCAATCTAACTGGGTTGTTAGTACCGTAATCGGAATTTGGTACGCTCTGGTCTACTTGGCGGCGATCTTGGGGGGAACAATCGCTTGGCGTAATCACGAAGGTTTTTTTAGAAATCCGCTCCTTGTTCCAGCAGTATGTCTGATTCTGAGTCTCTCAATGGTTCATGCGGTCTATTGGAGTAACCTCCGAATGAGGTCCGTGGCGATGCCCGCTCTCTATATGCTGGCCAGCATTCCCATTTCTCTGAAGATGAGTTCATCTTCGAAATTTCGAGAATCTTTGGCTTAATCTAATCCCAAACCTGATTGCTTGCATTTCAAATCAGTATTTCCGGGCAAGCTGATATTGACCCGAATTTCGCCATCTTCGTACATTCCCGACCTAACCCAATTTGTTGCCCCAAACACTTTTACGCCTCTGTTAATCCAACTGTACATTCAAGGAGGAATGAAATGCCGCTCTCGATTACAACCCGTCGAAGACTATTCCGAGTCGTTTTCTTTAGCACTTTGGCACTATCCTCCTCCACTCTGCTCGCGCAGGATCCAGGTAAAAGGACCGGCAGCAAAACCGTTCCCGCTAACAATGCGTCAGCTAAAACCGACAGCACCCCCAAGAGCGATCCCAATAACTTGGTTGCAGCTCTGGTAAATGGCAAACCGATTACGATCGCCGATCTTGCTCAGCAATGCCGTCTGCGATTTGGAACGGAGATCCTGGACGACATCGTCAATAAAACCTTGCTGATGCAGGCATGCCAAGGTCAGAATATCGTCATCGCAGACCGAGATGTTGAGATGGAAATCTCTCGCGTCGCAAGCAAATTTCGACTGACAACAAACCAGTACCTTAAACTTCTTGAAGATGAACGTGATATTCCTCGCGAACAATATGCTACAGAAATTATATGGCCGATGCTGGCCATGCGAGCTTTGGCAAAAGACACGATTGTCGTTACCCCTCAAGAGATTGATCGCGAGTTTCAATCCCAGTATGGTCCTAAAGTTAAAGTTCGAATGATTGCTTGCCAAGATGCCAACAAAGTTGCCAAACTTCTGGAGCAAGCTAAAGCGGACCCCGATTCATTTCGCAAGCTCGCTAAGGAGCATAGCGAAGACCCAGATTCGGCTAGCGTAGAAGGCCTACTACCTCCCGTGCGCCGATATCTTGGTGATGATGAACTTGAGAATATTGCTTTTGCACTTCAGCCAAACGAGATTTCTAAGGTTTTTAAAGCAGGCGAAATGCATGTCATTTTGCAATGCGTTAACCACATCGCTGGCGTTCAACCTCCAGCGCCACAAATGCAAGAAATCGAAGCTCGATTAAAGTCCGAACTTGAGGAACGCAAGCTCCGAGATTCCGCTGAAAACGTTTTTACGACAATTCGTGAAAAGAGCCAGGTAAACATAGTTCATGGTAATCCACAGTTCGAAACCCAATACCCCGGCATTGCTGCACTCATTAATGGTCAAGCAGTGACTATGGAGTACTATGACAAAGCATGTGTAAAGCGACACGGGAAAAAGATTTTGCAAGGTGAAATCAATCGCAAACTGGTTGAGGAAGCACTCGCTCAAAACAAGTTGACCGTTACCCAACAAGAGCTCGATGCCGAATTGGCTTATGTTGCAAACTATTTTGGATTTAGAAATGCGGATGGCTCTCCAAACATTGCTGGATGGCTGCAGGACGTACAACAACGCGAGGGCCTCTCTCAAGATCTATACTTCCGTGATGTCACATGGCCAACCGTCGCACTTAAAAAGCTAACATCAGGCCAAGCTCAAGTTACTGAAGAAGACTTGCAAAAAGGTTTCGAGTCCAACTACGGTCCCAGGGCTGATGTATTGGCAATCGTGTTGAGCAATCAGCGCACTGCACAAGAAGTCTGGAACCTCGCACGCGGTAATATGAGCGAACAATTCTTTGGTGAATTGGCCGCTCAGTATTCTGTGGAGCCAAGCTCTCAAAGTAACAACGGTGTCGTTCCTCCTCTCCGAAAGCATGGCGGTCAACCTGTTTTAGAAAAGGCAGCCTTTGAGCTTGCACCCGGTGAGCTATCGGGGATTGTTGAAGTTAACGGTCGCTACGTGGTACTCAAGTCTCGCGGTTTTACTTCTCCAGTGGTTTCTCAGATGGATGATACCGTTCGCAAAGAACTGTACCAAAATCTACTTGAGAAAAAGCAGCGTCAAGCAATGGATCAATACCTAAGAACGATTCATGACAATGCTGAGATCGTTGACTTTATCAGCGTGAAAAACACTCGCGTACGTGCTTCGGAAGCCAAAGCTGTACTGGACTCTAACTCCCCAGAGAATCGATAATGCCTAACAAGGGAACGAAACGTAGATTCCCAGCGCACCGCCAGACGGTCCTAGATATTCTGGCTGCGTCGAAATCCGTTCCTGCGTTCCCCTTACTGCGAGACTTTCAACTAGGGGCGACCGAAGCAGCACGGAAAGCCTGTCCAACAAGAATTGGTTGGACAGCGATTTTTCTCAAAGCGTACTCGCTCGTCTCGATGGAAATTCCGGAGCTTCGCGACAGGTACGTCCGTTATCCTCGGGAGCATATCTATCGTCATCCCTCAACTGTCGCATCGATATCGATCCATCGCAACGATGATCAGGGAAATCCTCGGTTGATCTGGGCGAAGATCTGTAACGCAGAAACAACCGAGCTTCAAGCCTTGCAGGGGCAGCTTAACGACGCTCTGAGCAAACCGCTCAGCGAGATTTATCGCGATGGTTGCATTTTGGAGCGGTCCCCAAAAATTCTAAGAAGAATTTGTTGGTGGTGGGCCATGAATTGCGCGGGTAGAAAACACTGCAAGCATATTGGGACATATTCGATCTCAAGCCTTGCGTCTCAAAACTGTTTGAATGCCTACCACCCCCTAATTACGACAACCAGCCTAGCCTATGCACCGGTTAGCGAAAAAGGCTTGAGTCCAATCGCATTGATTTGCGATCATCGTGCGCTGGACGGAATGCTCGCTTCGCAGGCTTTGCAATCACTGGAATCAAAACTCCAAAACGAGATTGTTACCGAGCTAGAGTCCATCTCATTCATGCGAACAAACGTGGCGTAGCCATTGGCCGTGCCGATACAAACCGATCGATGGTTGTTAGGGGTCGACTTTGTAGTATTGAGTAGTAATTCCAGAAGGTGCATCAAATGCAATGGACTATGGCTGATTGGGAAGCAAATGACTTCCTAATAATCCAATAGCCAAGACGATGGAAAGAATGGTCCCCCCTATGAACATAACCCACCGTGGCCAAGAGTGCATGTAGCCCAACCATCGAATGTAAGTGTCAATAACAGGGCCAGCAAAATAGAGCACATTAGCAAAGAAGGCTCCAAACATTATCGATATCATCAACGATACGTTAAATATTCCGCTGAAACCAACCAGCAATAACGTGAGCAGGGTCAACAAACTTAGATAGATGACTCGCAGTTTTTCCCATGCGAGAAAGACGGTCCGAGCAATGCTCAAAAGCGAATCATCTGTCAGTGACTTTGAGTCCAACTTTTCGTCGCTCAGGTTGGCTGAGGATGCATATGGATTGCCGTTCATTGACATTTTTTAGCTACGTATCTAACCCTTTGGTAGTATTTGACCTTCGTTAAGCTCGAAGGATTTTTTCCATCTTTTTCCCCTTGGCCAACTCGTCCACAAGCTTATCCAAGAAACGAACTTTTTGGGTGAGAGGATTCTCAATCTCCTCAACGCGGTAACCACAAATCGTCCCAGTAATTAGAGAGGCATTCGCGTTGAGGGTCGCGTGGGCAAAGAACTCCTCAAACGTGGCCTTCATCTTAATCTGTTCCTGGATCTTCGCCACCGAGTAGCCGGTCAGCCACGTGATCACCTGATGTAGTTCGTCGGTCGTCCGTCCCTTTTTCTCGACCTTGGCAACATAATGTGGATAAACCGACGAAAAAGTCATCGCTGCGATTTTTTCATCGTGGATTGATTTATCGGTCATCGCAGCGTTCTTCAAAACAAGAGTCGAAAAGCTGTCATTATCTGCTGGCAAGACCAAAAGTCAAACACCCGCCAGATCTCAACCGATGAAGCGATTCGAATGCTGCCATTTTCAATTCGAGGCGTTGCTATTGCTTCTGAATCTTGTCGTTTGCTATCAACCAATGGATGCGTTCGGTCCTTGGCGTCAATTGAAACAATGCCAATTGAAAAACTTTTGGATTTACCAATTGTCTTACATTGGAACATTCATTCGGGAGAGACTATTCATTTGGATGAATCGTGGCGGTGCAGCTAAACATAAACGAACTCCGAAAACAATTCCTTTCGCGGCAAGGTCTAGTAAGACTCATTCATTGGCGTGGTAGTTTTCTATTGCTTGGAGTGACATTGGCTGTCGTGTTAGGGCTGTTCCTTAGCAGCTTGTTGAGATTGCCAACGCGAACGCCGTTACTGATCGTTTCTTCGTCGTATCAAGCACCTTGGGACGTCAATCCGTGGCAGGATTCCAACGTTGCATTAATGAAAAAGCTTGGTGACCATGCCTACAGAGTCAAGTCGATCGAAGCCAATGGTAGATCCATTTCTGGAAATTGGCTTGAGTTCGAGGATGCCATCTCGCAACTGGACAAATCGGCACAGAGTGACAAGCCACTTTTGATCTATCTGAATCTACACGGTGTCGTTGATCCGGACTCGAGCCCCTATTTGATCCACCGGGAATCTTCCCCTCTTGAGACAGACAGCTGGATTCCATTTGAAGCGTTACTCCAGTCTATCGAAAATGTACTTAGCAAACCTCGTGCGATTGTGTTTCTTTGCGACAGCAGTCGACAGGATGCACCATGGCAATCCAGCAATGAATTCTCTGCGTCTCTCCATCGCCTTTTTGAGAAGTATCCCAAAACGGGCAAGATCAATTCGCTAGTTGGTATCTGTACCACTCGATCCACCCCGTTTGAGAATATAAGCTACGAAAAAGGAGATCACTTTACCAGGCTTTTAGCTTTGGGGCTTTCAGGGCAATGCGATCGAAAAGAGAAAGGCGGGAATTCAGATCGCCAAATTGGTCTACAGGAATTGCAAAGCTATATCGAAGCACATTTCGCTGGAGACAACGGGATTGGCTTTAAGGTGGAGTCCAGTACTCGGCTCCTGTCATCCGAGCCACTCCAGACCCCATTAGCATGGGCAGGAATTACCAATCCTTACACACAATCTCTTTCGGTTGCCAACGACAATCCCTACACTATCGATTCGGTCGCTTCGATTTGGAAGGAACTACATGCTGTTAACTCTGAACGAGTTTGGCACAACCATCCTGCCTATTGGTCGTTGTTAAAGCAAACCGCGATCGACCTGGAAGCGATGCACCACAGCTCTCACCCAAACTCCGTTCGCGTCGCGGAACTGCAACGGACTTTTGAGCGATTAAAGACGAAATGCCAAGAACCCTTATTGAATCCGAAAGATAGCCCCGATTTTCATTTGAAGGAACAAATCAAGCACGGACTGGAAGTATGGGGAGGGTTGGCAACAAACCCAACTGTTAGCAAACTTAGGCAATTGATTGATAAATGGGAACGAAACACCGATGACGCTCAGTATCACCCCACCCCCTTTCTTTACACATTGCTTCAACAAGCCGAATTGAAGATTTGGACGCGGCCCGATCTGATGCAATCTTTTGCAAGAGGAATGATTGCCCTTGAGTCTGCAAGATTGGATTCCTTTCAGCTTCCGAGTCTCGTAGAACTTGAGAGTCGAGAACAAACCCTCGACAACAATCGTCGAGGAATCGAAGACCAATTTCTCGCGGGGGCCTTTGATGAAAAGATACTTGCAAAAGTGAATACTTTTGAGACGGAGTGTTCACAATTCAAGACCTCGACAATGACACTCGCTACGTCGATCGACAGCTATTACGAAGCACTCGCTGAAGTACTGCCGATGGTCCGAGCCGGTCTAGCAATCGATCAATATGAGCTAAGAAATACAGACTCAAAGCAGCCTGATAACGAATCTCTTCTTAGACAAAAAATCCTTGGGTTGATTTACACTCTTACAAAAAACACGGAGTACTTAACCTCCGAGCGAGCTCCGTCCCAGTCGGAACTTTTCGTCGATGTAAAAACAGCCCTTTTGTTGTTGTCCGAATCGATATCCTCAAAATGGATGAGGCTCATAGAGGGTGGTCAGTCAGTTTCCGAAGAACGATTTCTGGCAATATCTCAGCTATTGAACTCAGGCTTTATTCCCAATATCAACGCCACGCCTGAATCGACCAATACCATTCGCCAAGGCTCCTATCGCGTCCTGATGAATCATCTTTCTTCAAAGCAGGGTAGAGAGTCCTCAATGAGAGCTTCATCCGAAAAGGGTGAAGCGATGAAAAATAAAGATTTGGATCGCGAATCGCATTTGTTATTGGCCCCTCTCTATTCACGAGTCTTCCAAGGTCTGGTTTCTAGCGAAGATAAAGACTTGCAGTCGCAATCCATTTGGAGGAGTGTTCAGCAGTTACACAAATCAGCAGGTCTGAGATTTGGCGATTCTGCAATGAAGCAATCTATTGCAGCTCGATTGCTAACATCACAATTTGGGCTTACGGAATGTGCGAACTGGGTTCACTATCATGAAGCACGTCTTGAAGAACATCGGGCTGCGATTTCAATCAATAGACATGCAGAAGACTTTTGGCATACACCACTTCGAGACGGGATATCTCACTTTGTTATTGCCTCCGAAGTCATCAAAAACAAAACCGGCAATCTTAATCTTAAACCGACAGACTTTTACACGAAGGCTCTCGAAAGGGTTAATGCTTACCAAAATGCAACGAAGGGATTTAGGCTTTCAACGCGATATTCGCCTGCCAACGCACTTAATGTTAGCCCTGAACTGATATGGAGCGTTGGAAACGATATTGGAAAGGATTCTATACCCCGTGGAATTGGTTCAGTACGACTGATAAGAAACACCGGCAACACCAACGAGGTAATTGCTACACAAACTGCAAATGCAAATATCACAAACCAATCGGTGGCTGGAAAATTCGTTTTACCTGGGCTGATCGATACGAGCATACAAAACGATTTGCAGGTCCAATTCGAATATCGAGGGCATCATTGCGATTCAACACTGAAAATTCGTTCTTCTCCTTCATTGGTTTCGATAACCAACGCATCCCCTTCAGGAGAAGCGGTGTTGCGAATAGAAGAAACAGGAGAGACCAAAAGGTATCGAACGCTGATCCTCGATTGCTCTGCATCCATGTTCGAACCCTACGATGCCGAATCAAGCCAAAGTCCTAACTCATTCCCGATCGATCGATCGAAGCTGGTTGCAGCCAAGAGAGCTGTTGCTGAAATTCTCGAGCGTTGGTCAAATCAACCGAATCAAGTCGGGGTCGTCTTTTTCGGGCATCGCGTTTCGGCTGGTGGAGTGAAACAAGGCAATTTGATTCAAGACAAGTATTTCGCGGCCTATCCGTTCTCTCCAACGCTTCAACCGTATGAAGATGTCGAAACAGTTTTACCTGTTGGGCGATTTACCGATGCAGAAAAATCCAAAGTGTTAAGTCATTTGGAATTGCTTTTGCCTTGGGGGCAAACCCCTTTATATCTTTCTTTGCACACTGCGATTCAACAGGCTGCGAATACGATCCACGATGGCACTCACGATATCATAGTCGTCTCAGATGGTCGAAACTATCAATTCAACCCTCACCCGTCAGTAAACATCTCCATCGACTCTGTCATCGAGTTGGCCAAACGCCACAACACTAGGATTCATCTAATCGGTTTTGGTATTCCGAAATCAGAGTTCGCAGAAGCTTCCGAGCAGTACCAAAGGCTAGCAGTTGAAACAGGAGGTTCGGCAAGTTTTCAGATTGCAGACTCGATTGCATTAGTAGAGAGGGTAAATTCTTTAACCCAGCCACAACCTGTGTTGGTCCATTTACCCAATACCGATCGCATTCTAGCGACAACAG
>VYLF01000322.1_pt1 | contig 16460 bp, 11 predicted proteins | sample 5114371 | NCBI WGS metagenome assembly VYLF01 (sample SAMN12291773, study PRJNA351875) | freshwater metagenome | isolation source: freshwater lake | place: USA: Michigan, Kent Lake | collected 2013-08-15 | reverse complement strand
CCATCCACTCCCCCCGCCCGCCACGCGGCATAGCCAGCCTCCACCGCCGCCCCGGCTCTCCCTGTAAACTCTCCCGCAACCCGGAGATCCTCCCATGAACCGCCGCGACTTCCTTGCTTCCGCCGCCACCACCGCCGCGATCCTCTCGATCGGCGCGAAGAGCTCCCCCGCTGCCGCCCCCTCCATCCCCTCCACCCCCTCCACCACGCCCCCGTCCGGGCCCGCGGTCCGCAAGCTGAAGAAGTCCGTGAAGTACGGCATGATCGGCGCTGGCGCGACCGTGATGGAGAAGTTCCAGATCCTCCGCGACATCGGCTTCGACGGCGTGGAGCTCGACTCCCCCAACGACCTGGCCCTTGACGACGTCCTCAAGGCCAAGGAAGCGACCGGGATCGAAGTTCCCGGGGTCGTCGATAGCGTTCACTGGGCCAAGCCCCTCTCCGACGCAAACCCCGACGTTCGCGCCGAAGGGCGTGTTGCCCTCGAAAGGGCCATCCGCGACTGCAAGGCCTACGGCGGATCCTCCGTCCTCCTCGTCCCCGCCGTGGTGAACAAGCAAACCTCGTACGCCGATGCGTACACGCGCTCGCAGGACGAGATCCGCAAGGTTCTCCCGCTCGCCCGCGAAACGGGGATCAAGATCGCCATCGAGAACGTCTGGAACGGCTTTCTGCTGAGCCCGCTCGAAGCCGCGCGGTACACCGACGAACTCGACCCCGCATGGGTTGGTTGGCACTTCGACATCGGCAACATCGTGAACTTCGGCTGGCCCGAACACTGGATCCCGGTTCTCGGAAACCGCATCTGGAAACTCGACGTCAAGGAGTTCAGCCGCAAAAAGCGCGACGACGAAGGACTCTGGAAGGGCTTCGCCTCCGAAATCGGTGACGGCGATTGCGATTGGCCCACCGTCATGAAAGCCATCGACGCCATCGGCTACGGCAACGGCTGGGCCGCCGCCGAAGTTCGTGGCGGCGACCAGGCCCGACTGAAGGATGTCTACGAACGCATGTGCCGCGTCCTCGACCACTAACCCAATCGATTCGCATGCCCAACGCCCATCTCCCCACCAAGCCCTGCGCCCACTGCGGCCGCCCCTTCACCTGGCGCAAGAAATGGGAACGCGACTGGGACCGCGTGAAGTACTGCTCCACGGCGTGCAGCCGCGGCGCTCGCCCCGCGGCGCCTCCCCCTCGCCCCCGCTAACTCGGTCGGTCAGTGCGCCGGCGCCGCGGCAACCGCCGGCCCAACACCCTCCGCCTCCACCCGCCGCTCCTTCTTCGCCGCGATCAACACGTACATCGACGGCACCACGAAAAGCGTGAACAGCGTGCTGATGGTCATGCCGGTGACGAGCACGATACCGATGGAGTTTCGGGCCTCGGCGCCCGCACCGGTGACGAGCACCAGCGGGAAGTGACCGAAGACGGTGGCCGCGCTGGTCATCAGAATCGGCCGCAGACGGGTCATCGCGGCCTGCTTGGCCGCGTCGACCTTCGAAAGCCCCTGCTCCTGCAGGGTGTTCGCGAACTCCACGATCAGGATGCCGTTCTTCGCGACCAGCCCCACGAGCGTGATGAGCCCCACCTGCGAGTAGATGTTCACCGTCGTGAAATCCAGGTACGTGAAGATCAACGCCCCCGAGATCGCGAGCGGCACGGAACCGAGGAGCACGATGAGCGGGTCGCGGAAGCTGCTGAACTGTGCCGCGAGCACGAGGTAGATCAGGCAGAGCGCAAAGCCGAGCGTGGTCGCGAGGCTGCTGCCTTCTTTCCTGATCTGGCGGCTCTCGCCGGCGTAATCCAGCGTGTACCCGGCGGGCAGGATGCCCTTCGCGGCCTCCTCGATCGCACGCAGCGCCTCTTCCTTGGTAACCCCCGGTGCGACGCCGCCGTACAGCTTGAAGCTGTTGCGCTGCTGGAACCTGTTCAGCGTTCGCGGCGCGGTCACGGTCTCGATCCGAATGAACGACGACACCGACACCAGACCGCCATCCGGCGTTCTCACCTTGAGCTGCATCAGCTGATCGGGCGACATCCGCGCGCCCTCGGCGATCTGCGGGATCACCTTGTAGCTCCGACCGTCGTAGTTGAACCGGTTCACGTACGCGCCGGACAGCAGAATGGACAGGTCACGCCCGACTGCCGCGAGGTCCAGCCCCATGTCGGCCACGCGACTCTTGTCGATGATCAGCCGCGTCTGCGGCAGGTCCAGCTTGAGATCGGCGTCCGCGTAGAGGAACTTCCCGCTGCCGAACGCCGCGCCGATGAGCTGACCGGCGATTGGCGCCATGTCGGGGGCTTCGTCGGTGCTGGTCACGAGCAGTTCAACGTCAAACTGACCCGCACCCGGCAGCGGCGGCGGCAACCCGGGGAACGCGGTGACCGTCTTGATGGAGGACAGCACCCCGAAGGCCTGCCCCATGAGGTCCGCGGTCGTGCGTTCACGATCCTTCCAGTTGATCGCCTTCATACCACCGAAGCCGCCGGACGGGAAGGTGACGTTGAAGAACGACTCGTGCTCCTCGAACGTGCCCATTCCCCGGGCCGCTTCCACAACACCCTTGAGCGTGTAGTCGAGCGTGGCCTCGGGCGAGGACTGGAACACGACGAAGATGAACCCTTCGTCCTCGGTCGGCGCGAGTTCCTTTCGCGAGCTTTGGTAGAGCGGCCATGCCGCGAGCGCGATCGCGACGGCGACGAGCGCCATGGTCCACCGAACGTCGAGCGTGACCCCGAGCACACGCCCGTACAACCCTCGCAACTTGTCGAAGTGCCGGTTGATCATCCGGGAGAACCAGCTCTCCTTGCCCTGCGGCGCGACCATGACCGCGCTCATCACGGGCGAGAGCGTCACGGCCACGATTCCCGACACCACGACCGCGGCGGCGAGCGTGAAGGCGAACTCACGGAAGAGCACACCCGTCAGCCCGGTCTGAAACCCGATCGGGGCGTACACCGCGGCGAGCGTGATCGTCATCGAGATCACGGGCGCGAAGAGTTCGCGAGCCCCGTAGAGCGCCGCCTTCATGCGCGGCATCCCTTCTCTGATGTGCCTCTCCACGTTCTCGACCATGACGATGGCGTCGTCCACGACGAGGCCGACGGAGAGCACGATGGCGAGGATGGTCAGCAGGTTGAGGGAGAAGCCCATCAGCATCATCGCGATGCACGCGCCCACCAGCGAGATAGGCATCGCGATCAGCGGGACCAGCACCGTCCGGATGGAGCCCATGAACAGGAAGACCACCAGCCCCACGACCGCGACGGTCTCGGCGAGGGTCTTTCCGATCTCCCTGAGGGCGTTTTCCATGTAGTACGTGCCGTCGTACGCGAGGCGCATGTTGACGCCCGCGGGCAGGGTCGGTTCGATCCGCTTCATCGCGGCCTTCAACGCGGCGCCGACGTCGAGTTCGTTCGCGCTGGGCAGCGGCCACACCGAGAGGTAGATCCCGGGCACGCCGTTGATCCCCGTCTGCGACTGCGGCTCCTCGCTCCCGAGTTCGACCCTCGCGATGTCGGAAAGGCGCACGAGCGTGCCGTCACGCGACCGCACGATCAGCCGCTCGAACTCCTCGGTGGAGCGCAGGTCGGTGTCCGCGAGCAGGTCCGTCTGCAGGTCCTCGCTCTCGGTCTTGCCCACCGCGGCGAGGAAGTTGTTGCGTTGCAGCGCCGATGCCGCCTCCTGCGGCGAGACGTCGAGCGCGTTCATCCGTTCGGCATCGAGCCAGACGCGCATGGCCAGCGTGCGAGCGCCTTCGATCCCGACGCGTTGCACGCCGGGGAGCGTGCCCAGGTCGGGCTGCACCTCGCGCGAGAGGTAGTCGGTGAGCTGCGTCAGATCGAGCGTGTCGCTGATGAACCCGAGGTAGAACGTCGCGTACGGACGGTCCGCACGCTGGATCTCGATCACCGGCGACTCGGACTCCGGCGGCAGATCCCCGCGGACCTGGTCGAGCCTCGCGCCGATCTCGGCGAGCGCGTCGGTGCTGTTGTGGTTGAGCTTGAGGCGAACGGTGATGGTGGACAGGCCCGCGACGCTCGAGCTTTCGATGTAATCGATACCGTCGATTGCCGCGACGGCGCGCTCGATCGGCGTGGTGATGAACCCGCGGATGGTTTCCGCCGACGCGCCGATGTAGGGCGTCGTGATCACCACCGAGCTCGACTCGATTCGCGGGTACTGCCGAACGGGCAGCCCCGATATCGAGCGCCAGCCCACGGCGAGGATGATCAGATTGACCACCACCGCGAGCACGGGGCTCTTGATGAAGATATCAGTGAACGACTTCTTGCTGCTCGCGTCCGCGGACATGGAATGCCCCTATCGCCTTGCCGGCGTTCCGATCACTTGCCCACAGCCCCGCCGCCTTCGCCCGCCCCACCACCGCCGCCGGGCCCGCCGCCGGGTGGACCGACCTGCACGGAAGCGCCGTCCCGGAGTTTGAACGAGCCTGCCGCGGCGATCTTGTCGCCGGCGGAGAGTCCCTCGATCACGATCACGTCCGTTCCGACGGTCGGGCCGAGTTTGATGAACGTCTGCTTGGCCCGCATCGCGCCGCCCTCGCCGGGAACGACCATGAATACATGGTCCCCGAAGGGCGCACGCCGCACGGCGGTCGAAGGGATCGCGACGCGTGTGCTGGGCTCGGAGATGGGCACGCTGATGTCGACGAACATGCCGGGGCGAAGCGTGTCGCTGGGGTTGGGCACGATCGCCCGGACGCGGACGTTGCGGGTGTCGGTGTTCACGACCGCGTCGACGCCGGCGACCTCGATGCGCTGCGGTCCGTCGCCGAGCATGATGGAGGTGGCGGTGACGAAGTCGCCCGCTTTAACGCGCTGCGCGTACTCCTGGGGGATGGCGAAATCGAGGAAGATCCGATCGGTGACACCCTGCATGCCGACGATCTGGGTGCCGAGCGCGAGGAACTGGCCCGGGTGCACCGAGCGGATTCCGACGCGTGCCTTGAAGGGCGCCTTGATCGTCTTCTTGCTGATCTGGGTTTCGACCTGGCGAACCTGCGAGCGGGCGAGTTCGACTTCGGCCGCGGCTTTTTCGAGTCGGGCCCTCGCGCCGGCGAGTTGGGCTCGGGCGTTATCGAGTTCGGTTACGGCGACGGCCTTGGAGGCGACGGCGGTCTCGACGCGGCGGACGTTGGATTCCCAGAGGTCGATGTCGGCGCGGATCACTCCGAGTGAAGATTCCATGACTCGGACGTTGGCCTCGGCGGCTGCGAGATCCGCGCGCTCGACGGAGGCGTCCATCTCGAGGACTGTCTGGCCCTCTTCGACGATGCCACCGGTCTCGAAGTTGACTTGGGTAACCACACCCTCGACCTCGTTGCTGAGCACGACGGATCGCAGCGCGATCACGGTGCCCACGAGGTCGGCGCGGGGTTGCCACTGGATTTCTCGCGCCTCCAGGATCTCGACCGCGAACGCGGGTTCGAAGGCCGGCGCGGCCGCCACTCCGTCGGCGCGGTGCTTGACCGCGCGAATGACGAGAGCTGTTGCGCCGAGCGCCACAACAATACCTACCGCCGCCGCGAGTGATTTCGCTTTCACGACTTTCGTGTCCTTGAACTTGTCGCCCGACCGGGGCGTTTCACCGTCCGCACCGAAGACGCTACCGTCCGCAAGGAACTCAGGAGATCCTGACGGCGTTTTGGGGTCATTTCCGAGAGCCCGAAGATGCGTTCGAACCAGAGTCCGCTCAGCGCCAGGATGACGGTTGCACTGGCGCCGGGCTCGAGCCCGTCCTTCTCGGCTCGCTTGAGGAGTTCTGTGTGTGCTTCGCGCAGGGGCTTAATTAGGGCCGGGTTGCTCGCGAGGGCGGTGACGAGCACGACGCCCGAGCGCCGCATGTCTGCGCCGCCGCAGTCGGGCTTTTCGAGGCAGGTGGAGAGCACGCCGCGGGCGACCCGTCCGGGGCCTTTGGGCAGGCGATCGATGGCGGCGTCGGCGTCCGTTTTCCAGCGTGCGACGATGCGAGTGACCATCGCCTCGAGGAGGAGGTCCTTGGACCTGAAGTGGTACATGAGGCCGCCCTTGCTAACACCGGCGCGTGCGGCGACGGCGTCCAGCGTGAGCGTGGCGATCCCGTGTTCGTGGATCACCGCTTCCGCGGCGTCGAGCAGGGCATCGTGGCTGAACTGGGGCGTACGGACGGCCATGACGAAGCATACCGACCGGTCGGTCGGAAATCAAACCGACCGGTCGGTCGGTTTGGCTTAAGTCACGGTTTCTCTAGGAGTTGGCGGCGGCGTCGGTTAGTTCGCCGCCGACCGCGGCGTGCGCCTTCCCGAGCCACCTTCGGCAGAGGCTCGCGAGTCGGGCGCGGTCGACGGGCTTGGTGGCGTAGTCGGTGCAGCCGGCGTCGAGGCAGCGCTGGCGGTCGCCTTCCAGCGAGTGGGCCGTAAGAGCGACGATTGCGACTGTGGAGCCCGACTCGCGGAGGCGTGCGGTCGCGGTGTAGCCGTCGAGGACGGGCATCTGCATGTCCATGAGCACGAGGTCGTAGGGGCAAGGATTGCACAAGCCCCGGTCGGGGTCGCGGTCGTGCGACAGGAGCTTGATGCCTTCGAGACCGTTCTCGGCGATGGTTACCTCGAGCCCGAGTTTGCGGAGGAGCAAGCCGATGAGGCGCTGGTTGTCGAGGCCGTCTTCCACGACCAGGACGCGGCCCGTGAGCTTTTCCTCGCTCGGGCCGGGGGCTGCCGCGGCGCTGAGCTGCTCGACGCCGCTGATGTCTTTCGAACAGGCCACCACTCCGACCGGGATGGCGATGGTGAAGACGGATCCCTCGCCCTTGCGGCTTGTTGCGGTGACGTTGCCGCCGAGCATGATTGCGAGCTTCCGGGAGAGGGCGAGGCCGAGGCCGGTGCCGCCGTGCCGGCGCGACATCCCGGAGTCTGCCTGGTTGAAGGGGCTGAACAGGGTCGCCATCGCTGCTTCGTCGATGCCGGGGCCGGTATCGATTACGCTGAGGGTCAGCATCCGCTTACCGGCCTCGGGAGGGCCGGCGGAGACGGTAACGCGTACGGCGCCTCGCTCGGTGAACTTCACGGCGTTTCCGACGATGTTCGAGAGCACCTGGCGGAGCCGGGCTCCGTCGGTGTGGGCGAGGGCGGGCACGGGGGTCAGGCATTCCAGCGTGAGGCCGATCGCCATTTCCTGCGCTCGGGGCAGGTGCAGTCGCACGACCTCTTCCGCGATGCCCAGGGGTGAGCATTCGCTCATCGCGGGAACGATTGCCCCCGAGTCGAGGCGCGAGATGTCGAGCACGTCGTTGACGATGTGCAGGAGTTGGTGGGCGTTGCGGCGGATGATGTCGATGCGTTCGTGTTCGGTGGCGGGGTCGGAGCTTGGATCTCCGAGCTGATCCACGAAGCCGAGGATCGCGTTCATCGGCGTGCGGATTTCGTGGCCCATGTTCGCGAGGAACTGGGACTTTGCCATCGAGGCCGCTTCCGCGGCGTCGCGGGCACGGATCATCTCGGCTTCGGCCTGCTTTCGAACGGTGATGTCGTTTGCGACCAGCAGGTATCCGCACGCGTCGCCGGCGTCATCGAGAATTGCGGTGACGCAGAGGGCCACGGTGACGAAGGTGCCGTTGCGACGGCGCATGCGCCATTCGCGTTCGAAGGAGTTGCCGACCGTCACGCCGTGGGTGACGGCGTCCATGTCGGAGTGGTCGCCGGTGCCGAGTTCTTGTCTCCGGGCGGCCAGTTCTTCGGGATCGAAGAACATAGGGGCCTTCGTGATGTTGGCGAGGTCTTCCTCGCGGTAGCCGAGGAGTTTCTCGGCGCCGGTGTTGAAGGTGAGCACGGTGCCGTCTGCGGCGACGGAGATGATGCCGGCGCTAGCGCTTTCGAGGATGGCCTGCTGTTCGAAGGTGACGCGTTTGAGTTCCGCGGCGGTTCTGAGGCTTTCGCCGTGGCGAACTTCGAGGCCGTCGATCATGGCCTGGAGGTTGGTGGCCATGGTGGTGACGGCATCGGCGAGGACGCCGAGTTCGCCGGGTTCGCCGCGGGGCATTTCGGCGCCGATGTCACCGTCGGCGATGCGGCGCGCACCTTCGGTCAGGCGGCGGATGGGTCCGCAGATACCCGCGGCGAGGTGCCAGGCGGCGGCGTACAGAAGTCCGACGACCAGGACTCCCGCGAGGATCGCGACTCGTGCGGCGTGGTGTGAGCCGGCGGTGAATGCGGCGTGGTCCTGCCACACGATAACCGCCCACGGCAACTGGCCAAGCGGCTCGGCTGTAGCTCGGCGCGAAGAGCGTACTCCGCCGCTTTCGTGCTCGGCCCACGCCGGACCGCTGCCCGGCAGGGGCACGTCGTGCGCGAGGGAGGCGCATTCATCATGGGCTTGATCGCCCAGCTCGATCTTGGTGCGCAGCTTGGTTTCAGGGTCCTCCGTGTTTGCGAGGACCACACCGTCCTCACCGGCGAGCATCGCCCATGAGGCGTCGGGGATCATGTGCTGGTGCTTGACGATGACCTGCTGAAGCCAGGAGACCGCGAGTTCGTAGCGGAGCACACCGATGATATCGCCGGTGGAACCGCGGACCGGTGCCGCGGCGCAGAGCGTCGGCTGTCCGTTGACGTCCGCGTAGTGGCGGACGGAGAAGCAGGGCAGTCCTTCGGACACGACTTGCTTGAAGTACTGGGCGTGGGCGTCGCTGATTCCGGGCATGCGGATGCCCGTCTGCGCGACCAGAGCTCCCTTGGCGTCGAGAAGGCTGACTCCGAGAAGATTGATCGGGTCGGATGCCGCGACGCGACGGAGGAGGTCGCCGAAGGCGAGCGCGGCCTCGGCGCGCTCCGGCTCGTTCATTTCGATGAAGCTCTGAACGGCCGGCAGATTCGCGGCGGCGCGGACGCTTTCGATTTTCTCCTCGATTGCACCGTCGAGTTCGTGCGAGAGGATCCGGGCTGCGCCGGTCAACTCCTGGTCGTTTGCTTGCTCGATTGCAATGGACTCGTGGCGGAGGAGCAGCCCCCCCACGATGGAGAGCGGGATGACCGCGATGGCGAAGAGCGTCAGCAGGATCTTGCGCTCGAGTGTCATGGGAGGTCTCCACCGTCGATGAGCTGCGCCAGCGGCGGGCGACGGGTCAGCACTCCGGTGTCCACGAAGAACTCGATGTACAGCTCAGCCGTTCCCTGCATCTCGCCCGCTTTCCCGTTGGCTCCGAAGAGCTTTCTGTTGTCCTCGAGGCCGAGGAGTTTGACACCGTCGGTGCTGATCTCTCCGGGTTTGAGACCGAGGCGTTTTTCGAGGATCGCGTTCCCGAGGTCGGGGTGTTCTTGCCAGTACTCGAGTGCGCGGAACCACTGGGTCGTCAGGCGCTGCAACTGCCCCGGGAATCGCTCGCGCGTTTCCGCGGTGGTCAGCATGGCGTCGAGTACGAGCTTGGGGGTCTCGCGCGTGGTGAAGCACAGGTTGGCGCCTTGGGCCTGGGCCTGGCTGACGTAAGGCTCCCACGTGTGCGCGATATCGACCAATCCCCGCGAGAGCGCGGCGGGTACATCCGAAGCTTCGGTGTCGATCAGGGTGACTTCGCTGCGGAGCACACCGTGCTTGTTGAGGAAGGCGTCGAGGAAGACTTCGCCGAAGCCGCCGAAGTTGGTGCCGATTCGCTTGCCACGAATGGAGTCTGGGCCGAGGATCGGATGGATCGAGAGCACTCCGTCGGCGCCGGTGGATTCGTCGGTGATGAGCAGAACTCGCAGGTCGCTGCGGGCTCGAGTGAGGGTGACGGCGTCGGCGAGGGAGACGCCGACGATGTCGTACTCGCCGGCGGCGAATGCCGCGAACATGCGATCGGAGTCTTCGGTGACCGAGATGGCGACGGGGATATCGGCTTCACGCAGGTAGCCGAGTTCCTCGGCGAGGAGGATTGGGTAGTACCCGAGCCACATGTCGACGCCGATGCGGAGGGGTCGGGATTGTTCGACAGGGTTGAGTGTGTCGGAACTTTCGGTCAAGACGGTCCGTGCTCCCACCAATGCGAGAGCGGTCGCGATGATGCTCGCGAGTACGACGCCTTTCCACGTTCCAACCTTGCGGGTTCCCATCAGCTGCCCCAGTAAGTGACCGCTCACTTATCGAGCGGTTGAGGCGGGCGCATGAGCCCGTGGTTGAAGGGCCCGTGAAAACTCGGTGTCGGGTGACGAATAGACGGTTCCCTAGAACAGGTGATATCACAACCTTGTTTAGGGGACGCCGAGCGTTCGTTCGGGGTTTGCGTAGATTGTTGCTTTGCCGTTGAGGTTGTCGGCCCGGACGTCGGCGAGGGTGTTGGTGCCGCCGAGGCCGCGAGGGAACTCGGTGGCGTGGATGATGTCGACGTGGCCGTCGGCGAAGGCGGCGTTGACCGCGCCGCCCCCCTTACCGGGGTGGCGGTAGCCGATGCGGGAGTTGGCCGTCCCGATGCGGTTGTCGCGGTGGCGGCCGGCGTATACGCCGTCGGCGGTGGCGATGAGTTGGAAGGGGCGGACGAAGGCGTTGAGCTTCGTGGGCTTGATGGTGAGGCCGTTGCTACCGGGTCCGTAGCCGACGGACGCGGTGTAGTGGAGGTCAGGATCGACCTGCACAGTTCCCCCGATCGGGTTGAGGGCGTTGATCCAGTAGGAGACGCGGATGATCTTGTCGAAGCCACGATCGGGGATGAGGGTGGGGATGTTGGCGGTGCCGAGTCGGGAGTTGGGCCAGTCCATCCAGCCCTTTGGGTTGTTGGGATCGGTGCCGGTCTGGCCGTTGATGAGGCCTTCGATGTCGACCGTTTCGGGGCAGACGAACGATCCCCCCTTTGTGGTACGGCCGGACTGCATGTAGCCGTCGCGGTCGAGGATCGGGGCCCACCCGTCAAGGGGATTCGTGGTGTCGGTGCCGTTCATGTTATATGACGGGATCACAACCTCTTTGTGGTCATTATTATATAATACGAAGCCCTGGGCGATCGAGTGCTGCGTGGCCCCGCAGGCGGTGGTCCGCGCGGAGCGGCGGGCCTGGCCGAGTGCTGGGAGGAGGAGCCCGATGAGCAGCGCGATGATCGCGATCACCACGAGGAGTTCGATAAGCGTGAAGGCACGGCCAAGGAGTCGCATCACGGTTGCTCCGTTCGCCAGGACAGATCGAACACCTCTTCCATGGGTTCCCACCAGCCACCGGGCGTGGCGGAGGGCACGCGCTGCTGGTACCGGCGCATGAGTTCGTCCCACTCGCGGCATTTGGGGTTGGTGGCGTACTTCTGGAAGTCGCGAGCGGGGTCGAAGTCGTCGGGGGCTTCGAAGGTCATGAAGAGGCGGTTGCCGGTGAGGAAGATGCGCATGGAGGCGATGCCGGCACCCCGGAGTGCTGCCGCGACTTCGGGCCAGACGGCTCGGTGGTGGTGTTTGTATTCGGCGATGAGCCGAGGGTCGTCTTTGAGGTCGAGTGCCTGCGCGAACACCTTCATCCGCGATCTCCCGCGTGCCCACGAGTTCCCCCTACCGCAACCGCCCGGGATAGGGTACCATGCCCGCCCCGGCGGCGTGTCGGGGGATCAAAGGAGATCGCGTGAAATCCAGCATGGTGTTCGCGTTGCTGTCGGCGGTGGCGGTTGGGCTTCTTGGCTGCGAGAAGAAGGCGGAGGAGGCCCCGCGGGCGGGGGGCGAGAATACACCCAAGTCACTCCGGATTGCGGTGGTTCCGAAGGGGACGTCGCACGACTACTGGAAGTCGGTTCATGCGGGCGCGCTGAAGGCGGAGAAGGAGCTCGGGGGGGTGGAGGTCACGTTCCGTGGTCCGGAGCGTGAGGACGACCGGGATCAGCAGATCTCGCTGATGCAGAACATCATCGCGTCGAAGTACGACGCGATCGTGCTGGCACCGCTCGATCAGGCGGCGTTGGTGGGGCCGGTGCGGCAGGCGAAGGAGGCGGGGATCCCGGTGGTGATCATCGACTCGGGGCTGGGCGCGGAGGCGGGGAAGGACTTTGTGAGTTTCGTCGCCACCGATAACCGGGCGGGGGGCGAGATGGGCGGGAAGCACCTGGGCGAGTTGCTGGGCGGGAAGGGGAAGGTGCTGCTGCTTCGGTATATGGAAGGATCGGCGAGCACGACGGAGCGGGAAGAGGGGTTTGTCTCGGCCATCTCGCGGTACGAGGGGATTCAGCTCGTGGATCTGAAGCGGTATGCGGGCGCGACCCGCGCGACGGCTCAGGAAGCGGCGGAGAACCTGCTGGCGTCGCAGACGGACATCACGGGCGTCTTCTGCCCGAACGAGAGTTCGACGTTTGGCATGCTGCTGGCGCTGCGGTCGAAGGGACTGGCGGGGAAGGTTCGGTTCGTCGGGTTTGACGCGAGCGATGCGGCGGTTGAGGCTCTGGGGCAGAAGCAGGTCGACGCGCTGGTGCTGCAGAACCCGATTCGCATGGGCGCGTTGGGCGTGACGACGGTGGTGGAGCATCTTCGCGGCAAGGCGCAGCCCGCGACGATCGACACGGGCGTGGCGCTGGTCACTCCGGAGAACATGGGGAGCGCGGAGATGAAGGACCTGCTGTCGCCGGACCTTGCCTCGATGCTCGGTGGCCGATGAGCGACGCGCGAGGCCAAGGCTTGAAGTGGCGACCGAGTTGGTCGACGCTATCGCGGGTAGGTCCGTTGGTTGGGCTGGCGGTGGTGGCGTTGATCTTCATGGCGATTCAGGGCGGGGAGTTGCCGGACTTCGCGTCGCTGCAGACGGTGGCAGTTCACGCGGTCATCGTCGCGATCGCCGGGATCGGGATGACGATTGTGATTCTCTCCGGGGGGATTGATCTCTCGGTGGGTTCGGCGCTCGCGTTTTCGTGCATCATTTCCGCGATGGCGTCGCGTGCGGGGTGGCCGCTGCCCGCGGTCATTCTCGCGGGGTGCGCGGCGGGGCTGGCGTGCGGTTTCTACAACGGGCTGCTTATTGCGGTGCTGCGGCTTCCGCCGTTTATTGTGACGCTGGGCACACTCGGCTTTTTCCGAGGGATTGCGAAGTGGGTCTCGCACAGTCGTGTGGTGACGGCACCGACGCAGGGGCTGGAGACGCTCGTGAGCCCGAAGCCGCCGCACCCGGCGTTTGTGTTTGCGCCGGGGGCATGGATCATGCTCCTGATCGCGGCGTTCGCGTCGCTTGTGCTGCACCGGACGGTGTGGGGGCGTCGCGTGACGGCGATTGGATCGAACCCCGTCGCGGCGGACTACGCGGGCATTCACATCGGGCGGATGAAGGTCCAGATCTACGCGGCGTGCGGGCTGCTCGTCGGGTTCGCGGGCGTGCTTCAGTTTGGGCGGCTGACGGTGGGTGATCCGACGATCGCGGTGGGGCTTGAGCTCGATGCGGTGGCGGCGGCGGTGATCGGGGGAGCGTCGCTCTCGGGCGGCTCGGGTTCGGTGTTTGGGGCGGTGTGCGGCGCGATCATGATGGCGTACCTGCGGAATCGGTGCGCTGCGCTCGAGTGGCCGAACTACGTGCAGGAGATCATCGTGGGGCACATCATTCTTCTGGCCGTCGGTCTCGATTTCGCGCGACGGTCCTTCCTCGCCAACTCTGGACGCCGGGCATGACATCCTCTTCCTTTGACGACGTGATCATCACGGCATCCAGCGAGTCTCAGGCGGCTGGGTACCGCGCGCACATTGCCGCGCGGGCGAGCCGCGGCCTGCTGCCGGCGGAGACGACGTTTCATGTTTTCCCGGATCCGAACGGCCGTCGTGTCGGATCCGGCGCGGCGACGTTTATCGCGCTGAACGCGCTCGCCGGGTTTTACAAGCGGAGCCTTCGCGGGACGCTGCGTGATCGGCGCGTGTTGATCCTTCACTCTGGGGGCGACTCGCGCAGGCTGCCGGCGTATGCCGCGCAGGGCAAGCTTTTTCTGCCGCTGCCGCTGCGCGACGATCGGGGCTTTGGGATTTCGCTGTTTGATTTGCTCCTGCAGGACTTTCAGGCTCCGCTGCTGGGCGAGGGCGGACGGGTGGTGATTGGTGCGGGCGATCTGTATCTCGCGCTCGCGAATCAGCGGCTGGACCTGCACGGGGATGATCTGGTGGGGGTTGCGTTCCGCGGGACGGCGGACACGGGGACGCGGCACGGGGTGTACATCGCAGATTCGACGGGTCACGTTCGTTCGTTTTTGCAGAAGCCCTCGCTGGCCGCGGCTCGCGAGGCGGGGGCGATCGACCCGGAGGGGTTTGTCCTCGTTGACACGGGAGTGGTGAGCCTGTCGCCGGAGGGCGCGGAGAGGCTGTCGAGCGCGGTGAGGGTTGGCGCGCACAAGTCGCTTCTGGCACTTGCGGTGGAGGGCAAGTCTCCGGCGCTGGACTTGTACGAGCATGTTCTGCTCGCGGTGCTTTCGAGTTCATCTGCGGACGACTATGCGGATGCCTTGGCGACGAGTGTGCCGCATCGGCGTGCGCTCGTTGCGTTCAAGGAACGTGTCGGGTCGCTAACGCGTCGGGTTCGGCTCGCGCCCAACTCTCGCTTCCTGCACGTGGGGACGACGCGTGAACTTCTCGAGAGGCTTGGGCCGGGGTTTGGCGCCGACCGCGCGGGCAGTGGACGTCTCGTGCTCAACTCGGTGCTTCGCAAGACGGTGAAGACGGCGGGGCCGCTGCTCATCGAGGCGTCCGTGATCAACAAGCCCGCGGCACTGGGCGGGGACAACGTGGTGGTCGGGGTGCCGGGGGAGCTTCAGCGGTCGATACGGCTGCCGCGGTCGATCGGGATGACGTTTCTGCCGATCGGGAAGAAGGATTGGGCGGTTGTTGTTTTCGGCGACCGCGACGACTTCAAGACGCCGCTGGGCAAGGGCGGGACGTTTCTGAACGAGTCGGTCCCGTTCCCCTCGCGGGTGGAGTTGACGCTCTGGGATGTACCGCTGTGGAAGGTTGGCACGCTCGACGAGTCGTTTGAGCACGCGAACACGCTGGTTTCCGGGTACATCCCGACCGACGAGGAGTTCGTGCCGATTTCTTGGCTGATGGCCAACGTGAACCACGAGCGGCTGCTCGCGGGCCGCGCGGAGGTGGAGCGGCAGACGCGGCTTGACGGGCTTGTGGAGCGGATGGATGCGCACGCGTGGCTGTCTTCCGCGGACATTCTGCTTGATGCGGAGGACAAGGCGGATGCACTGCGGGCGGCGCGGCTGCTGCTTTCGAAAGCGGCGAAACGCCCCCCCACTGCTCGCGCGAGGATGTTTCATGCGGCGGCGAGGCTGTTGGAACAGGCCCGCGAGAGCAAGGCAGCTGCCGCGGCAACAGAGTCCGCGTTTGAAGCGGTGCGGCTGTCGGTGTCCTCGCCGTTCAGGGCTCAGCCTGCTCCCAAGTTTCCCAGGATTCTTGAGGATCAGGTTGTCTGGGCGACGTGTCCAGCGCGGATCGATCTGGCCGGTGGGTGGTCGGACACGCCGCCGATCTGCACGGACTTGGGCGGCGCGGTGGTGAATGCGGCGGTGACGCTGAATGGGCAGTATCCGTTGCAGACGGTGTGTCGGCTGACGAAGGAACCGACGATACGGCTGAACAGCATTGACTTGGGGAGGTCGATTACGTTCCGTTCGGCGGACGAGTTGCGGAACTTTGGGGATCCGAGCGACTGGGCGGCGCTTCCGAAGGCTGCGTTGACGCTGATGGGGTATACGCCGCGGGAGGGCAAGTCGCTGGCGAAGCATCTTGAGGCGTTTGGCGCGGGGCTGGACATCACGGTGTTTTCGGCGTTGCCGAAGGGCTCGGGGATGGGGTCGAGTTCGATTCTGGGGGCGACGCTGATCGCGGCGTTGATGGGGGTGACGACCCACACCCCGCTTCCGCAGATTGTGATCGGCCTGGCGAGCCAACTGGAGCAGTTGATGAGCACGGGGGGCGGGTGGCAGGATCAGGCGGGCGGGGTCGTGCCTGGGGTAAAGCTGCTGCACACGGCACCGGGCGAGAATCAGATTCCGCGGGTGGACCCGATACCGGATCACGGCGTTTTGGCGAGCGAGGAGGCGTCGGGGCGGTGTTTGCTGTACTTCACGGGGCAGCGGAGGTTGGCGCGGAACATCCTGCGGAAGGTTGTGGGGCGATACCTGGATCGGGAGCCGGCGGCGCGGTACGCGATCGAAGCGCTGAAGCACGGCGCGTTGGCGATGCGGGACGCGATCACATCGGGCTCGCTGGACGAGGTTGCGTTGCACCTTTCGCAGTACTGGCACTTGAAGCAGATGCTGGACCCGGGCTCGACGAACCCGGTGGTGACGCGGTTGTTCGAGCGGGTGGGTTACCAGCTGTCGGGGTACTCGTTGCTGGGCGCGGGCGGGGGCGGGTTTGCGTTGTTGATTGCGAAGGACGAATCGGCGGCGGCGCGGGTGCGGCGGATGCTGGAGGATGCACCACCATCGCCGACGGCGCGGTTTTACGATTTCGCGATCGACTCGAAGGGGTTGGGGGTTTCGAGGTTGTGAGG
>VYLF01000321.1_pt1 | contig 16462 bp, 10 predicted proteins | sample 5114371 | NCBI WGS metagenome assembly VYLF01 (sample SAMN12291773, study PRJNA351875) | freshwater metagenome | isolation source: freshwater lake | place: USA: Michigan, Kent Lake | collected 2013-08-15 | reverse complement strand
CTCTTAAGTCGGAAAACAAGGTTGCAAAAAACCCTCAAGGGCCTTCAAATTCCTTTGACCCAGTGGAGCCAACCGTAGCCAAGCGAGTGCACCGAGGTGGATCGTTCCTTTGCAGCGATTTGTATTGCAACCGCTATCTACTCGGCACACGCGGCAAAGGAGATGAAAGAAGCGCCAGCAATCACGTTGGCTTTCGTTGCGTCCGAGACGTAAATCCATAGCCATCGTAAAGCCGGATCCGAGCGTATTCCGGCTGATCTGCCGAAGGGTCGCTAGCCCTCGGTTAACGGTAAGAAACTGGTCCGTTGGCGGCTCTTTGAGGAAAATGCCCCAACAAGTCTCAAAGCCATATCTACGCTAGCAGCGTATCGGTCCCGAGCTTCATCATGTTTCGCAATGCCTCAACGAACCCCTCTGGGTCATCACGCCATGCGACTTCGGTTGCAACCTTGGTCAACAAGTTTTTGATCTGCACCTTGCCCTCGTCTAACTCGCGAGATCCGGCAATTAACGCCAAAGGAAAACCTCTCTGATCTGCATACTTCAATTGTTGTGCTAGTTTCTTCTCCTCCGGATAAACCTCTGCGGAAAATCCAGCCGCCCTCACAATTTTGGCAAGTTGAAAGTAATCGTTTAATCGAGATGGGTCAAATAGAGCAATGAAGACATCCGCAGCAGCGTGCTTTGCTGGAAGATGCCCGAGTTGCTCCAAGGCTGCCAGCAATCGATCTAAGCCCAGGGACGCGCCAATACCTGGCAGCTGTTGCTTGGTGTAGAGACCAGCTAAGTTGTCGTATCGACCGCCACTGCAGATGCTACCGATATTAGGTAAGTCACTCAGAATCGTCTCAAACACAACGCCCGTGTAATAGTCCAAGCCCCGAGCAATAGAAACATCAATGCGAAATCGCTCCGCTGGAACTCCCGCAGCAATCATGGCACCTGCAATCTCTTTCAAGCGGCCAACACCGTTTTGTCCTAGCTCATCACCAACCAGCAATTGATCGAGTTGCCCTAGGACTTGATCGTGTGAGCCCGTAATCGAAGCCAGACCAAGAACACCGTTAGCCTGCTCGATGGTCAGTCCGTTTTGTTCAAGCTCCTTCAAGACCTGTTCTCCGCCTACCTTTTCGAACTTGTCGAGTGCTCGGAGCACCGGCGTAGCGAGCTGTTCAAGCCCTTGCTTCCTCAGAAAGGCAGTTAGAACTTGACGGTTGTTGATGCGAATCACAAACCTATCGATGCCGATTGCGAGCAGTAGTTCGTGGATGACCAAGGCGGTTTCGATATCGGAAACAACCCCAGTCGTTCCGATCGTGTCAAAGTCACATTGAACAAACTCGCGGTAACGGCCTGCCTGTGGAGCTTCACCACGCCACACCGGGGCAATATGATAGCGCTTGAACGGGGTCCCCAACTCATTGATGTGCTGAGCGGCAAATCGAGCAAACGGAACTGTCAGATCGAATCTCATTCCTACTTCCCGACCACCCGCGTCGGTAAAGTGGTACATCTGCCGATCTGTTTCTTCCGAACCCTTACCGGTCAATATCTCGAGGTATTCCAAAGCCGGGGTATCGATAGGAACAAAACCGTAGCGACGATAAACAGTCCGAGCGACCTCCATAAGTCGTTCACGTGGAACCATCGCTGATGGTAGAAAATCTCGAAAGCCTTTTAATGTTCGAGGCTGAATCAATGACATTGGAAAGCGTCGATCTAGCTATTGAGTGAAAAAACGTCGTTCGGATGCACAAGTCAAAACGAGACTTCGCATCCCGCTTGCTACCGCAAGACTGGTAGCAATTCTGGTGGCTTGCTGCGAATTTTAGTCAAGTCGGACGAGCCGAATCGAGCCTCCATGTATTCAGCGACTTGTTCGGCAGTCTCGAAATACATGTCGTAGACAGAATCGTCATCGTACTCACATGAGTCGGTCGTGTAATCGCGACAAATTTGAGGACGTGTTTCGTAGATTCCGCAGAGATGGTTTGACTGCAAATGCTTGCAGTCGGTATGGACTAGCAAGTACCACGTATCATCTTCGATGAACACCGATGCTCGATCGTGCAACAAGTACCAGCGAATGAAATCCAAATCCTGGACGCAGTCTGGTGTCTCAATTGGTAGTGCAAAGTAACGACAACACTTAGCTGTGCAGTAAGAACACAGAACGTCTCCCTTGGGGATATCGTCTCTATCTGGTTTTCGCCCGTCGATGGTTTTTGCAGGCGTCAAACGAACAGGTTGAAGTGTGGCCGAACTCATAGAGGTCTTCTAACGTTGGAAATCGATGGTGTTCATGCGTGACGATGTTTGCATCACGTCTACCCGTAGTCTGTACCAACCCACACCACATAGCAAGAGTGGGAGCAGAAAAAGTCGGCCTCTCATCCGCAAGGAGAGGTTTCCTATCGATAGGTCGTCATTCAAGCGGCGCTCTGGAACTCGGCATCTGACCGCTCTTCGTTTTTGCTCTGTCGATCAAAACGCTTTCGGATTTCATACCGAAAGATGATAAAAAGACGCCCCAGCTTCGTGTGCTTACTACCTTTGGTATCGAAAATCGCACCGAGAGGTCCCGCCAAGATCGATGGTAGCAATATGAGCTCGGCGACGACACCGGCAATTAGAATCATCAGCATTAGCCAGCCAAATCGCTGGGTCGGAGTAAATGTGCTTAGTGAAAACACAGACAATCCAATACCGCTGATACATGCCGCTTGAAGTGCCGGAGTCGCGCATTTTTTGTAAGAATGGACAATTGCCGATCGAATGTCCATGCCATCATCGAGATCCTTGCGGAACCAAGCCAAATAATGAATCGTATCGTCGACCGCGACTCCGAGTGCGATGCTAGCAGTCATCATGGAACCGATATCAACTGCGGTCCCCATCCAACCCATAGCACCAAACACGACGCCGACAGGCACAACGTTAGGGATCATTGCGACCAGCCCAGCTCGAACCCCTCGACACACAAAAAACATGAGCGGACAAATTGTCAAAAAGGCCCAAGCAGTACTTTCGACCAAGCTAATCAATAATGCCCTCTGGGCTTTGTAGACGATGGGTACGACGCCTGTGTAAACAGAATTTATCCAACGATCAGGAGCATTCTCGTCCACCGCGTGCAGGTCGATGACATTACGTAGCTTTCCACCTTGAATCGCCCCAACGTCCGCGTTCGTAAAGCCACCCGACAAAACGATAGCATCTGCATCGGCAAGCTTTTGCATCTCTACCAAAGCGATATCCGTCGGAATGGCATCAATTCGCGAGACTTTGATACGAGCCTTTGCCAGTAGAGATACCAATTCGTCAGTACGAACCTTTGCTTGCCTCTGCTCCTCTGGAGACATGTCGCGCGCCGCAGGAGACCATAATCGAATGTCCTTGCGAGTCAGCTTTACATCACCGCTCCAAGCTACGATTTGACGCAATATCCGAACACGATCCTCTTGTGCCAAAATGATCGGCGAAACTGCATCCTTCAATTCAGTGACGAACTGTCCGTAATCAATCCCTTGGAACGCGGCGACTCTCAAGCTGATTCGCCATAATTCATTGCCAGTTTCTGGATCGACCCGAAGGAAGCCCGACTGCACGAACTCATCCTTCTTGCTTTCAAGAATCTTGTTGAGAGCCTTCCGTACGAAGTACGTTTGGGTGCTGGAGCCTTTAGGAGGAAGGTTAGATGCAAATGTTGCAGCGGAGATGCTTCTGCCGACAATCCCGGGACCAGCCTCTCCAAATTCTTGACTGATAACTTCTTGTACACGAATGACGGTTTCCATTCGTTCCACAAAAGAGAGTTTGGTCAATTCCTCGATATTAAGCTCTTCTGAAGCTCCTTCACCAGCCTTTGTTGCATCGCCTGCCTTTGCTTCGGTCACAGCGACTTCCACAGGCTTTGCCATGCTGTCCTTTTCGAATTCAACGACGATCTCTAAAGGAACCAACATACCAAGCTTTTCTTCGAGCCATCGGTAGTCTTTGAGAATCCTCGCTTGAGAGTCAAATAGCTCTAGCAAATCGATGCTCGTTTTCACGCGAGTAACACCAAACGTGATCGTTCCTGCAATGACCAAGAACGACACTGCAACCACGGCATGATTACGAACGATGAACCTAGCAAAGAATCCCCATAGCTTCTCCGCTTTCGTGTCAACTTCTGCAAGCGCCTCGGCTTTGCGATTCTTAGGTTGATTCCCTACATATTCGCCTTCCCATCTCTTTGCGTACTTCAAAATGTGAAGTATCGATGGAAGCAAAAGGAACATCACAACGTTAAGGCAGATTACACCAGCCGCTGAATAAATACCGAATTTGCGAATCGGAACCAATTCGCTGGCATATAAAGACACTAACCCCAGAGCCGTGGTAAGGCCGCACAGCGTTGCGGGCCTAAGCGCGTGCATGACTCCCCGCTCTGTGGCGCCATGCAAACCACCTTCTCGTACTGCGTCTCGGTAGTAATTGATCAAGTGAACCGCACCGGAAATCGACAGCACGTAAACCAGCGAAGGCATCGTTAAAACGATGGCATCCACGGTCTGCCCGGTGTAATGGATGATCGCCAGGGCTGTCGCGGCATTAACGACGGCACAAAAGAAAACAATGCTGGTCAACAACAGGCTTCGAAGAGACCACCATGCTAATACAATCCCAAGCAATCCCGAGAACCCCGCGAGGCGGACGAGTGTCCGCTCTCCCTCTTCATCTATGGAGATGTTGTCGACCGGGGGACCGCCCATGTGAAGCTGCGGATCCTCGATTCCAGCCTTGGCTACAAGTCGCCTCAAAACACCCGCCGGAACATTGGGCCTGAAGATTCGCTTTTGCTCGTGACCCAAAACCGGTTTGAGCTTTGCCGTTGTCGTCGGATCCAAAGAAACGACTACACAAGTTTGTCTACCGTCAGCACCAATAACCGAACCCTTTAGCCGCTCGACGGCTTCAGGATAGGCAAGCGGATACTGACCACTGGTTAGCTGATTGATTAAGGTACGCCCAGTTGTTACCCCTTTAAAGAATTTTCGGGCTTCCACGGAATCGGGCTCGTCGGGATTTACTTCCGATGGGTACACCAACTCTGCTAACTTTGCGATGCGCGGATCATCACCCGACGGATCTCCCTCGGGGTCATCTGTGAGCGTACAGCCTTCCCAACTAATGATGATAAATTGATCGGAAGGAAAGTTCTTACGAAACCAGCTAAGCTCGCCGGTCTCGGCGTAGTTCTTGGGAAGCCAGTCCTCGACCTTGTTGACGTTGCTTTGAATTGCATTGCCAGCGCCAATGAACGCGAATGGCACGCACAAGATCGATGGAATGAGGATCAACCATCCAAATCGGTCGTAAAACGTCTTCTTCTTTGGGTTGCTCGGCCCCACGCTCTGCCTCTTGTTAGGTTTCTTACCAATCGAAATGATGCCGTTGCGGCTCAACAATCTTCCATGATCGTCCCAACAGTGTACTAAAGTCACAGCCGCTGAAACAGTTGCAAAACCGCCCCCAAGCCATGAAAAGCACTGCTCTGACAGAACTGCTTATCATAAGCGGCTCTACTTAAAATGCTTCGCTCTCGTTTTACTCTTGGTTTTACATCGACCTACAGCTGCTAGTACACCCCTCAAGAGTGGCAGAATCCGACCTTTTTAAAAGGGGAAATTGCATAACCGACAAAAGCCCTACCGCTTTACTAAAACTCGCGCACCCCTCGGATTGGGGGTGGGTGCGGCTGGCATTCTTCCATCATTCTGACAATACCTTGAAACGCCAAACATCGACGATCTATGTAGCATGTCTTTCGCTTGATTCACACTTAACGGATAGGAAGCCAGCTGTGATTTTAAGCTTCCGGCATCGGGGGGGTTATCATTTTGATGCTGCTAAATCGAAGCTCGATGCGGTATCATTCCCTCTCAAGCCGCACTCGTAGGTACTGAGTCCTCTAACGCAATTTGCCAGCCTCACCATGTTTTGGGATTGGAATATAGACGGTTGGATTGTTGTCGCTGGCGCTCTAGCCGCCATCGCTTCCTCGTTGCTTGGCTGTCTGCTAATGCTCAGACGAATGAGCCTCATCGGTGATGCTATTAGCCATTCCGTATTGCCTGGAATCGCTGCAGCAGTTCTCGTTTTTCAGACCAAATCGAACTCCTGGATTTTCTTTGCCGCTGCTCTAGCTGGATTGTTCGCCGTGTGGCTATCTTCTGCGATAAAGAAATGGGGAGGGGTAGAAGAATCTGCCGCTATCGGCATCGTGTTCACATCTTTGTTTTCGATCGGCCTGGTGATGGTCTTTCGCAGCGACTCCTTTCTAGACCTTGATCCTGCATGCATCTTGTTCGGTAGTCTAGAAACGTCGATTCTCGCGACCTCTCCTACGTGGATTGGGGTCATACCCGACATCGTTACATCGCTGGCGGTGGTATGCATACTCAATTCATTTGCGATCATTTTTCTGTTCAAAGAGTGGCGTATTACTACATTCGATCCAGAGTTTGCCAACACGCAAGGAATATCCGACACGATCTTTCACTATCTTCTGGCGGCCTTGGTCTCAGTAACCTGTATTGCGGCTTTTGAGGCGGTTGGGACTGTGCTCGTTGTTGCGATGTTGATTGTGCCTGCTGCGACGTCCTATTTGCTGAGCCGAAATCTTCAAGTCATTTTGATTTTGGCCGTCGTGATATCGATCCTGTTCAGTGGTTTCGGGCACTTATCCGCAATCACAGCACCCAAATTGTTCGGACTTAAATCCTTGAGTTCCTCTGCAATGATGGCTGTGGTGGGTGGATTATTTTTTACACTGGCTGTTTTGTTTGGGCCTCAACAAGGCGTGTTCGCGCAATGGTTGCGAACCCGCAAGATCAGCTTTCAAGTGTTGCAAGATGACCTACTCGCTCTGCTTTATCGAGCTACAGAAAGGAGCAAAACGGATGGACAGAATGCATCATGCACCATGCCGGTTTCAGAAATGTCGACCTTGGTAGAACGTCCTTCCTCGACTCTTCGAAAAGCGATTCGACAACTAGAAAAGAACTCTTTAATCATTGCTAAAGGGGGCTGCTGCCAACTTACAGAAGCAGGTAGCAAAGCTGCCCAAAATCTCGTGCGGTCGCACCGGCTCTGGGAAAAATTCCTTGCCAACGAAATGAACCTGGCAGAGAACAAGGTTCACCCACATGCTGAGAAATGGGAACATGTTACCGATTCCAATATGCGGATCGAATTGGATGCATTAACGGGAAATGCTTCGCGAGATCCGCACGGCAGAGAAATCCCGCCGGAGTCTTAAGCCAGCGGCTGCGCCGATGTGATTTGCCGCTCTACAAGACACCCTTGGAGCTGGGCACTCCGGATTGTCGCGGATCTATCTCAGTCGCAATGCGAATCGAACGCGCCGTCGCCTTGAATATGCCTTCAGCAATGTGGTGCGTATTGCGTCCGTAATGCAAGAGAATATGCAAATTGCAGCCTGCGTTGGCCGCAAACGCTTGCCAAAAATCCTCAACGAGTTCGCTGTCAAATTCACCGATCTTCTGCGATGGCATTGGTGCTTGGAAAACAACGAAAGGCCGACCGCTAAAGTCTATCGCGCTGGTCACGAGAGTCTCCTCCATAGGCAACACCATGTGACCGTAACGTCGTATGCCAACTTTTTCCCCTAATGCCCGTTTCATGGCGAGCCCCAAACAAATACCGACGTCCTCGGTCGTGTGATGAGCGTCGACCTCCAAGTCTCCCTTAGCATCGATCGTCAAATCCATGAACGAGTGCTTGGCCAATAGAACGAGCATGTGATCGAGAAATCCGACGCCAGTTTGAATGGAGTGCTGGCCGGAACCATCGATGTTCAATTCGAGTTCGATCGAGGTTTCTGCTGTTTGGCGACTTATCTTTGCGGTTCGACTAGACATAGCTCAGTTTTTGATGGGACACGGACAATAGATTACTGCTCATTCGAGCGTTACAAACCCGAATGAGTCAACACAAAACAGACCGTGATTACACGTCCAGGTTGCGAACTTCTAACGCATGTTTCTCAATAAACTCGCGGCGGGGCTCCACTTTGTCCCCCATCAAGACTCGAAACATCTCGTCGGCAGCTGCAGCGTCAGATAGCTGCACTTTTACCATCGTCCGGCACTCAGGGTTAAGAGTGGTGTCACGAAGCTCTTCGGCATTCATTTCACCCAACCCCTTAAACCGAGTAATGGAAAGCCCTCGTCGACCCGATTCGCGGATCGCCGGTAGTAGTTCTCTCAAATCCTCGATTCCGCTTTCGTTTTCCTCACGGAGAACTTTGAATCGCGAATCGGTTGATCCCGTACGATCTTTCGGTATGAGATCTTCAATGGAGAATCCGTACTCAGCTAGCTCTTTTAGGCCGGTGTTGATCGTGCGTACCTCAAAGAGTTCAGCCACGTGGGCAACAAGCGTTTCCTTGCTTGCTGGATCGTTACTGTTTGGCGTAGGCACGGCGGCCTCATCCCCAGCTGGTGATTGGCCTGCAACGGGAGCAGCGTCTACTAGTATTTTTCTCTGCGACATGAACTCATCGAGTTTGTCACGGGTCACAAACCAATGATCCTCGGTCCCCAAATCCAAGTGAAACACTGGCAATCTTCCTGACTCCGGCTCCATTCTCTCCGCATGAACTCGCAGTGAAATTCCGCGACGTTCGAGATTGAGCAAGGCATCTTCCATGGCGGACAGGGTGGTACAAAGCTTTCGCATTTCGTCCCCTTCGAATTTCCGTCCGCGGTCGTCGATAAACTGGCTCAGAGTGAGTCCCTTTTCTTGGAGCTGAGACTTCATCTCCTCTTCTGATTGAACGTAGTACTTTTCCTTTTTACCACGCACGACGCGGTACAAAGGTGGCTGTGCTAGGTAGACGTGACCACCAGCTACCAACTGATACATTTGACGATAAAAGAAACACAATAATAGCGTTCGAATGTGTGAACCATCGATGTCGGCGTCAGTCATGATAATGATTCGATTGTATCGACGCTTAGCTATGTCCTGGTCGATCCCAATGCCGCTGCCAATCGCTTGAATCATGCTCATGACTTCTTCGTTCGCGAGTACTTTGTCTTCGCGACTCTTGTAAGCATTGATGATTTTACCCCGCAGTGGCAAAATGGCTTGGGTGTCGCGGAAACGACCACCCTCAGCACTACCACCTGCCGAATCACCTTCGACGAGGTAGAGTTCGCACTCTTCCATTTTGTTGCTGATGCAATCGCGAAGTTTGCCAGGCAATCCCCCTCCGCCGAGCACGTCCTTTCGCTTGCGGAGTGCATCCTTTGCCTTGCGGGCTGCCTCGCGAGCTTCAGCAGCTAGCAACCCCTTGCGAGCAAGCAGCTTAGCGTTCTTGGGATTCTCTTCCAAATACTTGTTTAACGCCTCCCCAACGACCGAATTGACGATCCCTTCGACATCGCTATTGCCGAGCTTTGTCTTTGTTTGTCCTTCAAATTGAGGATTGGTAACCCGCACGCTGATGACGCATGTCAAGCCTTCGCGGAAATCGTCACCGGTTGGCGTGAGATCTTTGAAGAGGTTCTCTTTCTTGCCGTAGTTATTGAGCGTTCTAGTGAGAGCGGCGCGGAAACCGGATACGTGCGTCCCACCTTCGCGAGTATTAATGTTGTTGCAGTAGGAGTGCAGATTCTCCGTGTACTCTTCCGAGTATTGCAACGCGATCGAGTATCCAAAGTCATCTTTCTTGCCCTCGATCAAAATGACGTCTTTGTGTACGACTTCGCTGGCTCGATTCAAATGCTCGACATACTCTTGGATCCCGCGCTCGTAGCAGAACTCGTCGCTTATATCGCTGCGATCATCCCGCACTTTGATTCGAACACCGCTGTTCAAGAACGCCAGTTCTTGCAGTCGCTTTACGAGTGTGTCATACGAGTATTTGGTGTTCGGGAAAATTTGATTGTCGGGCTTAAAGGTTGTTTTCGTGCCACGCTTAGTCGTTGTGCCCGACTCGCGAACTGGACCGGTTGCAACCCCGCGTTCGTAGGACTGGGTGTATATCACGCCATTGCGATAAACCTCGACCTCGCACCATTGCGATAGAAAGTTCACCACCGTCACACCAACACCGTGCAATCCACCGGATTGTTGGTACGCCTTTTTCTCAAATTTGCCGCCAAACTTGAGGACGGTCATCACCCCCTCAAGCGTCGAAACGTCTTTTTGGAGAATCTCAGAAAGCTGGACGTGATGGTCTACTGGAATACCCCGACCGTCATCCTCGACCGTTACCGATCCGTCAGAATTTATGGTGACAGAAACCGCCTTGGCATGCCCCGCCATCGCCTCGTCGATGGAATTGTCGACCACTTCGTAAACCAAATGGTGCAAACCGCTGAGAGTCGTATCACCGATGTACATACCGGGACGGTTTCGAACGTGCTCCAAGTCGCTCAAGTGCTTTAGATCGTCGCTGTTGTATTCACCTCCGGGAGCCGGAGTGCCAACGTTTTCCATGCTGAAGTCTTGGTCGCCTGATGCGTTCATGAAGTATCCGTAATCGATGGGAAAACCCTAGAAAAACGCTTCAAAAACCACTGTCGTAGACATCTGGAAGAAGCGGACCCCGATTATAGCAAAATTCAAGATTTTGTCTTCAGTGAACCGCTGCCGCCACCCGCAATTCTTTTCGCGGAACCAAAGTAGAACAATTGCCCCAATTGTTCCCGCATGCCGCTTCGCTTTCAAAATTCCACACTTTTAAGAGAATCAGAAAAAGCGAGCCAAAGAGGCAGTCTTGGGCCTAAAATGGCCCAAGACTTCGACATTTCATGGCAATTTGGCAATCGCTCGACTTTGTTGCGGGCTGGAAGCAAAGAACGGGCCTGGAGACTCGTTCTACGATGAGAAGCAACTGCGGCAATTGCTTTATTCTGGCTTAGCTAGCACTCGGATTGAACGAGTATCAGTGTAAACCTGGCCGTGCATGTCGGTGGTCTTCACTTCAATCATGCTAGTGCCAACAGGCAAATCGGCTGGCAACGGCGATCTCCACAAGTGATCGGTTGTACTCGGATCTGGCAATGGACGCACCCCGGGCGGCACTTTGCCCTTCTCAGCCGGCATCATGCTGGCTTCTAGTTTTTTCATGTCCGCAAAAAATGGATCGACTCCGTCAAACCTCTCCATTACCGTCCACGCCCCTTCAGGTACCAAGCGATACTCGACCTTGGATCTCTTACTGCCATTGAACACGTTGACAACCATCGTTGTTGAGCTGATTTGGTCTGCAGGGATTTCATCGGGTAAGTAAATACTCATTTGATGGCTGGCTGGGCGACGAGCAGCTCGATACTCGAGTTTGTACGAATTCTTATCTAGGCTTAATATCGAGTAACCGTTAGCTCCTCCGTCACTCATGGTCGCGTGAGGGATCCCCAGTTCGTCCGTGGAACCTCGCCACCAACTGCCACATACGGTCACGTTAACCAAATGATGATGTGGTTCCTTGCCATTCCAACCATCATCTTTGCCAATAAAGTGATGCTTGAGGAAGTGCGTATGAGCTGCGAACGAAATCGCAAACGGCCGATTCTCGATCAACTTATAAAACTCAAGCCGATCTTCCGCTTCGATGATGGGGATGTGCATGAGCAATACAACAGGCTGGTCGATAGGAATCGATGCCAAATCCTTCTTCAAAAACTCAAGCTGATCTTTTCCAATCCCGCCAACATATCGCCCCTTTTCTGTGGCTGTTGCGCCGATCCACTTCACATCGTCCAACGTAACGAAGTGAACTGGGCCGTAATCGAACGAATAGTAGGCCGGGCCAAAGGTTTTTTCAAACGTCTCGTCGGCCAACCGATCATTCGGTGAATCATAGTTAAGGTCGTGGTTGCCGAGCACGTTGTACCAAGGCTTGTCGAGCAATGCGACGGCTTCATTATGCGGTCCATAAACATTCAAATCATCAAATACGACATCGCCGAGCGTTATGCCGAATGCTGCTCCGTGAACATTGTCTGCTTTGATTTGAGGGATGATATCATGCGCCATGAAATCGACCTCCTGTTTGTTGCGAGGCTGCGTGTCGCCAAACAAGATCACTTTGAACTGATCGGGTTCTTGTTGTTGCAAGAGCGGAAAATCGATGGATGCCAGCAACTCGCCCGTCGGTGCTACCCCTGAATATTGGGACTGCGGCGATCCCTTGGGCTTATGGATGTAATAGAACTTAGGGAGATTGAGTTCATTGAGTGGCGGCATCCAGTTGCGTGGCTTGATCACAAAGAGGATTGTATCATCACTCACATCGAGCGAATAAAGGCCATCTGCATTCGTTTTGACGACATCAAACCCATTGGAAACACGAATGCCCTCGAGACCTTTCTCTTCGCTGTCTCTAAGTCCGTTGCCGTTTTGATCCCAATACACGTAACCTTTGGCTTGCCCAGTTACGGGCAGTTCACCAAGCAAACGAGGCTGTGACTGTTGTCCAAATACGAGTGAAGAGACACTAAGCGACAGGCCAAGCGTCATGGCGAGAGTTGGAAAACTGGCTAATCTCACGATGGGTAGACTCTAATTCTTCGAGTAAAATTTTGGACGCGAACCTGCCGCACACTATAAACCACCAAAGGCCCTCTAAGTGAAGAATCGATGAATGAGGTGTTCAATCTTGGTGTAATCTAGCCGCATTCTCAATGTAAAACAGGACGATTCGCTTTTTTGGGAACCGCTGAAACACGGGCTTCGTCTATCTAAAAGAAGGGCTGCAACTCGCTAGCATTATGAGCCACAACGCTAGAACCACTCGCCACCCAATTATCTTTCCGGAGCATTACGATGTTTTCTACGTTTCGAAAAATTGCAACGGTATTTCTCGCCACGGGGATCTTCTTCGCTTCCGAGCTCGCGTCTAGTGGTCGCATTCTGGCCCAGACCATTCTTATATTCCCAGACCATCCCTATCCTCTTCCTAGAATCCCAATCCGTCCCACACCAGCCCCGGCTCCGGCTGTCACCTATTGTATAAAAGACCTTGACATCGAGGCTCGCATTCGCAAGCAAATCGCGGATGTTCAAGTCACCCAAACCTTTGTCAACAAAAGCTCGGCAACCATCCAGGCTCAATTTATCTTTCCACTTCCCTATGACGGTGCGATCGATCGCTTGACGCTGATGGTGGATGGCAAAGAACTCCCAGCCACCCTGCTTAGCAAAGAAGAAGCCCGAAAGCGCTACGAAGCGATCGTGCGAGCTAATCAAGACCCCGCGCTCCTGGAGTGGATGGGACAAGGCATGTTCCAAACCAGCGTGTTTCCTATCCCTGCCGGGGCCGAACGCAAAGTGGTAATTCATTACGACCAACTCCTGCGCCAAGAACGGCAGCTAACTGATTTTCTATTCCCCTTGAGCACAGCTCGCTTCACCTCGCAACCACTAGAGCAACTCAACATTCGTGTCGCAATCGAAAGTGACTCTCCCATCAAGAGCATCTATAGCCCCACTCATCCTGTTGAAGTGCAACGTCCAACACCAAATTCCGCCATCGCACAGATCAAACTGACCAATACAGTCCCGAGCTCGGACTTTCGAATCTTTTACGACTCGGAACCAGGCCCTGTAACAGGAAGCGTTATCAGTTATCGACCATCCGAGTCCGAAGATGGTTATTTCTTGTTTCTAGCTAGTCCCGAGATCAAACCTGCCAACGTGGAACGACCTAAGAAGATCGTGTTATTCGTCGTTGATAAATCAGGCAGCATGTCGGGCCAAAAGATTGAACAAGCAAAAGGGGCGCTTAAATTCGTCCTCAACAATTTACGCGAGGGGGACTTGTTCAACATCGTGGCTTACGAAACGCGATTAGAATCGTTCATGCCTGAACTGCAACTTTACAATGAAACCACTCGAACCCAAGCCCTTGCGTACATAGACGGAGTTTATGCCGGTGGCGGTACCAATATTCACGGTGCACTGAAGACGACCTTTAGCTTCTTACAAGACACCACAACACCGACTTATGTTTTGTTTACCACTGACGGTCTGCCAACCTCAGGAGAGACCAGCGAATCCAAGATTGGACTATTGGCTCGTGAATCCAATCGTGTTCGTGCCAGAGTTCTACCCTTTGGAGTGGGCTACGATGTCAACAGTCGATTGCTCGATCGATTGGCGCGCGAGCATCATGGCTCTAGCGTCTATGTTCGGCCTGAGGAAAACATCGAAGCCGCGGTCAGTCGCGTTTTCTCCAAAATCAGTTCCCCCGTATTCTCTCATGGTTTACTAGCCATTGAGGTCGATGCCGCAGGAGGAAACATGACCGCCAATCGCACCTATCCTTCAGGAGAAATTGACCTCTTCGAAGGGGAACAACTCGTCGTCGTGGGGCGTTACTCCAAGCCAGGAAATGGCAAACTTTCCTTGTCCGGCCTAATCAACCAAGAAAAGAAAAGCTTTGAGTTTCCCGTCGAGCTCGAGGCCGAGAGCAAGAACGACTCCTATGCTTTCGTCGAACGACTTTGGGCGACAAGAAGAATCGGAGAGCTAATCGATGAACTAGATCTCAATGGCAAAAACGAAGAGCTCATAGCCGAGCTGGTCATGCTATCGACCAAGCACGGAATCCTAACTCCCTACACTTCTTTCTTGGCGGACGAAACGGTTCGCCCTGAACTGGCATCTGTGACGAATGCAGCAAGTGCATCCAAGCAGTTAGATCGTCTATCCGCTGTTAGTGGAGCTGGTGGTGTGGTTCAGCGTGCCACCAAGCAAATGTTTAAGTCGACCGATCAAGCCTACGCGCCTCAATCAGCGTCTGGTGAAAGTTACCCCGCAGCTCCCGGCGGTGGGGGCTATGGAAGCGCAACAGGTGGTATACCGGGAAGTGCATCACAACAATCCGAATCCAAACTCGTGCGAGATTCTATCACGGTGATGAATTCGCAAACCCTTTATCGCCGTGGTCGCATGCTGGTGACTCCAGAAACGGCATCCCTGGATTTGGAAAAAGACAGCAGCAAAATCACAAAGCTAAAGCGGTTTACGTCCGAGTACTTTGAACTCGTCTCCAAAAACTCAGCCGCAGACAATCAGTTGCTAGGTCAACAAGCAACCGATGAATCGCTGCTCGTTAAAATCCGAGGTGTGATTTACTTGATCGAGTGATAAGGAAAAGACTGGTTTATTTCTGCTAGCGGTTTGATTTTGCTACTAGTTCCTTGTATCAAAAGCAATCGCATTGAATCTAGTCCGGGTCTGAAAAAGCAAGATTCGCTTGCATGTCAAATAGAAGTGAAGAGTCTATGCTCGAGCGAGCTGGTTGAATGAGTTGCGTGTTGGCGGTCACGAACAATCGTTCGAATGGGTGAGGTTTACTTTCAAAAATGGATTCTACCGATCTAATAGCGAATATCGAAGAAGAAGAGGCTCGCGGAAGGCGTGCAACTCAACGGACGCAATTATCGCAACTAAATCGATGGCTATAACCAGCTAGATTACCCCCTCGATCGACCGTGTGAAGTGGTGCAGTTGCAGCAACTTGCTGCTAAGTTCCTTTTGTCAACCAAGGATTTCCCGCCTGGCCGGATCGCCGGTTCGTTTGATTTGGTGAAAATCCAAAAGAAAATCGAAATAAACGCGGGCTCGAAAAAAACGCAGAAGCAAAATCCCTCGACATTCCTTGGCGGAGCACTGTTTTTTAATTGGCACAGGCTACCGGTCTATCTGAATATGCTATATTCATAGTTTGAACGGCTGCCCCGAGTTAATCCAAATCTTCGAATGGATCCATTCGAACGTGCAGAACACGCGATCGCCATGGGATACCAGCGTTGGTACATGGATCGCAATGTTTGTGATTGCACCGGCAGGTGGGTATGTCGGCCAGTTGTTAAAGTTCAAGGAGTTTCTGCCGCGACAAAAGCTAGGGAGCTTTAATCTGGATCGAGTCATGGAAGCGGTCACCGCAGGCTCGAAACAGTAGGCATTTGGCAATTGTGGCATAGGCTTTCAGTGCGTGTGTGAGCATTTGAATCACAGACTGCGAGCCTATGCCACATGAGGGGGCTCATACACACGTTTATTCTCGCCGCACGATTTATTCTCGCCGCACGATTTATTCTCGCCGCACGATTTCAAGTAGCACAATATGAAAATGAAGCGATCGTACTGCATACCAATTTGGGCAGCCAGTTTAGCATTTACCGCTTGCATGATGCTCACTTGGTCCCAATCGAGTATTGCCCAGACGGCCAGCGACAAGCAAAGCGGAACTCCGACGGTGCTGCCTACACCCGACTTCAAGTTCGAAGGCAAAGTTGGCAAGACCTACTTGGAATCCAGTCCTCCAGAATTCCCTCAACCGACCAAGGCGCCGGCGGGTGCCCCAAACGTCGTATTGATTCTCTTGGATGACTCGGGCTTTGGTCAGTACAACGCATTTGGAGGTGGTGTACCA
>VYLF01000317.1_pt1 | contig 16652 bp, 17 predicted proteins | sample 5114371 | NCBI WGS metagenome assembly VYLF01 (sample SAMN12291773, study PRJNA351875) | freshwater metagenome | isolation source: freshwater lake | place: USA: Michigan, Kent Lake | collected 2013-08-15 | reverse complement strand
CTCGCCGCCGTAAAACGGACGGCGATTCCTCACCACGCCACTTTTTAAGGGTGGTCGCTGAACGGGGTTGACGCTTCACCGAAAAACGCTTAATTGCTTAAGTCTGACTCTTTCTCCACGTCCGTTTTGAGTGTCCGAATGCCCTCCGGCCACTTTGAACAAGTCGAAAAAATCTCATGTTCAACCTTATTTCCTAGAAAGTTTTACTCGTTCAAGGCCGAATTTGAATTCTTTTCTGAACAAAACCCCCTACTATCTGTTGTCAAGGTTCAGTTTTTAGCTTGGTTATCGCTTTTTCCATTGTAGCTTAAAGCCGTCCTAAAAGGACGGGGTTTTAACCCAAATTTTCGATAATAGAATACCTGACTGGGGTACGCTCAAGAGATGGCGATCGCCTCTGTTGTCGGTATCAAAATATTCTCGGAAATCGGCTTGGCATCGGGTAAGTAGTCCATAAAAAGCCTCATCTGATTCATTTGTACAGGACCAAAAATAGTGGCAAAAGAAACATCGGCTGCATCTCGTCCTGTGCCAACGCGAATTAGCCCGCTCTGAGGCACAAGGCGGGTAGGATCGAAAAGATACCAGCGACCCCCTAGATAAGCCTCAAACCAGGCATGAAAATCGGGGGGATTTAAACCATAGGCGTAGCCGGAAACAAAGCGTGCTGGAATATTCAAGGCCCGACAAAAAGCAATACCTAAATGGGCAAAATCACGGCAAACGCCTACCCTTTCTATCGCTGTATCGCAAGCAGAAGTTAAAGAATCACTGCTACCAGAGAGATACAAAACATTGTCATAAATCCAGTTACAGATAGCTGTCACCCGGGAATAACCAGGGACTAAATTGCCAAATTCAGCCGCGACAAAGCGCAATAATCGATCTGACTGACAGTAACGACTCGGATAAAGATAGTACAAGATATCGAGGGGTAAATCGGCTGGCTTTACTTCAAAAACCGTACTGGGGTCTGAATAATAAGGAGATAAGCCAACGGTCGCTCGATAGGAAATTTGCAAATTGCCAGGAGGGGCATTGAGTCGAAAGTATCGGTTTCCACTGACAGAAGTGATGTATTCCTCAATCGACCGTTGAGAGTTAGAATGGAGGTCTTCCTGAACAATAATCTGATGGTTGTTGCTGACAATAGCAACATTAAGAATTAGAGTGCTTGCTTGCTCAATGCTGTAGTTTAATTCACAGCCAAGTTCGTACTTTAGCATATAGTTTTTTCCTGTCCTTTCAATACGAGCAGATGCTGGAGCCGAAGCCGATTGTAACGCTGCACCCACAAACAAGGCAGGTTGAAGGCTGTTCCCACGGCGAGGTTTACCAGCACACCCCAGTCAGGAGTCCAGAGCATCGTCACTAACCAAAACAGCCAGATGGCGATGTGAACGTATTCCGCGCGACGGGTTTCAGCCAAAAAACGGGACATTACGGCACAGTCCCCACCGCCAACGGATGTTTTGCGAAAACCTCCTGGGAAGAAATCCCCTGCTTCTGGCAACCGATTCTTCCAGCGATTGATCCGCAGTACCCGATTGTACCATTGTCTATCTTCCCCCCAGGGTCGTGGCCGGGTCAGGCAGGTGTCCGTTTCTAGGAATTTCAGGGGAAGTCGATGACCGACAAAACCGATCAAAAGTGACCAGGCTGTCCAACCGACCACACAAAGCCCGACGATTACCCCATCCGGTAACTGTAGTATAGATAATCTCATTCATTCACCTTGCCATCGGGTACTTATCCTTCGTCCTTTCCATTCGATTTGACCACGTTCGAGATTCAGAATGGCCAGCAGGAACACTGCAATGAAGAAGGCAACCGGAATGGGGAAGAAAAAGACGATTGCTCCGAATGAACCCACTGGCCATACAATTATGGCTAACTGTATGGCGAAGGCAAGATAAAGCAGTACGTTATATAGTAAGGATGAATTCCCGACAATCGGCCAGCCAAATAGGGATGCGGGCAGACACCAAGCCGCCCAGAACAACCCTGAAAGCCAGAACACAACCGCCAGCATCCGCAGCCAAGAGACTTCCCCTGCTGCCGTTGCAAAGTTTTTGTCGAAACCAACAACCAAGTCCCGCAGCCCGCCGGGGTACATCCGATAGTCCAGTTGGCCATGACCAATGTAGGCACTTGCTGGCAGTCCCGCACTCTCATAAATATGAGCCATGAACCAGTCTTCTACAACATATCCTGCCACAGCGTCGTGGCCGCCGACCCGCTCATAGTCATCCTTGCTGGTAGCCATAGCTGGTCCAAAAGCCACACCACCTCTTGCTCCCAGTTTGACGGCCATCAAGCCGACGAGATTGAACAGAACCGCTAACAGTTCGTAGGGGCGTTCAGTGCGGTGATAGGGCTGAACTGAGACCAGACCACCTAAGTGTTGAACAGTTGCCACCAGCCTGCGGAGCAGCTCCTCCCCTGGCTCAGTGTCGGCATCGAGAAAGACGAGAATATCGCCAGATGAGGCTGCATATCCGGTTTTGAGTGCCCAGTTTTTCCCTGTCCAACCTGTGGGCAAAGGGCTAGTCTGCACTACTTTCACCCCGGCCTGTTCGGCGATCTGTGGGGTAGCATCGGCGGACTGGTCATCGATGACAATGATTTCGTAGGGCTTGAATGTTTGCTGCTTTAAGGCTGTTAGCAAATTAGGGAGGGTACTCTCTTCATTCCTCGCCGGAATCAAGACCGAGACTTTAGGCGAACCGACGACTGAAAAGTCTGGAAGTCGCGGCAACCGCCACATCAATCCCCAGCCTATTAGCCAGCGCACCACCAGTGTGATGGACATCAGATCCATAATGATTCAACCTTTCCTTCCGTCTAGAACATCACTCACCTACCGATACGAATTCCCTTGAGAAAACTCAGCAATCCGAACACCTTAAGAATCCACAAAACGAGGGCGATGACAACCACAATGTTCAGGATTTGCTTGATCTTGCTGTCCATCGGAATGTAGTTGTTCACGAGCCACAATAGAACCCCAACCACGATGATAACTACCATAAACTGTACCAGATCCATGACTGACCTCCTTTCTCCGATCTAATGAGTTCTAATGAGTTTCGTTAAGCATTTTATTCTCTCTATCATACAGATATGCTTGTTAGGTGGCGGTACACCGTTGTGCTTGTTTCCCTCTCATGCGACCGTTCCGAACAGGGCACCCACGGCTGCGGTCAGCCCCATGGCGATCGCACCCCAAAAGGCGACTCGAACGGCCGATTTGATCACGGGGGCTCCACCAGTGCGTGCGGCCAGCACTCCCAGCGCGGTCAGAAAAATCAGAGAGTTTCCAAATACAACGGGTACCAATCTCGATTCTGGTGCTACCAGCACGGTGAGCAGCGGCATGGCTGCACCGACGGCAAACGCACCTGCCGATGCCAGCGCCGCTTGAACTGGTCGAGCGGTCAGGCTCTCGGAGATGCCCAGTTCATCCCGGGCGTGTGCACCCAAGGCATCACGAGTCATCAACTGCTCGGCGACTTGTTTGGCTAACAACGGATCGAGTCCACGAGCCACATAGATTGCCGCCAGTTCCTCTCGCTCGGATGGTTCGTCGATATCAAGTTCTTTCCGTTCCCGCGAGAGATCGGCCTTCTCAGTATCGGCTTGTGAACTGACAGAGACGTACTCACCAGCGGCCATTGACATCGCCCCAGCCACCAAGCCAGCCACCCCAGCCACTAACACCTCGCTTCGAGACGTGTGTGCCGCCGCAACCCCAACGATTAGACTTGCGGTTGAGACAATGCCGTCGTTTGCACCCAAAACTGCAGCCCGTAGCCAGCCGATTCGCCCTGTACGATGTCGTTCTCTGTGGCTTCTGGGCATTCTCTTTCTCTCCCTTATGATTAATTGAGGTGGCGAGTATTCATTTTGCCTCGTCAACCATCTGAATGGTCTTTTCCTCAACCTCTTTGGCAACTTGAGCTAACGCTACATCCTGATATAGTGCTGAAAGCATTTGCACTGGCTTAATCAGGCCGATCTGAGTTTTGCCTTTCTTTCGTAAACATTGAGATACGACACGGTAACGCCATGTTTAGGCGCATATCGGTGGCTAAAACTCCCCGAAAAGCTTGGTTTAATCAGGTCTTACTTTTCTGTGGTTCCGGCAGCAGCCTCTGCATCTAGTCTAGCGGCGATCGCTTCCAAGGTTGCTTTTTCAGCCTCTTCCATCATCGCCATCGCTAACAAGATCGCTGTAGCTGCATAGTCTTCAGCTTTATCTGCCCGATGTTCGAGCTTCTTGACTTCGCGACTCGCTCTCCATTCCTCGATATTCGACTCTACCTCAGATTCTTTTTCCTCAAATTGAGTTTTGAGTCTTGCTCTGTACTCATCAAATTCTTGTTTCTTAGCGTCTAGCTGTGCCTTCGCTTCGTCGAGTTTCGATTGAATCTCAGCTTGAGTTTTTTTCATCGCGGATTGAATGCTTTCCTTAAGGGATTTTGCTCTGTTTTCAACCGCTTCTAAATTGTCGTGGAGTTGTTTGGTGAAGTTGTCAATTCTAGTACTCATGATGCTTCCTCTTGCTGATTTCAGAATAATGTAGGCAAACCTGTGGCAATGAATTTGAGCTAAACATCGCAGCTTGGTTGCGAGTCGGAGTTTTTTGGCTTGCAAGCCAAGCCACAACGATTATTAGCTAATACGTCCCCTCAGAAATAAGTTGTAGACAATGCCAATCAGCACCAAAACCAAAAGCAGGTGAATTAAGCTGCCCCCAACGTGAACTGAGAAGCCTAACAACCAGAGAATGAAAAGTATAACAACGGCAGTCCAAACGAGATCAAACATAATTCCCTCTTTCCTTTAGATAAAAGTAATGAAAATTGATTCGGAGTAAAAGATTTCAATCGATCTTTAATTAAAGATATTTTGAACCGCATCTTTTACGTCTTCTACTACATTGCGACCTTGGCTTTCGGCTTGCTTAGCTTTTCCAGCAACTTGATCGTTGCGATTACCAGTAGCCTTACCTATTGTCTCTTGAGCTTTGCCTTCAATGTTTTTTGTTACTGCTTTTGTTCTCCCTTTTAACTTCATCTTGTCTTTGATATCTTCGGCTGTATTACGAGCCTGACTTTCGACCTGCTTGGCTTTTCCCATCATCTGATCTTTGGGATCACCTGTTATGTTGCCGATCGCTTCTTGAGCTTTGCCCTCAATATTCTTAGTCATTGCCTCGACTCGATTCATGGTCGCAATTTGGGGTGGTAAAGTTCCAGCCCAACTATTTGTAGTTCCAAAGTCAAAAGCGATGGTAATTGCCAGCATTATAGTTAAAATCATGGTGACAAAAAAGCGCCGAATCTGTTGAAATGAAATCATTGTTTTAATCTCCAAAAAAAATTGATTGGTTAATAATCTGCTTAGACATTAGCTAGTCTTTATGGTTTCTTGATTGGCAAAATAGGAACGATTGTGTACTTTGTCAACCAAGTCTTGGTACTTACCATGACGGTAACAAATATCAATTAGATGAAATCTTTGTAGATCAAGAGTTCTGTATTGCAGTAAATCCTGATATTCTACTTCCATATCTCCACAGAGAGTCTCAAATTCACTGTCAGTATAAGCATCCTTAATTTGCTTCCGTAATTGTTCTTTTGTTACAGTATTATTTGGGGTTGGTGTTCTTTGTTGGTTTGGTGGTTTTTTTGAAAATTCTGGGTTTATAGCAATTACGAAATTTTCGGCTGCTAATTTTATAAATGGATGTTGAGTAGATTGTTGTTGAGGGACATTTTTGGAGATATAGTCACATAAACTCATGATGTAAACTTCCTTGTCATTGTTGGCTGCTTTACCATTCAATCCTTCGAGTAAATAGTGGGTAAATAGCCCATTTTCCCAATTCTCAAATTCCCAAGATACCTCATTAGATTTGCACGAAGCGATAATAACTCGCCCTTGTCCATTAGCCATTTGATTGTAAGTTGTGTGAGATAAACCTTTTTGGATTTCAATGTTTGGATCTCTGGGTTCACCGACTCCACCAGAGTGACAGCTATCCAGAAAAACAACTAAACGATCTGCATGAATTGCTCGCAAAGCCGTCGTAAATTCTTCACTGCTAATACAACTTTCTTTAAGCTGATCTAAATTAGCCTCTACAGGACATAAATATTCTCCTGGCGAAAATCCTCCAACAGAACGCATTCCATGTCCAGAAAAGAAAATAATTGCTGTGTCCTCTTTTTTGGTAGAACTAGCCAGCCAATCTAGTTTTTGACTAATGTTATTTTTGGTGGCATCTCCATCTTTCAAAATACTAATGTTTTCAGAAGAATAGCCATTCTTAAGCAAGGTTTTAAATAAACCATCAACATCATTTGTAGTCTTGGCGAGTGGACGAACATGGCGATAGTTAGCCACTCCAATTAACAAGGCATAAAAGTGCATATTAGTTGGCTCCTGAATGGGATTGTGAATAGTTTTGCTTTGACTGATTGGCATCGCAAGATCATCCAATTTTTCGCCTGATTGGTGAGCATCCCAATTCTCCCAAACTTCTTTTACTTTATCGATAAATAATGATCTATCAAAATCGTGTACAAGAAAAAATCCTCTTATTTTATTTACACAGTGATATTGATTTACTTCTCTTTGGCTCAAAGGTGCTGCGGTAACTACGATAACTGGTATTTGTTTTCGCCCAGCAATATCCAATAGAACATTCCCTTTTAGTTCATAATTCTGATATTTTTTTTTCCTTCTAATGGCTTCACTGTTTTCGCCCAAGCTCATGTCAGTAATAAGTAAATCCCAATGATCTTGTCCAGAAAGAGACTCATAAGCTTCATTATAAGTCTCAGCTTTTTTAGTATAGAATTCGTGACCGTTTAAAGCTAAAGCGATTCTTTCTTTAACGATATCTTGATCGTCAGGCCTATATTCGACTCGCAAAATTCTGAATTCTCGCTCTGGCATATCAATCTCCTTATGCTTATCTGTGAAGTTAAAAGAATCCCTGATCAATTAATAGGTAAGGTAACAGTGAATTGAGATCCTTTACCTATTTCACTGTCAAAGGTGATATTACCCTTTAAACTTTCAATATAGGTCTGAGCTAACCACAATCCAATTCCCATACCGTGTCCTGAAGATGGCATACTATAGCTAGGCTCAAAGATTAGATCACGATCTTCTTCGGAAATGCCTATCCCCGTATCTTTGACCCACACTTTAATTAAAGTTTCTCCCTCACTATCAATTAGTTGACCCCCAATTGATAAAGTTCCCCCTTCTGGCATGGCATTGGCAGCATTGCGGATTAGATTATCAAAAACATCAGTCAATTGCTGTTTACCCACCGAAATATCCGGTAAGTTGTCAGGTAATTCGATTTGTTTAACGATATTAGATGGGAAATCATCGACTTGTGCCAGAGCATCTTGTACGACTTCGGCAATATTAATCGGTAATTTATCCTCTTGCTGAATCCACACTTGCATCCGTTGAGCTTTTTGGAGAATCCGTTCTGCTGAAGCTCGAATCCGAAGTGCTTTCCCTTCGCTATAGGGATCGCCCACATCGTAAATATCTTCTGCCCATACTCGAATTGCCCCCACCTCACTATTTATTCGATGAATCAAGGAACTGGTGACGGTTCCAAGATCAGCTAAAGCCCTCACTTTAACCAGTTGTTCTCTATTTTTCACGCTTTGAATAGCAATAACAACCTGATCTGCCAAAGCTTCTAACATTTGTTTATCTCTTTCGTCAAATGCTCCCTTGCGGTAGCTTTCTAGGTTGATGACGCCGACTAGACGATCTTGATCCACTATGGGAACACATAGCTCCGAATTCGATGGTTCATCGTAACGTTTGTAGCGATTGCCCTTGTCCTTAGTAACATCGTTCACTAAAACGGTTTCTCGATGTTGAGCCACCCATCCCGTAATGCCCTCTCCGAGTTTCGTGCGAATCGAAGAAGCCTTTGGTGCATTCGCTGGATGCCAAACCTCCATAACTAATTCTTGGCTTACGGAATCAAAAAGTCGAATATCTGCTAAGTCTGCGCCAGTGCATTCCAGAGATCGTTGCATAATCAGGTTTAGGAGTTGTTTATCATCTTTTAATGGGAGTTGTTTATTATCTAAGCCGATAGCGGTTTTAATGTGGCGATTAATCTCACTGAAGGCTCTCAACCATTGCTGTCGATTTTCCAGCCATTGCTGATTCATAATAGCGATCGCGGCTGAAGCGGCAAGGGTTTCAATAATTATTTTTTCATCAGGTTCAAAAACATGAGGTCGTCGATAATTGATCAAGAGTGTGCCGACAATTTGATCATTGACTTTCAGCAAAATTCCTGCTGCTGCCTGAATCTCTTCTTTTTTAGCAAACAAGGACCCTTTGAATATTTCTTGACAGGCTACATCATCAGGATAGACATTCTTTCCATGTTTGACGAGTTTAGCAGGTACATCCTCGCTATCGATTTCTGTTTGTGCTTGTTGGCTAAACTTTAGTCTTCCTGCTCTAGCGGGTTGAGAGAGAAATTGATCATTGGCTTCAATGTATCTGTAAATCGTGATAGTATCAGCGGCTAGTAGATTGAGGGTACTCCAGGCAATCTGGTTCAGTAAGTCCTCTTTATCTAGATTCTTGGTCAAAGATTGAGCCACTGAATGAAGCACTTTGAGTTGAGTATTTCTGTCTCGCTGATGTTCGTAAGTTATCCCATGACGGATGGCTTCTTCAACCCGATTATCAAAGAGTTTTAGCCAACTAATTACCCTTTTGTCAAAAGGATTCTCCTTCTTGAAATGAAAATACAAACATCCTGTATATTGCTCAACAATTAAGGGAATAATAATAATTGCTTTAATTCCCAGATCAAATGCTTTTTGATTGTAATCTTTTAGGGTTATGGCATTTTGTCCTTGAGACAAATCTGGTACAAATTTTTCTTGATCATCCTTGATCGCCTTTTGACCTAGACCACCTTTTCTGGGGGGACTTTTTCTGATAAAGTCACGACCAATTAATTCAGAAAAAACTTCGTAAGAGTAAGGAATGCGATCTGCCTCAATCACTAAAGGTTTTTTCTTGATACTTCCGTCAGAAATGACTTCCAGAACATAAGGTTTTAGTGGCAATCCTTCTAGAAAATGAAGGCTAGTTCCATCAGCTTCAACTGCTTTCATGGCAATTTTAGCAATCTTGTCCAAAACGCAAGGAAGTTGAGTTTCACGAATCTTTAAAGCCCACTCACCTGCCTTTTTAATTAGATCAATCACTTCTTCTATTTCAATCTTTTTTAATGGATTCTTATATCCTACTTCTATTGTTCCAATTACTTTAACTTCATCGCCTACACAGGATTCAGGTAGAAAAATTTCTGCGACACTCTGTTGACCATTATCTTGAGATTGATGTTTTCCAATCTCCTTAAACCAATTTTTAGTAACCTCATTATTAATAAAATTTCCCCGAAAGTCATTAAACCATTGTTGATCATTTTTACCTTTATCATCCTGCACTAAAATCAGAGGAGTAAAAACCCGTATCAGATTCTGGTGATTGTTATCATCGTAAACCCATTTATCAAACCGCCCCCGTTTATCCCAACCAGCAATAACTTCAGTTCGGCAAGTTTGGCAAATATCGGCTTGAATATCTCTTAAACTGGGGTCAGGTTCTAGATAGTGCCTAGCTTTTCCAGCCCAGTCAGTTCCCTTTACTGCTTCAATAATTTGTTCTTCAGAACGAATCAACTGAATTGAAGCAAAATCATAGCCTAGCCCGATACATTGTTGAACAATGTTGGCAAAAACTTCTTCTTGTTTAAATAGCTGAAGAGTTGCCTTTTCTATCTGGGTTTCAATTTCATTTAAAATATGTTCATCCACCATAATTGTCTCCCTTTCATTTATTTTATCTTGATTGTATCTTGAATACTGTTCCTGGTTCTAACGGTTTTAAGCGATTTCTTGATGAAGAGTTCTTAGGACTTGCGTAAAAAAATACTGGCTAGACAATCCATATTCAGTAGCATAGTCCAGAACTTAAAATGAAATGACCTACTAATCAACAATCTTTTTAACTTCGTCCTTCACATCTTCGACCGTGTGACGAACTCTTGCCTCTGCCTGTTTTTCCTTGCCCTCTGCTTGAGCTTTGGGATCGCCAGTCAGATCGCCTACTGCTTCTTGAATTTTACCTTCGATATTTTTGGCGGTTGCCTTGGCTCTATCTTTTAAACTCATGATATGCTCCTTGTTAAATTGGCTTCCTGATATTAGGTGTAATAGGTGGTTGTTTGATTTCTTGAATGAATTGATTGAATTGATTGAATACGATACAAAATGTAACTCAAGGTTAAGAAGCTGTTTGAAAAGTTATCAGGAAGTAGTTGAGTCCGACTTGGCGGGTGCTAAACGTCTCAACATTAGATGTACCATCGCCGCATAAATCATCGCCTCGCTGGTAGTCGGTAAATATTCGTGATCTTTGCTTAAACGACGGAAACATCCCAACCAAGCGTAGGTTCGCTCGACTACCCATCTTTTCGGTAACAGGACAAATCCTTTTTGGTCATCGCTCCGCTTGACCACTTCCAATGCCCATCCGTAGCGTTCCTTGATTTTAGACAGAAGTTTCTGACCCCCTATCCGCCCGAATACTCCGACCCCGTTTAACTCCTCCTTCCACGGCGTTCAAACAACCGTTCGACCTTGGGAATTAAGGATAAGATTCCCAAGGCTAAGAGAGTGCTGAGAATGGCCGTCGCTTCTCGCCCCATCCCTGCCGCTACGCCGATGGCCGCCGTTAGCCATATGCCCGCCGCCGTGGTCATCCCCTTAGCCTCCTCTTGGTGCCTTCCTATAATGATCGATCCGGCCCCAAGGAATCCCACCCCAGCGATCAAGCCCTGCAACACACGAGTTAAATCTGCGATCGATGCCCCAGATTGTTGAGGAATGAGGACGAAGAGTGCTGCCCCGAAAGAAACCAGCATATGCGTTCGCAACCCTGCCGCCTTGCCCTTGATCTCCCGATCGTACCCCAGTAGACCACCAAGGATCGCGGCAAGCAAGAAACGTAAAATGATGCGGATAATTTGAGCCACATCGGTGATCTCGGAGAATTCCGATAGCACAGTATTCCATATCACTTGCCACACACCCGTAGTCCCTCCTTACTTTGGCTGTACTTCATTCTACAAAGTTGGCTGTAATTTCTTTATTGATGTCCGATCGTTCTACCGATAGATTGCATCATCAATCGTGACTCGGAAAAACTCACCCTCTGACTCAAACCGCTCAGTGCCAAAGCAGCAATTATCATTTTGAAAAAAATCAGATAAAATTCTCTTATTTAAATAGAGAACTTGTGTAGAAGCATTATTTTTTGACAGATAATTATCATCCAACGCTGGAGATAGACAGGTTTTAATAACTTTGTCCATGAAAAATCGATTTCAACTCATAAATCTGGATGAAATTCTAAGAAAATTTTTAGTTTTTTTTATAAACAACTTTCTTTTTCTCCTTCAATAGTTCTGACATTTTTAACTAGAATTTACTTGTTTAAATGGGACATATTCGGTGAGAATAAATGAGAAAAATTCCGACCAATTCTTAAACTAAATAAATTTTAATAGGGTACGAATATCATTAAAGAAAGAAGTCCGAGTTACTAATAGCTCACGAATCTTTTGATAGGTGTAATTAACTAAATCCAAAACGGTATGAAATAAAAAAGCTAGTAAATTTAAAGACAATAAGAACTCGCACAAATGATTCTGACCATGACCAAAGTTATGCTCTAAATTATAACCGTGATTTTTAAGAACGTTATTGCCTTCATTTTCAACTTTCCATCTGCTACGCCCAGCTTTGACAATTTCTTCGACATTATTTTCCATGATTTTATGATTAGTTATCCAATTATTTTGGTAGATAATTTTCTGGGTTTTCTCATTAATAACAGTCACTTCACACCAATTAACTTCGAGACTTGAGTCGCCCTCTCTTAAGGGAACTCTAGAAGCATAACGATAACGATAAATTAGATTTTTTCGTCCATCCCATTGTTTCTTTTCAACGGTCGTAACTTCGCCACTTTTTTCTAAAAATTCTAGCCATTCATATAAAGTTTTATGCGACGTTTCCAGACAAACAAAAATGAAATTGTAACCTTGTTTTACCGCTAATTCACAAACAGGTTCGTGAGAATATAAGTCGTCTCCTAAAAGAGTTACAGGATAACCATACTTATTTTTATGATTCTTATTTAACCATCTTTTAACGGCCGCATTTTCACAGTCTTGTTTTTGATTTCCATCTTGTTTTTTAATGAATTCTGGCTCTAAATTAATTACTTGTTTTTGCTTAGGAGACACCACCCTAGGTGTGACACAGCCATGAAAATAAGTTGTAGTTCCATTTCGATGATTACGACAGTTACAATGAGGGCAATTAATTTTCTTGGATGAGAAATATTCTGTGCCATCTAACGCCACTAAAATTTCTCCATCTAAGTAGAGAAACTTTTTCAAAACTCCCTTTTCCTTTAACCATTGATAGACTTTTTGAAAAGTCCTAGAGACATTAGAGGCTGGCACTGGATCTAACAGATTTCTTATTTGATTATCCCCAGGAATTTTTTCAATTGAAAATAAACTTTCAGCATTATCTTTTCCCTTGTTGCTTTTCATTAAACGTTGATGGTCTAAAAAAGACGGCGACTGAGTAAAAAAGACTGAAAATGCAGCCATCACGGCATCTTCTACCTGATATTTTCTATTATTTCCAGGTTTCCTCTCATCGGGTAAATCATGTAATTCTTGACGTAAAAATTGCATTAATTCCGAAATTTCTAGGGTTGCCGCTTTTTGAGCCATCTTGGAATAATTTGACGTGCTGGTGGATTTCTAACTCACCCATTTTACCTTAGCTGACAATAATTATAAATTTTTATTTCCCTTGAATTCCCTATTCTAAAAACAGAACTATCTTCCTGAATTTCCCCCGTTCGTTCTCAGCCAATCCCTTTGATTGCTTGAGTATTTATACTTAATTTATCCAACCAATTGTTTTTTTAGTGATCGCCTCTCCCTGAAAAATAGTCACTTTCTACTATATTTTGCCTTCCAAAATCGGGGTTAATGCTCTATTTATTTCAAAATGAGAATTGCTGCTGATCACTGATTCTAGGCTAATTTAATTGCTGCAGTGACTACCTCTTCTAAAGACTCTAACCAATGAAAGTTAACATCAGCTAAACTCTGACTGAGATCGATCGCTTTGCTGTCAGCTAGGACGCGAAAAATTATTTGTGGTAGGGTGGGATTGGGAAAAGATCGGGGTTCCAAGGTTTGTCTTTCCTGTCGGGTAGCCCGGATCGTTCGTTCGTCGCTGCCCCGGCCGGGTGATAATGGGCTATAACTGCGGTAGTAATTGCTAATACTCTCGATCGCTTTTTGGCCAAAGTCGGGATAACTGATAATATCAACGATAACCACTTTTAAATTAGGCAATAGTTGGAATTGTTGCAGACCAGCCTCTATTTGCTCGTTTAATTGCTCTAATTCTAGTCTTTCCTCCAGTATAAGCCATGCCGCCAGTTTTGCCCCCTTGCCAGCTAAGGCATCCCAGACAGTGGACATCAAACCCTGGCCATTACTGATCATCGCTATTCGGCCAGTTTGATCAATTATCGACCAAGGGGATTGTAATTGGGGTGGGGTCAAAGCGAGGAGATCGAGATGTCTGGCTAAAGCGGCATCATTAACACTTATTTTGCCATCTAGGGCCATCACTTCCCCAGCTTCGTTGATACCCAGGGGATTAATCTCGATAATATCGAGATCTTTGCTGACAAAGAGACTATACATTTTTTCGAGAATTTGACTGATAGACTCGATCAAAGACCCTCTTAAACCCATAGATACGGCTAATTGCCGAGAGAGATAGGGGGAAAATCTCTCTTCAATGACCACTTTTTGCATGGTTTCCAGTAAACTGTCCACATCCATCCCCCCTTGACTCGCACCCAGTAAAACTGGTCTTTGCAGATGATAATCGAGTAAAATGGCTAAAAATATCTCTTGTTGCGGATTATACCGGGCTTCTGCTAGGATTACCTCTGGATATTCTCCGGCGATCGGTAAATGAAAGATAGCATGGGCGGCAGCGATCGCATCAATGGTATTAGCGACAAATTTCACTCCTCCTGCTTTTCCCCGGCCTCCCGCTCGTACCTGGGACTTCAGCACGATAGGATAGGGAATGTTTAATCTTTTTAGTCCCCCCGGTTCGTGGATTGGTTGGGAAGGTAAAATGGGGATGCCGACTTGAGCAAATATTTCCTTGGCTTGGTATTCGAGTAAATCCATAATTGATTAATTGATAAAGTGGCAATTCTCTCTTTGCTCGTTTCGGTAGCTTGGGGACTATGAAGATTATTTTAGCAACAGCATCCGGTTCACGGGTGATCAGGGAGAATATTCTTGGTTTATAGGGATGGGGGACTTGTAGTGACGGCAATCTCGATCGCAAAAATTGAAGTTAATTCGATCGGGTGATTTTTTTTTGATAGGATTGAACCTATAATTCTCCCATAAATAGTTATTGTTCCCCATTAACCGTGCCAAACTAAGAACTGCGGACAAATCAAGAGTTTTGGCGTTTCAATAGACCAAATAAACTAATAACTGGCAATTAGTAGGAAATCTCAGTTATTTTTTGCTGAAATTCTCCTTTTTCCCGCATTTTCTTGCTTGGAAACAAACTTTTTTCCGCTTTCGTCTCTGTCTTTAATTCGCTCCCACTAGGAAACTCAGGGGTAAGATGCTATATTTTCAAAAGCAGGGTCGTCATCATCCTCTGACCCTATTAACAATGCTTTTAAGTGCTTCTTTCGTTGTGGTCTCCCTCTCCTTGACTCCTGCGATCGCACGTCAGTTCGCCCCAATTAACCCGATTAAACCGATTCCTTTGGGGAATGATCAATTAATTGCTGCCGGCACAGACATCCCTGTAAAATACGAGCAAGGGGAAAAAATTCTTTTAACCAAACAAGAAACTTTTTCTTTATCTCTGACCGTCACCGATAATATCAAAAATTCCCAAGGACAGACAATTATTCCCGATGGTAGTCAGATTATCGGAGAAATTAAACCTGATGGTCAAGGTTCGCGTTTTTTATCCCAAAAAATCTTTTTAAAAACCCGTCAACCCCAAGAAAAATCTATTGATGCTATTTCGGCAGTTTTCACTCGTCTAGAAAAGCTAATTAAAGGAGTTAACCCCGACAAAATTATTCAGGGTGCAGTATTAGGAAAATCGGCCGCTTCTGTCCTCGCTTCTTTTACTTCTGACCAACCGGTTAGCGAGGGATTATTACGAGGAGGAGGATTAGAAGTATTAGCCGGCTGGTTATTACGAGGAGAATCGGTGGAATTATTGTCAATTAACCCCAAGGAAGATTTAAAATTAACCCTTCGTTCTGATTTTACCGGTCAGTAACCTAAAAAAAATCTGGTGTGTTAGTTATTTATCTAACACACCAGCTATCTGGACTAAGCGGCGTTTTGCCGATACCATTCAATGGTTTTTCGCAAACCTTCTTTAAATTCCATTTGGGCAACAAAACCGAATTTTTCCCTAGCGCGGGTTGTATCTAAACAGCGTCGCGGTTGACCATTTGGTTTATCTATTTCCCAAACAATTTCGCCATCAAAACCCATTAAATCACAGATTAATTCGACTAAATCTTTGATAGAAATCTCATAATTTGTACCAAGATTAACCGGGTCTGACTCATTATACAATTGGCTGGCCATAACAATGCCTTGCGCTGCATCGGTGGAGTAGAGAAACTCCCGGGTTGGACTACCATCTCCCCAGACAGGAAGTTGTTTATCCCCCCGTTGTTGTGCCTCATAAACCTTGCGAATTAAAGCAGGAATTACATGGGAACTACCTGGATCAAAATTATCCTCTGGCCCGTATAAATTTACCGGTAAAAGATAAATTCCGTTGAAACCATACTGCAAACGATAGGACTCTAATTGTACCAACAAAGCCTTTTTAGCGATACCATAAGGCGCATTGGTTTCTTCGGGATATCCTGACCATAAATCGTCTTCATGGAAAGGTACTGGAGTAAATTTTGGATAGGCACAAATTGTCCCCACACAGACAAATTTTTGCACTCCTGCTAGATAGGCAGCGTGAATTAATTGGGTTCCCATCATCAAATTATCATAGAATAATTCGGCGGGTTTTTCCCGATTGAGACCGATGCCTCCCACATGGGCAGCCAAATGGATAATTAAATCTTCTTCGTCAGCTAAACGTTGACAGTTTTCCCAAACTCTTAAATCACAATCTTTGGACCGAGGAATTGTAATTTTTTCGGGATTTGCCCCCGCTGCAATTAATTGATTAACTACTTGCCGACCTAAAAATCCAGCCCCCCCGGTGACGACGATTCTTTGTTCGCTTAAATTCAGCATATTTTCACCTCTTTAATCCACAGTTGTCATCGAACGATTGCGAAGATAAGCCAAATCTTTTAATAACTGTTCGCTATCACCACCGTTATTAAGATTAATCCCCAAAGCCGCTAAATCCGCATCTACCATTAATTTTACCAGTCCC
>VYLF01000315.1_pt1 | contig 16672 bp, 9 predicted proteins | sample 5114371 | NCBI WGS metagenome assembly VYLF01 (sample SAMN12291773, study PRJNA351875) | freshwater metagenome | isolation source: freshwater lake | place: USA: Michigan, Kent Lake | collected 2013-08-15 | reverse complement strand
GTGGGGCTGTTGATCGCAGCAAGCGAACGACGCGACCTCGGCCTGCTGATATCGATTGGTCACGCACAATACGAGCAAATCTGCATCAGTATCTGCCTCAGTTCAAGACGGTTGTCCCTGAACGCATGATCGGTTTTGCTCGCAAGCAACGTCGGCTAGTCGATTTAGATGAGATAATATTGTGCGTGGATCAATCGGGCTCGATGGCTCCCTCGGTCATTTTTGCATCTATCTTTGCGGCTGTCATGGCTTCGTTACCCGTAGTGAGAACGCAGTTGGTATGTTTTGATACGGTGGTCTTGGATCTAACAGAGCAGCTTTCTGATCCCGTGGATGTTTTGTTTGGAATTCAGCTTGGCGGGGGGACGGATATAAACCAAGCCGTTGCCTACTGTGCTACGAAAATCCATCAGCCCCGTAAATCGCATTTGGTATTGATCACAGATTTATGTGAAGGAGGAAATACAGAGGAGCTAGTTACCAGGTTAAGTCATCTGGTAAATGATGGGGTCAACGTGATCGTATTGTTAGCCTTAAGCGACGAAGGACGGCCGTCTTACGATCCGGAATTGGCAAGTAAAGTTGCATCAATGGGAATAGCTGTGTTTGCATGTACACCGGATCAGTTTCCTGATTTGATGGCCACAGCCCTTCGTCGGCAGGATGTGTTCCAATGGGCATCCAACGAAGACATCAAACTAATCACTAGCACGATTTGATGTGTAATCGTAGGCCGTTGCAATCGCTTTTCGTTCATGGCATCGCAATCGTAGTTTTGTTCTCGGAATAGGGAAACGCGTTCAATGAACTGGATTCGCATTTCCGCAATGCTCTTCTCAAAAGCAGTTTGAGTCAAATAATCGCGTCTCCAAAGGACACGACTCATTCTGATGGTTTGCTATAAGGGTAAACGTTGGCGGTAAGACAACTCCACATCAGCGGCAGTAGTAAATTGCTCGCCCTGGTAAGTCGATAAATGAAAACGTGATAGTCGATAGGGCTTTGGGATATTCCACTTCCGTTTCAGCGATTCGGTCGAGCAAACTTTGGGCAGCGGCGTTTTTACTTGACGGGTCGGACTCGCCAAAATTTTCCAGGATTGGTTTGCGAAGAGCTATAACATCCAAAAGATAAAGAACGATCTGTATTATCTATTCCCTTAGGCAACTCGGGGTCTGCATTGGCGTAAACCTTGTGCAGACCTGAAAAGTAGGAGAACTGCCATTGTGAATCTTTCGTGATTCGGCATCAAACGGTGCATTGTCGTATTGCGTCGGTTAATCCTGCAATCGGATCCCGTTTGGGAATAAACTCATGTGCAAAATAACCATCAAAACCTGTATCCGCAATTGCTTTCGCAATAGGCGGATAAAGTAGCTCTTGGTTGTCATCCAACTCGTTGCGACCAGGATTTCCGGCGGTGTGATAATGACCGAAATACTGATGATTCTTTTGAATGGTTCGAATCAAATCCCCTTCCATGATCTGCATGTGATAGATGTCAAACAGAAGCTTGAAATGGTCGGACCCAACTTCTTTCACTAGCTCGACACCCCAATCCGAACGATCGCACATGTAGTCCGCGTGATCAACACGACTGTTGAGCAATTCCATGTTCAAGATTACGTTCTTTGCTTTGGCGACATCAACGACTTGTCGCAAAGCTTTCGCGCAATTCTTCAAACCTGTCTTTCGGTCGATGCCTCGGGCATTCCCCGAAAAGCAAATCACATTTCGATAGCCGGCCGCAGACGCAACCTCGATCATTTCGTTGATCTTCTTGAGAGCTGATTCGTGATACTTCTCATCACACAAACCATCTGTCAACGAATGGGAGGAAACCATCGTGCAGACAAGGTTGTGTTTTTTTAACGTTGCGAAATCATCAGGTCCGAGCAAATCGATGCCTACCAGCCCCAGCTTAACAGCAGCTTGGCACAGCTCTTCCAGAGACATTTTGCCAAAGCACCAGCGACAAACCGATTGATTTAACCGGCCTTTCTTGGATTCCGCTTGAGCACTAGAACCTGCCACTGACTCGGGAACGGAACCTGCCACGGCAAACGCCGAAGCGGCTACGCCGGCAGCCAAACCAAAATTTCTACGGTTAAGTTGATCATTAGGATGGGACATCGAATTAACTTTCTCGTGACGTTACGTCGTTGTTGGATGAAATGACTAGTTACGATTTTTTGACGAGCTTGGAGACTCGACCGGTTTGAACCCATTCGGCGACATAAATGTTACCCTTTAAATCGAAACATGCATCGTGTGGGTGAACGAACTTTCCATCTTGCCATGACTTTTCGTCTCCTCGGATCTTAAAGCCCGAATCAGCTGAAATTCGATCTACATCTGAGCCTAACGTAGCCACCGTCTTGTAGCTCTTGTCCAACAAAGAGACCCTTGCTTTAAGTTCCGGAACCAAAAGCAGATCACCTTGTGAATCAACGTTGGCAGGCAAGCCAAATCCATCGATGGTTTGAAGATAGTTACCTTCCAAGTCGAAAATTTGCAGCGTGTTATGGGCACGGTCGGTTACTACAATCTTCAGGTTGCTGCTGTCCCGATCATCGATCCAGAGACCGTGTGGAGTATTAAACTTACCTTTACCGTCGCCAGCTCCACCAAATGCGCTCAGCCACTTGCCGTCTTTATCAAAGTGATGGATGTAAAACGAGCCGTAACCATCTGCCAAGAAGAACTCGCCGTTGGGTAAGAAGGCAAAGTTAGTTGGCATAAAGCGATCTCGTCCCCAAACTTGAGCTGGGTTGGTGGCTTCATCCGGGTGGTAGATCTTTGCTTGCTCAGGTGCTCTCTTTTCCCAAACGATGTCACCCTTGAGAGTTAGCTTGGAAAACGATTTGACTTGTTGATAAGCGGCGACGTACAGGAATTGTTCTTTGCCCTCGGTTCGTACTTCAATACCATGGCCGCCGCCCTGGAACTGTTGACCAAAAGCTCGAATAAATTTTCCATTTTCGTCGAAAACGAAAATCGACGGGTGTTCCTTTAGATTCGCCCTTCCTTCGTGAATCACATACAGATTGTTGTTGGCATCGACGGCGACATTGTGAGTCGTCTGCCAGCTGTATTGAGAGGGTAACTCAACACATTGGTGATGAATTTCGTAGGCATGCTCCTCAGTCCCGTGAATGTTCGAAGCTTTCGATTGCGACGTAATAATGTACGGGGCAACGGAAACACCAGCTGCAACCGAAAGGGCTGACCTTAGGAATTCTCGTCGCGGTGGAGTGGCCGAGTTTGCGGTCTGAAGTGCGTTTTCGTGGTTGATTTCTTTGCGGGTACCTAGTAGGTCCAGATTTGACATGTCAGCGATTCCTGGATGGTTGAGAGGTTGGTGGGACCGGGCGAGAAAGACGTTAGCATACACCAAAATGCACGTCGAGTGTTAGATACTACCCCATTAGGCAGTTTAAACGATTTCTGGAAGATGCTTGGAAGGGCTCTAGGAACGTCACCGCCATTTACCGCTCGGAATTAGTGCCGCAGTAACTATACTTTGAGACAGTTCGAATTGCTTCTTTCTATTGGATTTGTAACTTATGGCACCTGTCGTCACCCGTGTGTTTTTCGCTGCTTCCTCTCTTGTTTTGACACTTATGGCTGCCCCTGGACTGTCTAGCGACTCTCAGATTAAATCCCCCATCCAGTATCGAGTTTCCTTTCGGCAAGCGGAAACACATCGGATTGATATCGAGGTCCAAATCCCTACCGATGGTAAAGAACGTATCGAGCTGTTTCTTCCAGTATGGACGCCCGGCAGCTATCTCGTCCGGGAGTATTCTCGGCAAATCGAAACCATGACCGCCAGTCATGGCATTTCGAACGAAACGATTCCCCTCGAACGCGTCTCCAAGAATCGTTGGGCTCTCCAAACAACAGGTGCATCGGAGGTGAACGTTAGCTACACGGTCTATTGCCGTGAAATGAGCGTACGAACCAATTGGGTCGAAAAGGACTTTGCCTTCTTGACTGGCGCTGCGACTTTCCTCACTCGCGATGATTGCCTAGATCGATCCCACATCATTAAACTCGATCCTCTCCCCCAATGGAAACAGATCGCGACCAGCCTCGCTGCGTCAAGTACCGATCCGTGGACTCGCATAGCAACGAGCTTTGATGATCTAGTGGACAGCCCCATAGTGATGGGTGAGTTGGACATACGATCGTTTGAATGCGGCGGTGTTCCTCACTATCTGGCAACACTCGGTGGAGATAAGTTCTGGGACTCGGAAAAGGCACTAGTAGACGTTCAAAAGATTGTTGCCAAAGAACAAGAATTTTGGGGGGAAGTGCCCTATAAATCCTATTGGTTTCTAAACTTAGCGACCGAACAGGGTGGCGGCCTGGAGCACGATAATAGCACGGTGTTAATGACCAGTCGGTTCGCTACCAAAGATAAAGCAAAATATCAAAACTGGCTTGGTTTGGTTTCACATGAGTTTTTTCATACCTGGAATGTCCGCCGACTTCGCCCCAAATCTCTGGTGAACTACGACTACGATCGTGAACAATACTTTAAGGAACTGTGGGTCGCAGAAGGTGTAACTAGCTACTACGACGATCTATTCCTTCCACGCGCAGGTCTATGCACTCCTGCTGAATATCTGGAGCGTTTAAACAAAACGGTGGCTGATGTTCAGAAATCTCCTGGTCGCAAGGTGCAGTCCCTTTTTGATAGCAGTTTCGATGCATGGACCAAATACTATCGGCCCGATGAAAACGCAAAGAATAGCCGCGTTAGCTATTACACCAAAGGAAGCTTGGTTGGCTTGCTCTTAGATGTAGAAATCCGCAGAGCAACCGGTAACGCCAAGTCTCTCGATGATGTGATGAGGAAACTATGGAGCGAACATCGCAGTACTGGTTACACCAACGATGATGTCGTTAGAATTTGTTGCGAGATCTCCGGACAAGATCTTCAACCTTGGTTCAAAGATTGTTTAGAGACCACAAAAGAACTTAACTTTCAGCCTCTTCTCGATTTTTACGGTCTGGAATGGAAGGACTCTGCGGCAAAAGAGAGCACTGCCATTGAACCTGCTTTCGTTGGCTTAACTTTGAACAATCAAGCAGGCAAGGCGATGGTGGCAACCGTTCCTATCGATACACCAGCGGCTGAAGCTGGCTTCAACGTTGGTGACGAATGGATCGGTCTTAATAATCTGCGTATAACAGCCGAAAACTGGAATGAAATGGTTGGTTACTTTCACGCTGGCGACGAATGCGAATGTCTGATCGCAAGACACGGTAAACTGGTCACTCTAAAAATGACGCTCGGTACTAAGCCTCGAGAATCCTGGACGCTCAAACGCATCGAGAAGCCATCAGATCAGCAGGAAGCAAATTGGAAGGACTGGCTCGGAATCAAGCCTGAAACACAACCTGCTTCCGAACCCCCTGCCGCATCCAAATAGTCGACATCGCAAACCGAATTACTCCTTTGTCACCGTTTTCAAGTTGTCGTCGGCAATCCTATCGATCAACAGATTTTTAGGATCAACTCCAGCTTGATATGGGATCTCGGAGGTTTCAAATTCTATGCGATGATGGCCTTTGGTCAGTCTAAGTCGCTCGCTGTGAAGAAGTTTGCCATAACGGTTGCCTGTCTCTGGCGTAGCATACGCTCCGACTTCGATCCAATCATCCATGTCGACTTCGGTTTCAAGTCCCTTCTCGTCCGCTTTCCATTTGTGGCATTCTATTTCTAGCGACACCTTGTACTTTGACTCACCAATCGAAGTCACTTTGGCCTCAAGAGTTCGATTGTCAAAGATTGTGATCTCCTCGAACAAGTCCTTGATGAGGTATTGTAAATCGGGAGGTGTATGTTTCTTGAGGCGATCCAATAGTTCGTGAGAGCTTGGGTAGGGAGGCCCCTTGTAAGCGTACGCGTCGATTAGTTCTTTTAGAGCCGCATTGACGCGATTCTCGCCGATCATTTCGGTCAAGTAATAGATCGCCAAGCTCCCCTTTTGGTAGTGAATGTAGCCTTGGTTTGGATCAACATTCAGCAACGGACGCTCTTTCATTCTTTCCAGCCCTCGAGAACGAAGATAGTTGTTCATCTCATATCGAAGGAACTTGTGCATCATTTCCTCACCGAACTCTTTCTTCATGATCATTAACGCCGTGTACTGAGCAAGCGTTTCGGATAACAACGTTGCTCCTTGCATCCGTGCGCCGACCACTTGGTGGGCCCACCACTGGTGCGCAATCTCGTGACAGACGATGTAATAGACCATGTCGATGTCATCAGGTTTGTTGAGGTTCGCGATAAAACCTATGCTCTCCGAGTAAGGCATTGTGCCTGGGAATGCTTGCGCAAAGCCCGCAACCCGCGGGAACTCGATAATGCGAGCTTGCTTGTGCATGTACGGTCCGAAGTTACTGGAACAATACTCCAAAGCGTCTTTAACTCCTTTGGACATGCGAGGTACATTCCAAGGGTGTTCGGCATGATGATAAATCTCAATATCTACATCCTTGTGTTTGCTCCGATCAACTTCGTATTTTGCGGAAATAAACGAATAGAAATTGAGGGACGGATGATCGAGTTTGTAATGGTAATAGCTGCGATCGTTCTCGGTCCAGGCCTTGATGAGCGAACCGGGGGCAACCGCTATTTGATCGGACGAAGTGCTGATGATCGTTTCCACATCAACATAGTCCGCATCGCTTCCAATGTAGTGGGTATTGCAAAGCACTCCACATTCACGAGTCAAATCGGGCACGAACTGAGCTTTTTCTAACCCGAGTTTCTTTCTTCGATTGGGATCCATAATCCTACGATTAAGGTCGTAGCCAAAATTGGGAGCTATTTCACTGTTGAAAAAGCTACCGTTTTGCACTAGCGAAGTATCGCTAACTTGATTTTCGATGCCGTGGTTTTTGCTTCGTACCTCAAAGGTCATTTCGCGGCTTTCATCAGGTTCCATGGGAGGATCGAGCTTTAAGATCCGCATCGAAAGTCTTTCGTTGTCATCAGCAACAACTCCACCGGGGATGCTTATCTCGGTGCTGTACGATGGAGTAACATTTAGATAAAGCTTATCGATACTTGAACCAGATAAATTCTTAATCGTTTGTTTGCCTCGCATGACAACGTTGCGTTCATACGGGTAGACGTCGATTTCGTAACGAATGCTAGTGATTTTAGGTTGAGCAATACTCTCAATAGAAGCGTAAGTCTTCTCGTATTCGGCTCTGCGGTTTTCTTGTTCTTCGCTCCCTATAAGCGTGTTCAGAATTTGCGTGTTGTAATAAAGCCATCCACCTACCGAAACCATCCCAAGCAACATCGCAGCCAACACTGCCCGCGATCGTGCCGTAGAGGATGCAAAGCCTGATTTCAAACGCACGGAAAACTTCTTCGGCGTTCCGCGATGCAATGCAACAGATATGAGCCAAAGCACACAGCCCGCCGCGAAACCCCAATACAATACGAACAAAATAATCCCTGAGATATAAGGAGCGAAGCCAAACATGTCCGAGTAGGTATAGTCCGGAAAGCGACCGAATCGTACTAGCAGTGTTTCTACACGGAACAATTGCCAAACAAAGTTGTTAGCTATGACAAATCCAATAAACGCAAAGTAGCCTACGTATTTGTTTGGGGAAACCGTATGGGCGGCTAATGCGATCACCAATAAGAAAAAGAACCGAATGCCATCGATCGCAATTAGTTCCAGGAAATACAACCCAAACTGGAACCTGGTGTAGCCATTGATCCACTGTACAAGGCAACACAATCCGATCACCAAAGCGTGAATCGAAAGAAGTATCGTCATTAAAGACACAACGTGACTTAAGAGCAGCGCGCTGTTCGAGACGGGAGTTGCTCCCACGATTTCGTGCATGCGATTGTCTCTGTCTTTCCAAACTAGAACGCCGGAAAAATAGGCTAAGATTGCGATAACAAAAACGGTCAAGCTGCCGCGAACGATCTCAATCATTTTATAAGTCACTGGCAACGAAGGGACTCCAAACCCCTCAGTCGCACTGAAAACAATAGCCAGTCCAGCATTAAGCATGGAGAAGCAAAGAATAACGACAAATGCAGGACTTCTCAGAACCAGCCATGCTTCCATGCGGATGGAGGAGAGCCATTGCGAAACCCAGCCTGGATTAGGAGCGGTTACTGGCCAAGCTTGGCTTCCATGACCAGTGGACAAATTTGACGTATGCTTTTCCCTCTTTTTTCTACCTGTAGCACTAGCAACTGTTTCAAAACGGAATCGCCAAGCAGCTACGGAGAAAATAATGGCGGATACAGCTAGCCATAAAAGACGATTTACTAAGAGCAATCCATTAAGCGGAACCACCCAATTGTTCCGTTGGTCTGGAGTCCAGTACTTGGTCGCAATGCTAAATGCAGTTGCTCCCATCGGATCAGCCAACACCGCAAAAGTCTCGTTCGAAAGCTCACTTACGAGAGCCAACGCCACGCTGTATGCAACCAATAGCCCGAGAACAGCAAGAAAAGAGTAGAGAGTACTTCGCGTCCATGTCGCAATCGCAAATACGATCGCTCCCACAAACAGAACGTTGGGAATGGCAAACGTGATCAACGAAAGACCGTGGGCAGTCCAGTGAATGCCACACCATCGTTCCAGATCTCGATAAGGGAGCCACCCCGCCACAAGTATTCCGAGTGAGATTCCAGCGATTGGCAGCATGGAGACGCAACTGGCCGCTAGAAAACGACCAACTAAATAGTCAATTTTGCGAATGGGCTTGGTAAAAAGAACATCTGAAAATTTTGAAGAGAAGTCTCTCGATGCGGCAGAGTCAAAAAAGGTCGTTATGATCAAGGCACCTAACAAACCGGCGATGGCATAATATTGCTGGATCACATACGGGGCATTGCGGAACGTGTTGCCAATGGCACCACCAATTTGCAAGTTATCAGAGTAAGTCGCCGTAGCAAACATTAAGGCCATAAGCCCAGTGAAGATATAGACCATATATCCTCGGAGCCAATAGTTCAGTTCAAAGCGAAAGAATTCCAACATGATTTTTTCCCTCGTTTCGCGTTTCTATTGGATGTGAAAAAAGAAGGCATCTTCTAAGTTTGGCTCGGCGCCTTGAAATCCTTCTCCTGGATCTGTTTCACTAAACACGCGAACGATGGGACGGCCCTCGATCAATTTCGTAGACAAAACTCGGAAACCCTGAAAATCACGCAACTCCTGTTTCGACATAGAACGGCTCCAAATCCTACCCCGCATGGAGGCCTCTGCTGAGCTCGGGGATCCGTTAAATTTGAGTTGGCCTCGATGAATGATGGCCATGTTTTGACATAGTTCCTTAACGTCTTCAACGATGTGAGTCGACAGAATTACAACCACGCTTTCACCAACTTCGGAAAGCAGATTATAGAATCGATTTCGTTCACCAGGATCGAGTCCTGCGGTTGGTTCATCGACGATGATTAACTTGGGGTCCCCGAGAAGTGCTTGAGCAATTCCGAATCGCTGCCGCATACCGCCCGAATAGGTTGCTACAGCTTTTTGCCTTACGTCATAGAGGTTTACACGAAATAGCAACGCATCGACGATTTCTCGGCGATGTTTCGTATTGTCTCCAACACCCTTCAAGGATGCGAGATGAGTCAATAGCGATACGGCGCTTGTTCGAGGATAGACCCCAAATTCCTGTGGCAGATAGCCAAGATATCTTCGAATCTGTGCCTTATTACGAAGTACGTCAATGTCACCTAAATAGATCGAGCCTTCATCAGCGTCTTGCAAAGTTGCAATAGTCCGCATTAACGTAGATTTGCCAGCTCCGTTGGGCCCGAGCAGCCCAAACATGCCAGTCGGAATCGTGAGAGATATGTTATCGAGAGCGCGGACGTCGCCCGGGTAGGTTTTTGTCAAGCTTTTGATGGATAGTTGCATTGGTTATTTTCAACTTGAAACGCGATGAGCAGGCGCACGTCAGCAGTCTATACCTTACCGAGCCTCGCATCAGCGATTCTCTCTGGAAAAGATGAAGGGAACTGAGTAGTTTGTGCCCCGTAACAGCATCATTTCGATCGATTCCGCAATATCTTGGGCAAAAGCTAAGAAAAATTTCCCGTCTGGCAGAAGGCATCATCGGGATCGAGCCTGCCGGTACTTGCCGATCAGATCGATATCAGAACCGAGGCATCCCTCAGCTTGCATATCGGCCCCGTTATCTGTTACGACTTTCGCAAAGTGGCAAATACAAATCGCCAATCACGGTAGCAATTCTAGGACTGATCTCGGATCCGCATTTAGAAAAAACTATAGTGCTCGCTATTTAATCTTTTCCTCAGATTGTCCGACATCACCTTCGATGCTTGGAGATGCACCGTTCGAGTCTGGTGTGTTACTTGAGGGCTGCGTTTGTGTTTTTTGATTCAAGAGTTTTTCCATTGTCGTAATCACAGAAATCTGAGAATCCGCTAAGTCATTCATGTTGACAAGTCGATATGCTTGTTCCAGTCGTTTCCTGCTGTTGATGTGGGCAGTCAGGGCAGGTACATCCTCAGCATTTGGGTAAATACTCGTTGCAGCTTCGAGCTTAGATATGGCTTCAACTGGTCGATTTGCAATTAACAAGATTTGGCCATAAGTATCAAGATAATTGGGATTGTTTGGGATCTTTGTAACTGCCTCTTTGATGAGGGCAAATGCTCTGTCTAAATCTGGGCTGGGCTCTCTAGCTAGGAGCATCGCAAGATCATTTCGAGAGTCAGAATCCGCTACAGATTTTTCGACGGCCAACTCGAAATTCTTGATCGCTTCAGCAGTGTTACCCATTGAGTAATAACCCAACGCTAAAGTTCGATGCGCTTTAGAGGTAGTAATCCCAGCTTCAATTTGCTTTTTGAGAACATCCAACACGTTTCTTGACGGCTTCAATTTGACTTGAAGCATTTGGGCAACTTCTTCAGAAATCAGAGGATTGTTTGGGTCCGCCGTTGCGGCTTCGTCTAGAACAGCCATGTCAGCGAGGTTGGTGCCGTCCTCGAGAGTTTGCTTCGATTTTCTAAATGCATCGATTTTGATATTCGAGAGTGTTCTGGAAAGCGCTTTCTTATCGTCACCTTCTGCCTTAGCAAGACCTTCGGTGACAATACTTGCAGCCGCGTCTGATTTCCCAAGAAGCAGATTAGCTTCCGCGAGAGCAAGGCGGTCACTAACCCTTTCGGAACCGGTGTTAAGCCTTGGCTTGTAGAATGCTTCAACTTCGTAGCTCGATGTCCTAACACCATCAATGTTACCGACTATGGCGTAGAATCGCATCAGCAGTAAGTTGTAGGCTCGATTGCGTTTAGCGGCTTCCACGGCGATCGAAATCGCGTCGGTAGTCATATTGGAATCGAACAAAGACCTCGCATAAAATTCAAGAACTTCTGCTTTAACTCCGGGCCATACCGATGCGGGCTTTAGATTCAACGAGATCTCCTGCACCAATTCCCTGCTTGGGTTTTTCTGCAAACGATCGATCAGCTCCGTCGCAACCCAGCAATTGGCAGCTGGAAATGGTCCCGAATCACTTTTTGAGAGTGCACGCATGTCATCAAGTGCAGCATCTTTTTCTCCGGCAATCGCTTTAACCAAAGCCAGCCTATAGATTGCACTTCCGTCTGTTGGTTGTGTCAACAAAATTCTTTCGTTGAGCAGCTTTACGTATCTTTTCTGCAGCTCGGTGATTGCAGTCCCTGAAGAAGCAACGACTGAACTACCGGAGTTGAGATTGCTCGACTTCAGAAAATCGATTGTGTTGTAAGCTGCTTCTTCCAAAATATTGGTTGCACAGACCTGCTCGCTTTTTACTCCATACCTTTGAACCCTAGTGTCCGTCCGTTCAAAAAGAGAAAAGCCGAATGCTAGATAAACTAATACCAGAATCACAAATGCAGGAAGTGAGACAAAGAACTGCCACCATCGACGAGAGTATCGCCACCCTCGCGCTGCATCGAGTATGCTACCGGCAATGGAAATAGGTGATGTGAATACCTTAAGAAACTCGGTCGCAAGCCATCTGACATTCGTTATAAATGAACTTTCCGAACTCATGATTACTCGTCCTCCAATTCGTCGTCGAAGGTCTCTTTAGCTCGACTCGGCACGGTGAACTTTAATGAAGGTAATAGAACGAACCAGTTCCACAAATAAGCAATGAGCGGCAAATCCTCATTGACAAATTCTGGGGGAATTGGTGATAGCAAGGACGCGAAGAATTGATCTAACAAAACGATTAAAACTGCTCCAATCATAAACAACACAATTTCCGTGGCTATCGTCCATTCATGCCATACATTGTATTGTTCTGCATACCAAGCAAAGGTGACCCATGCCGAGGCGCGAATCGCCATCCACACGAAAAACGCCATCGAAACGGTTAACAATGCCGGAATCAAAGTGCGGCGAAAAAGATAGATGCAGAAGAACGATATACCTACAAATGGCAGTATGCTGTCCCAGCGACCGACACTCGAAAAGCGGTCGGCTACTCCGTGGCCAAATTCGATAATTCCATCCCTTTGTATGTGAAATTGATTCATCGCCTCGGAGAGTCCCGAGGTAAGTTTCAGAACCGCAGACTCGATAAACTGAAAGGCTCCCCGTTCCTCGCATGCATCCACGACCGAAGGAACCATAAACGCGAAACCAAGACTGAGCGATTGAGCAGCACTCTCCCCCTTTAACCAACGCGATAACCATCCTGCGACCGCTAACCCCGCCGACATGCCACTTAGTTTTGCTCGACCAGCCACCATGGCATAGAAAAGTACGACAAATGCTATGCCGAAAAACATCCATGGAGTCCATGTGCGACGATAAACGGGATCGAAAAAGAGTCCGCGTACGACAGCAATGGCAAACCCTACTCCTAAACAAATCGTGCAGACCAGACTATCGGTTTGAGATAGCCATCCAGCCCAAAAACGCCATCCAATTGCGAAGGAAAGTATCAGTAAAACAATCGCCGCGAAATCAACCAGGAAACCAAAAATATTCCCTTCCTTAGTAACAACTTTGGACCCTGCCAGATTGGCTGCTTTAGTCATGCAATTTCGTTCATTACAAATGGGGAGTGTTCTGTTAATCGATCGCGATCTTGCTAGGATTACTGCAAATGCATTACCTACTCAACCTATTGTACTTGCTAGCACTGCTCTGCGTCAGTCCATTCGTTCTTTATCGCGCAATTCGATACGGCCGGTACAAACGAGGATTGGCCACAAAACTCCTTGGAATAACTTGTCTAACCGATAAATCTCGCCCAACCATCTGGATTCATGCCGTTAGCGTGGGAGAAGTCCAATTGGTCCGGCCCTTGGTGCAACGCTTCGCAACTGACTTTCCTCAGTATCGCATAGCAATTTCAACGAGCACAGACTCTGGCTACGATATTGCCTGCGAACTTTACCGTGAGCATTTCGTGTTTTTTGCACCTCTCGATTTCTCCTGGGCAGTATCGAGAGCCTTTCGCGATCTCAAACCCAAACTTTTAGTACTTGCCGAACTTGAGGTTTGGCCTAATTGGATCCGTCAAGCAATTACGAGCGGTTGCCCTGTCGCAATTGTGAATGGAAGATTAAGCGAATCTAGCTTTCGTGGTTACTCGAGGCTTGCTCTAATAGTACGTCCTACTCTAGCTTCGGTAGCATGGATTGGTGTTCAAAACGAGACGTATAAACAGCGGTTTCTATCACTAGGTGCGGAATCATCACGGGTCACAATTACCGGCAGCATTAAATTCGACAATGCTTCCTCAAGCCGCTCCGCGGATGAAATCCTTTTCCGTCGCCAGCTAATCCAGATCGACAGTACAGATTTAGTCTGGGTCGTGGGAAGCACCCAAAATCCCGAGGAGCAGCTAATGCTTGAAGCGTTTGCAAAGTTAAGACCCGAGATCCCGAACTTGCGAATGATCATCGTTCCGCGGCATAAAGAAAGGTTCGAAGAAGTCGCCAAAAAAATAGAGTCGACTGGCATTCCTTGGGACCGACGATCACGACTGAATGAATCGAATCAGATAAGCTCCGATTGGCAAGTTTTTCTCGGTGATTCAATAGGTGAATTACGATGGTGGTGGGGAATGGCAGACATCGGTTTTGTCGGCGGTAGTTTTGGAGACCGTGGCGGACAAAACATGATTGAACCCTGTGCTTTTGGTGTGGCCACTTCGTTCGGCCCAAATACGAAAAACTTTAGAGATATTGTTAGGCTTCTTCGTGACAAAGACGCTTGTAAGCAATTCGAAAATCCTGCTGAGATTGTGCCATGGGTAATGGAAATGGCACATCATCCCGAACTTAGAATCGAAATGGGAAAGCGAGCCGCATTAGTTGCAACAGAACATCGGGGCGCTACAGAACGCACAATGACCGAGCTTCGAAAGTTGCTCGAGGGTGAAATGAAGAAAACCCCCCCGACAATCTCTGATCTGTTCTAGATAGCACGCCGCGAAGCATTAAAATTTCGTGTCTTATTTTACGTTGACGGACCAACTCCCCTTTCGATCGCTTTAGGAATGCCAGAATGAACGAAGCCTCCATGCACAAGATTCAGTCCATTTACGGGATTGAGAATTGGTCGAACGGGTATTTTGACATCAATGCATCCGGCAATATTGTTGTTAGACCGACTCAAAACGACCCACGAAATGTCGATCTAAAGAAGGTAGTCGACCATCTGGTAAAAGAAAAAAAACTGAGCCTACCCCTCTTGGTGCGGTTCCCCCAAATTCTTACCAACCAGCTACGCACCTTGGCCAACGCGTACAAAGAATCAATGCAGCTTTTTGAATACCGGGCAACTCACTACCCCGTGTTCCCGATGAAGGTGAATCCACGTCGAGAAGTTGTCGAAGAGTTCCTAAAGGAAAGTAGTCGACTACGTTTAGGTCTCGAATGTGGGTCGAAGGCCGAACTTTTCGCCGCTGTCTCTCAAGACCAGGATCCAGAAACACTTCTCATTTGTAACGGCTTTAAAGATGAAGCATTCTGTCGGTTGGCAGGTCTGGCTCTGCAATCAGGAAAAAATGTTGTTATCGTAATTGAAAAACTGAACGAACTAAAGATGTTACTACGCGTCGCGGAAACAACCGGAGTTTGCCCCGGTATAGGTCTTCGCGCGAAACTCTACACGCGGGGTTCCGGTAAATGGGCGAGTTCCGGAGGTGATTCGGCCAAATTCGGATTAACCTCGTCCGAAATCGTCCAGTGCCTAAAGCTCCTTCGCAACACGGGGCATTTCGACAAACTGAAACTCTTACATTTTCATATTGGATCACAGATCACCGACATTAAACGAGTGAAAAACGCCATGAAGGAGGCCGCGCGCGTTTATGCCAAGATTCACCAACAGGGAGCTAAGATCGAGTTTCTGGATATTGGTGGAGGGCTTGGTGTGGATTATGACGGTTCGAAGACACGTTTCGAGTCATCCATGAACTACACAGTCCAAGAGTTCGCGAACGATGTGGTGTATTCCATTAAAACAGTTTGCGAAGAGGAACATGTTCCTCATCCTAATTTGGTCACCGAAAGCGGCCGAATGATGACCGCTTACCACAGCATTCTAGTTGTTTCCATTCGTGAGGAAATCGAAACCTTTGCCGACGATGAACCAGAAGTAGAAATCGACGAAGACGACCCACAAGTTATCACGGAGCTAAAGTGGCTTTGTGACGAAATCAATGGCAAAAATTATTTCGAGTATTATCACGATGCCGTCGAGCACAAAGATGAACTTCACACCCAATTCAATCTGGGATTGATATCTTTGGAGGATCGCGCCAAAGGAGAAGTTCTCTATTGGGAAGTTTGTGCTCGGGCTCTCAAGGAAGCTGAACAAGCGCGAAGTCACAATGAAGAATTTGAAGAAGTAAAAAGGGTTCTGGCTGCTAAGTACCTCTGCAATTTTTCATTGTTCCGCTCTGCTCCCGATTCGTGGGCGATCGGACAATTGTTTCCAATTGTCCCCATACATAGACTAAATGAATCCAAGCTAGATTTTGCCACTTTGGTTGATGTGACGTGTGACTCCGATGGGAAGATTGACAAGTTTGTTGACTTGAAAGACGTTAAAGAAACGTTGGAACTACCCGAATGGAAAGCAGATCAAGATTTTTATCTTGGTATCTTCTTGGTAGGTGCTTATCAAGAGGTGATGGGCTCGTATCACAATTTGTTTGGACTTCCGAATGAGGCGCACGTCTTCGTGGAAGCAGATGGGCGCTATCACTTGTCCAAAATTGTTCAGGGATCAAAGATTCAGGACATGGTTCAGTTTGCGAGATATGAAACGAGTTCGTTAATCGCAAATTTTCAGAAGCGAGTCTATGGTTTAGTCGCAATGGGAAAACTTTCGGAGACTCAGGCACAGAGCCTAACCAGAGACTACACCGAAGCAGCGACGTGGAGCACGTACCTAGAAGGGTAGAGATTTACGGTACTCCTGATAATGGGCAGTTGCTTCGATTTTTGCCTGCCTATATTGGTGCCATCCACTTTGTTTGACAGTTTATCTTTGGGCGTTAAGATTGGGGTATAATCAACCCTACAAGGAGACAAAACATGGGGCGTCCACAGCGAAACGAACAGTTCCGGCATGACGAAATTGCTGTCGTGCATTGTGTCCAGCGTTGCGTTCGAAGGGCC
>VYLF01000312.1_pt1 | contig 16743 bp, 11 predicted proteins | sample 5114371 | NCBI WGS metagenome assembly VYLF01 (sample SAMN12291773, study PRJNA351875) | freshwater metagenome | isolation source: freshwater lake | place: USA: Michigan, Kent Lake | collected 2013-08-15 | reverse complement strand
CAACTGCTCCAAGCGACTATGTAACCACCCCGCTCGAAACGCAGTCTGAAAAAGGAACTGCCACCGCTAGACAAGGTTTCACCTCGGATGCATCCAACGCAATTCCTAGCCAATACAGACAGAGTGTCTTCCAGTACTTTCAGAAAATCGCTGACGAGCAGAAAGACTAACGGACTACACAATCATGATGAGCTTTGACATTTGAATTGCTGGCTTTAACATCGAATAGATTCTGATACATGCGAAGTACAACAAAAACCCGCGCGAGGATGATCCTTTGACGTCACAAGAGGAAGTTTGCGAAGCTCCGTTTCGTAATCGATTCGTGATTCATAATCCATCGGTGACTTATTTGGATGGAAATTCGTTAGGCCGTTTGCCACATGCAACTGTGGACCGCATGCAGCAAGTTGTTTCGCGAGAATGGGGTGAGGCACTGATCGGTAGCTGGAATCAGGCTTGGTTGCCAATCGCTAGACGTATCGGCGACAAGATTGGGAGCTTGATTGGAGCGGCTGCCGGGGAAGTGCTCGTATGCGACTCAACCTCGATTAACTTGTACAAAGCGGCATGGGCTTTATTGCAAAATCGCGGAAAACGGAAAAAGATCGTTACCGATGCGGCCAACTTTCCGACAGATCTTTATGTCCTCGATGGATTACGCCAACAGTTGGGTTGTGATTTACGACTTGAGCCGTTGACTCTGGATCAGTGTGACCATGCGAAAATTCATGAGGTACTAACTCATGCAGTGTCTGACGACACCGCATTGGTCTGCTTGTCTCATGTAAACTACAAGACTGGCTATGCATTTGATCTCCGAGTCGTGACAGAAATAGCTCATAGTAAAGGTGCACCCATTTTGTGGGATCTAAGCCATAGCGTAGGAGCTATCCCGGTGAATTTGGGTGAGGCTCGCGTCGATGCGGCAGTAGGATGTACCTACAAGTATCTAAATGGTGGTCCAGGTGCTCCTGCTTTTATCATGGTGAGGAGCGATCTCGCGAATCAGTTGCATAATCCCATTCCCGGTTGGTTTGGAGCAGCGCGTCCGTTTGAGTTTGGCCCTTTATACGAACCTCATTTCGGCATTGAGCGATTTGCTGTAGGAACGCCTCCGATCCTTTCGTTGGCTGCGGTCGAACCGGGTGTTGATTTGACCTGCGAAGCAGGGATTGTTGAACTACGCGAACGTAGCTGGCAGTTGATGCAACGATTTTTCAATCTCTACGACGAACGATTGAGGGCATTGGGCTTTGATCTCGTTACACCTCGCGACAAGCAATCTTCTGGGTCACACGTTTCGCTAAGTCATGTTGATGCATGGCAAATTACGCAAGACTTAGTCATTGCACACCGAGTTGTTCCTGACTTTCGAGGCCCCAATATCATACGGTTTGGTATCACTCCGCTTTATACATTGGCAAAGGAGGTCGATCATGCTGTTTCCGCGTTGGAATCATCCGTAACACAGGGCACATATCGTTCCTATCCTGAGCAAATTCAGGGTGTAACCTGAACCTTATCTTCGTTGATCCAGAATGAGTTGCGAAGCCAATTTCGCCCATTGATGATACATCTCCGCTGAGGGATGTAGCTCATCTTCAACCAGAAACTTGCTCGGGTTGTTCGCTGCATCTCGAGTTAGTTTTGTAATCTCGATGTAGTTTGCTTTAAGCTCTTCTGTTACTTCTCGATTGACCTGATTGAACTGATCGATTTGTTTCGCGACTAGCTCAGGATCGCGATTACGTTTGGTGGCGAACGGTGTAACACCCCAGTCGGGAATGCTCAGGACGATGACCCGTTTGGGATTGTTACCTGCCTTTTCGATTGCAAGCTTAAGCAGCTCATGAAACTGTACTCTGTACTCATCAATGTCACGTTCTCGGTATTGATTGTTGACGCCAATCAACAACGTAACCCAGTCATATTTTTCAGCGAGCTCCTGTTGTTTGATAGCGGCTTGTAATTCGTCTGTCGTCCAGCCAGTTTTGGCGATTATCTTGGGCGAGGCGAATGATTCCCCTCGATCATTTAGCTGTTTGACCATCTGCATTGGCCAGCGTTCTTCCTCTTTTACTCCTTCTCCAATCGTGTAGGAATCCCCTAGAGCGAGCACCGAATCATCCAGTATCATGCACTGTAAAATGGCCAATGCAAAAAGCTTAAGGATCATGATATCCCCTAAAAATCGTTAGAATCAACATAGACTACATCCAGCGCAGCTGCAGTTTATGGTACTCCACAATCGAAGTCCACTAGATTGGCCAACCTTTCGCCCGCATGTTGGTTTCCATTGAGTTTGGCCGACTTGGCCGCCTGACCCAGCATTGACGCGTCAGGAGTGCTGATCTCAAGTTCCATGAATAACCGATATTGACTGAAGAAACACGCCCCAACGCCAGGGGTAAGAAGATTTTAAGTGCCACAGTCAAATTGTCTGTGGAATCGAAGTTGCCAGGATCGGTACATAGGAAAGGGGTAGTTCTATCGGATCATCCATCCCATAGTGAGACACTGAAATTACATCAATGAATTTCCCAAAGAGAGTATGCTAATGAATATCATTCGATCCGTCGGATTTCTGACGCTGCTTACAGTTTGCGCCGAAACGACCAAGTGTGAAGATTACAATCCTTCGAGTACAGACAAGGTCAGCGATGTAAAGACAGTGGATCTTGCCGTTCTGGATTCTGACCGGAGCCGCGAGCTTCCGATTCGAGTGTATCTACCACCAAGTCAAAACACTGCATCGAATTCACCTCCCGCACCCGTGGTGCTATTCAGCCACGGGCTCGGCGGATCAAGGGCTGGCTCGGTTTTCTTAGGGAAGCATTGGGCAGCTCATGGATACGTCGCCGTATTTCTGCAACATCCGGGAAGCGATGAATCCGTATGGAAAGGACAACGTTTTGCCAATCGGATGACTGCGATGCGCGAAGCGGCTTCGGCCAAGAATTTGATGCTTAGATTACAGGATGTTCCCGCGATAATCGACCAATTGGAAGCATGGAACAAAGAGCCTAATCACGCTTTGGTTGGACGAATGGACTTGAGAAAGATCGGTATGTCGGGGCATTCTTTTGGAGGGCAAACAACACAAGGAGTTGGTGGTCAGTCGTTTCCACTGGTAGGTCAAAAAATGACGGATAAGCGTATTTCCGCTGCCATCGTGATGAGTCCCAGCACGCCGGAGCGAGGCAATATCGAACAAGTTTTCGGTAGCGTTTCCATTCCGTGGTTGTTAATGACTGGAACTCATGACACCGCTGCTATTGGGGGCCAAACGGTTGAATCGCGTCGTAGGGTGTTCCCTGCATTACCTCCTGGCGACAAATTTGAATTGGTACTCGACGGTGCCGAACATTCTGTATTCACAGATCGTGCATTACCAGGAGATAGCGAGAAGCGAAACGCGAACCACCATCGAGCTATACTGGCCTTGAGTACTGCATTTTGGGACGCGTATCTAAAGAATGATGCGGAAGCAAAAACTTGGTTGAACGGGGACGGTGCAAAGCGAGTGCTTGAATCAGAAGACGTTTGGAACAAAAAGTAATTCGACTTCTTCAAGGAATCTCGGAACGGCGTGAGTTTGTTGCTTTGGTTGTAGATTGGTCACTTTTGGCCGACCACAAGCAACATTGATGGGCAGGAGAGCCCACTCCATGTCAGTTGATCAAACGATTTTAACTTAATCCTCGAGACTCGCATACTAAAGGCGATCCATCCGAGCCTAAAGTCCCACCATTTCAAGCAGCTTCAGAGCGTTTGTGGTGGGGGTGACTCCGGGGCGCATCACGTAATCGAAACGCATAACTTGCTTGCCCTCAACGCTTTCAAAATACTCTCGAAAGTGAACGATTTGGGCACTACGTTTCATTTGATCGTTAGACGCCAGTTCCAGATCGTGTGTGCTGGACATTACAATGGCGTCCATATCGACCAGCTTTTTAAGCACAGAGTCAACCGCAATTTGGCGTTCACGTGAATTGGTCCCCTGTAATATCTCATCAAGAAGAATTAGCATCCGCTTGCCTGTTGGTCCAGACTCTCTCTGTGCTTGATCAACCACCAATCGCAATCGCTTTAGCTCGGCCATAAAAAAGGAAACGCCATCCTGAAGCGAGTCATGCACGCGAATACTGGTAGCAATATCAAACGACTCGCTGGTCCATTGTTGTGCACAAACAGGAGACCCTAATCTGGCCAATACCGAATTAACCCCGATCGACCGAAGCAAAGTTGATTTGCCAGCCATATTGCTGCCTGTGACGAGCAACAGCCGTTTGTCATCAGTGATACACAAATCGTTTGGCACACGTTGAGAGTCTTTCAACAGAGGATGTGCAGACTGCATGACATTGAGCAACATCCCACGCTCGCCAATCTTGGGATAGGTCCAGTTCGGATACTCATCAGCCAGAGTTGCGGAGCTTACCAACGCCTCAAATTCTCCGAGCGCATCAATCCAACCTTCTACACGGTCACCATGCAGTGCTTTCCATTGTTCGAGTCTTTTGAGCAATCGGACATCCCACAATAAGATCAATTGCAACAACACGTAAGGAATAAAGAACAAAGGACTGCGCTGCATACCAGCCAGTTTCATCAATCGTTGCAAATCCGTAATGGAACGAATCGAATCTTTACCAGTTGCGAAAAGCTGCTCGTGGAGACGATTGAGCTTTCTCGATTTGACACTCAACTCCTTCACCGTAGTTAACCAATCGATCAGCATTTGAAGCTCTCGATTGGCCGAACCCAATCGATGAAACAAATCGTGAATTGGGCCAATCGCAATCATGGAAAGTAGTAGATTAAAGCCCACTCCTCCCAGCAATAATCCCAAGCCAACCATTTGTCCAACTCGAGATTCCAATCCAATCGCGATCAGAAGTATTACAAGCCCCAGAGGTATCGTAATGGGACCAATCAAGGTTAAGTAATACTGCCACTGGCGTCCCGAATAGTGATTCGGTGATTTTGCCCAAAGCAGAATTGCTTCAGGGGACGTCGATTGATTTCGGGATGCGCATGCTATTTCGTAGAACTTCATTCGCCATTGGCGAAGCAAAGACAACTCGCGCACGGCTTCTTGACGTTCTTGTATTTCGCTCGAACTAACCCAGTTAGTCATCCATCGCGATATAATTCTAGCGCCCGTCTGGGACATGGCCAATGAGAACCATCGGAAGAGACTACGATTGCCAAACAGATCGAGATCTTTCGTCCAATCGCTGACATACGATGCACACTCTTGTTCAATTGGTAATTCTGTGAGCCCGTTCCAATTGCGTTCATATCTGGCGATTAGACGTTCGAAGCCATATTTCTGCGAATTGCCTTTGGCGATGACCCACTGCAAGTATTCGTACCAAGTAGCGAATCCGAGGAACGCAATGATCAAAACCAAACCTAATTGCCAAGCCCAGCTACCAACAGAAGAGTCAAAGACACCCAAGCCAATCAGCAAAATCCCAGGTAGTGCAGTACCTGCTCGCAACCTGATCAATTGCTTAGACTTTCCGAGGGATATCGCTGTCTCAGAGTCTATTTCCCTGGTTTTGTTTCGGTAGTCATTGACTGCCGAACTCGGTAACTTGGCTTCGCTCACGTCTTATTGCCTTGCTTAACGATTAAATCCACTTGGGCTATATCCTGGTACAGTTGCTTTTTAAGTGCTTCAAGCGATTCAAACTTCGTCACGGCGCGAATTCGATCGATTATTTCTAGTTCAAGGATTTGACCGTAGAGATCGCCGGAGAAATGAAGGACGTGCGCCTCTACTTTTCTCGCATTTTCGCCAAACGTTGGGTTGGGCCCTATATGCAACGCAACAGGTTTGCCGACAAGTTGATCATGGTCATGATCGGAACCCAGTGAGTCTCCATCTCGCAGCGATCCGGCTCTATTAACAACCCGTGCTGCATAGACTCCCACTGCGGGTACTTGGACTGGAATTTCTTCCAAGTTAGCTGTGGGAAATCCAATGGTTCGCCCTCGTTGTGCACCGTAGGAAACAACGCCTGAAATTCGATACGGACAGGTAAGTAGTTGATTTGCGAACCCCAAGTCCCCCGCATCGATGGTTTGTCGAATTCGCGTACTGGAAATCCATTCGCCATCGATCAATTCCGGTTCTACAACTTGAAACAATATGCCTTTACTCGAGCAAAGATTTTCCAGAAGTTCGACATCGCCACCACGATTCTTTCCGAATCGAAAGTTTGGACCCTCAATCAATCCGCGAGTTTTTAATCCTATTGATAGCAGTTGATCAAAAAAGGAATGAGCGTCTAGATTTAGCAACTCGGAGTTAGTTTGGAGAACAACGACGTGATCGGCACCAGCAGCCTTTAAGAGTTCAATCCGTCGCGGAATGGTAGTTAAAGAGGATCGGGAACTGGCAGGGTAAAGAAGCTTAACAGGAGATGGGTCAAAGGTGACTGCGATTGCTGGTGCGTTCAGCTGTTCAGCGAGCACCTTTAATCGTCGTAATAAACACGCATGCCCTCGATGGACACCATCGAAGTTTCCGATCGCGACAACGCCGCCGATCGCCGACGTTGGGATAGGGGGGAACCAAGACGCCGACATCGATCTACAACCTCTCGAACTGGTCCAATGTAAACTGGGCCATCGTCAACTGCTTACACCACTGTATGAAGTTCATACGTTCTCGAATTGCTCTTGCCATCCCTATGGTTAGCTTGTGCAATTTGGTAAAGTTGTTGCCCAACGGGGGTAGGATACTGGCCCGTGATACAGGCTTGGCAAAGATGGTTTGCTGGCAAGTCAATCGCACGAGCGATGGATTCAATTGGAAGATATCGAAGAGAATCACAACCGAGTTGTTCCGCCATTTTATCTTGACTGGCTTCGGTCAAGATTCCGTTTTCTAAGAATTTTGGCGCGAAGAGTTCATCGATTGTAGACATGTCGATCCCGTAAAAGCAAGGCGCAACGATAGGTGGGCATGCGACTCGAACGTGGATCTCTTTTGCTCCGCCTAGCTCTCGAATTCGATTCAAAAGTACCTTCATGGTAGTGGATCGAACGATGGAATCCTCGACGAGAATAACTCGTTTGCCGTGAAGAACCTCACGAAGTGGTGTGTATTTGCTAGATGCCTTTGCTTTGCGGGCTCTGCCACCCTCGATAAATGTTCTACCGCTATAACGATTTCGAATGAGTCCCTCTCGGCAGGGGATTCGCATCCGGTACGCCATCGCGTCCGCCGCAGCTTTACTGGTATCGGGCACAGGTACGACAATGGTGTCGTTGTCTAGTGGGAATTGGTTGCGAGCCAATTCCAATCTTGCCAATTCTTCGCCTAGTCGAGTTCGGGACAAATACACGCTACGGTCGTCTAAAGTGCTCGCTACGTTTGCGAAGTAGATCCACTCAAAGAAACAATGTGCAGGTGGTTTGACATCGTAATACTTTTCTATCTTAATCCCCTCAGGGCTGACCAAAATTGCATGACCTGGCGGAACTGACTTGATCGAGTCGCGATCGAAGCCCAGGTTCAAAAGTGCCACACTCTCGCTTGCTGCAGCGAACAATGCTCCGTCGATCGCGTAACACAAAGGCTTGATTCCGAGTGGATCGCGTGCGACCAACAACTCCCCTTTCGCGTTAAGCAACGCGATCGAATAAGCTCCATCAAAATTCTTCGATGCTGAAGCAAATACGTCGATCAAAGATCGGTTTGGAGAGATGGTTAGCTCTCGCCCGATTTCGTGCAGAATGATTTCGGTATCGGTGTCGCGAGCTAGATGATGTTCACCTTCCTTGAGGAGACGGTCTCTCAATTCGGTGTAATTGGCTAGCTGGCCGTTGAAGCAGAAGCTGAACCATTTGTTTTTGTGAATGTGCTGTCGTTCAAAGGGTTGGGCGTAACTCTTGTCGTCTTGACCGCAGGTTGCGTAGCGAACGTGTCCGATCGCGGCCCGACCGGAATAAGCCTCCATAATGGCTTCACTTTTTCCGCGATGAGAAAGGCGGAACACCTCTGACACCGTCCCGATATCCTTCATCGTATCCAGTATAAGTGGGCGATCAGGATTATAAGTTGTCATCCCAGCGGCGAGTTGGCCACGATTTTGGATATCCTGAAGCATACGAGGCAGCAGGTACGAAATGGCATTCCTCCCTCCATCAGGGGAAAGCCGACTCTCCTCGCCAGTAGGTAAGTGGTAGATGGCCGCAACACCGCATTCATGGTGCAGTTCGCTCATAGGAATTGTTGGCTCTACGAAAGTGTTCGGCTGGAATCAATGGAAAAACTACCAGGGATTTCGCCGCAGGATCCCCGGCCAAATGGTATCGGATAGGCGGTTGTTTGTCGAGATTTGATTTACTTCGCTGGGGAAAGGCAATCCGATAAAGACGTTCTATTGGCATTCAGAATCAACATTATCGTCAAGAACGGACTGAATTTGAAACGAACCAAACCGATTTTTACGGCCCCCTTTTTTGTGGACTTGCGCCATCAGGATTGGTCGAATCGTCGATGTGCAGCAAATTCCACCCGTCGAGTCGTTCCTTCACACCCGGAATAACGCGAACTGCATTTTTGTAGTAAATCTTCTCTAACACCTCGTCGGGTAAATCAATGCCGTATATCCTCCAGATACCTTGCGGTGGAATAGGTTTTTCTGAATAGGCAAAATACTCATCGCGAGTTTCTAGGAATCTCCAATAGGCTCGGTATCGAGCTTCAGGCCATGGCCCATCCGTTCCAAATAGGATTCGGTCACTGTGCTTTAAAAAAAAATCTCTAGATGTGAAGGGTTGACGCCCGAGTTCACTAATTCTTGACGCGAACTCTACGACTACATTAGGGTGCTTTAATAATAATTGCGATGTCTCCTGGAGGTCTTCAGCGTCGTTGCCAAAATGTGCCGCGATAAATGTCGTCTTAGGATGTTTTGCGAAAAGTCGATTTCGAGCGGCATGCAACTCATTCCTTCTCGGGAATTTGCCTTCCGGAAAGTGCCACTCCGGACGCCTCGACAACTCTTCGTAACGTTCGTTGTTGGCATCGATCGGTTCAAAGAAGGCACTCGGATCTGCCGTATGCATAATTACAGGCAAGCCTAGTTCTCCGCATGCGACCCAGATTGGATCAAAACGTTCATCATCGATTTCCGTGAAAGACCCGTCGGCATTACGATTCTCTAACCCGAACGATTTGAAAACCTTGAGGCCCGAAACACCACGTGTCTTAGCCTCCGCTAACTCGAATGCTATCTTCTTAGCAAAACCTGGTTGATTGCACACCCACGTCGTAGGGTCATCTTGCTTTCCCGTTCCTTTCCAATCGATGTTGGTGAATATCAAGAAACGATTCTTATGATTACGCCACAAGTAATCAATATGGTCATCAAGTTGTTGTCCTAGTGTTCCGTCGAGGCTTACACTTAACGCAATGTTGTTTCGGTTCATCATCGCTACAAACTGCTCCAGGGAGTCTGTATCATGTTTAAGCCGAATCCAGAAATGGGAATGGATATCTACAACCGGAAATTTGGCTTGATCAATATCGGTGCTGGCGACTTTGAGTTGTGGTTTCGGTTGAAAGTCCCCAATCGATATTGGCGGACGGGGGGCTGCTGTTTGAGAGAAGCAGCTTGTTGACCAACCAAAAGAAATCACCAATCCAAACAAAATCGATAAACTAAGAAACAATCTGCGAATTAATATCTCACCCTTAAGGATCCCGCCATTGAGGATGGATGAACTCGGGTTGTCTAATATGCCAGGAGGATAATGCATTTCTTCATTGCCCATGATGGAAGTGTGAGTGGATTTGCGTTGGATCGGTATTTGCCTTTCGGTATGACCGGAGTAAAACTGAACAGATGGAAGAAACACCCAGCAACACTAGTTTTAACATGGACTGCTTTTCGACAAACCCCCAAGTGCTTGGGAGTGTGCTGGAGCATCATAGACCCTATTTACGCATGCTGGCCAGGGCTAGGATTCACCAAGACCTACGAAGTAAACTCGACCCCTCCGACGTTGTTCAAGAAGTCTGCATGGAAGCGGTGCGTCAAATTCAGCTTTTTCGAGGTACATCCAAGGCGGAATTCGCCGGATGGCTTCGAGGAATCTTGGCCGACCGAATCGCGAAAAATGCTCGACGATTTCTTGGGACGCAACAGCGCGATATTCAGCTGGAAAAAAGTCTTCAGCAGCAATTGGACGAAACATCCGGAAATTTAGAGAGCTTTTTGGCCCAAAACAGTCGCTCGCCGAGTGCTGTTGCAGAATGGAACGAAACGACCTTGTCACTAGCTCAAGCAATCGAGTCCCTTCCGGACGACTATCAGCAGGTCGTGATTCTTCGAAATTTGCAGGGGAAATCGTTCCGAGAGGTTGCCGATGCTTTGAACCGTTCTGTTGATAGTGTCGAAAAACTCTGGATTAGGGCACTGGTCAAGCTCAAGCAAGCCATGAACGGCTAAAGTCTCAAAACCTGAATCAATCTTTTCGATTCCTGAAAATTGCCGGCGGTTTTTTTTTACACCCGGTACCTCCACTCTTAGCGGCAGTTCGAATCCTGGTCGCTTGGACCCAGGGCGAACTGCTACAAGACTATTCTTATCGTAGCGAGAATCGAACATGAAGATCACTCCCTTGGCCGTTGTGCGAATTGTAGCTTGGCTTTCTTGCGGATCGGATGCGTTTGGTCAAAGAGGAGGTCGCATGGGTGGCGGTGGTAGTGGCGGCGGGTGCCCACAGCAAGCCAGTTCGTCGACAACGGGAACCACTACAGCAACGAAAAAAGGGAACAGCAGTCAGCTTGTTTCCGAATAGTCCAACGTGAAATCGGCCTGCCGATCTTCCGAACATACAGCTTGAACAACACAATACGATTGAAAGTGACTAGACGTAATCCCATGAAAAAAACACATAGAATCCGAAAAATTACAAAAACGAAACTCCTTTGTGAAAAACTCGAAGAACGTCGGTTGCTCGCAATCGATGTGGCTGTCATTGATGGCGATCTCGTGATATCGGGAGAGGCGAACGGTGCCGTGACCGTACGAAGTCTCGAAGATGGATCGATCGAAGTGCAGGAGGGGGACAAAGTCGTTGCGAACTTTACGGATGTAACCGACGACATCCTTATCGATCTTGATAGTACGGGAACAATTGATGATACAGTTATAATCGACCTCGATGCCAAGAGTGTAGACCGATTAATGGTCGATTTAGGAAATGGTGACAACCAACTTCTCATTGAGTCTGGAAAACTTTCTGGCAGCCTTCTATACCGTGGCGGCGATGGTAACGACCTCGTTCTTTTGAGCGAGGATTCGATTATCGATCAAAATGTGTTTGCGTTCCTTGGGGACGGGGATGACCAAGTCACTCTAGATGGGACCGTTAACCGGAGCGTTATAGTTCGTGGAGGAGATGGAGATGATACTGTTGAATTCGGAGAAACATCTGAAGTTGGGCGAGTGGCCAATCTCGACTTGGGCATGGGAAACAACAATGCTGTAATAGCGGGACAGATTGAAAAGGGCCTAAAATACCGGGGAGGAGACGATAACGATTCAATCCAAATCAAAGAATCTGCATCGATTTACTCAAATGTCTCTTTAAACCTTGGAGATGGAGACAATCTAGTTTCTCACAAAGGGGATATTGACGGCAATCTAGTTGTTAAATCCATGAATTCCAAGGATACCGTGGTTGTCGATGAATCGGCGATTGTCAGCGGACGAACTATCCAACGCTTGGGGAGAGATTCGCGAATGTCTTTTCGAATTGTAAGGCATTTTCATTTCTAGGATTTTCATACTATAGTTAGAGTAGAATTGGGTAACGCTGCGTTCTTCATCGTTGCCCGTTTCGTTCGAATTTTGGCTCGAGATCGACTGCCGACATACGAGTGTTTGATATCTTATGCGAATCGAAAACAATGCATGCGTGGATAAGTCGCTTGACGGCTTGGACAGCAATCAACAAAAAAGACTGGTTGAGATACTCGAGTCTCGATGGAAGAATCCATCACTATTCCCCGCCCAAGAGCGGCAACGATTAATAGAAGAGAATTCTGATCTAGGCAGTTATCTCATTGATGCTTTAGGCGGCTTAGAATGGTTATCACCGGCTGGTCTTACTTGGGAAGAAACGCATTTGGAGCGCAAGCAGATTGGCGGTTTCGAGATCGAAAAGGAACTCGGGCGAGGTGGAATGGGGATTGTTTATGCAGCTCGCCGGCTAGCCGACAATCAAGAAGTGGCAATAAAGGTGCTACCAAAGCATACAACGTCATCGAGTAAGCTAGAGCGATTTCAAAGAGAAGCCAAAGCGGCATCTGCAGTTCAGCATCCCAGCATCGTACCAGTCTTCGAGTCAGGTTTTGACCAAGACATCTACTTTTTTTCAATGAAGCGTATCGATGGAGATTCGCTTTCGAATTGGATCCTAAACCGCAATCAACAGAATTTCGCCAATCTTGATATTGATTCGTGTCGCGATTTAGCTCGTGAATTCTCATCGCTAGCTGACGGATTGTACCAAGTACATCGCTCTGGAATTCTGCATCGGGACATCAAGCCGTCCAACATATTGATCGATCAAACTGGCCACTTGTGGATTTTTGATTTTGGGCTGGCATACGTTTTCGACGGGGATGTGCTAACTCGAACGGGCGATTTATTGGGAACGTTTCGTTACATGAGTCCCGAGCAAGCAAAAGGGGGATCTGAGTTTCTGGATGTTCGTACTGATATCTACTCTTTGGGACTATCACTCTATGAAGCTCTTACCGGCCATCATCCGTTTGAGAGCTTGGAGGGTTCGGAACTATTGAATGCGATACGAACACAAGAACCAACCCCACCAAGCAAGCATTGGGCGAGCATTCCAAGAGATTTGGAAACGATTGTGATGCGTGCCATTCGGCCCGACAAAAACACCCGATACGCAACGGCTAAGGAACTCTCCCAGGATCTTTTTGCCTTTTCTCAAGGCGAATCCATCTCCGCGAAAAGAGTGACGATACTGGAACGATCGAGATGTTTGATCGCGAAGTACCCGGAACGTTTGCTATTAGGGGTTTGTGCCTTAGGAATTAGTACGTTGGGATTGGGGGTTCATAGTGCTTTGCTCCAAAAGCAGAAACAGGAGACACTGCAGCAATGGGAACGAGGTAACGTTAATTTTGAACAAGCCCGTAATGCCGTTGATACGCTTGGTTTTGAAGTCGCATCTAAACTTGCGACCATTCCCGGAACTGAAGAGTTGCAAAAGGATGTATTTCGAGAGACTCTTCAATACTACAACAATTTCTTGCAACGATCGAGTAACGATCCTTCACTGGATAAAGATGCTGCGATCACTCATTGGAAGATTGCTAGACTAATTCACGTATCTGGTAATCGAGAAGAATTTCGTTCGTCAATGGACGATGCCATCATGCGGCTTGAATCCACCTGGAATGTAACACACGATGTCGAAATCCTCTCTCTCTCTATTCAAGCAAGCGTGGAATTGGCCTGGGATTTAATCGAACAAGGAGAATGGGGGGAGTCGAATCTTCTTTTAGAAAAAGCAGAAAAACTACTCTCCCAGTTTGCTTTATCTTCTGAAAGACGAATGGTCGCTGCGTTGGTTAACAATGCCCGAGCGACCTACAGCTTTCGTCGTGGCGATCAAACCCGCGCAATCGCATTGTCGAAAGAAACTCTTGAGTTACTTTCTGAAGAATACCCCGCAGAGGATTTGCAAGGCGACAACGCAGCCAGCAAAAAAGACAATAGGATCTTGCAAGCTACGGCAGACGCTCTCTCTAATTTGGCCGTCATTCTTACGAACCAAGACGAATATGATTTGGCTAGTCAAGCAATTTCAAGATCAATCAGCTTGCAAAAGAATCAACTCGGCTCAAAACACAGTCGAAATTTAGCAGTGTCATTGAATAATCTCGCATCATTGCAGTGGCGACAGGGGCAAATCCAGCTTTCGATCGAATCCTACAGAGAATGCGTTAGCATTCTGCAAGCATCGTTAGAACAGTACCCAGGTCTGATTGGTCCTCGAAAAGAATTGGCGATCGCGTTGAATAACTTAGGCCTAGCTCTTAGCAAAAGAGGGAACTACTTCGATGCATCTGATTCGTTTGAGAAATCCACATCGCTTATTACAACGATCGCGGATACCGACTCAAGTGATTTAGACGCGTTGAAACAGGCCGCTGGTATTTGGAATAACTTTGGAACCGCGAAAGCCAATGTTTCCGAGATTAATAGAGCGATGGAGGCGTTTGACAAAGCGATACACTATCAAACCCAAGCGACAAATCAGTCTCCGAACACTACGGAAGAAAAGCGAATCCTTTTGAAATACAGGGAGAATAAGAATTTTTGGAACTCGGCACGTACGTCTAGTTCCGCTGCGCAAAGTCTATCCCAATACGGAGCAAAATGATGAACTTAGGTAAATCTGTTCAGGATCGATTGCAATGCTCTAACTTGATTAAGAGCGGATTCATCGCCATGAAAAATTTGTTTCATGAAACGACTAAGCGTAACACATCGCGAGCAAACAAGGCACGTTACACAGCTGTTTTCGAGGCATTAGAGAATCGCGAAGTGTTTGCTAGTACGCCATTTCTTTTCTTAGAGATGGAAACAACTGCGGTATCGGAAAGACCTATTGAAATCCAATCGCATCAAGAAGTGATTCCTGCGAAAACGGTTCATCGAACGGGAGCTGTGGAAGTCAGATTTTTCGGTTTCGAATTAACAATGGAACGGACAAAGCATTACCCAAATTCTCAAACAAACTCAATCGAAGCTAACAAACCAAGATTCGATTCTTCGGGGCTAGTGGGGGAAGGAGAATCGGCACCATTTCATCGCAATGTTGAACCTAACGGTAGTCTATCGAACCAGACGAAGCTCCGCTCTCCAACGTCAGAATCAGGTTTATCCCATTCCATGGCAAATAGCCTGCAACAACCGATTGAGCTGACAAATCGAATGGAATCCGCTAATTTAGGCTCCAATCTAGGTTTCGCTGCAGTCCAACGACTGGATACGTGGTTCGACTCAACGCTCGAAAGTACCAGTCGTGCAGACACGAATCAGCCGCCGCCTCAGTCGATCCTCCAAAAAATTGGTACGGAAATCGCTGCCAATGATTCTTATTTCAACGATCCAATCAAGATTCGAGCCAGCGTTCCCCTTCGGCTTAATCCATCATCCATAACAGACACCACTGATGCGAAAGTCTCAAGTGTGGATGCGGCTCTTGCCGGAGATTTCGATTTCTTTGAACGAGACACGTCTGATGCAAACCTAAGGGAAACCAGTAGTGCTCGAGAATCAACTGGACTCGCTAGACATGGCGCCTATTCTAATGCTAATGTCAAGCTTGCCGGGACAGCAAACACATTCTTCGCCCCTGAACAAGATTGGCGTGATCTACCAGCTGGGATGGTCTATTTGCGGTTAGAAACTCGGTCATCCGCAAATTCTTTCGATGGAAAAGCGAGCAGCTTGCGGGAAGCTCGGAATGGCTCGGGGTTGGGTCTGCTTCAATGGTTCTCAACTTATGATGATCGAAGCGAGCCTGCTGTTGATTGGGAGCACAGACCTGTGATTGCAGTAGTCGAGGAACTGAACGCGTCCCCATCAGGAAGTAACTCTGATTTGATGTTTACACTTCTGATTAGCGGCGTTTTAGGATCATCTCGAGGTTTTTTGATTGCACAGAAAGAAAAATCTGTTCAAGGCGTATCTCACGGGATAGACGCATTGAGATCAAGACGTAACGGCCGTTTGAAAAACGTCGGTGACGAAGTAATTCCCAGGCCTTTATAAAGATCTCCGCCAGATCGTCGCCGTGCTGCGAGCCAACTTTGAGTTGCTATACATCTTTGACGCTTAGCCAAAGAGCAGATAGCTTCTAGTAACTCTCGTGACTCAAGTTTCTTATCGATATCTCGCTAGCCAGTGTGCATACGGCGATGGAAGAGTTTTCCAAGCAGCGTCTTCTACCTGTAGGACTTTGGCAGCGTGATAGGCCCAATGAGGATTGGCCAAAAATGGCCGACCAATGGATGCGAAATCAATCTTTCCCTCGCGTATGAGACGATCCGCACCTTCGGGCCCATCGATGTACCAGCTTGTTGTGCCAGGCAATCCTGATTCGCGAAGAACTCGGGCAGCGATGTCGCCCAACAAATTCGGTCCCCAAGGAATCTTTGCCTCGGGCGTATTGAATCCGATGGAAACGTCAACAGAATCGAGTCCCTCCGCCTTCATATTCCTTAGCAATTCGATCGATTCGATCAACATGCGTTCATCGTCGCCGTGGAATTCCACAACACTAAAGCGTGCGGTAAGGGGCTTGTTTTCCGGCCAAACTTTTCGAACAGCCATCAATGTTTCGAGAAGATATCGTCCTCTATTCTCGGCGGAGCCTCCGTATTGATCCGTTCGATGGTTTGATAAGGGAGACCAAAAGTTTTGAGCTAGATAGCCGTGCGCGAAATGCAACTGTAACCACTCAAATCCAGTGTCTCTAGCTCGTGTCGCCGCGCGCACCGTATCGGCCTGAACGCGGGCGATGTCCGCTAAGCTCATTTCAAGCGGAACTCTGGGCAAGATTGCACCGAATGGCACCGGAGATGGTGCGAGCGTCTTCCAAGAATTCGGCTCTCCTTCTGGTATATGATCATCTCCTTCCCAAGGACGATTTGCCGATGCC
>VYLF01000305.1_pt1 | contig 16973 bp, 9 predicted proteins | sample 5114371 | NCBI WGS metagenome assembly VYLF01 (sample SAMN12291773, study PRJNA351875) | freshwater metagenome | isolation source: freshwater lake | place: USA: Michigan, Kent Lake | collected 2013-08-15 | reverse complement strand
GCATTCCGACCGTAACTGCTGCCGAAACTATATGCATTACGCAGAATGGAAACACCAACGAAATAAGCCGAAAAAAAATCGTTCGATCGATTTGTCTGATATCAACGCATCTTGGTGACAATGCATATCCACTTTGAAGAAATTGTGGCGACATGAAACTGTTCAAAACCGCCATCAACGATTTCAACAATCGTTTTGAGTTTAGCAGTCTTAGGGGGGCCTCTAAGGGTTTTCCTTACGCCGATTGAACGAGTTCGCTCTCATTCGAATTGTTTTGATGATGGCATGCATCCGAACATTGAAATGTGTAGTTATGGACTCGAAAGCAGGTCATCGATGCGACGGTTTCCATGCGGCAAGACGCTTGCGGAATTTGCGGTCGATGACGAATAAGCAGCGGAAAATGGACGTCGTGGATGAATCAATTGGTCTCGGTTAAAGATGCCTCCCACTATCTCGGCGTAAGCTCATCGACCTTTAAGAGGATTTGCGAGCAGCACTCCATTCCGCTGATTCGTACGCTGGGCGGTCATCGCCGAATCGATCGGGCTGATCTGGATCATGCGTATAGCCTTCTTTGGGGTCGGTCACAAAAAAAACACGGCTCGACAGAACTGTCACCTGTCGATAGTGCAAAAGAGATGGTCGAGCAGTTGCTCGACGGAAACGCTCAAAGGGTTATGTCCACCCTTTGGGCTCGCATCGACAGGTTAGACGAACTCTCACACACCTTGGAATCCACTCTAATCGCAGCACTTTGGAAGATCGGTGAACTTTGGCGAACCCAAGAAATCGATATCTACCAAGAACACATTTGCAGTAATACCGCGTGCACTGTTCTCGACATGATAATGCAAAGATTGCCTGAAATAGATGGCCACGCGCCATTGGCAATCGGTGGAACCTTTGAGCGTATTTTCGATACCATTGGATCCAAGATACTTTCGGTCGTGCTACGGTCGATCGGTATGCGAACCATAGATCTGGGCTGCAACCTGCCAGCAGCATCCATTGCCAAAGCTGCACAAGAATTAAATGCATCAATCGTATGGATTTGCCATACTCACGTTGAAAACGTCGATAGCCTCCTAGCAAACCATCAATTGCTACGCAAACTGCTACCCAGTCCCGTTCGGGTCATGATTGGAGGAGGTGGATTATCGCCGGCCATTAGAAGGTCGCTTTGTGATAGCTTGTACTTCGAATCGATTTCCGTGATGACGGAAGCAATGAAGCACTCCCTACCCTCTAGTTCGACCAATCCAGTAACAAGCATGCAATGAGTGCAATGACTGCAATATGGGTAGTGCTGGGGATTCTACGGACGCCTGACAGCGAATAAAAGCAATGCTAAATTGCACTGTCGTACCGATAATCATGACAGAGAGAGCACCGATATGAACTCACGCCGCAATAGTTGTCTGTGTCTGGGATGTTAACTGAACTCATATTGCGTTTTGTTTCTTAAACACCCAATGCGAGCACTAACCCTGTGCTTTGCCACGCTATGGTTGAGTCCCTCCAGGGCAGGAATACTTGAACCGCGACAAGTCAAACTGCGACCTAAACCATACAAGCTGATGCAGAAGCCGAGAACCGAACTCCAAGGCGAATTGCGCAAGACGAGCACGTCAAAGAACTTGCGATACGATAGTGCCATTCGGGCCTGACTCCCGATTGTTGATTTCAAGTAAACTATCGCGTTCTCTTAATCGATCACTGCGGCAAATTTTGTTTGTGTAGATTGACGAACATCGAAAGTAGCTCCTGCGAATCGAAATGATCAGGCACGAAAGATCCCATATGGTCGCTTTTCTCCATAAACTTTCGTTGGACATGAAGATGCTTCATTGACCAGTCTGCAAAAATTCGGTGAGCACACTCGGCAAATTCCACTAAACAAACCATGGAGTGGCGATCGTCCAAAAGAATGCGAGCAAAGGTACTCGACAAGGCAGAACGTGGGCCCTCTAAAATTTGTGCAAAACGACAATCAGCGAAAACGAGTGCCCCGGTAACGCCGTTCTGAGTATTTTTTTCCTCTGCTGTTGTTAATATCGCATGGAGATCCGAAAAATCTAAGCCCGGTTTTGCGGTGCTGTAGTAGGTTAGCCGACACAATTGCTGATTAGAATCGATTGACATCACGCGATCTTTGAAATGAGAGTATGGATTGGTAAACAAACGTTCTACTTTCTTACTCGTCTGTTTCGAACATCATACTATTCGATAAACAATCTCTGATGGATTATGCCGTGTATAGCGATAACTATAAAACCTCGGATTGGAAACTGCGCGGCATGAAGGAATGTCTTGCGGCAACACTGTTGATAGTCGCTTGCGTACCTCGCTGTCAGGATCTTTCAGATACATGATCTAAGCGTTGGTATCAAGTAGATACTGCATTACCAGTCGTCCCGGCGAGGCATGGTTCCTTGCGATGGACGCTCAAAAGACTCGTCGGCGAATGCTCCGGCGGTTTGTTGGAAATAGCCTTCCGGCCACGCATCTTTCTTTGCCACTAATCTCAGCTCAAATTCAACTTCGGATTTCTCGGGAAGGTCAACGGACTCAATCGGCCGAAATACACCGTTCTCAAATACGGCGTGAATCGTTGTTGTCATCCCAGTAACTCCTAGATAAATCGACAGACCGAATGCCAACAGACTGGCTGTTTAATGACTGCACCACATCAAGCGATAGGGTGAAACGGATCGCTAACGGACCGCTTTAGCCGTGAATTTTAGGCTTCCACTGGCCGGTTTCGGTCGACTGCCCAACTTGCTCGCACCGAAGAAGAAGATCCATGGTTCCAAAGTGTATCCGCAAAATACCCGCACTTGGACATCATTTTTCAAATCAGTACGGTGTCTTCGTGTTCGTAACCGGGTGCACAACAGCAGAGCAACCTGAGTTCCACTTGGCCCACATTCGTGATTTTGTGGACGGCCCCGGGCGGGATAGCTATCGCATCACCGGGGCCAACTTGACGAGTCTCGCCATCAATAACCATGCTGCCCGAACCCGCGAGTATAAAGTAGATTTCCTCGGTATTGGGATGATAGTGAGCTTGCGTGGCTAAGCCGACGGCGATTCGAGCTTCGGCCAAGGATTGCTTGCGGATACACGAATTCCGATGAGCCAAGAGTTCTCGGATTTCCGATCCATCCATGGTGATAAAAGCTTTGGCGTCATTTAGGTTTTGAATATCCATGAAAATACTTCGCCCTTCTCGTGTCTCGTTGATGGCAGCTTCAGTGTATTGGGGGGAGTGAACAACAGACGAGTTTACTGCTAACCCACCTCGATCGTACCCAATTCCTTGGCCATTTGTACCGGACATATCGTCGGGGTCAATTACTAGACCGGCTCAAGTTGTCGTTCAACTTTCTTCTTTACGATCAAGTTTTTGCCCCGGGCGCTCCGCAGTTTACAGAAGTCAGATCCTGAATGAGCGTAAAAACTCGTCTTTACAGTTGGGCTGGAACCCCTTTCGGAGATTGCCAAGGTCATTTTATTTAACTTGGGCAAGACTCTCGAAATGCCAACAACAAACTTCCCGTGACAGCCCGGCCGTTGTAAAATCTAGAGACGAGGTTCGGAAACGCACAGCAATTGGAGGAATTATGGCCGCAACGATCGACGCACCTCAACAGTGGGTGGAGAATATTGCCATGCTTCGATTGCCTGAGCAAGCCGATAGACGCCTTCAGCAGCTTATGGACCGCAATAATGAAGGACTTTTGACAGAACAGGAAAGGGCGGATTTGGCGGCGTTGGCAGAGCTTAGCGAGCAACTCTCGTTGGTCCGTGCGGAAGCTCTGCACCTTCTTGGTCGAAAACCGTAACTGGACGGGAAGTGGCCGACGACTCTAGAGCCATTGTAGTTGCCCGTGCCGGGAGCAGATGCGAATACTGCAAAATGCATCAGTCGCTTCAGGGAGCTACATTCCACATCGAGCATGTGATTCCGCGTGTGCGTGGAGGATCCAACGCATTCGAGAATCTGGCTCTCGCGTGCCCTAGTTGTAACCTACATAAAGCTGACCGCGTGTCTTCCGTTCTTGATCTCGATTCTGCGGCGATCACGTTGTTCCATCCGAGAATGGATGTGTGGAGTGATCATTTCGAGTGGGATGATTATCAGATCGTTGGGAAAACGGATACTGGAGTGTTGACAACCCGATTGCTTGATTTGAACCATGTGCGGCGAATCAAGATTCGTCAGGCGGAGCAGATGTTTGGCTTGTTTCCGCCTGAGGCTCTCGAGGACTGAAACCTTGAGCGAAGGAGGCCGGAATGTGCCTCAGGTCCGTGGGGATGCCTGATTTTCGCATTCTAACGGTCGACGAATTGTCGAACACTTGTTTGCACCGAAGCCATTTGCGTAAACGAATTTTAAAATTGCGATCTCAACTCTGATTCCAACTGCTTTTGATCACCCAGCTTTTTCGTTCCCAAAATCATTTTTCTCAATACGATCAAGTTTTTGCACAGGGCGGATCCACAATCCGAACTATTCCCATAGATTGGCAGGCAAGAATTCAGGCCAGGTACCTCGGAGCTCCATGTTTCGAAGCTTGCAACCTTGGCTTCCCGCCGGGGTGTAGATTCCTGGGTATGTTTGCTCGTTCTGTGATATCTCAAGCCGACCTACTTCCTCGTTGTTCACGCGTACCAGAACGATATCTACCTCCCTTGTAAGTTGAACGTCGTTCCATTCCTTATCACGGAGTTTCGCATGTTTACTATTTGTAAGGGAGAATCGCTTGCCCTCTTGGACTTGGAGCCATTCTGCATCGTCTTTCGTTACGAGAAATTCTTTCGAAACGAATTCCCCTTCGAGATGAATAGCCGTTCGCCCAAGAACGGGTGTTGGTATAGCCTGTCCTTTGTCGTACCAAAACGAGTAACTCCACGTCTCACTACGATCAAGCGGGCGTTGATAGGATATACAACTCCAATCGGTCTCCTTTTTCGATTCCATCTCTGGAATACGAATTGCCTCTTGTTCCAGCGTCCAGGGTTCGGTCTCGGTCATGAAGTTAGGGGCATATTGCCATCCCGATTCAGACAATCCGCCAACCCTGAATTTGGGATCGACAGGCAATTTTGGCAAGGCAGTCTCGGTGTACTCGCTCGACCATCCAGGCAGCGTCGGATGTAACATTCGAACACTCTTGGCAATTCGAATCGGTTGGTCCGGTTCCAACGACTCGAGTCGAATGCCTCGAAAGGATTTCGAATTGGAGAGCAGCGAGTGAATTCCGAAAAAGGGAAAAGAATCGAATCCATCCGACGCCACCTCGGCTATCAAGCTGCCATCGATTTGAATCCGCAGCTTGTCTTTGTCTCGTGTCAATTCCCATCGAGTCATTCCGGGTGACTTGGTAGCATCCAATGGGGCAAGATAAAACCGGCTTCGATACCCGACATAGCCAAACATAGCAGCCGTGCCCGATGTCGAACCGGCCAAGCCTCCTAGGGACGGAGCCCCTAACTGTTGACTGGTGTGCGAGGCTTCTAGCTGTATACGAAAATCTCCCGATAGAGGGTATTTCAAAAACAAGGATTCTCGCAATGGACCATAGACAATTCGTACTTCCGTTTTTTCTTGCGGTTGATTTGACTCGCGATCAACCGACCATCGACTCTTTTGAGCAGAACCGAATCTCACTCCCGCTTGTACGTCGTGTGAGGCTGACAGCCAATGTCGAAGCATATTGTTGTTTTGAGTATTAGAAGCATCCGCTTCTTTTCGATACTCGTCTCGTATTTGGTAAATCCTAGCTGAGAGGGCTCGTTCCCATAACTCGTCGGTATAGGATTGCAGCGGAACAAACAACCTGTCGGCTTTCTCAAACTGGTTCGTCGCAAGAAGCCTCTCGTAGAGTGCAGCAAAAAGCCACGGCGTTGAATTCGTATAGTCACTTAAAGGGCTAACTTTCTTGATTTGCTCCAGTGCTTGCAGCGCACTATTAAAGGTGGACTCGGTTGTCTCGCCGCGACTAACGGTTTCGTACCATGCTTTCAGCGCGGGCAAAGCTACATATTCAGAATTCTCCAGTTGCTGAATTCGTTTCGCTACTTCTTCCAATCGCCCAAGTTGTTTTGCGTCTTCGACCAGATAGTCCAAGAGCCCAACGATATACTGCTTAGCGGGAAGGGACTTTATCTTGGGGGGAGATGTTCTGGCCCACGAAGGCGCTAAATCGGTTGGACGCGAACATTGAAAGTGATGTACAACCGTCGGTGTATTCGCTGGATCGTCGGTTACAAGCTTGTTTTCCACTAGCAACCTTGGTAGCAATAGTTCGAATCTTTCTTCGGGGGTCATGGAATCGACCTTATCTAAGATGTCTGGAATACTGTCGCGGACCAGTATGTAGAATAATCCGTATCTCTCCGGGGTTTGTAGGCCGCGTTGGATGTAGTCGAGCGCAAGATCAACCCTTCCTTCTTGAAGTAAAGCCATCGCTCCGATGGCTAGAGGTTCACGGCGGCTTTCCGGAAACGATGTGATCATCTTTTCTAAAACTTCTGTCGACGAACCGTTGTTGTGTTTTGCGACATGTTCCATGGCCTCCAATCTCGCCATCTCCATAAACCTTTGGCTGACCAGATGATCATTGTCTCGTCCAAAAATGCTGAGTAACTCATTTGGTAAGGGACCCTCCTGCCACGCTCTTGCCAATCGCATGGCGAGTATCCATGAGAGCAATTTGACCTCGTTCGTGGTGGCTTGCATCTTTTGCGATTCATCGAGTAGCCTCAAAGCACGCGAGCGAAATTCGATTGACTCATCACGCGATCGTAGTGTCGACTCCTCCAGCAGCGCCAGCGAGAGTCGATCCTGGATCGCATCTGTCGTCATATAACTCTGACGAATTCTCTCTTGCCTCGCCATTCGCTGTTGATCCGTCTCTGATCGTTTTCGTAACCCGATGGAGTCGAGATCAAGCATCTTCACACGCTGTTTGAGAACCATGGGGGAGCCAAGAATTGAACCGCTTGTCTGCAATTCCTTCTTATTCAACCAACCTAACCAAACGGAATCGGTCCGAAGAACTTGACTGTCCACGAGGTCGTTGATTTCGATTGATGGAATTCCACCTTTCTCCCAGGCACGAATCAAGTCAACCAATCTTTGCGATTCCTCCCATTCACTCGCGAAGGGAACTGAATAAACGATCTGAGGCTGACGTAAGTACGTAACGATTCCTCCCACCTGTGCTGTCGCTTCGGTGGCAAGACCAGCTATCTTGCGAGTATCCTTTCCGACTTTAGGCTTTTCGGCTCCTTCATTCTTAACAGCAGCTATTTTGGTAGAGTTCTTGAACAAGTCCACAGAACTCTGCACCGCTCCTCGTTCAGCCAATCGCAAAGCCACGTCGTATTTCTGGCTCTCTCGAATCGAACCGTTAGCAAATCCATCAAGAACTTTCTTGAGCCAGGGATTTGAATTGCCCGTCAATTCGGATTGGTCTCCTGCTAAGCCTAAGACTAATGCAACTTGATATTGCAATGGGGATTTCACCTGTTCAGGAGACGCGCATATCAATTGTAGAATCTGCTCCCCACTCTTCCGTGTACCTTGCAACTTTAAGGCCTCGGAGGCGACGTACCATAGTACGTTCCCATGCAATTCTAGATTGAGAGGATTCGATCTGTTTAGCTCGCACAATTGATCCGTCATACTTTGAACAAGATCATTTTGCTCTAGGCAAATCGCGATGCGGATCATGCCGAGTTTCGAAGCAATGGAGTCACCCTTCCATTCCTTAATCTGCTGAATCAGATTGGCGCGAAGCGAGTTTAACTCCTTCTGCTGGTCATCCGAATCTACTCCCTGCGTGCCAGATGGGCGACTTACTTGTTCAAGCAAACGCTCCATGGAGCATTGATAAGGATCGCCAACATCCAAACGCTCGACGGTAGGTTCCATGAGCATTTCTAACCTTCTTTGCCCCGAGTCGCCCTGTCTAGCCACTTGCAATAAATACTCGATAGCGGTCGATTCCTTGAGAGCGGCACTGATACTTGCTTCTAGTGAATCCGCTGCCCGAGAAGTGAAATCTGACATGGGATCTCCAGGCTTGCTTGCACTCTTCCTCATTGCTCTTAGCAACTGCATGGACTCGCCGAACAGGTTGTTCTCAATAAACAATCGCACACCAGACTCCATTTGGTAGGCATAGTTCATATTCGTGTTAGACTTGAGCACCCACTCGTAATACGCCGCTAGAAATTCGTCCCGTTTCGTGTAAGCCTTTTCCGCCGTTGCGACCTTGACATACAACTGGACAAACGTCGAATTGGTGAATGGCAAATTCTTGGCTGCAATATCCAGTAGCTTCATGGCTTGCGATTGGAGTTCAGCATATTCGCAGATTGACTCCGCCAGCGAAACCAGATTGTAGTGTTGATCGCCGGGGCTGAAATCGTTTGCGATTTTTCTCGCATCATCCCAACGTTTTTCGCGAATCGCAAACTGGACTAATAGATCCACGAGGATCGGACGATTCGGATTTGACTGATAGTCTTCTTCGGCAGCTGCTTTCAAGGCGTCAAGATTCGCAGGCTCTTTTCCTAGAACGTCTAAAAGTGCACTTGTAAGGAAAACGTCTGAAAGGGCATTTTTGAGGAATACGGGTTTTAACCCTCGGAGTCTAGAAAACGAACCAATATCCCCTTCCGAAGGGTTTCGGATGAGATCGATTAGAGTATCAGTGATCTTTTTGCGAGTCTCGACAGTGCTCCGTTCGGTTAGGTAACGATAATGGGCAGTCTGCACTGCCTGGCTGAAAACGATGAAGCCATAACTCTGTACGAGTTTTTCCATTAGTTCATCGGCAAGAGCGTCGTTCCGGCGTTCCAGATTCGCGATCAGAGTCCAATAGGCACTGCCCCAACCTGTCTGGTCAACATACGGCAACACAGCCTTTGTAATGGAATCTGCCTTTCCGGGGTCTGAGAATTCACCGAACGCGTCTGACCGAAGCTTAGACCATGCTTTGGGGTCCTCCTTGAGCATTTTCTCAATCTCGGCGAGCGACAGCTTCTTCATACCGCTCCCCAGCAGATCTCTTGCATTCGACCTGTCCGTTTTGGGTTCTGGTTGATTAAATTTCTTTCGAAGCTCACTCACTAGAGAGAAGTCTCCCATCGCTGCTGCAATATTGGCGAGCTGTATTGCTGATCGCTCAAATGCCGGGGAGGCATCAAACTGCTTTTTCAATTCGTCACGAAGAGCCCCTAATGCATTAGCTCCCTTCAAGTAATTAATGGCTTCCTGACGGGGATCGGGCTGGTTAGAAGTTGTGTAGTTGGTAATGTTAGCATTCCAGTACGCATCGAATGCCGTTTTGCGAACAATTTCGTACGCAATTTCAATAGCTGATTCTTTGGCTCCAAGACTATCATAAACATTCATTACATCGCGAAGGCTCGTGAATGGAACTCGAAATCGAATGCTATCTAGAAGCTCAAGACCTTTTTCAGGGAGCTGCAATTCTCCCAAGGTCTTTGCAAGCTTGATTTGGTCGGCCATCGACAGTCCAGTGGTCGCCATGGAGGTCGCTACCCGCCGACTCAACTCAATGTTCCCCGTCTTAAGAGACGCTTGCAGCCGCAGTCGCGTTAGTCCAGAATTCGTAGCGAAACTCGTGGGTGCGATCTGATCACATTTGGCCAAGCATTCTGAATATCGACCGTCTCGATAATCGATACCCGCTGCAACTACGTCTACCAAGTCTTTGGCTTCGATTGCATCTTGCCAACGAATCAAATACTTAGCTCGGGCGTCACTATTTCCTCGAAGATGTTCAACATAAGCCACAGCCGCGCAATAGACTGCTTGACGTTCCTTAGAGTGAACGCCGTCGGGTGCATCCGCAATTTTGCGGAGCTCCTCTAGCCAACTCTTGTTGCGCTCTGCATTAGATGGCTCGCGATGAATGGCAGCAATTGCTCCTTGCAATTCAATCGGCAGATAAGGAGTTAAATCAAAGACACGGTTGTTGGGAAGGTTGCTACCTGAACCTCTGTCGGTTTGAATGACATAGGGCGTATCGATCAAACTGACGAAATTACTCCTCATTGATTTGGATAGTTTCGCGACCTCGGTGGCTTGCGTGTCCAAATGGTAAACCAACAGGTCTCGCATCGTGTCGGGCGGATCCAGCTCTTTAGTCAGGCACTGCTCGAAGAAGCTAGGAAGGTGATACGCTGTCGTGTAGAGCTGCGTGGCAGGCTGAAGCTCGGTTAGTCGTTTACCTGCCACCATCAACAATTGGCTGTTGTTTTGAGTCTGGCAAAAATTGACTACCGCGTTGCGGACACTTCCGTCACGGGTTTTCAGCGCATTCCCAGCAATCTCTTCGGCCTCGGCTAATCTCCCCTTCTTTGTTAGTTCAGTGAGAGCCTTTTGAACGGGGACATAGTAGTTGTACCCCTCCTCTGGAACTCCATTGCGCAGGACCTCTACGACCAGTTCCAGATCGCCAGCTTCGATCAATTTCTGATTCGGATCACCCAGGTTTGAGGTAATGTACATATCCACTCCCTCTCGATTACCCCTTCGCCAGGATTCGACGGCCAACGCCCGAAACTCGGGGGATTTTGGCGTCCTCGCAGAATACTCGTTTGGTTTGACGCCTGGTGTCGCTAATTCTAAAATCATTGCTTGCTTCAGCTGTTGATCGGTGAGCGTACCAGCCTTTAATAGAGCCTGGTACCTCGAACTGAGCTCGGACCGAGCATCCGCGTTTAGCGAGTAATCAACGAGCCCCTGGGCTGCACCTCGCAACCCCACGAAGTTTCGAATGGGCCCCCAATCACTCGTATTCGCCAAATTGGAATTTGGTAACTTGGCCTTGTCTAGTTTGGTAGTCATACCAGCTGCTGCGTTCAACTCTTGTTGCAGAAAGCTGCTCTTGGTCCCCGATTGAAAGACAACGTAGTTCCCTTTCTGGATCGTCGTCGGAATGATCGAGTTAAAGTCAGAAGATTCGGACTCTGTGCTATTTAGAATTCGTTGAGCTGCCACCAATGCCTCTTTGGTTAGTTTCTGCTCCAAGAGGATATACATGGCGATTCCCTGGATCTCCCAAGTAGCTTGATCCGATTCGGCTATCTTCTTCGCGTACTCAATTGCGGCGGGAGTGTGTTTACCAAGATACAGATACTCCATAGCCGTATTGCGTACGCTAATCTCCTTGCTAGTTCGCACGATATCCAGGTAGATATCGCAGGCTCGCTCTCGATCGCCAGCGTAGTTATAAAACTTGCCCAACACGAGTCGATTTCGATCGCTCGGGTCTATCTGCAACAGACGCTCTTGCCAAGCAATCATTCCGTGAAAATCGCGATCAAGTTCCGAAAGACTTGCCAACATTTCAACAACTGATGGATCAAAACTATCACTTTGTACGAGGGGCTCCAGAACGGCCCTAGCTTGACGAAAGCTACGAATGGCTTGAAAAGCATAAGAAGCCCAAAGCGCCGCAAGCCGATCCGATTGCTTTTCTTTCGCAATCTCACTGAGCTTATCGGTCAACTCTACCATCCTCCGTCGTTGCAAATACAGGGGAGCCAACTTCTGAATAACCGAATTCTGTTCGGTAAGACTTTCAGACAAATCAAACGCTTTCCAATAATTGGCAATTGCCTCATCGGTTCGACCAAGCTTGACGGAGGAATCGGCAACTTGAATGAAGCCGACGCGATACGTCGGATCCTTTCGAATGGCGACGTTCCAAAGCTCCACTGCCATTTCGATTTGATTTGCGTCGACACAAACCAAAGCACAGACGTTCAGATCGTCGCTGCTTGCGAGGGAATTCGCCAGGATGTTTGCAGCTGCCTCGACAGCTTTAGTTGGTTGACCAGTCTGCAAATAGAAACGAGCCAACTGTTTCTCCCATTGGTTGCGGTTCTCGGGATAGGTCGCAATCAGTTTGTCGCAAATAGAAATGGCTAGTTTGTATTGTTTTACGTCACGGGCAATTTCCAAGGACTTGGTTAACACCAAATACCTGTTTGGTGAATCCACGTTCAAGTTCTCAAAGATGCGACTTACCAGCGCCAGCCCCGTTTCCTGTTTTCCTAATTTGCAAAAGATATTCGCCGCAGTCAACTGATCTATCGGGGCAGTGGACGTCGCTAATCCATTTGCGGCAAAATCAGTCCACACAGCTGTGTCCAGTTCTGCATTGAGTATCTGCGTAAGAGAACTAAAAAACAGATCGCCCGAATCCGCGTCAACTCGATTCATGGCGTCTCGAACGGCAACAGTAGCTTCTCTGTCTTGCTTAGTCGCAATCAGCAGCTCAGCGGCGACAAAAAAATCGCTGACCATCACTTGGCTAGGTGCATCCTGGCTCGCACGCATTTCATCGAGAATGGTGGTCGAGATATCGATTGCCTCTCGATAAAGCATGTGCCTGCGGAACAGCTCTACTAATCTGCGTCTTCGATTGATATTGTCATTCGGTGGATCAGTTATTTGTTTCCAAGCCGTTATGGCCTTTTCTTTTTGACCAGACTTCCAATAAAGCTCGCCAAGCTCTTCGCGAAGCTCCAGGGCCAAGTCCACGGATTTAGGTTCTTCTGCACTGAGAGCAATTCCTTTTTGAAGCCAGTCGATGGCCGGCTCCCAAGCCTGAACGGTACTCATGGCTTCAGATACTCGAAGAATACTTGGCACATCGTCCTGCAACTCTTTTGGAAGCGAACTCCAAATCGCGACTGCCTTATCGACGTTCTGGTTGGATGCCCGATAGGCAGCATCCCCCCACTGGATTCGATAGTCCAAATCGTTTGGTTGTCGCATCACCAATCGTTCCCAAGCTTCAGTAGCTTTCGGCCAATCCTTGCGAGACTGGTACTGTTGAATCAAAGCTGTCTGCAATTCGATGCTGGTAGGTGACCGAAGCAATGCGTCCCGCAACCTTTGCTCTGCGAGTTCCGGTTTGCGAAGATAGAAGAATGCCTGAGCGAGTCGGATTTCGGAGTCGATGTCTTCGGGATGTTCCTTGAGCTGGTTTAGCAGATACCGAACCCAACCATCGAAATCGTTAGTGGCCATAAAGATGTTTTCAATCCGACGCCGCATTTCTTTGTACCGCCAACTGTCAGGCTTGAGCTGAGAAGCGATCCGTTCATAGGTTGCAATGGCATCGACGGCTTTGCCGGATTGAGCTTGCAAGGCCGCAGCATTGCATTCAAATTCGAACCGACGATCCTTGTCTTTGGATTCGCTAGCGAGGCTTTGGAATCGCTTCAGAGCTTCAGGCAGATTGCCTTCCGTTTGGTTTATTTGAGCGATGCGTTCGCTGACCAGTAGGTCCTTTGGAAATGCATTTTCGAGTCGCTTCCAAACTTCAGCCGCCTTGTCACGTTGTTGGGTCCGCAGATATAGCCGACCAAGGGACTCTTCAATTTGTAGCCGCTCGACTTTGGTCGGATTCTTGCTGAGCGCACGTTCGAACGATTCGATCGCATCCGATGTTTTGCCTGCGAAGACTTCAGATTGAGCTCTGTATAAGCTGAGCATTGGCTCCTTGGGAGCGAGATCTTCGGCTATTCGGAGCCAACCAATGGCAGGCAAGTCTCGACTGCGTTTGCTTTCCAGCAATCCAATGACCACGAATACGTTAGCAGTATCGAAGCCTTCCTTCTCTGCATTGGATTCCAATAGTCTTAGGTAATCGTCTAGATCGCCACGTTGAACATGAGCTTCGTAAACCTTGTCCAATGCAATCCCCTTCTTGGGGCTGCGCAGCAATACCGATTCAAAACGTTCAAGCGATCGCTTGGAGTCTTCATCTGATTGGGATGCATCTTGTCCCAATGCTGGCGTAGCAAACGGAAAGGAAAGGATTAACCAAATAGCCAAGATCAATGTGAATCGGACGTTCATTGACATTCTCCCGTAAACGAAGGTGTAATCAATCAAGACCGATTGTACAGAGCCGTAAACCGAGTTGCTATAAGCAAAATAGTGCCAGTTGGAACGTCCCGTGTGCGCGTTACGGAAAATCTGCATAACAGCCAGATGGGTTCGACACCAGTTCGGTCGTGATACGATGTAGGTTACGATCTATCCCACTCTAACTTTGCTGATGCTCAGAACTGGCGACTGGAATCCGTAGTTGCCCCCTGAGGCAAGTTGACCATTCTATTAGCTTTCGAGAAACGCGGGTTTCTAGTTCAACTCGAGCAACAGCGCAGAGTTCTCGAACGCATTTTCCCGGAATGTCCTGCAGATCCGGTGCGAGGCGAATACATATAAAGAGAAATGAATCAAAATCGAATCTTATCCCAAACAGGAAATAGTCGTTGCGGCGAGGCCCCAGTCTTTGTATTCTACTAGTAGAAACTATTCCATGTGCAGAACAGGCAATCCAACCCAAGATGTTCACGGATCCTAACCTAACCTCCGATGACGGGATCTCTTCGCCCGGATCGGCGCCTGCATTGGACCGTGCTCTCGATATTATGGAACTTCTCAGTACATCACGTGAAGGATTGACTCTTTCCGAACTGAGCGAGCAGCTTGAGCTTCCGAAAAATTCCGTTTTCCGTATCACGCAGACCCTTCTCGCCCGCGGATATTTGGCCCGAAACTCTGAATCTCTCGCTTTTCAACTCACGGGACGTTTGCTGCGACTCGCTCCACCTCGCTGGGGGAACATCAGTCTGCCTGCAGTTTCGCGCAATGTGATGATCGCACTGAGAAATCAAACCAGGGAAACCGTGCAACTCGGGGTGTTGAGCGGATTGGAAGGAGTCATCATCGATCAAGTCGAAGGGCTCGAGCCACTGCGGATTTCGGTCGACCTCGGTCTGCGATTCGCTTTGCACAACAATGCTCCCGGAAAACTGCTGCTCGCCTATATGCCTCCCCCGCAGCAAGCGGCCGTGTTAGCAAAGATCAAACTGTCCGCGACGACACCTCGCACCATCACCACCCGAGATGAACTCGCCGCGGAATGCCGTCACATTGTCGAATGCGGTTATGCTACGGATTTTGCCGAGTCCGATGAAGGTATCCACTGCGTCGCTGGTCCTCTCTACGACGCCAACCAAAGCGTGATCGGTACACTGTGGGTTTCTGGCCCATCGAAACGAATGCCAAAGAGCGCATTTCGCGAATTGGGTACCCGGGTCAAGGAAGCGACCCATCGTATCTCACGGATCATCGGAGAGTTGGGATGAAAAGCCAACACCTTACTCTGTGCCTATGCATTGTCATGTTGGTGATTTCCACATCCCGAGGCCAGGATTCGACCAAGCCTGCTTCCGCATTCACGGATGACGCGCAGAAACTGATGACGAAGTACTGCTTTGATTGCCATGATACCTCATCCAAAGAAGGGGGCATCGATCTGGCTGCATTGCAAAGCCAGGAACAGTTCGATGGCACAATCATTTTTGAGAACCTCATTACAGAGCGCATGCCTCCGTCCGATGCAGACCAACCCTCTCCAGCCGAAAGACAATCGCTCCTTGCTTGGCTGGCAAATCACTCCATAGAACGTGCGCCAGGATCTTACCGGCGAATCAGCAGACATGAATTTGTTCATAGTCTCAACGATCTGCTCGGTGTCCGCTTGGATATCGTCAACGAAATCCCCGAGGACCGCGGTACGTATATATTCGACTCGAACCGTGGGATCATGCTGTCAAGAGAGCAATTGACTGCTTACTTCAAAGCGGCGGATGACCTGCTCGACTTCGCTTTGCCCAGGAACGGTTTTCCTCCAGAAAAGTCGTGGATTACCAGCACCCTCAAGGAGAGTCACGAAACGTACAGCATGTATGTGCGTGAGTATAAAAAAGGAATGTTGTTCTCCTGGACGCGCGCGAATAATGGAAACAGCTATTCCTATTTCTACGATAACTTTGAATCTCCTGTACGCGGCTGGTACGATCTCACATTAGATGCCTCCAAAGTGGGAGACTTCGAGGGTGACGTGAGCATCTTGGTTTACGCAGGCAAATACTATTACGCAGATGATCGCCCACAACCGCAACGACTTCTGGGTGTCCTATCAGTCGGTAATCGAGAGGTCCAACCTTTCACTCTTCGAGGATTCCTCAATCCCGGTGAATTTGTCTCGGTCCATTGCTACTCACGACATACATGGAGGCAACACGGTGGAGATCAAGGAGCCTACATCGAGCGACTCCAAGTTCGAGGGCCTGTACTGCCGGATTGGCCACCCGAATCGATCAAGGAAATTTTCGAGGGAATTCCTGTCCAAGCCCCCCCGCGCAAAACACAAAGGATCGAGTCAGCACCGACCCATTTACAGCGAATCGGAGGAAGTGTCAGCGTAAGTAGCTTCCAGGTGGGTATGGAAAAGGAAAAGATGCTCGACCGCTCCAGCAAAACGTTCTGGCATACACGATTTACTCCCGATGTTGCCACACCTCCTCACTATGTCATCGTCGAAAACCCAAACCAACAGTCAATTGCCGGCCTATCCTACGCGACCTGGACAGACGGGAATGGGAATGGACAAGTCAAAGCGTATTTGGTGTCCGTGTCGAACGACGGTAAGGAGTGGAGTGCACCGATCGCTGAAGGAACATTAGAGGTGATGCACGCCGCAGAGCAGGAAATCCGCTTTCCCAAGAAAACAGATCATAGATTCATTCGATTTCTCGTAACCGACGCGGTGGAACTCGACGGAAAATCGCTTGCGTCTATCGGCGGATTAGACGTGATTCTCGATGTCCCCGAAGCAGTGCCGACTCCTTCAGAGTCCACACTGAGCATTGCGATTGCATCTGATTCCGAAGATGACCTAAAGCGCGTGGTGCGGCGCTTCGCCGAACGTACCTTTTCCACCGATCTGTCAGATCAGGAACTCGAGCCTTATTACCGAGTAAGCCTCGACACATGGCGGGAGGAACGTCATTTTCTAAACGCGGCACGGGCTGGGCTCAATGCAATCCTTTGCTCG
>VYLF01000302.1_pt1 | contig 17018 bp, 12 predicted proteins | sample 5114371 | NCBI WGS metagenome assembly VYLF01 (sample SAMN12291773, study PRJNA351875) | freshwater metagenome | isolation source: freshwater lake | place: USA: Michigan, Kent Lake | collected 2013-08-15 | reverse complement strand
TCAAGCTGGATCGGAATGTCCCAGCACCACCTTCGCTTAGAACCTCGACTCCCACGATACCTTCAGAACCGTATTGGGAGCTACGGAGTTCAAGTTTGTTAGTCGAACTATTTATCGCAGCAGTGATTCCTGTAGAGTCACTTAGTAGGTTGATCGACTGAATCACACTGTCAACAGTCGCACCCTTCTGGAACTTGAAGACTTCAGAACCCGATCCGCCCGTCAATTGGAACGTAACGTCATCAGATAGGCCGCCGCCGGTAATACCACCAGCAAGAATTTGTGTTGAAGGAGGAGTTTGTAGAGCACCCTTGTAAACTCCTTCTCCGTTGCTGTCAGGGCTCAGGGTTGCACTGTAGAGACCGCCAGCTAGACTGGTGATGGCCGATGCAATTGCGGATAACTTGGTCGAGCCAGTATTGCTAACAGTGATTTGGATATTGCCGCCGACAAGAGCCGCTTGTGGTGAGCCTGCAGTAACCGAGCCGGATTCTACGAAGCTAATCTTGACGCCGTTAGCAGAGACACCCGGATTGTTTGCAGTGATGACCAGACGATCTGCTGTTCCAGCTGGGTTCGTGGTACCCCCTGACAATGGAGCCGTCAAAGTACCGAGATCCGCTGCGTTGAACACAGCGTTTCCGTTGACTATTGACGTAGGATCTATCGAAAATACTGTACCAGCACCAGAGTTGATCGCATCAACAATGTTTTGAACCTTCGCTCCGGTTGCGACGTTGACTGTCAATTGGTTCGTTGCTTCATCGTAAGCAGCTGTTGTTGCCCCGTCCGTTGCAGATACGAACTTGATCTTTGTCGCATTACCAACTGAACCATCGGCCAAGCCGCCATCGACTGCCGAGAGTTTGAACGAACCAGGCGAGGTCGTTTGATTACCACCGCTAAACGTAGGAGTAGCACCAGCAGATGTGAATCGAGCGTTACCAGATCTTACGTCAGAAACGGTGAACGCACCTGTGGTGTCAATTGCTGCTGCGATATCATCAATCGTTGCGCCTTGACCAACAGTGATGTTGAGCTTGTTGGTCGCAATATCATAAACTGCCGATGTACCCTTCGTAGCCGAAGTGGTGTAGTTTAGAGTTGTCGTGTTACCAGTCGTACCATCAGCTGGACCACCATCAACTGCCGTCAATCGGAATCGAGCTGGATCCAAACCGCCAGCAAGTTGGTTGGTGAGTGTTCCACTTGTGGTACCGGAAATTGCACCGGAGCTATTATCCGCAACAGTGAAATTGCCGCTTAATGCAGTGTTAAAAGCTGTAACGTTGTCAGCAACGGTCTCGTCTGTGTCGATTGTCAACGACAAGGTGTTTGACGCTTTGTCATAAGACGCAGCAGCAGCTGCGGTACCGTATGTGAACGAAATCTTTACCCCATTACCCTGCAAACCGTCTGCAAGACCAGCCGCGGTTACGTTAATGTCAAGTTTCATGCCACCTGCGCCAATGACGACGGCTGTTCCTGATGCCTGCGAGAAGGTCGCTCCTAGCGTATTGTCTGTACCACCAGATAGAACAGCTGTCTTGAGACCAGCATCACCTGCTGCAATAGTGCCGTTACCAGAGGCGAAGGTGAATAGATCTGCTGCGTCAGTCGTGCCGAGAGCTGTAACGACGTCAGCTCCAGTCGCGCCCTCTAGCAATACCAAATTAAGTGTGTTCGAATCGGCATCATAAGTTGCCGTTGCTGCATCGTCAGCCTTGGTAACCGTTGTAACATTAATCTTAACGTTGTTACCAACAGTACCGTCAACAACTGTTCCGTCCCGGGCCGAAATCTTGAGCGCTGCACCACCATCCAAGGTGAGAACGCCAGATGCTTCTCCCTTGCCGGAAGCAGCAGCAAAGTTCACCAAGCCAGTCGCTTCGGTTGTGATGGCAACCGAGTTCGCGAGATTAATTGCCCCCGACGCTTCCGCACCGATAGTCGAACCAGCGAATGTAAAGGTCGAAGCCGCCTTGGCAGATGCGCCGGCTGCAGGAATGTCGGCGGTTACCAACGCTTGGGTTGCAGCTTGGTTGATTTCAATGTTAACGCCCATGCTACCTGTTGCACCGAGGTTAGCCGAAGTGATTTCGAGGTCGCGTACCGATGCATAATTAGCTCCTTGGCTGACTTGGAAGTCCAGCGAACCGTCGAGCAATCGTCGACCTTGGAATGTAGTTGTTTGTTCAATTCGGTTGATCGCTTCGAGGGAGCTATCGATCTGTAGTTGGTTAGCAGCAACTTCGTCGTCGCTAAGAGCACCTCGGTTAGCGGCTTCTGTGACCAGTCCACGAACGTCGTTTAGCAGCGAGGAAACCTGCCCAAGAGCAGAGTCGGCAGTGCCGATGATTTGGTTGGCTCGTTGTGTATTGGATAGTGCTTTGTTGATACTGGTGATATCGCTTCGCAGCACTTCACTTGCGATCAAACCTGCTGGGTCGTCCTTGCCCGTGTTGATTCGCAGACCCGTGCTCAAACGGGTCAACGAGGTTTGAAGGTCCAGGTTCGTTCGGTTCAAGCGGTTTTGTGCATTGAGCGAACTAACGTTGGTATTGATACGTGTCATTTATGTAAATCTCCCGATCTGGTTTATTTGTTTCGCCCACGAGGGTTGGAAAGTGGGCAAGGACTAAGTGGAGTCGCCTAAAACAGGCTGATCAATTGAAACTGGACTTCCATTTCATCCGATCGCCTGGTCGCTCGCTCCCTGTGTACCTTCGTGAGGGATCTTCTAGCGGCAGGAATAAGCGCGGTACCCCACGCCTATTTCACGGACTCGCAAACCTAGCATCGGATATCGTGTCACGATTGCTCAAGACGTTCGGAAAAGGAGCGAATTATTCCGGCAAACATGCTAGGTTGTTGGTTTCAATCGTTACCGTCGTTACAAACCAACTAGTTTGGCTAGTCAAATCAGATTCTCAAAGCTTACGTCGGACTCTTTGCGCCATCGGTAAACTCTAACAATATGCTTTAAGGCTTCCCCTTACGACAGCGGCGGCTAGGTTCGTTGGCTAGCGGGAATTTCGACGCTCAGATAAGAATTTCTCCAGAACGCTTACGGCTGGCGAGGAGGCTGAGCTGGTCTGGCTGCTGCTCCGGGAATTCGTCGACGAACGGCTCCGAAAGCATGCTGAGCCGAATAAGCAATCTCGGAAACCAACTCATCTATTTTGTTGCGAAAAACGGCGAACGCACCGAGAGATGGAATGGCGATAATCAGCCCGGCAACGGTGGTGACCAACGCGGAATAAATGCCAGACGCCAAATCGGCAGCCCCTGCTGATCCCGATGAGACAGCTACTTCACGGAACGCCAGAATCATACCGGATACTGTTCCAAGCAATCCAATCATGGGAGCCAAGTTTCCGATCACTGACAGATACTCGAGCTTTCGATAAAGCCTGGCAGCTTGTTCGGCAGCGGAATCTTCGAGTGCCTTCTCGACAGCTGGCCACCCATATTCAACCTCAGCAATCCCACTGACAATTACAAATGACAATGGGCAGGGACGATCGCGGCAAATCTGATCCGCCTCCTTGAGCTTGCCCTGCGCTAGCAAGGTTCGAACATTTTCCACTAGGTCACTTGGAACAAGATCCTTTTTTCGTAGCCCCATTGCCTGATCGAATACCAGATAAGCCGCGAGTACGGACAATGCGATGAGGGTACTCATGATGAGAATACCTAGAATACCACCGCTAAAGATCACGCTCCATATCGACTCAGAAGCCGCAGGGGTATCACCTGTTCTGCCAACAGCTGGCGTCGATTGACCGTAAACGATGGAACTCAGGCCTAATGTCGCGAGGCTAATAATCAGAACATGAAAAAGTCCAAAGTAATCCGTAACACTAGTTCGTTTAACTCTTTTGAGCTCGCCGCTGTTATCTGAAGTAGTGGTCATTTCAAATTCTTCCCTGCAAGCGACTCAATTTGGCTCGCCATTTCACTGCGATCGGTTGACCTCAAAAGATCAATCGCTGATTTCTTTGCATGATAGGCCAATGCTTGTTGTTCGGGGTGAATAGTAACCACCCGTAACCATTCTTGCAGCGCCAATTCCGGTTCACTCCCACGATTGCATCTCTCGGCAAGCAATAAACTTGGCCCTGCTTGCGCTGGTAGGAAGACGGAGTCTCGAAGCGAGCGAGCTGATTCGAGTTGGCGTTTGACGAATTCTGCAGGAGGCATCGTCCTCCAAAGTTGTGCCGAAGCAAACGGGCTTACAAGTGGGTGTTTGGATTCGCGAGACAATTTCTTTAAGGAGTTGATTGCGTCACCCCTTAGTTCCCCATCTAACAACCAGCACGCCCCCAATAACTGGACTAGCTCGTTAGGCTCTTTGAGCCAAAGAGCCGCATTGGACCGGATTTTATCTCGATCGCGGATCTCTGCCACACTATCGAACCAAGGAATCGGGATGGATGCTGCGAGAAGATCCGGTGGTGATTCTTTTGCTAGCGATACAAAAAGCGTACATGCCGTATCCCATCGATCCAGGGCTTTGCAGCTCTCAATCAACATGCTCAAAACGTATTTTTGCTCCCATCGAGCAAGTTTAACACCCTCCGCCTTTGAGCCGATGACCTTGGGGGCTAAGGTTAGGACCTCTTGGAATTTGCCAGTTGCGTAATTGGATTGGAGTTCACTTACGACATTCGATCTAAAGGTATGAGTAATTTGATAAACACTTCTCGTAACGATCGAGGTGGGGTCGTCCGAATTAGAGCGTAACAACGTCAGTTTTTCTTCGTTCCAGTCAAGTATGATGCCTTGCTCTTCCAATGTGTCCGCCACGGCCCATACTCCTAGATCGCTGCGTTCGCGTGTGGCAATGCGCACGAAAGTAGGGCCACTGAATGTCTCCAGAGCCTTGCGATAAGTCGCGGTCGCCTCAGAGTTGCCATCGTCCGAACTAGACCGAGGGTTGGGATAGAGGTCCTGCGAAACGCACGACATTGCGGTCCAAGAAATCAATACGCCCCAGATTCCCAGGACTATACAACGGAAAAAGAATGGAGAAACCAGGTTCATCCTCGGTTTACGCAAAGGCTAATCTAGAAAACAATACACCCGGAGGCTGGCGTCTATCTCGATGATATGAATTGCCAGCACCTCTTGTCATTAGCCTAACCCATTCGTCGGCGATTCGATACTCCCCATGGCAAAACTACAACTCGTAACTTTTCCCCATCCCATCCTCCGGCATAAATCCAAGCCTATCGTAAGAGTTGACGCGGAATTACATGACTTGGTAAACCAAATGTTTGAGATCATGTACGATTTTCGGGGTGTGGGACTTGCTGCGAATCAAGTTGCGTTGCCGATTCGGCTCTTTGTGGCCAATCCCTCAGGCGACCGCAAGGAAAAGGAACAGGAGATGGTTTTTATCAACCCTGTGATTAACAAACCTAAGGGAACCGTCGAAGCGGAAGAAGGCTGCCTTTCTCTCCCTAGTATTAACGCAAACGTTTTCCGAAGCAAATCGCTCGATGTCAATGCTTACGATTTGCAAGGGAACGAAATTGCTGGCCCCGTCGATGGTTTCTTGGCTCGAATCGTGCAACATGAACTCGACCACCTCGACGGTGTTATGTTCATCGATCGATTAACAGAAGAAGGGCAACGTCCGCTGTTAGAAGATCTCGCGAAGCTTGTCCGACGTTTTGACGAGGGTCGTAGCGATGGCAGCATACCAAGCGATCAACAATTGGCGGAACAGATCGCCTCGTGGGAAAAGAAATACTGCTAACGGTCCGGTGGCGTCTGTTGCCACCCCTTAGAAAATAGCCAATACGTAACTGGTATTACGAACAGCGTAAACAAAGTTGATGCGACCAAGCCGAATATCAGCGACCAACCCAGGCCCGAGAAAATCGGATCAAGAGTAATCGGCAATGCTGAAAGCAAAGCGGCTCCTGCAGTTAGCAAGATCGGCCGGAGTCTGACGACGCGACTTTCTAGGATGGCATCGAATAATGGTCTGCCTCGCGCACGGATTGCTGCATAAAGTCCACCAGAATAATGGCGTCTCGAGTCACGATCCCTGATAGGGCGATCATGCCAATCATGGCGGTAGCTGTGAAATACACAGGGGCAGCATAGTTGCCAACCGGCTGGCTCATAACGGAGCTGAGTAAATAAAAGCCAGGCATGACTCCTAAAGCAGTTAAGGGGATGGCAAGCATTACAATGACAGGAACCAAAAAGGAACCGGTCTGAGCTACCAGAATGATGTAGATCATTAGCATGGCTGCACCAAATGCCAATCCTAAGTCTCTAAATACGTCCAGCGTTATCTTCCATTCCCCTTCTCCAGCGAACGTAACCGAAATATTCTCCGGAAGCCGCCAGCCAATACCGCTACCATTGTTGAAAAAAGTACGCTCGGAAACTGGCGTGCTAGGTTTGTCTTCAACCATGCCCTCACCAGGCGGTAGTTGGTCGCTAAGGATATCGATGACGCAGTCCGCTGGCGGTCGGCCTACACTTTCGGCCATCACATAAGCTATGGGCTTTAGGTTCTTATGGTAGATCGTCTGGCCCGCATTCTTCTTCGTCCAGTTGCCAATTTCCTTCAATAGAACAAGCTGTCCATTGTTCCCTTTCAAGCTGATTTGCCCCAGGCTTTCAGGACTAGATCGGGCGCCACGAGGTAGTCGGAACGTTAAACGCAGAGGATTGCGCTCGTCTTCAACACGCAGTTGCTGGTTTCTGTCACCTTGTAAAGCGATTTGGACCGTGCTGGCGATATCTGACACCGAGATGCCGGCTATCGCGGCCTTTTCTTGGTCGGGTACAAATACCCACTGTTCCACAGGAGTTTCTTTCATCTCCTCCACTTCCATGACGCCAGGTTCTCTTCGCATTCGATTCGCGACGATGGACGCATTGGCCAAAAGTATGTCGTAAGAAGTGGACTCGTCTGCGTAGACTTCAGCCACCAGTGACGCCAGTACCGGTGGGCCAGGCGGCAATTCCACAATTTGAATCCGCCCGTTTACTTTCAACGCTAATGCATCCAGTTCATCGCGGAGTCGCAAACCGATTCTGTGGCTTTGAGAGGTTCGATTCTTCTTGCCAACAAAGTGGGCACGAATTTCTGCTTGGTGAGTACCGCTGCGCAAATAGTAGTGACGCACCATTCCGTTAAAGTCGATGGGGCCGGCCGTTCCTACTGTGCTCATATAGCTGATGGTTTCGGGTTGCGATGCAATGATTGATTCCATTTCACGTACCACAGCATCGGTCCGTTCTAGTGTAGTGCCTTCATCCATATTCAAGAGGAACAAAATTTCGTTCTTATTGTCAAATGGTAACATCTTCAAAGGTACCATTCTCAATGCTCCCAGGGACATCGCGGCAGCAGTTAGTCCCGCGATCACAAAGAGAAATAGAATTGCGGAGCCTCGTGTCTTAAGCAGTGGCAACATCAACGGCCGAAAAATCTTGTAAAGTAAGCTCTGCTTGACGCTCTCGACATCATACGCATCATGGTGAGAGGGCTCAGAGCTGGCGGTTGTAGATTCGAAGTTAGAAGAGTTTGATTCCTCCGAATGTTTCTTCGTTCCCCAATTGAGTATATGGTATGAGAGCCACGGCGTTATAGTGAAGGCTACCAACATTGACATCAACATTGCAACCGGAACGTTTAATGCCATAGGAGACATGTACGGTCCCATCATGCCGGTGATAAAGAACATCGGTAGGAAGCTAACAATTACAGCCAAAGTAGCGCTAATCAAAGGTGGGCGAATCTCGGAAACGGCATCGAGTACGATTTCTCTCGTTCGCTTTTTCCGATGCTCGAAGTGTCTAGCAATGTTTTCCACATCGACGATCGGATCATCCACGAGCAACCCAAGGGCTAAAATCATCGCGAACAATGTGACTCGATTAATGGTGTAACCAAAAAGTAAATTCACTGCTAAAGTTAGGCCGAACACGACCGGTACTGCAACAGAAACAATAATCGCCTCTCGCCATCCCAAGCCGAAGGTTAGAAGAAGCACTACGATAATGATGGCTACGCCTAGAGCTTCGATCAATTCATTTACTTTTTCGTTTGCAACTAAGCCACTGTTGCGTGTAACAATCATTTCAATATCGTCTGGAACGACTTCGTGTTTAAGTCGTTCCGCCTCGCGCATGACCGATTCAGCTACCCAAACAGCATTCGCTCCTTTTTGTTTCGATATGGCAATTGTGACAGCAGGCACCGAACCGGTTTGGGAGTTCTGATCGCTCTCGCCGGAACTGGGTGGCGGTGATTGCGGGTGCTCTGAACCTATCTTCCACCCGGGGCTTGACGGATGTATATCAAATTGACCTGCACTACCCCAGCCGTGCCGAACGTAACTAGAGACTTCTTCGGGGCCATCTGTGACGATCGCCACATCATTCAGAAAAACCGGTCTTCCATCATAAACACCAACGACTAGTTTCTCGATATCGCCCTTAGAACCTAACATGGGGTCGACCTTGATACGCATATCTCGATCGTTGCGAGAGTACGGGATCGATGAGCTCGATACATTCGAAAGGGAGACCGCTCGAGTAACTTCGGCCATGCTCATCTGATAAGCCGATAGACGATCGGGATCGAGACTAACGGTAATCGTTCGAGGTTCGCCTCCGATTACATAAGCGCGGCTCACATCAGGTATTGTTGCTAAACGCTCGACAAGTTCCTCGCCGACTCGTCGCAATGAATACCCATCAGATTGTTTGTCTGATGCTGGGCTGCGTAAAGACAATGTCACTATAGGAACATCATCGATTTCAACGGGCTTCATGATCCAGCTAGCCGCATCACTCGGTATGGAATCTTGGTTTTCACTCAGCTTTTTGAAGAGTTTGACCAAGCTTCGTTCGCGATCTTGGCCGACGTAAAAACGAACTGTGATGATGGCTGCGTCATCTCGCGACATGCTATAAACGTACTCAACCCCATCAATTTGGTAGAGCATTCGTTCTAGTGGCGTTGAAATCCGCTTTTCAACTTCGGATGCCGTGTGCCCAGGGTAACTGACAAAGATGTCGGCTAACGGAACGACGATTTGCGGATCTTCCTCGCGCGGTGTAATCCAAAGAGCTGCCGCTCCCATTATTAACGAGAGGATTATCAAAATAACCGACAAGTTCGAATTTAGGAAAATCCAAACCAGCCGGCTGATTGGATCGGTATGTTGAGGACGATCATCGTGACTCATTCGGCTCCTCGCATCATGCTAGAAGGTAAAACAACTCGCTCGCCCGGTACTAGTCCTGATAAGACTTCGACGTAATCATCAAAGACTCGGCCAGTCTGAATCGATCGTCTTGCGATTTTGTCTCGTTCCGCAATTTGTACCATCGTTAATTGCCCAACGCGTTGTACCGAACTCGATGGTATTAGAATGACCTTTTCGTCTGCCAGAGGTATGTAAAGTCTGCCAAACATGCCGGCGTAGATTCCAGGTGGGCATGGGCCGGTGGCTTTGACCTCGAAGGAATGGCTCGATGCGTCGGCTTTAGGAACAACCTCACTAATGGTTGCCTCGCACTCGTATTCGAGTGATTCGAGTTTGGCGGTTATCGATTGTCCGACGTGGAGATTAAGGGCGAGCGATTCTCTTACGTTGGCAACCAATTGCATGTTGCCAGGTTCATAAATGGTTAGCAGGGTTTGGCCTGGTATGACCGTGTCCCCCGGATTAACCGCTTTGTCGACAACGATACCCGAGTACGGGGCTCGAATGGTTCCATAGTCCAGATAAACCTTCGTTTCTTCAACGGCTCGACTGGCTCTATCTGCTAGAGCCTGTGCTGTTTTAAGGGCAGATTGAGCCGTATCAAGTTCCGCTTGAGAAATGGATCGCGTCACAATAAGTTGCGATGCCCGGCTCGCCTCGATCGTTGCGAGTTGCAATCTTGCTAACGCGGAATCTAACTCCGATTCCGCTTGTCTGACTCGAGATACTTGTTCCTCTGAGTTGAGACTAACCAATACATCACCCTCTCTCACTTCCTTGCCCGCAGTCACGTTCACTTCTAGCACTCTCGCTAAAATTTTGGATGCGAGATTTGATTCGCGAACAGGCTTGATAACACCCACTGCCGTTTCAAATCGTGGTTGAAGCGATTCATGCACTTCGAAGATTTGTGAATCGGATGGCAGATTCGAGGTCGAAGTAGATGCACGGGTATCGACTTTACGTTGGAATTTTCCTGACAAAGCAACGAGTAATAGTCCAACACCGGCGACGCTTGCGAAAAGCAAAAATGTCTTTCCGCTACGTGAAAGCAAACTTAGCCAGCGATTCTTTGAGTGATTCATGGAGTTGTAACGCACTCGTGCAATGAGAGAGAAATTGAAGCAATGACAGAACTTTGATGCTAGGCAACAGCGATCATCTGTTCAATTACACCCGATAGATCACGTTCCGAAGCGACTCCCGCCGACTGCCCCACAACTTCACCATTGATGACGAACGCCAAGGTTGGAATAGACGATACGCTAAATTGACCTGCGAGTTCCGATTCGTCGTCAACGTTGACTTTTACGATCTTTACTTGGCCGTCGTATGCTAACGCAACTTTCTCTAGAGTTGGGGCTAACATGCGGCAGGGACCACACCAATCTGCATAAAAATCAACAATGACCGGAACGTTTGAATGGAGGACTTCCGATTCAAAAGACTCCAACGTTACGTGCTTGACTCGACTCATGGTTTCTAGCTCCTAGATACGAATTGATTTTGGCGTCGCGAATTTACTTTTTAGGAAAGCGGGATTCTCAATCGACTTCCATCAGCGGCTTATCTGATAGAATGACCCGCTGCATCTTTGAGCCTCGAAGCAGCTTTAGGTTACGCATTTACGGAAAGTTCCCGTTAAATGCCGATAATGGAGCGTGTGAGTCGGGGCATTCGACGATTTTCCCTTATTTCCAGCGAATGGCATGACACCCCAGAACATTGACAGCGCTGCAGAATTGTTAGGTAAAGCACGGACCGGCGATTTTACTGCATTTCAGTTGCTGATTGAGTCTCTTCAGCCTCGAGTCTTTGGACTCGCTATGCGAATACTTAGAAGCACTCACGATGCAGAAGACGTAACACAACAGACTTTTGTCGCACTTATTGAACACATCGACTCCTTTCGCGAGGAATCGACGGTTGCGACTTGGGTTCTAAAAATTGCCACTAATTTCGCCTTGAAAATCCTTCGGAGACGCAAAACAGTATCGATGTCTACTTTTTCTGACATAACGAAAGAAGATAGCTACGGGGATTTGCCCCATCCAGATTTCATCGCTCCCTGGACGGAAACTGCCCCACAAATCGCTGAAAGACACGAGTTTCAAGTCGAACTAGAGCGAGCCTTGGACGGACTGGACGAAAAATATCGTTCCGTATTCGTGCTGCGGGATATCGAACAACTTTCCGTTCGCGATACCGCCGAGGCTCTCGGGCTCACGGAGTCCACCGTCAAGGTTCGATTGCTTCGTGCACGCCTTATGCTTCGGGAAGAAATGACAAGACGATTCGGGGACCCGGCACAATCCCTGCGATCTGACCATAATCACGAGTAACCCTTCACAGGATTTGTAACTTAATCAATTGCTGCGCATCTGAAGAGAATAGTACGAGGATAATCTCATGACCTGTGAAGAATTGCTCAAGGCCCTAAACGACTACGTTGACGGTGCCGAACTAAACGAAATTTGCGAAGAATTCGCTGAACACTTGGCCGGTTGCAATCCCTGCCAAGTCGTCGTCGATAATATCCGCCAAACGATAGCCTTGTTCCATCACGGAAAGCCATACGATTTGCCTGTGGCTTTTCAAGATGCGCTTCAAGAGACACTAAGGGCCAAGTGGCTGGAAAAGTTTGGAGAAAAGTCGACTAACTCCTAGTGCTAAACTTGTAGGGCAGGTTGCTATGCGCCGCTCTCAAGTAACAATCTTAGCGACATCGAACATACCATTTCTTTACGCTTACTACTTCTGGATTCTATCGTGGCAAGCAAATTCGCTACTATCTCGCCAGACCAACTGAAATCGTTACTTGAAAAGCGAGAACCTCTACATCTCATAGACGTTCGAACCTCACGTGAATATCAAGAGGTTCATCTGTCTGAAGCCGTGAATATTCCGTTGGATCGGATTAAGCCTGAATCGATCCCGAATGATGGGCGACCGATCATCCTTGTTTGCAAGTCGGGGATGAGGGGGCGGACCGCAGCAGAAAAAATCTCAGACTTCCGCCAAAATGTTTACAACGTCGACGGCGGAACCGATGGTTGTGTCGCTGCAAACCTCTCAGTCGTTCGAGGTAAAAAGGCGATGTCACTGGAAAGGCAAGTCAGGATCGCAGCAGGCTCGTTGGTTCTCTTTGGTGTCACGCTAAGTTACTTGGTCCACCCGGCGTGTATCTTCCTGTCCGCATTCGTGGGAGCTGGCCTGGTATTCGCGGGTGTCACAGATACCTGCGGTATGGCGATGCTTCTCGGGAAAATGCCATGGAATCAGTGCCAAACCAATCAACAAGCGAAGACTGTTTGATTCACCCATCAAGTAAGTGGGCACTCCTTAACGAGCCTCTCCCCTGGCCGAGTTAAAATGACGTCGCTCTACCACGTTGCCTTCTAACGCCCTGCTTCCATAGGCTGATGTCACGTGTTCGCAGGATTCGACGGGCGATCTGTTAAGCACCCATTCGGTGTGGTAGTCTTTACCTTTTATAAAACAAGCGTTTTGAAAATAGGTCTGCGATTATTCGTAGGGCTTTAAAACTCATGCCATCGCCAGAATCGCTGATAACACAAAAAGAAGAAGGCGTTTTCGTTAATTGGTCCCTTTGGATTGCTGTTTCTTTACAGCTTGCGACAATCGCAATAACGTGGCCCCTTTGGCAGATTCGAAGCGATCCACCCCTGTTACCTGCATTATCGCTGGCTTTACCCCAACTCAATTTTGGTTGGATGATGATTGTCTCATGCCTATTTGTCCTGATCCGACCATGGATGGGAGTATGGCTACATCTCGCCGTAATGTTGGTCGCATGCATTTTCGATGAGATGCGAACTCAGCCGCAGTTCTTTGCAATTTGGGTATTGATGCTGGCGTCTGCAAAATCGCAATTCGAGCCAGTGGCAAAATGGTTTCTTATCTCGATGTGGATTTGGGCAGGAGTTCATAAAGCTTTTTCACCGGACTGGTTTAGTCATTCTACGAGCGATCTTCTCATTCGGGTCTCACTTGATCCCCAGATATGGCATTGGCCGTTTGCAATTGGAATTGCAGCGATCGAAATACTCATTGGTATGGCCGCGATAGCTTCACCGAAAAAGGCCGCTTGGCTCTGCCCCTTAATGCACGTCGGGATAATCTTTTTCGTCTCACCGCTAGCACTTGATTGGAATTACAGTGTTATTCCCTGGAATCTTGCGAGCGCTATTATTGGGTTCCGAATCCTTCGCAATTCCCAAACCTCGATGCCAGCTAAGTCGTGGGAGTGCGTTGTCGCAGGGCTTCTGTTGCTCTATCCAGCCGGTTTCTACGTTGGTTGGGTTGATCACGGTATATCGTTCGTATTCTATTCTGACAACAAACCTCATGGCCTTATATCGACAAGCAATGAACTGAAACAGATTCGCGGATGGACGAATATAAATGTTCCATTCCCCAACGAAAGAAGATTGCTTAGGCGGAACTTCGAGGCATCCGCAAAACCGGGCGACAAACTACACATTCGAGACCCTCGAGTAGGGCTAGACGACCAATTTTTTGTTCTAGTCGGCAACGGACAGTCAGAAGAAATAACTGAACAGGAGTTCCGGAATTATATCAGCACACGCACTAGCCTACCGGTGGTAAAAGGAACTCTGCTCGATGACTATGTTGCACTTTGGCATCTGGGCCGCGCGGGAGCAAAAATGCTCAAACGGACGAAAGAGGGAATGATATACGCTGTGCAGATTCCACCCGAGTCCTACTCCGCTGAGCTAATAAAGCTGGTCAAAAGAATTCCTAATCTAGAACAGCTTCAGTTGGCGGGTACAGCCATCACTGACGAGGCATTGCGGGAGCTCGAGGGAAATCCTTGCCTTGAGGGAATCGGTTTGAACGGGACGACAATCACTAATCAATCGCTACCGGTACTAAAGTCCATGCAGAACCTAAAGTATGTTGAGGCTGATGGTAGTAATCTGGATACTGATCTGATTAACGATCTGATGATGAAGCGAAGTTCTGGCACAACGAATTGAAGCAACTCATTCTTCGGGAACTTGACCAAGTTCGATTCACTCGCATTTTGAACCACGAATATCTGCGATAGGTGATTACAAATTCCAGCAATGAAGACAGTTCAACAGGCTATTAAACACAACGCTATTGTTGTGAATGACGTGCGACGCAAACTTTTATGGCTTCGAAAACCTGATCTGGTGATTGCATTCCATCTACAACCTCTAGCTTTGACTGCTTAGCGTAGTAGTCTGTAAGTGGAGCTGTTTGTGTTTTGAATACGTGCAGTCTCTCCCGAATTGTGTCGTAGTTGTCGTCAACACGACCATCGATCTGCGCACGTTTTAGCAAACGTTGGATGAGCTCTTCCTCGTCAACCCTTAACTCCAACGCCATGTCCAACTTGAGTCCCTCTTCAGAGAGGAAATCATCAAGCAGTTGCGCTTGGACAATCGTTCGTGGAAATCCGTCGAACAACGCACCGTTCAGACATTCGTCACTGTTCAACCTTTGCGCAACAATCCGCATCACCAAATGGTCTGGAGCCAAACGACCAGCATCGATGTACGAAGCCACCCATCGCGATAACGCGGTGTCTTGCTTTTTGACCGAACGCAACATCTCCCCCGTGGAGAGATGAGGAATGCGTAGCAAGTTCACCAATCTCGCGCATTGGGTTCCTTTACCGGCGCCTGGAGGGCCAATGAAAACCAATCGCATCTAGCGGCCCTTTCTAACCCTGTTGGAGGTACCGGTCTCTGCTATCAATAAGTTAATCGCTTACTGCTCAAGAAGACCTTTATAGTTCCGCATTAACAAGTGACTATCGATCTTTTGAATTAAATCGAAACCAACGCTAACCGCGATCAATAACCCTGTACCGCCGTAGAACGATGCCACGGTGAATGAAACGCCGAATTGTGATGCAATGACTGTTGGGACAATCGCGACCAACGCCAGGAACGCCGCACCAACGTATGTGATTCTCAGCATCACCTTCTCCAAATAATCGGCTGTACGTTTACCCGGTCGATATCCAGGGATGAACGCGCCGGAATCCTGAAGTTGCTGTGACATCTCCTTAGGATTGAACATGATAGATGTCCAAAAGTAACAGAAGAAGAAAATCAATGCGATGTAGCACGCGCTATAAATGAACGATCCAGAATCACTCAACCCAGAAGAAAGCGTATTGAAGAATGTGCCTAAGCCTTCCGAATATTGACCTAGCCCCTGTGCCATGAAACCGAAAATCAAGGCCGGAAACATGAGCAAACTACCAGCGAAGATAATGGGCATCACGCCTGACTGATTCAGCTTCAATGGCAAAAACTGTTTGGTTCCGCCCATGACCCTGCGACCACGAACGTGCTTGGCGCTCTGCATCTGAATTCGTCGCTGTGCCATCGTTATAAACACGACTGCAAATACTACCGCAACAAACAAACAAGCGAGGATCAACAACACATCCGGACCGATCGTGCTTCCCGAACCGCCACTCAGATTAGAGGTCATGTTCTGTCTCAAGTCCCACAAAGCCATCGGCATTTGGGCCAAGATTCCGGCCATGATCAGAAGCGAAATGCCGTTGCCGATTCCGTACTCATCAATCTGCTCACCCAACCACATCAGGAACATTGACCCGGCAGTCATGATGGCCACGCAAGTGATCTGCCAACCCAACGACAATTCGTTGGCACTTGTGGAATAAAAGACGTCGGAGATTTTGTCCGTTTCACCAACAACAGTGAATCGCAAATAAACCCAGCTTTGCACAACGCAAATAAACAACGTCAAGTACCGGGTATACTCGTTGATCTTTTTACGTCCCGCGGGCCCTTCTTTTCTCAACTGTTCGATTGGGGCCCAAACCGTTCCCAACAACTGAAAAATAATCGACGCGGAGATGTAAGGGGCTATTCCCAAACCGAAGATTGTTAGAGTTCTAAGATCGGTTGCCGAAAATACAGCAACCTTATCCAAGAAGCTCTGGAGCTGATCTCCCATCAGCGAGCTCGAATCCTTAAGGACCGGCAGGCGAATGTGATACCCCACGCGATAAATCGCAAGCAAAGCAAGAGTCAGAATGATCTTCTGACGCAATTCGGGTATTGAGAATACAACGCGGAATTTTTCCCACATAATCGTGATTCCTAAATGTTATGAATCCGCAGGCGACGCCATACGACTCCGCCTATTGTTCCGTATCTCGTCGTCCGTGCCTAGCCGAATTAGGCTCTCGACATGACTCACGGCGTCCGAAATTGTTGGTCAAACCAAAACAAAACACCACGCGATAAGCGTGGTGTTTCAAAAGTTTATCGTGGACGAATCGATTCTATTGCTTCTTGAGATCAGCTACGCGTTCCTCGGGAGTACGCTTGGCTGCGAAGATTTCCAAGGTTCCGCCAGCGGCGGCGATCTTCTCTTTTGCAGTCTCGCTTGTTCTGGTAACCACAAACTTCAATCCCTTGGTGAGTTCTCCATCGCCAAGAATCTTGATCTCATCACAACGAACCTTTACAAGGCCCTTCTCTCGGAGAGTGGTTGGATTGACTTCCTCACCGGCCGAATAGACTGCATCAATCGCAGAAAGATTCACACCGAAGACGGTTACCGCAAACTTGTTGTGGAAACCCCGCTTTGGAATCCGTCGCACCAACGGAAGATCCCCACCGTTGAACATTGGCTTGCGGGAGTAACCGCTCCGGGACTTGTGACCGTTGGTGCGACGGATTCCAAAGCGGGGTTTCCACAACAAGTTTGCGGTAA